>Ga0157371_10000582_pt1 | contig 43271 bp, 45 predicted proteins | sample C45metaG_FD_113462 | JGI IMG/M metagenome (GOLD analysis project Ga0157371, IMG submission 113462) | Corn rhizosphere microbial communities from Kellogg Biological Station, Michigan, USA - C4-5 metaG | ecosystem: Host-associated > Plants > Roots > Rhizosphere > Soil | place: USA: Michigan... | reverse complement strand
TACTTTCGCCAGCAGGTCGGCGGGCGCGGTGCCGTTGCCGGTCTGTGCCAGCACGGAAATCGTCACGCAGGCAGGCGACGGACTGATCACCGAAATATCCGCCACACGCCCGTCAGCCGAGCGCCCGTGATACTCATAAGAGCCAACCGGACCGGCCACGCTCAGCCCTTCAAACGCCTGCTGCGCACGGATACGTAAATCCGCATCGCTTTCCATTACTGCCGCCACGGCGGGCACGCTGACCGTATCGGCAGGGGTGATCGTCAGGCGTTCCACGCTGAACGTGGCGGCGATATTGTCGAGATCATTACCGGAGGCATAAGCCAGCATCACCGCCTGCGCCGCCTCGTTAACCCGCTGACGCAGGATCACTTCGCGGTAGGCGTTCTCCTCCAGCAGTTTCACCATCGGCTCAGACTCCAGGGTCAGTGTGCGGGCAATAGCAGCCTGCTGGTCTTCGGGGTACAGCGAGACCAGCGTGGCTTTGCGCCCCGCCAGCAGAATTTCATAATCCAGCACCTCCACCACGTCGGGGGCGGGTAACTGGCTCAGGTCTATAGTTGCCATAATTCAGCTCACTGGAAGGGTTAAGGAGATGGCGGCGGAGGTGTCTTTGCGGATGCCGGTGAGTTCCACCACGCCTTTCCCGTCGAACGTCGTTTCAAAGGTGATGCCGGTGAGGCTGACGCGCGGCTCCCATTTCAGGATCGCGCTGTAACAGGCCGCCATGATTTGCAGGCGCAGCGCCGCATTCTGCGGGCGGTCAGTCAGCATCGATAGCAGTGAACCATAGTCGCGGCGCATGACGCGGGAACCGACGGGCGTGCGCAGAATGTCGCTGACCGACTGCTGAATGTGCGCCAGGTCTTCGACGCTGCGCCCCGTGGCGCGAGCCAGACCGATGTATTTGGCATTCGTCATGAAGGCACCTGCGTCTGACCGCCGCCCGTCTGGACGCCGCCGTGTTTATGGGTATGAACGACAATGCCGTTTGACGTCAGGCTGCCGCCGGAATGGGTGAGGTTGCCGGTCATCGTGCCGCCTTGTTTCACCTCCAGACTGCCGGTGGTGAGTTTGTTAGTGCAGACCACTTCCGGCGTGTCGAGCGTGATACGCGTTTTCGCCGTGCAGGTGATTAGTGGGGCGGTGACAGCCACCTGATCGGCAGCGTTCACCGTTGCAGACTTAATGCCGGTTGCCAGCATCGCGCCGGTTTTGGGTTCGTATTCGATCACCGCGCCATCAGGGAAAGTGACGTGCATGGCATCGGCTGACGCCGACGGCGCAGGAAATTCATCAGAAAAAACGGCGGGCATCACAAAGGCGGTGTCAAGTTCGCCACTCAGGCAGAACAGCAAAACCTGTTCACCGATGGACGGTGCCCACCAGGAACGGGCGCGCCCTGCGCGGGAAGTCAGCCAGTGCAGCCAGTCGGTGACGTTGCCGCCGGTGTTCACGCGACAAGTTGCCGCCTCTAAATCCACCTCGGCAACGGTGCCAATGCGGATCAGATTGCGCAGCAGGCGCGGAATGTCGTTGTTTGGGATAGATGTATTCATGGAAGAAAGGATGCCGGTAGTGCAGTTAATCCGACAATTGTTCGGGATTGTGGCATCGTTGGTACAACAGAGATAAAATCACCAATAACAAATATAACGAGTGAGATCAGGATGTTTAAAAGCAAGTTGCTATGGATCGCAATAACCATTTTTGGTGTATTGCCACCCGTCATAATTCTTTTTCTATACGATTATTCAGTTACAGGGGAAGTTCTCAGCCTTTTTTCCAAAGGAGTGAATGCAAGTCTTTCTAAAGACTCTGGCCATTGGTCTGATTTTGGCTCCCTTTTATCAGGGGTGTTTACTCTACTAGGCGCAATAGCCTCATTAGCAACATTAATTTTTCTGTTACAACAACAGAAAAACAGCGAGCAACAACGGTTAAAACAGCTCCAGATTCAGGGGGAAATACAAGATAAAAATGATTTACACCTTGAATCTGAGAGAAGTTTGATGAAGTTTGAGATGTTTAAACTTCATCGGGAAATGTTTGATGATGTACTAAATAAAATCGAAGTGGCAAGTGCGGGCTTTAAATTCACAGACAGAAACTCTCTTTACAAAAAAATATTTCCCAGAAATGACTTCTTTCATTTTGAAATGAAGGTAAATATAGACCCAGCATCGTTTCTTGATATTATAAAATCTAGGTTTTTAGAGCAATTAATGAAACTCGAATCTGATTGGGGAATAGGTAATAATGACGACCATATTTTAACATATCTAATTCAAATTAAGTTTATCAATGATGAACTGGGCTTCGAATGTAGTGAAAAACCGCAGGAGTGGGACTTTTTATACGGAGGTAATTCCCTGGGCATCAATGCATTGACTCCGTGGGTTTCTTTTGTTCGGTATCACAATATGATAAGCGACATTTTATCATTTTCAGGTAATGAAAGGTTGAAGAGTAAAATCCATGCATCATGGGGGACTGTTATTTTTGAGTCTATATCAAAGATAGCTTTACTCTCCGGCCCTTATGATGCTCGGCGATATAATAATTTTGGTTTGTCATGCCACCGAGATAAGTTTGACGTATTGATGAAACTCATAAGTTTATATGAAATTTGCAAGAAAAGCCGCAGTGCTGGCTCAAAGGAGTTTCAGGGTACTTATTCACATATAATCTCAACTCACAGTCCAACATTTATCTATGAGAAATTCCCTTTAGATATTAGTGAAACATATAAAAAAGCTCAAGAGATATATAATTGCGAGTTAAAAAATATTAAAAATCATCTGGAGTAATAAGAATTGTTATAAATACTATTGAACTAACGTACGTATTAATTGAGTCTATAATACATTGAAATTCATCTTCCACAGTTTCATATCCTCCGCGTCCAGTCCTAACAACCGGCGCGCCGGATACTGCATTTCTTTAGCACGGACGGACGGCCGATCCCGCAGCCCGTACTGATGCACCTTCGCCATGCGCTGAACCTGGCCGGTGAATAGCGTCACCGCGTCGCCTGTGTTTACGCGACAAATGCCCGCAATCAAGTCTACCTGGGCAACGGTGCGAATACGGATCAGATTGCGTAGCAGGCGAGAGATGTCGTTGATTGGGATGGATGTATTCATGCATAAGAGAATTCAGCCCTGTCAGGCGGCATACAATTTGAGGCGGGCTGATGGTTGGTGGCACAACGTGGGGATCACTGACGAGTATTAGCTCAAACTTAATCTGACACATTCTGTAGGGAGAACATCATCAAATCTGACAGTCTGGTTTGAGCGACGAGCAGACTTTAGAGCCAATTTATCAACCAGTAAGGTGACAATTATTGCTGTCGAGGCAGCATTAGGCCTGTAACCCTGTTCACGTAATGTTGACCTACATCTAATAAAGTCCAGCCTTGCTGGCATGAACGAAAAGTGTCGCTATACTCCGATTAGTTTCGTGGCATCATCTCGCAATGGGGTAATAAATGCTGATATATAAAGTTGCAAATAAAGATTACGGTGCTATTGCTGTATTGGAGACATCACCGTTGAGCGATTATGAGTCTGACAAGACTGTCATGCTGCAATGGGAAGAAGCCAGAGCGAGGATACGTAACCTCCCAAATGGTCAAGGAATAAACGCCATACTACCTTTTAACCATGACCCTTCAGTCTTTAAGCATAAAGATGGTCATGGGTTCATTTTTACCAATGTTGAAGGAACCGCGCTTTATCTAGCATCTTCTCAGCCGTTACATAATTATGGGACACCTATATAATAATCTTCTTTATGTAAGTATCCCACCCAAGCGGACTATGCACTTTTAGATCTCTAACCTAACGTGTAGCGTCCGAGATGTCCGCTTGTGGCACTGAGTTACCCGTAAGATTAGGTTTGGCTCTGTGCCGCAGTTGTTTCAGTTCAAGCGTGGGCTAATAAGTTTTAGCAATTCATCTTCCACAATTTTCATATCTTCCCCGTCCAGTCCTAACAACGGGCGCGCCGGATACTGCATTTCTTTTGCACGTACAGACGGGCGATCCCGCAGCCCGTACTGATGCACTTTTGCCATCCGTTGCACCTGTCCGGTGAATTCCACCACCGCGTCGTCAGCGGTGCCTTTGGCTTTCATATATTTAGCAGTTCGCAATCGGGCAAACATCTCCCGCTTAATACGGCCTTTCTTTGCCCGCAACGGCTGCGGACGTCGCGGGGCGAACGGCCGCCCCTCCGGTGTTACCTGCTGTTTAATACGCTGTTGCTGATGTTTGCGCAGACGCTTTGCTATGGTGGCGGCCATGGCCTTACGGCTCTGCGGAGACAGTGCCTCAATCAGCCCCGCCAGGCGGGTATCAAACGCTGACAGCTCACTCATTCCACTGGCTCACTAACTCGCCGTGCAGGTACAGTTCACGCGGCCTTTCCACCGGCTCCGGCAGGGGCGGTTCCGGAAAATGCTCCACGTACAGACCGGCATCAATCTGTTTGACGACCACTCGCTCGGTGAGCTGCACGTCAATCGCGATATCGTAAGAACCATCATCCAGCATATCGGCCTTGAATTTAAAGCCAGTTTGCTGTTTTTCCGGTGTCGCCATGATGTCCGGCTGGTTCTCACGCAACTAGGCCATAATGGGCACAATGATCAGATCGCAGTCCTGGGCAAAGTTGGTGATCAGCAGCTCGGTCTGATACTGGTATTCAAACGACAGCGAACTGGCTAACGTGGAAACGATGCGACCATTATCCACAAACATCCGCAGGGTGTCGGGGCTGGTTTGCAGCACCGGCACGGCATCAGTTAACGCTTTTCTCAGTTGGGCTGGCTTTAACACGGTGTTCCTCCTGGCATTGTTTGACCGCTTCCACCTGGAGGCCGCAGGCGGTCAGCGCGGCCTCCAGGTTTCTGACATCACTGCTTAAATCGCCGTTAGTGACCGGTGAGCTTGCCGGTATCGGGCAGCTCGTTACCGCCGGACAGCCAACGTAAATAATCTGCGGCGCTGGCGAAGGCGGGACGTGCGTGCATCCGGCTAATACCATCAGGCAGAATAGCTGCATACCAATCGCGCATTTCCTGATTTTCATTGAGTAACCTTTGAATATGAACTTCACGATCCCGCGCCTCCTGACCTGCCCGTGCGAGCTGGGTGCGCAGGCTTTGCTCCTGGCGTTCGCGCCTCAGTGCATCATCATTCAGGCGATGAATAACGTTGTCTCGGCTTTCAATATCGGCGGACAGCGTGCCGATGATGCGCTGCGCCTGGTTGGCATTTTCAGTCAGGCCAGCGATACGGCAGGTTTGCAGCCCCGCCAGCGCGCAGGCTGCCAGCAGTACCAAAATTAAAATGCGCATCAGACACCCCGCAGGCAGTAGGCCAGCTCATTCGCGCGGCGGCGCTCCAGGCCGATGACGCGCTCGCCCTTCACAAACACCCAGCGCGGCAACTGCTCGCAGGCGTCACGCCATCGCCCTTTGTTGATGAAAAACCCTAACGTTGATTTGCAGGCCGCCGTCATGCCGACGTTGAACGCGAACGACACCACGGCGTCATACACCGGCTGCGGCATGGCAACCGGCATACAGCGCGCAATGCCTTTCTCCACACGCATCACGTCTTCCACCAGGTTAACGGCGGCCTGACGTTCGCTGATTTGCGTTTGCGGCTTCACGCCTGCGGTGTGCCCGATGCCGTTTGTCCAGACGCCCGCGCTGCACTGATAGGCGGACAGGCGGCAGCCTTCGGCATCGGCAATCAGTGCCAGACCGGCGGCGGAAGTTTTCAGGGTCTGCGTTTGCGGCAGCAGCGCGGCAATCGCAAGTACTGCGGCGACGGCGCAGCGTCTAACGATTGATGGCTGCATTTATGTCTCCTCTGACGCCCATAGCTTTCAGCAGGCGGTAAGTTTTGCGCCGGTAGTACCAGTTCACCAGGAAGGTCGCGACGCCGACGGCGGCACCCACCAGAAAGGCGATATCCTGCGGTGACATTGCGCCGAGCCAGGCAAGAAAGGCCGCGACGCAATAACAGATAAACGAGGTGATGCGCTCCATGGTCATCAGTCCCAAAGTGAGACGGTTTCGCTGACTGCGGCCTGAGTAATATCCGGCAGCTCCACCGCGTAGCCATGGGGCAAAATTGCCCCGCGAGCGGCTAAGCCAGCGTTAGCCGCGTAAACCTGTTCCATCACCGATTCGGTGCGCCCGTAGTAACGCCAGCAGAGCGAATCCACGGTGTCGCCCTGTTCGGCATAGACTTTCATCAGAGCAGCCCGATCACACAGTGCGACACGCCAGCGACATCGCTGATCGCATTGCGGCCAGCACGCCACAGTTCATCAACCGTACTTTCGACAATCTCCGCCTTTTTACTGCCAGCATCGGTGGTATCACTGTTCGGATATCGTTCCGCCAGAATGGCAGCTGTGATGGATGAAACCGCCCGCAGGTAGGCGCAGACTTTGATACTTTCGTCATCAATCTGATCAGCCGGGACATCAGCCAGGCGTTTAAAGCCCTGCGAAATCTGCGCATCACGAAAGCTGAACAGCTCGGCATTCACTTCGGTCATGGCAAACTTTGCGGCGGCGCGCAGGCGTTTTGCTGTGACGCTGCCCTCCAGCCGCAGGGTGTCGCGCAGCTCAACCGGATCCACATCAGGCCAAAAGTGGGTGTTTTTAATCGCGGGTTCCGTCGCGGCGTCCGGTTTCGGTGCAGGTACAACAAGAGACATAATGACCTCTGAATGGGGGGCGGTGGACGCCAGCGTTGAACGAGGTCACAGACCTGTCGCGGCTAGCGTGCCGTCCGGCGCGGGGCGCGTTCTGTTTAGCTGCTGGCAGCCTTTTTGATGGCTGATTCCAACCGCTCAATATCCTTTTTAACGCCGCAGTTGCTGTTCAGCTGGAAGGCGCGTTTCAGGTGTTGCAGGGCGAGCGGCAGTTTCTCCGCATCGCGATACAGGTAGCCGGTGATTTTGTGCAGCTTGGCGCGTACCTGATCCGGCATGTCCTGACTTTCCGTCAGTTCCATCGTGGTCATGAGTACATCGAGACTGACCGGCTCACCGGCAGCATGAGCGCGGGTGCTCATATCGGCAATTTCCTCCGCCAGTGCATAACCGGCAGGGCGTTTGCCGAACGGCATTGCCAGCTTGTAATGCAGCGCGTAGCGGGCGATTTCCAGCGCACCGGCGTAGTCACCGGCATCAATACGCCAGATCATGATGGTCATCAGGATGGCGTCCTGAGCGCCTTTACCCTCAGCGAGAACGCCCGCCACCCACGGCGCATATTCGGGCAGCATCTTGCGTTTGAGTTCTGCCTTTTTCTCAGCGGAATAGGCTTTCTTCAGGGCTTTCTGGTCAGCATTAAGCTTTTGCAGCAGCAGTTCATAGCCGGTGGCATGACGCAGCAGGCTGGTATCCTGCTGCGCGGCTTCGATAGCTGACTGCCGCAACAAATGACGTCGGGCAGGGCTGGTCATGGCTTACTCCTGAGCTGCCGGTGCGGTGGTACCGGATGCAGTTTTGATGGCATCAACGATCGCCGAGGTGAATTTGCTGAGTTCGGCTTTTTCAGCTGTGTCGTCTTCTTCGGCGGTCACTTCGATGTTCTCGATCAGACAACCGCAGCCGTAATCTTCCACCACGTAATCCTCGTTAATGGATTCGTAGTTTTCGATGCGGTCACGTTTTGGTACTTCCTCAACGTGGCGGCGGTGCGTGCCGTCCTGCCAGTAAATGGACAGGTTATCCAGACGGGTGATCAGCATGGCATTGGCAGGGAAGCCGGGCACACGCACGGCGGGCAGATTGCCGATGCGTTTCTGGCTGACAATCAGGTCGGCAGCCATTGCCTCCGTGTTCGGCTGTTGTTTGTTGATCAGCGGGAAATACTTATCCGCGAGCAGCTTGCGGCCGCAGATAACCACCAGTTCGGTGTCGTCCTGATAGATTGGGTCGATCAGTTCATTCACCGCATCAAAGACCAGCGCGTCGAGGTTTTTGTAATCACCTTCGCCACCGACTTTCACTGCCTCATTGGTCACGGTACCGTCTTCGGCGACAATCATGCCCATCACTTTGGACGGGGCATTCAGGCGGTATTTTTGCAGCCAGCCCACGCCGACATCCTGCAACAGCGGATTCTGAACGCGGTTAGACGTCGGTGCGCGGGAAACACCGTTAAAGCCGACCAGGATGCGATCCAGCGCCTGACGCTTGATAATGGCGTCACGAAGACGGGTCTGAAAATCATTGTAGCGCGCCCACAAATCCAGCTTGCTGTACATCCAGTGGAAGTCGTAGTTGGTTTTGGTGCAGTGATAGCCTTCCTGATCCAGCTTGGTGAAATCAGTGGTTTCACGCTCGTCACCCGCGTCAGTGTTGGTGGTACTGGCAATCGTGCCGGTCACGCCGACGCCCACTTTCGCACCCATCATTTCGTCCACCGGAATGATGTTGATACGGGTCAGGAACTCTGAGGATTCCTGCAATCGGGTCATCAGCGTCTGCGTGACGGACGGCTCAACGTTAAATTTTTTATCCAGCGTGCCTACGTCAACGTTGTTGAGCTTGGCGAGCTGGGAGAGGAACGCATTAAATTTAAAGCGCGTTTCTTTTTTCATGAGATGTTTCCTGAGAATGAGTTAAAGGTGTCGGATCAGCAGTCGGTAACCGTCTCGTCTACGCCTGCGCCGCCGGTGGCTTGCGGACGCTGGCCGAACTTCTGCGCCGGTGTCTGCGTTAGCGTGTTCTTCAGTGCGGCAAATGCTTCATGATCCGCAGCGGTGGCTTTCTCTAGCGTATCGACGCGGCTCAGCAGGTCGGTCAGGCTGGTTTCATGCTTATCCAGTTCAATCTGAGCGTATTGAGCAACTTCGCTGACGGCTTCATGAACATCAGCCAGGCGGGCATCGTCTGACGCCTGTTTACGTGAAAGCTTTTGTTTCACCAGGGCGAAAAGAGAAGGGGCAGTTTCCGGCGCATCTTCAAACTCAATCAGGGCTTCGGTGGCAACCGTGAAAAGGCTGTCCGGATCGGATTTACGACCGGCGAGCGGGTTCTGTTTGGCTTTGCGGCTGAACTCCAGCATTTCAGTGCCGAGGCTTGCGGGGTCGTCGGTGACGGCCAGACCGACCAGGTAGGATTTATTTGAGTTGGCGAAGTTACGTTTGATCTCCATCGAGGTGTAAACCTTCTGCCCGTCGCCGACCATCTGCGTTAAATCCGCGGTCGGGCTGATCATCGCGTACAGCGCCCATTTATCGTGTAGCAGAGGTTCAGCCGCATCATCAATCTGTTCGGCTTTCAGCTGGATCACGTCACCATAGCGGCGGAAATCACTGGTCGGTAAAACGCCTTTGATATGCTCCAGATTGACGCGGGCACCGTAGGCTTTCGCGCTGTACGTCTCCGCCATTTGCTTGATGTCGTTAGCATCAATTTCGCGGCCGTCGCAGGTGTCGCCTTCGACCCCGATGCGGAACCATTTTGATACTTTCTTTGCCATGTGACTGACTCCGGTAATGAGTGTTAAGAACGGGAGTTAGTTTCCAGACAGTCACCGCAGGCCGCCAGCCGATGCGGGTTGTTGCCGGATGGCACAACATGGGCAGCGCGAAAAACGGTTGTCTGGCCGGTAACGTGGCAGCATGAATATTTCAAACTCCACCATCATCAGCGACCCGCGCCGACAGGCGGCACTGCTTTACTGGCAGGGTTTTTCTGTGCGGCAAATCGGGGAGATGCTGAGCCAAAAAACGCCGACCGTGCAGAGCTGGAAAACTCGTGATCGCTGGGAGGCCATTGCGCCCATTTCTCGCGTGGAAACGAGCATGGAAGCGCGGCTGATCCAGCTCGTCATGAAAGATGTGAAGGAGGGGAAGGACTACAAAGAGATCGACCTGTTAGGCCGACAGATTGAACGCCTGGCAAGGGTAAACCGTTACAACCACACCGGCAGCGAGGCTGATTTAAACCCGAACGTCGCCAACCGCAACAAGGGCGAACGAAAGACACCCGATAAGAATGTTTTCAGCGATGAGGCCATTGAGAAACTCGGCGACATTTTCATTGAAACGTCGTTTGAGTATCAGCGCGGATGGCATCAGGCCGGACTTCAGCACCGTATCCGCAACATCCTCAAGTCCCGCCAGATTGGTGCAACCTTCTACTTTGCCCGGGAAGCGTTGATTGACGCGCTAACTACCGGACGCAATCAGATTTTCCTGTCGGCCAGTAAGGCGCAGGCGCACGTTTTTAAAAATTACATTATCGACTTTGCGAGACAGGTGGACGTCGATTTAAAAGGCGATCCGATTGTGTTGCCGAATGGCGCACGGCTGATTTTCCTCGGTACCAACGTCCGCACCGCGCAGAGTTATACCGGCAATCTCTATCTGGACGAATACTTCTGGATCCCCAAGTTTCAGGAACTGCGCAAAGTGGCTTCCGGTATGTCACTGCATAAAAAATGGCGAAGCACCTACTTCTCCACGCCGTCGAGTCTGGCACACAGCGCCTATCCGTTCTGGTCGGGTGAACTGTTCAACAAAGGGCGTCGCAATAAAGCCGACATGATTGACCTGGACCTGACGCATGCGCACCTTTCAAAGGGCGTGCTATGCGATGACGGCCAGTGGCGGCAGATTGTGACGGTGGAAGATGCGCTGTCAGGCGGCTGTAACCTGTTCGACCTGGAACAGCTGCAACTGGAATACAGCCCCGCCGAATATGAAAACCTGCTGATGTGTGAGTTCGTGGACGATCAGGCATCTGTGTTCCCGTTCGCCGAGTTGCAGGGATGCATGGTGGACAGCCTGGACGAGTGGGAAGACTTCGACCCGTACCTGAAACGACCGTTTGCCTATCGTCCCGTCTGGATCGGTTACGACCCGTCGCACACCGGCGACAGCGCAGGCTGCGCGGTAATTGCTCCGCCGGTAGTGTCTGGCGGCAAGTTCCGTGTGCTCGAGCGTCACCAGTGGAAGGGCATGGACTTTGCCGCGCAGGCCAGAAGCATCGAGGAACTCACCAATCGTTATGCCGTTGAGTACATAGGCATCGACGCCACCGGTATCGGGCAGGGTGTATTCCAGCTTGTGCAGCAGTTCTTTCCTGCGGCGCGTGAGATCCGTTACAGCCCCGAAGTGAAAACCGCGCTGGTACTCAAAGCAAAAGACACCATCAGCTCCGGCCGCCTGGAATATGACACCGGACATACAGACATCACTGCGTCGTTTATGGCGATCCGCAAAACGATGACCGCCAGCGGCAACCGTTCAACCTACGAAGCCAGCCGCAGTGAAGAGGCCAGCCACGCCGACGTCGCGTGGGCAATCATGCACGCCCTGTTAAATGAACCGCTGACCGCCGCCAACGGCGGACAAAGCCCGAACATTCTGGAGTTCTACTAAATGAGCAAGCGCAAATACCGTAAAACCACACAGACCACGACCACTGAAAGCCAGCAGGGCGCGGAGGTATTCAGCTTCGGTGATCCGATGCCGGTTTTAGACCGCCGCGAGATTCTGGATTACATCGAGTGCACAGGTAATGGCCGCTGGTATGAGCCGCCTGTCAGTTTCGACGGGCTTGCCCGCAGCCTGCGCGCCGCCGTTCATCACAGCTCCCCGATTTACGTGAAGCGCAATATCCTCGCTTCGACATTTATCCCGCATCCGCTCCTGAGCCCGCAGGAGTTCAGCAAATTCGCCCTGGATTATCTGGTGTTCGGGAATGCGTATCTGGAACTGATCCGCAACCAGCTCGGCGAACCGCTGCGATTTGAGGCTGTGCCAGCTAAGTATGTTCGTCGCGGAGTGGAAGAGGGGACATATTGGTTTGTACAAGGCTGGAAGGAACCGCACCAGTTCGCAGCAGGCAGCATCTTTCATCTGATTGAACCGGATATTAACCAGGAGATTTACGGCCTGCCGGAATACCTGAGCGCGCTTAACTCTGCCTGGCTCAACGAGGCCGCAACACTGTTCCGCCGGAAGTATTACCAAAACGGTGCACACGCCGGCTACATCTTGTATATGACCGACGCCGCCCAGAGCAGCAGTGATATCGATTCAATGCGTAAGGCAATGAGAGACACCAAAGGCCTGGGCAACTTTCGTAACTTGTTCATGTATGCGCCGAACGGCAAAAAGGACGGCATCCAGATTCTGCCGCTAAGTGAGGTCGCCACCAAGGATGATTTCTTCAATATCAAGAAATCAAGCCGTGATGACCTGCTGAGCGCTCACCGCGTTCCACCGCAGATGATGGGGATCATACCTGATAATGCCGGAGGGTTTGGGGATGTGGAGAAGGCGGCGCAGGTGTTCGTTAGGAATGAGCTGACGCCGCTGCAGGAAAGGATGGAGGAAGTTAATACATGGGGAGGAATAAATGCTCTAAAGTTTAAGACGTATAATCTTCAAATTTTATAAGTGATGGAACTGACGTTATATACATCTGATAGTTATTCATGAATCTTAATCATTTTAATCAGAGTTTAATCTATCTATGTAGTTTCCGTAGTTTATATGACCATTTATTTTGTCTTTGTCTTCAGTATTTATTTTATCAACGGATGCTAGATGTTTATAAGTTCTTAGCTTGTTTCTATAGCCTTTTGTTAATCTAGGTTTTTCTTCATGGACTAAAAAACCATGCACTTTTAATCTATTTGGATGGCGAGATATCCTCGTCTTATCAGGTGCGATAGTCCAATTGTTTCTTTCAATTATTTCTATAATCGTTGTCTTTAATTTTTCAATGTCGAAATTGGCATCCGAACCTGAAAAAGTAAGGTCATCTGCATAACGGGTGTAATTAATATTCATTCCATCTATGGCGTTTTCTATTTCCATGTCAGTTTCCTTAAAAGCAATGTTGGAAATGACAGGGCTACTTGGAGCGCCTTGAGGAAGGTGATTGTTATAGGTTATTATCTCAGAGATTTTATTAGCTTGCTGAGCAGTGTAACCAATAATTGATAATGCCGAAGCAGTTTTCTCTTTATCAATACTATGGAAGAAATCTTTAAGATCAATGCTAAAAATCCATTTTGAACCACAGTGTTTTTTGGCTGCTTCATAAATACCATTAACACCTGGCAAAAAACCAAATGCTGAATTGCTTATATTAATATTATTGCTTCTGCTAAGGTGATAAGCGAACCAGCTTTGCATTATTTTTAAGGCAACTTTAGGCGCCTCAATAACTCGTTTTTTCTTATTTTTACCTTTGCTAATAGTAAATGTTCGATAGTAATTTTTCTTATTTTTAACTATGGCATTAATCAATGTTACGCTGACACCCATTGATGTTGATAACACAGCGTAAGAAACAAAAGGAGGTAGATTACATGCTTCTAATCTCTTAATTTCGTCTTTATATTTTTGTTGTAGTGGCTCAGACAAAGCCTCTAAAAGCTGATCAGATGAGTCATAGGAAAAGAAAAGTGGTAGTGGCGTTTTCATAAGGTCAATCCTTAAGCAAAGCTGATGAAAACTTTCGTTGATGACGCCTGTGAAACAGCAGGCGATTCGAAGGAGCGCCTGCTGTTTTACAGGCGCACATTCTGTACGCGACCTTCACAAATGAGCATGATTCACACTCTCGTGAGCGCCACTACCACTATAAAGGTAACATTACAGATGTTTTTTCGCAAGAGAGAGAATTCGTTCGATATCTGAACTATTGCGTGATTTTGTTATGGGCACTTGCTCCAGCCCACTTTGCGTGAGTCTATAATTACCAGCTTGATCTCTCGTAAGCAGTTTACGTTTTCTTAGAGCATCCACTTTACTGTTCAGCCAATCTTTCGAAGGAATATAATTTCCATTTTTCTCCAGAGTTTCCCGTAAGGATTCAAGTTCAATAGGATAATTTACTTTAATAGTTCTTAATAAAATCATTAGGCTAGGTTCGGGATGTTGTACAGTATGATGCTCTATGGAATTTGTATTGATATTTGTACTATGCAGGTATTCACATATTAATGAATCTATTTTCTCTCTTTGCTCTAAAGTTATATTTTTACTAAATACGTAAACTGTTGCATTTTTAGAATCTAAAAAGGAAATATTAACGCTCACAATTTTGTTCTTCAGTTGAGCCTTCGTGATTGCGAGAAGGCCTGCTTGAATGTTATCTTTATTTTCAGTTGGTTGGTAACTAACTAGAACTTTACAATGTAATTCATTTTCAATTTTCTTTATAATATTATTCAACTGTCTTTTTGATATATAGCCAGGCATCACTGTAGGTTTGACTTTATCTAAAGGCACTTCAATTAACATGGTTGAAGTAAATTCGTTAATAGAAAAAACATTCAGCATATTATATTGCTGAATGATGTCATTTATAAAATCGTTGCTAGACAAGGCCAATCTCCTTCATGATTACTATAATTTTTGACTTTTCCGTATGAATTGTTTTCAGCCACCCTTGAGCATGAGTAACGGTTGTTGTATTGACTTTGAAAATGTTTTTCTCAAAAGAAATTTTTATCTCTGGCTCGTAATCAACTATTCCTCTTATGGTATAAGCCTGAGCCATAATGGAGGCAATGGTATCAAGAGAAGTTAAAATAAGACTTTTTTTTGAAAAATATTGTTGAGACGTCAGAAAGTTACTTTTTTCAGCTTTTAGTAATTCACCATTAATCTTTTTGTAAACAGCTTTTCGTAACAGTTCTGGAACTCCGTCATGTGTTACGCGTCCCCATTTGGCATCTAAAGAAGATACCAAGTCTCTAACGCTTAAAAAGCTCGCATAGTAGTATCTATTAAAGGCAGAGCGTCCGTAAGCGTCCGCTAAAGAAAACGAGGCTTCACCTTTAACAAAAGTGCTTTTTGCCTGTTTAGAAAGGTGTTCCGCGACATCAAAAAGATTAGCCATGTAAGACCTTAGCCATTAAACATGTTCCATTTATAAATTAAAGCGATCAGAATTACTATCTTTGCGCGCAATGCTATCCCCGCCACGCCTGCCCGCTTTATAGGTCGCTTTTGATGCAGTTGCGCGATCCGGTGTGATCCACGCCAGCACTGGTCTGGCGGGGAGAAAAGGGCTGGGCGATCACCATGCGAAATCATGCACTCAATGCATGCAGAGCTGCTAAAAGGGGGTCACCCGATGTTCCTGGCTATTCTTCGTCGTCGTAAACCGTGAAGGGCGGATAGGTGGCTTCCTCTTCATCCAATACCTGATCAGCCATATCAGAGATCATTTCCATAACCAGTGCGTACTCATCATTTCTGCACTGGGCTGACTGTGCGATGTCAGCCATTAGCCGGATTTTAGTCAAAGCCATTTTTAGCTCATGAGAGGATTCCATTACTCACTCCAATGCACTGGTTATTTATACAGTATAATATTACCATTCCTTAACAAATTCCAATAAAAACTGAATGTTACTTTTTAACCAATAGCTTAGATGAATGTTTAAACAGTCCTAGTCGTCATAAAATTCCTGCCAGTCCATAAGACGGGGATAATGGATCACAACATCACCAAAACTGATTTTGGCTCCCCGGGTTAATGCTACCAGCTCCCATCTTTGAGCTTTGATATCGTTTTTAAGCAATTCCTGTTCAATCTGAGGCAATCGCGCCCGTTCTTCAGGCGTCAATCTTGCTGATGGGGCAACATCGCGCCCCTTTGTTGGGTCAAAACTTCGCTGCGCCTTGCTAACTCTCGGTGTTTCCTCTCGTATACGCGCCACAATCGCCCTCACGGCGGCTGTGTCTGTCCAGTCAATAACTCGCAGGTTGTCAGAATTAGACGCTGTAGGCGCGCTCCCAGCCTGACTATCAAGCCAATTTGTAGCCTGTTCCTTTCCACCTAACCCACAGTTATTGACAGGACTCCGAGGCGCGCCGGAGGTGCTTTTTAAGGTCAAAACCTCAACGTCAACGACGGAAGAAACGATGCGCCATTGAGTTGTACGGGTTTCATAAACGCGGGAGTCGCCAAGGTGAGGCGCGAAAATGCCCACAACCTTTTTCACTTCTTCATCGTATGCGTTCAGCTCGTCAGCTACGCGGCGGGCTACGCGCACAGTCTGATCGTCGCGAGGCACATTTGCGCCGCCCTGGGCTGACATGTACGCCATAAAATCACCGGCATCAGCAGCAGCGCGGACAGCTTCCACTTCTTCGTCAAAGGTTTCAGCCAGACTGATGGAACGGATGCGGCGGCACTCACGGTATGAACCCATGGTAGGCAGGCCGATAGGATGAAACTGCGGTATACGCCAGGTAGCAGCCCAGGCAGTAACCGCAGCCGCGGAGTCAGTAAGCAATTCGCCGGTTTCGTGGTCGCGCTCGCCTTCCAGTGCATAACCGTCGATGTTCTTTGCAATGTATTTAGCAATATATCCAGCCGCGCCGCCACGGTTCAGGTGTTTACAGTCAAAGCGGTTCTTTGCCGCACCGCGCTCATCACCGTCTTCTTTCATGGCGTATTTGCGCATGATATCGATCACCCGCTGACGCATGGCGGGCTTGGTGAATAGCATCATGTGCCAATGTGGCGTCGCGTCGTGGTGAGGCTCTACAACACGCATCCCGTAAACGGACAGGCCACTATCTTTGAACGCGGTGCGCATTTTGCTCCAGATCCCGCACAGATAACGCTGTGCGTCTTTCGGGGTATAGGCTTCTTTGTCCCAGGCGTGATTTCGCTGAACGCGCTTTTTATCACCCTTACCCACCATGCGGGTCGGGTGATATTTGGAAGGCGTGGTGATGGTCAGAAACATCCCGACGTCGCCATTTGCGGCTGCATACTTTTCTGTGCCGGAGATCGTGCTCATCAACTCCATGCGGCGAATTTCAGGGTTTGAAATACTCACCATAACTTTGTCGATCAGACTGAAACGCTCGCCGGTTTCGATGTTTTCCAGGTCGCAGCTTTTCAGGTAGTCGAGATTCGACAGACGGCGCGCACGTACTTCACGGATAGCCTGCTTACTGGCATACGGGGAAGCGTCGCGGTTAACCTTGCCGATAGCGATCAGCAAAGATTCACGCCAGCGGGTGCGCTGACCTTTCAACTGGCGTAACCACCAGTCCGGATTAACCAGGCGGGACATGGCAGCGATAGCGGAAAAGGCATCCAGCTTGCCTTTGCAGTACCTTGTCCAATACATCGGCGTGACATTAAAAGCCTGCGCCATACCTGCGATTTCGCTGTACAGCTCGCACTGGGTATCACTCTCAAAAAGAATCGAATTATCCCCGTTGTATTGAGCAAGCAGCTGATCACAACGGTCTTCATAGATTTCTTTGAGTTGTCCGGCGATGTCCTGAGCGTACCGACGCAACGGTTTATCGCTCATGCTCGGCAGGCTGTGATAGGTGTCTGCCTCAGACATGAATTTCATCGAGGCTTTAACATTCATTGCGTGAGCGGCATTGACCGCTTCAACGCGGGGAAGGATGCTGCGACCAAGGGTATAAATCAGGTATTTATTGGCGGCGTGAATGCCCTGCGTTTTCAGCAGATACGCATGGCGACCTGTGAAAATTTCTCGCAGGTCGGTAGAGAGGGCTTTTACTCTGATTAAAACAGCTTGCCCCTGATTGTATTCATCACGGGTAAGCGGTCTTTCGAGGCCAGAAACGGGCTGGCGTGGTTTATTCCAGGGAAACGCCCAGACTTCGGGCGTTTTAATCTGAGGGGTAAAACGGCTGGTCTCCATTACATACCGTCTTTGATATCAATGACCAGATAGCCAGCGTTAATACCGGCCAGGATGAGTAATGCCACTGAGAAAACGATCACTTGTTTCCTCTGTAATGTCTGGCGTTCAACTCGGCGAGTTCTTTGCAGTAGACACAAAGCTCAACACCTGGAAGAGCTGCACGGCGTTCCTCTGGTATCGGACGATTACACTCGATGCAGAACATTGCGGAAACGCCTGCAACAGTTGCGCGGGCGGCTTGGATTTGGGCGGAAAGGACGAGATCAGCGCGCTCCTGGGCGGTGTCAATTACATCAGCCATTGTTACGCCTCCGCTTCACTTTGGATTCGGTTAGCTTCAATGCGGAGTGCTTCAGCAGCCTCAATTCCTGTCATTTCACGTTTGAGAATGAAACTGGCAATCGCTTCAAGGCGACCGGCAAACACCACCGCTCTATTAGCGCGTTCTTCATTCCGAGCAGTGTCTAGCATCAACGACAAATCAAGAACTGATGTGTAATCGAGTTCTGGTGAAGCTAAATCAATGCCCATAACTGGCAAACCAACAATATTCTGACGGGTGTTATTAATCATATTTTTCATGCAGAACTCCTGTTTTTGGGCAAACGAATGCCCGGCGAGTTGACGCCAATTAGTTTGAATACGGGTTAGTGTTTAATATTTATCTTGCAATCATCATCACTGATAAATTTCGGCAGTGATTCAGTTAAACCAAGCAAAGAATTTAGCGCCGCAACTACTTGATGCCTTTCCGTCGGCGTTAATTCAGCAAACTTCATCTCAAGATGGCGACGAGATAAGCCAGCATGAAAACAGATTGTTCTACGCATATGCAGCGGCTGAGTATCAAATGTTTCCTGCGCTACGTTCTTTCTAAATTCAAACATCTCTTTAATTCTGGAAAGATGTTTCTTGCCTATTTGAATATGTTCTTCATTCACTAAAGACATAATCACCTCAACTAAACAGACGCTTTAAAAGCGGTTTTGAATTTCTCACGGCCTGCGGGGCAGTGGCTTGTGACATTGAAGGGTTCCAACGCTTTCCACTAGGCAATTCGATGCAACCATGGCCGAAATGGCGAGAAGGACTTTGCTGTTTTAAAAATGGAGCGATAGAAACAGCCATATTCACATCAGCCCATTTGTAGTGACGCTAGCAATAGCACCAACTGCGGATGCCAGCGCTGGGGATGCCTGTACTCGGCCTTGAACAACTAAACCGATCAGTGACAGATGGCGAATACCGGCATTAACACCTTCGAGTAATGACATTCGACGCTGAGAACTGACCGCACCACCTTTCACTGCATCAGCTGCAATAGAACCTACGGCGGCAGTTGCCTGTAGTGCGTAGGTTGAAAGATTAGAAGTAGCAATTTCATTGACCGGTACTGACGGCAGGCAATATATTTGTGCCAGCATGCCATCGAGAAGTGTCGCGTCCTCAGTCAGGTCAGTGATTGAAAGTACTTCCTCACAGGTAAGTTTATGAGGTTGTTCAGGGTTGAACTTATTACGCAGAATTTGGGGTTTAGTCCCCATCAGTGCGGCAAGTTCGGTAAGGTTATGACGATTCACAAATGCCTTACATGCATCGTCAAAGTGAGCGTGTTTGGAAACGCGATAATCAAACATTGTTAGTCCCTGTTAGTTTGAATAATCTGACTCAACGATTTATGTAGCGGCACTTGATGGCTTGCTGACGGTTTTTCTCACGCCAGGCCTCAAGATTGATCAGGGCATTGCCATGACGTTCCATAACCACAGTTTGCATTTGACCTGTTTTACGGTTTTTGCGCTGCTGGGTGATTGTGGTTGAAGGGGTTGGGGCAAGGAGTACAACACCGTTCGCGATCCACTTTTCGAGGACAGCGGAACTGATGCCGTTAATTGAAGCAAAATCTTTTTTAGAGATTGTAGGGGAGTTAGCTAGTGTGGTCAGTTGCAAACTTATTGAGTTCACAATAGTTGCAGACAGGGCTGATTCTAAAGCCGGTAGCAACTGGGATACTACAGAGTTTAACAATTCCTTGGAAACGGCTGTCTTATCAACGGCTACTTGAATTGCATTCTGTTCAGACATAAAGCAAAATCTCCTTTTAAGCAGTTTGAGTTCTACTGTGTAACATGTGGTGTGTTTTCACTTTAGATCACAAATGTGCTCATGTAAATCACTTTCGTGCTCACCTGGTGGATCTATGCCTGAAACTAAAGACAGTGCTGCGCATATCGTTGAACGCCTTTCCTCATCTTATGGGGTGACTTCTCAACGAGCTTTAGCCAGCTGTCTGGATGTTCCTTCAAATAATGTAAGTGCCTGGGTTCAACGCAAGAGTGTTCCTGGGAATGCAATCATCAAATGCGCATTGGACACAGGAGCTGACTTGAAATGGTTAGTTACTGGTGAGTTTGCATTTTCAAAAAATGAATGGCATAAAATCACAAAAAGAGTCACTTCATCTTCTGGTCACGCTCTTCTGCAGAAAATGCTTTCGTCTGGCGGCCGAGCTGTTTTGAATAGAATTATTGAAGCCTATGGTTTCAAGACGCAAAAAGAACTTGGTGAGCATTTGAACATATCATCAGGTACGATCAGTACGTGGGTCAGAAGAGAATATTTTCCTGGCGACGTAGTGATTACCTGCGCATTAGATACCGGTGCTTCACTTGAATGGCTGGCTACTGGCGAAATGAGCATTTCTTCACACAAGAGTGCTTTTGTCCCAGAAATACCGATGATCAATAAGAAAATACTTATAGGTGGAAAACTAGATGATGATGGTTTTTGCTACATCGATAAGTCATTTGTCCCTGATGGCGTCAATCTTAAAAGCTTGAACTTTGTGCGTAGTGGCAAATCATCCTGGCTGATTGCAATGGGTGTCAATGAGTTATCAAATGGCTCATGGCTTTTAGATATAGATGGCACTTTAGATGTTTACGAAGTATCTAAGCGCCCAGGGAATAAGCTACGGATTATTGGTCAAGATGGTGAGTTTGAATGTTTAATAAACGAAGTGACAGCAAAAGGGTTAGTTGTAGTAATATTGAGTAATTCTATATAGAATATCAGCGTATTGAATAGTTTTTGCCTATATCAATGTTAAAAAGGTTTCAGTTATAAAGTAAGTTGACAGGTAGGTTTAAATGAGGACCGGATCTAAGGAATAAATAAAAAGAACACCAATAGTCAAATGTTCTTTTTTATAAAATATTATACACGACTACCATCAGGTAATTGTAATTCCAACTTCTCATTAAATTCTTTGGGTGTCATTATGGAAACAATGTCACTTAAATCCCCAACATCTAACACATAGGGTCCAGGTTTTTTATTATTAGTTTCAATTTTCACTCTGTACTGGCGCTGATGCGCGAAAAGACTTCTTTTTTGAAACCCAAGATTATCATCTGCCATATTTCCGTGGTACTCATGCTCATTAAAGTAATCGACCAGTCCAAGCTTGCCATTAAAGTTGTTTTTAAGAATGGCAGTTTGACAGCGTTCGATAAATTTTGAAGCATTTAAAACTACTACACAATATTTTCCCAATCCAAAACAAGACTCATGAAGTTCAAGAGTACGCTTAAAATCAGATAAAGTTTCAGCTGAAACTGAACTATATCCTCGACTATTCAATGAGTATATGCAAAAAACATTGTGACTTAACAAATCATCCGCATGAAGGACGATTGGTGCCGCAAGTTCTGATGCTGGAATTGTAGTGCCACCAATTTTCAATTCACCCAATTTTTCAGGTTGGTAGAGAGCGATGATCCCTTCGTATTCGTCACCACGTAATTCACCATTATCATCTTTGTATTCTTTGAATGAGCGGATAGTATTCATGAAAAGCTTACCCTTCAGAAAATCCTCTGCATATTCCTTACGTTCAAAAAGCTTCACGAATGCAAATATTGTAGACATTTTTTCTCCTTTAGATTCGAAAAAGATCACCTAACGATTTATGTAAAGTGTATTAATTAAAGTCGTCAAACTGCTTCTTAGCATTATTGCGGTACTCTTTTATTCTAGGAATTAAAAGGTCCTCCTTCCACTTTTTACAGATTAACTAAACTAAACTAATCAATTAGTTTTTAATGAAATTGCTTGCTCAATATGTTGTTCAAACTTCTTAGCGCTGCCTTGTAAGTGAGTATCCATTTTATTAAATATTTTTTGTAATTCCCGACGATATGATGCACTCGTAGAATTTAAATCACCCATGGTTGAATTTTTCAACAACGAACTAGCAACGTCGTTAAGGATTTTATTTTCCTCAATTCTAATATAGCAACGAACAACTATTTCAAGCAAAGCTACTTTTGTACTTTTTGAAAGTTTCATGCTGGGAATGACATGTTCAAGCATAGCGCCAAGTACTTTCGTAGCCTCTTTAGATATATAGTGCCCATCGAAATTATCTGACTCTATGGTTTCCTGAGGAATATCAACACTCCTAATGTATTGGCATTGTTCAGCCCAATCTGTAGCAATACTAAATAATCGGCATAAAAGATAATGAAAAGGTGTCTGCCATTCATTAATACTCTCATTATCCTGGACTTCCATTTGCTTTAAAATTTTATCAGCAAAATATGCGAAATAATGTAACCATAGGTGATCCTGTAATCCTTGATGAATACCCTCGTGAACCATAATTTCAAATAGTGTAATGCCTGAACTAATTGGGCAACTGAATCTTTTAATCTCATAATAAGATCCAAGTGGTTTATTAAGATTTTCGGCCAATTTGCTGTCTTCGTCTAAGCGCCAAAACAAAACTTCACCAATGGACCTGTATAAAGCGAGTTTTCTCGCGTATTCTGCATTAGCGAAAAAGAAGTGAATTAAGCAGTTAGTTTCCGGTATAAGTAGGCGATTTCCGCGATTAGTGTTTTGGTTGTTTTTGAGTTCAACATAAATACGGCTACCAGGTGCATCTAGTAATGCATAAATAAATTTATCAACAAAATCTGTTCTGATGACGTTGTCAGCTTCAATGAATTTTAGACATAGGTGAGGGTGTGCCAGTGCTAAATGCTTAGTAAGTTCAGGGGTTGTTAAAATATTTAACAGTACTTCGCGAGCATAATCGCTTGCTTTATCTCGGTTTGATAGCCAATTTCGTAACGGTTGTAGTCGGTTATATAAATTTTTTCGCCAAGAATTATGTTGTCTAGGTATTACACCACGTATAAGGCTATTCCTATCAATTCTGGGTTGATAGACTTTATCAATCAGTTGCACAAGTAAAGGGGGTTTATCAACTAGGGAAATTAGTTTCTTGAGTTGAGGTTCGACCAAAAGTGCCAATTCGTCATATTTTTTTGTAAGATTTAAACTCTCAATAAGCTCAAGGAAGACCTTTGTTTTTCCTCGGGCAAGTGTCGGAGATTTTAATCGGAAATATAGGTATGTGGCGACAGAAAGAAGCAGTAGATATACAACGCTAGAACTATCTAATCCCCATTTCCACGTCCCCAAGCTGTAATACCAGCCAAGCGCTATTAGGGTCGGTGCAAATACCAAATAATTACTGAAAACGAAAATAGCTCCAACGATACACCAATCTAACCAAGTCATACAAAAACGAAGGCGTAGCCTAGTTGTTGGAGTAATTAGTGCCCATACAGCGACTATAACACTTAGTATGGTAAGCAAACTAGTAGTGTCTATTTTTACTGGTACTATCATAATCTAATTTTGTCATCCTTTAGTTTACAGAAAAAAGAACAAAAAACGTTATCCCTTATCTGCCGAACGTACCCTTAGGTTAGTCTAAAACATCCCGTACAAAATCGTCAAAAGATACTTCATTTTCTTACCTATAGCTGCAATAATTTGAAAATTCTCTTATAATTACGGATGAATTGAATAACCTATCAACATCTCAAAACATTCGAGTCTTTGAGGTTACTTGTATATTCTGTCATAGTCAGTCCATACCATTGAAAGTAGACTTATGGCACATATTCGCTTGGAATTACAATCTTAAATTGCTATGAGCTAGAAGCAGTTAACCATTATAATGTTCGTATAGTAAATCAATACACGTTATAGCTATAACGAAGTGCACTAATTAACAAGGTGTTACTCACCGCCATTACGTCGCCACTAAATTATCTAACTTATTGATTTTAAATGGTTGTAAAAGTATTCGGTCTTTTTTTTGCCTGTTTTTCGAATCAAAAATTGCTATCCAAACAGTCAATAAGCCCTTTCTTACTTACCTTCAGTATCCCCAATTTAGACTTTCTCTCTCCACTGTAGCTATGATGTTTGCATACTCTATTTGTATGACCTGACAGGGCGAATTCTATGCTGATTTATAATGTTTTTGGTCGCCACCTTGCTGTTAAAAAGACTTCCGGTGAATGGCAAGTCTTCCGTGCTGATTTGGCAGAGAGAAAGTTCTCCAGACTTTATGACATCATCATTCCTGACGAGATGACCGAAGATGAAATTCCCGGCTGGCTGGGGGATATTTTTCATGAGGCGGCCAGTGAAAGGCATCCGGATGTCAGGCGGATGGAATTACCGGGCACAGCATTGCTGAATAGCGCTCTCAGATTTCAGTTTAAAAAAAAAGCCCGCTCGAGGCGGGCTGAAAGGGGTATTGCGAGGGTCTTACACACTATGAAGGACAGTTCACAGTGGACACAGGAGAAGAAACTTAGTCTTCGGGAATTAAAGTAACAAACTCAATGTCGATTTATGTCAAACCTTCGTAAGTTTATTTCCCTACTTGTAACTCTGTCAGAACATTATTTACTCAGGCGCTATACTCATAATATTACTCTCGATAAATCAAGGGACTGCTGCGGCACAACCGGGTAAGGAGCATTATGCGATATTGGGTTAGCCTGATTGTAATTTTAGCGGCAGCGTATTTCTGCGGTCCGTGGGTAAGCCGCCATGTGCCTTCTGAATATAATCCTTTCACCCCGCTGGTTATCACTGACCCTCCGAATCTGATCACCAGGTACAAATTAAGAAAACTGGATAATAATCCTCACGAATGTCTGGCCGCTCTTGAACGTGCTCAAACTGAAGGCGCTATTCAGTTCAGCAATGCAGGGAGTATGGGAGGAAAGTGTCCGCTGACTGATCCTGTTCGTGTTCGCGGATTTGGGGATGTTGCACTGAGTTCGAGCTATCTGGCGAGTTGTCGGCTTGCCCTTAGCAGTGCGATGTTTGTCGGGCAGGTGGCGAAGCCTTTGGCTTCTCAGGAGTTAGGTTCACGGCTGGTGAAAATTGACCATCTGGGCAGTTATGCCTGCCGGAATGTTTACAATAAACCCGATGCACGGCTGAGTGAACATGCGACAGCTGAAGCTCTTGATATCGTGGGATTTGAGCTGGCGGATGGTCGCCATTTAACCGTGTTGAAGCAGTGGCCTCAGACGAGCATTGAAGCGCAGTATATTCATACATTGTTCACAGAGAGTTGTCCGTTTTTTGGAAACTCTATTGGTCCGGATTATAACGCAGCGCATGCGAATCACTTCCACTTAGGCATGCGCTGGTTCGGATTTTGCCGCTAAGCTGTTAGGTCGTTAATCTGCCAGATAACGCTCAACCAGTCGAGTCCAGTAGGCTGCGCCGAAGCTCAGACTCTCATCATTAAAGTCTTAAGCCGGATTGTGCAAAACGGCGCTGTCCCCGTTACCCAAACGAAGGAAGCATCCCGGCTTTTGCTGCAGGAAATATGCAAAATCTTCACTGCCTGAAATGGGTGGCAGATTATCAATCACATTTTCTTCGCCCAGCAGTTCTTTTGCCACTTCGGTTGCAAACGCTGTTTCCTTGTCATGATTCACCAGCACCGGATAGCCGGGCACATATTCAATTTCTGCTCTTGCGCCGTATCCGGCAGCATGATTCTCCACCAGCTGACAAATGCGCTGTTCGAGGATTTTACGTACTTGCGGATCGAACGAGCGGACGCTCATTTCCAGACGGGCTGTTTCCGGGATGACATTCGCCGCATGGCCGGAGTGCAATGAACCGATAGTGACCACTGCCGTTTCATTAGGGTCGATGTTGCGCGCAATGACCGACTGCAAGGCAACAACCAGACTGCCGGCAACCAGAATGGGGTCGACGGTCATGTGAGGGCGGGCGGCATGACCGCCTTTTCCATGGATAGTGATATTGACGGTGTCGCAGGCAGCCATAAACGGCCCTGATCGGAACATCATTTTACCGACCGGATAGCCCGGGTGATTATGTAAGCCGTAAACGGCATCACACGGGAATCGCTCAAAAAGTTGTTCAGCCAGCATGCGTTCAGCGCCGCTGTTGAAACCAATTTCTTCTGCAGGCTGGAAAATAAGATGTACGGTTCCAGAGAAGTTTTTGCTGCGCGCCAGCTGTTCGGCGGCACCAAGCAGCATCGTTGTGTGTCCGTCATGTCCGCACGCATGCATTTTGCCTGGATTCTGACTGGAGTAACTCACACCTGTTTGTTCAGTTATCGGCAAGGCGTCCATATCGGCACGAATCCCGATACTGCGTGAACCGTTGCCAAGTGTCATTGTGCCGACGACGCCGAAGCCGCCAATGCCCGTTGCCACCTGATAGCCGAGAGATGCTAATCTTTCAGCCACGAGCGCAGCCGTTGCGGACTCTTCATTGGAGAGCTCCGGGTGTTGGTGTAAGTGTTGGCGAACTTTACGCAGCTCTGGAATAAGGTCGGCTACGTCAGCGATTGTGCAAAGTGATTTATTATTCATTTTTAGATATCTGTTTTTGCCTGAAAAAAATCCGGTGAACTGACCGGCGCCACGTCGTTACATCAGACAGAATGCAATGTGGAATCACCGCTTGCAATCAATTAATCAGGCCTGGAAAGAGGTTTTCAGATATGTGGAATGTTCAATTCAATAACGCTATGTAACTGATGTAACGAGCTAAAGTTTATTACGCGACGTTACGCAAGAATCAACTTTGACCGTGGACGGTATTCCCTGATGTCTGTAACTTCATCAGCTGCAAAACGTCGGATTGCGAGGTCTTAAGATCAGGCAAATGGTTTTCCATTCGCCTGAGCAAAATATTAAAAGAAATGAAGGCTTTTTTATAAGAAGGTGATCAGGCTGGCAGGTAGCTGATTGAATGCTCCAGAGAGTCGCATTTGGAATCGATGAGGACACTCCAGACACCTTTGTAGGGGATACCTACATAAGCCGTATTCTGAACATTAACTGTCAAAATATCGCCGAAACCAGAGTGACGTCCTTTTCGCTCAACTTCACTTTCACACATCAGGTGTATGTGACATTTTTCTGAACAACGTATGACGACAGTGTCGCCACCAAACAGACTCAGTCTGGCTCGAACAATAGGCATGACTTTTCCCCAATTAGATAAAGCACCTGAAATACGCTGTAACCGAACACTGCCAGGTTTTACGTCACCCAGACCGGGAGTGATATTGGTCACACAACGCTCATTTATCTATAAAACCAGACAAAAGCTGGGGAAAGAATGACTTTAATCAAAAGTTATAAGAATCTTTCAGAGATTAATAATTCGCCATTTTTATGCCTGTAACCAAAAATGATCCTATTTTTAAGAAAGAAGTAAAAATGTAATTATGAGGTTAACGGAATGTGCTGAATCAAATCGGATGGTAACATCTGTAGAGTACCTTTCGGTGCAGCGATGAAGTGTATTCATTCGTTACAGAGTAATAAATTAGCTGCTTTTTCTTTCACAAGCTGACACCCTATAGGCGTATAACATGTGCGCGCGTTTGAAATTGATTATTATCGGATTTATTACCGTCCCACACGCCCATTTTGCGGGTGATGAAGAAAAAGCGCGCGCAACACTTTCCTATTTTATCCAGTTATAAGGGCATCGGATGAATTGCTCCGAAAAATTTAAATACATCAGAAATTTCAGTGCGTTAACCCTGGTTCTGAATGCTTTTTTTACCATGCCGGCACATGCGGACGACGCGCAGTTACGGGCATGTGGCAATGCAAAAACCGCCAAAGACTGTCAGCTACCTTTCCAGCAAGGGCTTTCGCCTGTTCAGGTCGGACTTTCGCGTGAACCACAGTGGGGCTACGTGGATACCACCGGGCACATGGTCATCAAACCTGATTTCAGGGAAGCGCGGGGTTTTGTTAACGACCTGGCTGAGGTGAAAAAAGGCGACCAGTTCGGATATATCGATAAAAAAGGCCACTGGGTTATCGAGCCGCGCTTTACGCGTGCTACAGATTTTAACGCCCAAGGGACTGCGTTAGTGGTGACAGATAATCGTCTGGCGCTCATAGACAAAAAAGGCGCAGTGATTAAAACGCTGCCATTTGCCGTTGCACTCGACAGCCGTGGTTTTGCCGGCGGTCAGGCCCTGGCAAGTGTACAAACTCAGGTGTCACCTGCGTTGTGGAATGCCTCCACCGATCGCTCTCTTTCTTTACCTGATGATGTTATGGCGCTCGATTTGCCGCAGTCAGGGTTAATCCCCGCCAAAAAACGTGATTCTTCAGAAGAAGGTTATTGGGGCTATCTCGATGAGAACGGTGATTGGGCGATAAACCCGATGGTGCTTAAAACGCGGGATGAACCACAACTTAATGGTGACGTAGTTGCGGTAAAAACCAAGAATCTTTGGTCATTTGTGGATCGTCAGGGTGTTGCGTTAAATAAAGAGCAATACAAATCTGTTCGACCGCTTGCTTCCGGCAGCTGGCTGGTGACGGGGAATGATAACAATAAACAGTTACTCAGCAGCAAGCTGGAGAAAGTGCAGGATATTCCTGCTGATCAGTCTGAAAACATTCTGGTCTGGGGAAAAGCAACGCTGGGTACGGGTAGCAAGGGCATTGTTATCATCGGTGCAGATAATCAGATTGTTTCGCTGAAAGTGAATAAGCCGCAAGTGCTGCAGCAGGGAAATCATCTCTGGGTTATGCAAACTGAAGGCAAGGCACCACAAGTCGCCCAGATTTATGACAACAATGGTGTAGCGCTTCTCAATGATGCCACCCTTACTGCTCTCAAAGACTACCAGCTGCGGCCATTGGGTACAGTGGCGATCACAGATGATGTCACTGCACTGCCAGAAACAAACGGCGATGTGGCACACAGTCTCCCATGGGCGGTTCTGACCCCCGCGGATGCCAGCAAACCGCCTGCCATTCTTACCTCGCAAGGTAATGTTTTGTCTGATCCTCAATGGGCTTCAGTAGAAATCTCCGGTTCTCAGGCGCCGCTTATCATCCACACTCAAACTAAAAAAACGGGTGCTGTCGATGCTTCAGGTAAGTGGGTTATTCAGCCGGTGTATACCCAGATCACTCCGTTCGAGGGTGATTACACCTGGGCTGTAGAGAATGCCAATAATACAGATGTTAAACATCTGATTGACCGAAACGGTAATGCAATCGAGGTACCGGCAGACATTCAGAAAAATGCTCAGCGTTTATCCTCAGGATTGATTTATTACACCGAGGGTGAAAAAGAAGCGCAGCGCTGGGGCTTGTGGGATATCGCGAGCAAAAGTATTAAGGCGGCACCACAGTTCACTGAAATCGATGCCTTCAATGAAGGTTATGCCCTGGCTAAAACGGATGAAGGATGGGGCGTTCTCAGCGCTAATGGCTCCTGGGCGATAGCCCCGGATGCGGAGCGAAGCGGTAAATTCCAATATATTGGTCAGGATGCGTTTACTCTTTCTGATAATGATCAGCCTGGAGAACGTGGTGCAATCGCCAGCCATTACAGTCTTTATAGTGCCCAAAGCGGGCTGGCGTTAGCGACGGATTTACTCGCCAGACCGCAAGCTGTCGGTCAGAACCATTGGCTGGTTCAACCTTCCGAAGGGGGCGTGGCCTTACTGGATAACGCCGGGCGTTCCCCTGTCAGTAAAGCCATTAACGCTTCATCGAGTTCTGTAGAAGGTGACTGGATTAAATTGAGTTTCGCGCCACATTACGGCGCGATTGACAGCCAGGGTCATTGGCAAATTCAGCCGCTTTACACGGCTGAATTTAATTTCATCGCACCTCTGAATCTAAGCCGTGCTGTCAGCGACGGGCGAACTATGCTGATAAGTGACCACGGCGCTTCGGCAGAGGGCTTCGAACAGGCGCAACCGCTTAATTCGATGATGCGTCTTGTCATGAATGATGACGAGAAAGGTGAAACCGTTCTGTATGACAACGACGGCAATGAAATCCAGCGCTTCGCCGGGCTTGACAGTCTGCAGGCCGACAAAGCCAGTTCAGGTGTTATTCCTATGCGTGATCAGAAAGGCCTTTATGGTTTTGTCGATCAGCAAGGCAAGAAGCTGATTGGTGCTTACTTCGATCAGGTGGGTGCGATGAGTAATAATTTTGCGACTGCCGTGAAAAAATCAACGTACGGAAACCTGCTGGGTTATATCAATACCACGGGCCGTTTCGCTGTTTTGCCTAAATTTGACTGGGCAACCGATTTTAGTGAGAAGCGTGCGTGGGCTGGTGGCAAGGGTGTGGTGAATTTGCTGAATGCCGACGGGAATGTACAGGCAAAAATTCAGGTGCGTTGTAATCAGCGCGTCATCGTGGATGCGAAAGGTGCTTATCTTTGGCCTGCTAAAGCACCCACTTGCGGTTCCGGGGGTAATTAATGATTGTCAGCAAACCTTCAAGGCTACGTCACGCACTCCGCTGCGCATTGAACACCGGTAGCACATTGGCCTTTTTGACGCTGACTGCCTCGGCTGTTGCGGCTGAACCTGTAATGGCTGAATCAGCACCGGGATGTTCGGCGCCATTGCCCGCTTCCAGAGCCGATATCCAGCTACGCGCTGCGCTGCCTTTAGTGCAAAATTTGTGTATCCGCGATGTGCGTGAAGGGCGTGCTGCCGTACTTTTATCCGCAGCTGACGCAACGGATGAGCGCTGGGGGTTTCTGGATAATCAGGGGCAGCTCGTTATCAAACCTGTTTTTGAGCAGGTCGGGGATTACCACTTCGGTGCCGCTGCCGCCATGCAGCAGGGAAAATGGGGCTATATCGATCTGACCGGCAACTGGATGATTCAGCCTTCCTTTGACAGCGTACAACCCTTTACAGAAGCCGGTCTGGCCGTTGTGAAGGTGGGCGGAAAATCCCAGATTATTGATCGTAAAGGTATTCAGGTCGGTAAAGCACTTGATGATTTGGTTGATGATGCTGTCCTGAGTAATGGCGTTCCTGCCCGCCTCAGCCTGACATTTAACAGCGTACTACTTTCACCAGACGGTGTACGCCATGTGGCGACGGACAAAATGGAAGTGGTTGAGCCGTTTGGTTCCGATGATCTGTTCATTGCGGTCGATGCCACAAAAGGCTATGGCATTGTGGATGGGAATCTGACCTGGCGTGTTCAGCCACAGTACACGTCCATCACCTTGGATCCCCGTAATCCTTCTGTCGCACTGGCGAAAAAAGCGGATGGAATGACTTTAATCCGCACTGACGGAAGTCAGGACGAGCAGAAATATCTTACTGTCAGCGAGGAAACGGGCGCCTTCTGGCTGGCGAAAACGGCCGATGGCATCAAATTGCTGAATAATTCCGCCGCTGTGATTGCCACTTTCAACGAAGCCGGAGCGGCAGCACTTCGGGTTTCAGGGGATTATGTTTTAAATCCTGCCAGCAAAGACTCTCTGACTTTATATGTGCCGGGGCGAAAACAAGCCATTACGCTGCCTGCAGGCAGTGAGCCCTGGGAGCAGAATACCGGTGAGTTCCTGATAACGACCAAAGGTGAGCAGAAAAAAGTGAATGCCATTGTTGCTCCTTCTGGCGGAGTCATAGGCGGGACTCAGAATGTTGGCTGGCTGGCGCAAATTTCCAGTGCTGAAGTAATAGATCACCGTTTGTGGTTGCGCAATGATCAAGGTGATGTGGTGAATGTGGTTGATGCCACAGGCAAGGCATTGCTGAATCAGAAGAGTATCAGCACTCTGGAAGGCAGCCGTATCGAACCTCTGACTGCCAGTATTGATACAGCTTCAGCGCCACAGGCACTTGCACTGGTGCGCCCTGGTAATACTGACAGCAAAAATGGCGCGGGTTTCCTGCGTCCGGATGGCACCCTTCAGCTTGATACTAAATGGCAGGATATTGAACCTGCTGACAGCAGCAATAACATCGGTCAGTTCATCGTGAGAACAGCCGATGGCACTGGCGTGGTGGATGTGCAGGGCAAGGTTATTATCCCGCTGACTGAAGATAATATTTCTCCTTTTGTGCAGGGTTACGCTCTGGACTATCTGAATGGAAAACTGACCGCACTTGATCACGCCGGTAAGCATTATGATTTGCCGAACGTGTTTGAGATTGAATCCCTCGGCAATGGCTGGTTCCGCTATCGTGAAACGGCAGCCGAGGGGGCGTTGTGGGGCATCTACGACGTCATCAGTCAGAAGACTGTCCTGCAACCGGCGTATCAGGATGTAGGCGATTACTCAGAGGGGCTGGCCGCATTCAAATCACCGGAGGGGCTGTGGGGGATCCTCGACAGTCAGGGGAAAGTGGTTGTAACGCCGAAATATGCTGAGGCCCGCCGCATTAACTCCGCCCTCTGGTTACTGACGCAACCTGCAACCGACGGACAATCTGAATCGTCTGTTCTGGCAGAAATCACAGGCAATGACGCGCAACCAAGAATTGCACCTGTCGCCGGACTCACCGTAAATCAGTTTAGTGACGGGCGTATTCTGGCTACTTCTGCGGCCGGTCAGTCCTGGCTTCTGGATGCTAAAGGTAATATTCAGCTTCATGAGCAGCAGACACGTATCAGTGCGCTCGGCGACTGGGTCAAATTATCGCGCCAGCCTCAGCAAGGATATCTGTCTGCGCAAGGCGAATGGCAAATTCAACCTGTGGGTGAAAGCCGGAGTTCTGCTTTTGTACGAGGGCGGGCCTTGCGCTCAACGCCAGCAGGCTATGAGCTGATTGATGACAAAGGTGTGCGCGTGGCAGCCATGCCGGAAGGGCAGTGGAGCATGCCGCCAGAGAGCGGCTGGTCTGTGTCCTATGATCCGCAGGACAACGAGCCTGCGACACGTTATGTCGATAATACCGGTAAACTGGTTCTCACGGTTCAGGGTCACGCCAGTCAGATGGTCGATGATCATGCCGTACTGACGCGTGCTGATGGGACAAAAACCTGGATTAACGGGCAGGGTAAACAGACTGATGGCGTCTCTTACGCTGATTTAGGTTTGCCTGTCGACGGGCTGGCATTCGCCAAAACTGACGGTAATTATGGTTATGTCGATGCGCAGGGCAACTTCGCGGTGGTACCGGTGTTTAGCGCCGCGTCGCCGTTTGACAGCGGAGTGGCGGTCGTTTCCACACAGGCCATGTCGATGATGATCGACAAAACGGGTAAACCTCTGGCGCGTGTTGATAAGGAATGTGGTATTAGCGTCTTATATGGCGCTGGTAGCGCGCGTCAGTGGCCGGCGACAATGCCGGAAAACTGCAAACCTTAAGACACTTTTCCGGCTTGCAAAACCCGCTGCGGCGGGTTTTTTTGTGCTAATGTTTAACTGTAATGGCAGTGAACTATCTCAATTGAAAGGATAAATTATGATTCCGCAGATCCCACTCAAATACAGGGACGCAGAGCGCTGGTCGTTTGGTGATACTGAATCGTCAGCTGACGAACTGGCTAAGCGCGTTATTGCTGGCACAAAAACCGCCACCTGTTCAAATCTTGATGATGATCCTGAACCTGAGCCGGGCGAAATCTTTGTGGTAGTTGATGGCCGCAATAATCCGGTGTGTGCCGTGCAACTGACCGAAGTGAAACAAGTGCCTTTTGATCAGGTAACAGAACAACATGCCTGGGAAGAAGGAGAAGGTGACCGGACGCTGGAATACTGGCGCAAAGAGCACCAGCGTTTCTTTGAGGAATATGAAATGTTTGAACCGACTATGCCTCTGTTACTCATGAAGTTCCGGATGGTTGAAAAGTTCTAAACCCTTCCAGAGGCCTGATGCAGAAATCAGGCCTTTTCATTCGTCAGTGAAATGATCAACCTGATGTTTTCAGTGTTCGACCAGGAATACGTCATGTCCGTTAATCAGCCATCGTTTTCTGCTTCTTCCGCAGTCCCTTATTTTAACCAGTGGGAAGATCCTGACTGTGCGGCCGGGATTATTGCCGGAGATATCAAACTCAGTGATATCAGTTTTTGGCCTCATTCGGGCGCATCAGAGCAGCAGGAGTTTATTGAGTGGGCAAACCATGTTTGCGGGATGTGTTGCCTGAAAATGGTGCTGGCCGCTGTTTCAGGCAAAGTAGTACCTGTTTTGAAACTGACCTACCGCAGCTTGTCCTACGGGGCATATATTCGCGAGGGTGACAACATTAAGGGGCTGATCTACGCGCCTTTTGTTGAATATGTCCGGCAGGAGTTGGGGCTTGAAGCTCAGGTGAAGGTAGATATCTCGGCACAAGAAATTGCCGGTCAGCTGCAGGAACACCGGTTTTTTATTGCTTCGGTGCATCCTTCGGTTCGTATCCCGGACTCCACACCCCCGCACAAAGGCGGTCATCTGGTGCTGGTAACGCGAGCGGATGCTCAGACTGTGACCTTTCATAATCCTTCAGGTCACAATGTTTCTACCCAACAGGATGTCACGTTACCTGTGGAAACTTTCGCGCGCTTTTTTGCCGGGCGGGGTATCTCTCTGGTCAAAAAAACTCAACCTCAACAGTGACTCACGCCGTCCGACCGCAAGCGGCGTGGCGAACTCAATTCCGTTCGCCACGCTGTGTTACTCCAGTCGCATGATCCACTCATCTTTCTGTTCGTCGTACTTTTCTTTATACAACACAGAATGACGGCCATCGAGGACTGCCGGAACGCTGGTGTGGTCATCCCAGGCATCAAGCTGCATGCACAAATCAGGGTCTGATTTGCACGGAATATGCACCTTATCGCCGCCTTTTGCTTCAGGCGTTGAAAGATGTGCATCGTCAATTTCGTAACTGCCAATCCGGATAATCGATTTTCCCATCTGATACTCCTCGCCAGAGTGAAGTAAGCCATTTCAATGACATCAGGTATGACCAGTTGGTCTGCCTTATTTGAGAATAGTCGATAGCACAAAAAGCGCCACCCGAATTTTTGCGGATATTCTTTTTTATGGATGACGAGAAGAGGCAGGATTTTGAACCGGGTGGGCGGTGTTAAAATGCCGGGAGCCGCCTTATGCTAGATGCAGCGGCTCAGAAAAGGATTAAAGCTGATTAAATCTTACTGACACAGACATCGCGTTAATCTGGTTGCGGCCATTATTTTTGGACAGATACAAGGCCTCATCTGCGGCACTGACGATATCCGACTGATCTTCAATGCCTGGATCCTGGTCCGGCATATAAGTCGCAATCCCCTGACTGATGGTGACGCGGTTAAATTCACTGAAGCTATGCTTGATGCCCAGCGATTCAATCGATTCCATAATGTGTTGTGCGACAATCCATGCGCCTTTCAGGTCAGTATCCGGCAGAATGGCAGCGAACTCTTCACCGCCAAAACGTGTCACGACGTCAGTGCTGCGTTTGAGTGATTTGCGCAAGGTGCGTGCGACTAAACGCAGGCAGGCATCACCGGAAAGATGGCCGTAATGGTCGTTAAAGTGTTTGAAGTAGTCTATGTCGATCATCACTACGGTCAGCGGCGTGCGGTTCCGTTTGGCGCGCATATATTCATGGCTGAGCACTTTTTTGAACTCGCGGCGGTTAGGCAGTTTGGTCAGTGAATCTGTGCGTGCCTGGATTTCCAGCCGGCGGTTGGCTTTGACCAGCTTCAGTTCCAGCAATTTGCGTTCATGAACGTCTTCGGCGGTACCGTACCAGCGTTGAATCGAGCCATCGGAGGCATAGCTGGCTGCTGCGCGGATACGCATCCAGTTCCAGCCGCGATCTACGTGACAAAAGCGGACTTCAATATCCAGCGGCGCGCCTGTTTTCAGGCATTGTTCCCAGGTCTGAACGGCGGCGCGGCGGTCTTCCACATGCATACTCTGGATCCACTTGTCGGCCAGAATATCCTGCCGGGTCATGCCGGTTATCCGTTGAAAGCGTGAACTGACATCATTGAGCATCCCGCGCGGATCGGCTGTCCACGGGATTTGCGGGTTAAGCTCAACCATGTTGCGATAATGCTCCTGGCTTTCGCGCAGGGCTCTTTCCATTCGTTTGAGGCTGGTAATGTCAGTCATCGCGACGGAAAGGCCATTCAGCTGATTCTGACCATCATAAGCCGCTTTAATACGCACGAAGAAAACCTGATTTTTTCCGGGAACGGAAAACTCACGATCGGGTGTTGTTTCGTTACGCTGGGCCAGTTCCAGCGCATTATTCAGCAGAGGGGAAAGCCCTGGCAGGAAAACGCCGACTTTTCGGCCGATCGCTTCGTAGGGTTGCAGGCCGATAATAGTGGCCATTGCGTCATTGACCGTGACGTATCGCATCTGCAAATCAATGAAACACAGGCCAACCGGCGCATTGGAATAGATCGTTTCAAGCTGGAAGAGACGCTGACCCGGCGCCTGATCGAGGCTGGTCAGATTGCGATCAATCCCGCGATAGCCACGGAAGTTCCCCTCATCATCAAAGAGCGGAACACCGCTGGTTTCGAGAATGACTTCAGTGCCGTCCGGGCGGATATTACGGTTGAGTAATCCACCGAAAGGGGCACGACGCTCAACGATGGCAGCAAATTGCTCGCCAACGCGGCGGGCTTCATCCGGAGGCATGAAATCGAAAGGGGTTTTACCTAATACTTTTTCAGGCGGAACGCCCAGGAACTCGATACATTTGTTGGAGGAGAAAACATAACGCCCCTGCGCATCGACTTCCCAGATCCAGTCAGAATTGTTATCGATAATGTCACGCAGACTGGCCATTTGCTGCAAAAGCAGCCCATCTGCTGATTCGAGTTTCATTTCATCCGACATGATACTTCTCCGACTGGCAGGTCTTTACTCAACATCAGGCATTAAGATTTATATCTGAAAATGATATATCACTGACAATGTTATCTTGATGGCAATAATACATGCCACGATAGGATTATTCCTACTTATAATTCAATAAACCTTTCTTGATAATATAAGTCGCTATCCGATATATGAAGCATAAAATGCTCTTCTGCTAATTGTTATATACACTTTGGCACCGTGATTTCACCTAAAAGTTCAGTTGCACAGTATTCACAGAAATGCCGTTATCAGGTGTTTTTATCGGTATTAATGACGGTTAAGCAGCATATTCTGCGCCGTCGGAATGCTCCTCTGGCACAGAAGATTGCGGGAAAGTTAAGTCTGATTAATCGTTCGGCAATGTCTGCGGACGTATCGCACCGTCTCTCACCAGTTCGCGCGGCAGGCTGTTTTTAATACGACTACCGATGCGTTTTGCCAATCCCAAGGGCTGACCAAGCCAGGTAACCAGACATTCGTCAGCGGGGGGCGTATCCTCCGGATAGATATCGACGCCACGGAACCAGCTTTGTGCCAGTTCATCATTTATCTCAAAGCGGTTTTTGGCATCTTTGACACTGAAAGCCACCACAGCTTCATGCTGCCAGCGAAATCCTTTCGGAAAACGCTCCGCCAGCCGCACACCGATACGGGAAAAACGGACTTTGCCAAAAACAGGTTCCAGCACAGCAGGGAACAGCCAGATTTCTTTATCACGCTGCCATAATGTGTATTGTTTCTCAGGCCAGGAAAGCCCTGAAAGACCCGCAGCCTTGATAATTTCGGCGCTGTCCTGACGGGAAAGTGGCGAGAACGGGAAACGCCCCACTTTATATCCCGGGACTGGCAGACGCGGAACAGAATCGGTTTTACGAAAGCGCGCGACAAAGAAACCTTCGCTGTCATAAACCTGCGGAAATACGTGCAAATAGCCTTCCGGTGTGACGGCTTTACCGGCGTCTGTGAATAACTCAGCCAGCGACTCCACTTCAACTGCATCCCTGTAGGTATCGAGTAACCACTGACAGACCTGCTGGTTTTCCTGTGCGTTAAGGGTGCAGGTGGAGTAGACCAAAACACCGCCAGGTTTAAGCGCATGAAACGCGCTGTCGATCAGTTCACGCTGAGTCGAGGCAATTTCAGTCACGCTGTTTTCAGACCAGTTGCTCATGGCGTCAGGGTCTTTGCGGATAACGCCTTCGCCGGAGCAGGGCGCATCAAGCAGGATAGCGTCAAACGTTTCAGGCAGAGCAGCACCAAATACGCGTCCGTCAAAGTGAGTCAGCGCTGTATTACTGACGCCACAGCGGCTGATATTTGCGTGCAGCACTTTGACGCGGCTGGCGGAATATTCATTGGCAATAATGCCACCCTGATTTTCCATCAGCGCCGCGATTTGCGTGGTTTTAGAGCCGGGTGCAGCAGCCACATCCATCACCAGAACCGGTTGGGTATCGTTGGCAAATAACGCCGTGACCGGCAACATGGAACTGGCTTCCTGAATATAGAAAAGGCCGGCCAGATGCGATAAGGCATTGCCCAGACGTGTATCGTCCAGGACGTTGCGGTTTATCCAGAAACCTTCCGCACACCACGGCACAGGCTCCAAATCCCACTGATAATTGCCGGCAAGCTCAAGGAAATCCGTCACGCTTATTTTCAGGGTATTCACCCGCAGACTGGGGCGGAGAGGGCGCTGGCAGGCTGCAATAAAATCGTCCATGCTCAGTTCAGCGGGCATGACTGCGCGTGTGGCTTCCAGAAAAGCGGCGGGTAATTTATCAGTAAAAGTGCTGGCGGTAGTGAGCTTTGACAAAGGTGAGGTTCCAGAGCTGAAGAAGATTTTCTGCCGCGGAGTTTACCATATTTACCCGTGATGAGAGGGCTGCGCGCGTTGCCTGATAAAGAAAAGGCCACCCGAAGGTGGCCCTGATCAACATAATATCGGTTAATTTCTCGGGATTGCCGTTCCCCATTTCTGCCAGTCTTTTGGTGCTTCAGGATTGAGCAGGAAATGATTACCGTTGGCGGCTTTCGGCGCCAGTGGCGTGGTTGGCGGCGTCGCAAAGGCGATACCTCCGCGAATAAATTGCTGGAATGTGCCGCTTTTGAACACGCCACCGGTCAGACCGAATTGCAGGTCGTAACCAGAGGCCAGCCAGAACACGGAGTTTTCCCGCACCAGATATTGATATTTTTTACTGATACGAAGCGTCACATTCACCCGATCCGCCATGGCGCCCAGATAGAAGCCAGATACGGTACCGACTTCAATTCCGCGGAACAGCACCGGCGTGCCGATTTGCAATGAACCGACTTCGGCTGCATCGACCACGATACCCAGGCCATCCGTATAGCGCGAGTCGGTGATGGTGGAGTCCTGCAAATCAAAGTTGCGCGCTGGCGCGCCTTTGCCTGCTTCTACATTAATGTAGGGCTGGAGAAGCGTATCGAGATTGCTGACGCCACCGGCGGAAATTTCCGGTGAAACGATTGAGAACCGGGTGCCGCGACGGGCAAAGTTTTCAACGTATTCCGGATACAACACGGCTTTGGCGGAAACCTGATTCAGTTGCGGATCCAGTTTCAGCGACTCCACCTGACCGATGGTGATGCCCAGATAACGAATAGGCATGCCGGCGGAAAGCTTACTGGCATCATAAGTATTCAGCGTTATCTGGCTGCCAACTGCGCGTGCCGAAGTTTCTGAATCATACAGAACACGCTTCGCCCCTTTGCTGGCGGTGACGCCATCAAGATTATCGAAGCTGATAGCGCCTTTAAGCGCGCGATCCAGCGGTGAGGCCTGAACGGTCAGCCCGCTGCCGTTGAGCTGTACTTTAGCGCCACCTTCTGCCCAGAAAATGGTCTTCTCTGTCAGCAGGTTGCGATATTGCGGCTGAATATAAACATCAACTTCAAATTCATTGGCTTTAGGACGGACATTGACTATCTGGCCTACCTGGAATTTCCGGTAAAGCACGACTGAACCTGTCTGAACATCAGGCAGGCTTTTAGCGGTCAGTGTCAGCGTGGCGCCCGGTTGCTCGCCCTGAATGCCTTCGGCAGCTTTTTCGGCATTACTGTAAAGCGGATATTTTTGTGCAGGTGCGCCTTTGGTGCCTGGAATAATACGCACACCACCATCGACCCATTCCTGAGCGCTGGCACCAAGGACTTCCATACCATCGACACTCAGTTTCACATCAACGCGGCTGTTGACCACAAACTTGCTGTCTTTATGCAGCAAGTTTTTATATTCCGGCTTGATAGCAACATTAAACACAATACCTTCATCTGTTAGCGTCCGGTCAATAATCGTACCGACGTTGAGGCCGTAAAGTTTAATGGGCTGTCCCGCATCAATACCGTAACTCTGCGGTGCAATCAGCTGAACTTTGAGTATGTCAGGGTTCTGCAACAATCGCTGATTACTGTCGAGCACCACAAAATGCTTTTGCGGCTCACCATCGCCGGGGATCAGTTCCAGCGTATTACCGGTCAGCAACTGGCTGAGATTGGCATTATTGAGGCTGATTTTCGGACTGTTCATTTCAATGCGCGTGCCGGTACGCATCATGTCGAGCACTGAAGGATCAACCGTCAGTTTACCGGTGACTTTATTATCCGGCTGTAATGTGATTTTGGTCAGCGTACCGACTTGTAAGCCCTGATACATCAGTGGTGTCTGGTCTTCGGATAGCCCGTTACCATCGGGTAAATCCAGATTGATTTCCACACCACGCTGGCTTTGCGCCAGATCCGGATAGAGCACGTATGACTGATCGGCTTTTGCCTGTTTCCCGTCATTCGGGGAATCCATAGCGATCGCGCCATTCACCAGTGCTGCCAGACTTTCCATCTGAACTTTCGCTCCGCTCAGACTCAAATCTGCCTTAAAGCCTGAAACGTTCCAGAAACGGGTATTTTCTTTGACCAGATTTGCAAAGCGTTTGTCGACCAGTACGTCAATCGTCACGCCTTCATTGCCACTTTCAATATCGTAATCATAAACCTTACCGACCGGAATTTTACGGTAATACACCAGCGAACCGGTGTTCAGTGAACCCAGATCCTTGGCATGCAGATGGACCATCAGTTCGCCGGTATTGAGACGGAATTTAGGCTGTGTATCGAGCGCCACAAAGTGGTCTTTCTCTTTTCCAGGCCCTGGCATCATGCCGATATAGTTACCGCCCACCAGCGCATCAAGTCCTGAAACGCCCGCAAGAGACGCTTTCGGAGTGACCAGCCAGAACTGCGTGCCTTCACGCAGGGCATCAGACAAGTCACTTTTAATACTGACTTTCACCTGAATAGTGCGCAGGTCTTTCGTCAGGCTGATCGATTCCACCGTGCCAACTTCCACGCCCTGATAACGCACCGGCGTACGGCCAGCGACAATACCTGCCGCTGACTGGAAATCGATAGTCACAGTGTTTCCACGTTCCTGATAGTTGCTGTAAATCAACCATCCGGCGATCAGTAAAGCAATAAACGGCAGAAGCCAGAACGGCGAAATCCGGCGTCTGTGTTTAATACGTGCTTCAGTCGGTGTATTCGGCGTTTCCTGTTGCATGTGCATCCCAAATCAAGCGGCTATCAAGCCATTCAACGGCAAGAACGGTCAGAATTACGGCAGCGCCAAAGTAAAAGGCGGCCGGTCCCATCGTAAAAGACAAAAGCTGGTCTCGGTTAACCAGCGACATCATTAATGAAATAACAAACAAATCCAGCATCGACCAGCGTCCTATCCAGTGCACCAGACGGAAAAGGCGGATACGTGTTTTAAGTCCCTGAATCGCTTTGAAATGAATGCTGAGAAGCAGCGTCAGCATCACGATCACTTTTGTAAATGGCACCAGCACGCTGGCGATAAATACAATGGCGGCGATCGGTACGTTCCCCGATGTGGCGAGCGACACAACACCGGAAAATATAGTGTCCTTCAGCTGTTGCCCGTTGGCATAGATGATGGAAATGGGCAGCAAATTGGCCGGGATTAAAAAGACAATGGCGGCAATCAGAGCAGCCCAGGTTTTCTGCAAACTGTGCTTATAGCGCAGACGCATCGGAACATGGCAGCGCGGGCAGCGTCCGCGCTCATCCGGAATACCGGTAAATTTGCAGGCCAGACACAACCGCAATGAAGAGGGCAATCCTTTTGGCTGACGCTGCGGGTAAAACTCTTCCCATAACTGCTCGATGTTGAGATTTATCATGGTCAGCGTGACCATCAGCGTCATCATCAGATAGGCGGCCAGCGCAATACCGACGTTGATGTCGGCATATTCTTTAACTTTGATGCTGGCAACGGCCATTCCTACCAGATAAATATCCAGCATCACCCAGTCTTTGAGGCGATCGAGCATCAGCAGCACTGGTTTCAGATTCATCCCAAGCTTGCTGCCAAAATGCAGATAAAGAATGGAGACGGCGAGTGTCAGCGGTGCACCGATGGTACAAAAGGCCACCATGCTGGCGGTCACGGGATCACCCTGTTGCGACATCTGCCAGATACCTTCAAGCAAACTGGCGTCAATGCGTGTCCCCAGCAGACGAATGCTGATCAGCGGTTCGGTATACGCGAAAGGCATCAGCAATAATATGCTGATAGCCATCGTGATCAGTCGCGGCAGGGAACAAACCCTGCCTTTTTCAACTTTCGCGTTACAACGCGGACAATGAGCTGTCTGCGTGCGTTGCAGCGAGGGAAGTGTGAAAAGCGTGTCACACTCGCTGCATCGCTGATAGCGAATCTGTGGTATCTGGGCTGAAATTGTGTGTATTTTCATAGTGCCTGAAATAGTAAAGAATACCTGTTGTTACAATTACGCATCCCGCGAAGGGGTCAGGCGAGGCCATCAGGCCAAGATCAGCCAGGTTTTTTTGACAAAATAACGTATTATGCGGTCGGCAAACAGTTATTGTAGGTGAGTCTTTTTGATGTCACACAGGATTAACCTTGTTCATATGGGCATTTAATGCTTATTTTATAGGGGTTAAGCACAACAGAATGGCTCAGTGCCCTTAGGTTATTATTGGTTACTACATGAATAAAGAAGCATTCTACACGGAATTAAAACGTGATTTGAGCGCGTTGATCGCCGGAGAAAACAATTTTATTGCGACTCTGTCGAATGCGAGTGCCTTACTTTTTGAACGTCTTGAAGGCGTTAACTGGGTAGGTTTTTATCTGATGGATGGCACAACGCTGGTGCTGGGACCATTCCAGGGTAAAATTGCCTGCGTGCGTATTCCGGTAGGAAAAGGTGTTTGCGGTACGGCAGTGGCGGAAAATACTGTGCAACGTGTGGGTGATGTTCATGCCTTCCCGGGCCATATCGCCTGTGACGCAGCAAGTAATGCCGAAATCGTTCTGCCAGTAACAGTAAATGGCAAAGTGATCGGCGTATTAGACATTGATAGCACCGTATATCAACGCTTCGACGAAGCCGATGAACAGGGGCTGACAGAGTTAGTCAGCGGGCTTTGCCAGCATCTCGAAAACTGCGATGCTGAAAAATATGTCAATCTGATCGTAAGTTGATCGTCGGAT
>Ga0157371_10000580_pt1 | contig 43291 bp, 45 predicted proteins | sample C45metaG_FD_113462 | JGI IMG/M metagenome (GOLD analysis project Ga0157371, IMG submission 113462) | Corn rhizosphere microbial communities from Kellogg Biological Station, Michigan, USA - C4-5 metaG | ecosystem: Host-associated > Plants > Roots > Rhizosphere > Soil | place: USA: Michigan... | reverse complement strand
TGGTTTACTCTCCCACACGGGCTTGATGCTCAAGTCCAAAATGAAACTCACCGCAATATCCCCAATGATCAGTCGGGGGATTATCGCTCGAATGCGGTAATCAAGATATAAGATCCAAGAGGGGCCCGTCCTGGCCTCTCTTGGGCGGTTTCGGCGCAGCGCGATAAGTGATCGCTATTATTGAGAAACCGAAATTGTCACCGTCCATTCCTGGAAAAGAACAGTTTCCTCAGCTTTCCAAAGCTGAACCGCCCAATGGTTCGGTCAAACCATCAGACTCACATGGGCTGCCACAATCTTCCATCCACTCGCCATCTTCACCCACGTCTGCTGCTGACGTCCGATTTTGTCGGTCCCTTCACGGCGAAACTCCGTGCTGGCCACTGCCATGTCATCGCCAAATGTGGTGATGGTGGTGTTGACCAGATCCCGGTTTAAACCTTGTGAGGAACGCGCTGAGCGGAACGCGCGGATGGCTTCGATGCCGTAAAGATTTTCGCCCGCACCGTAGCGCACGGTACGCGGATCGTGCCAGAACAGTTCGTCGAGGACGGCGGTATCGTTGGTGATCAGCGCCTGTTCATAGCGATAAAACGCCGCATTCATTTCGGCAAGGATCGCCGGGCGGTCGATATGTTCAGTTTTCATGATTCGTCTCTTTACTCTTTTACTTCACCCTGGAAAACGGAGATGCAGGTTTTTACGCGGGCATCACCGGAGAACTGCTGACGTTCACTATTCCCTGTAATTCCAGCGCCCGTGCAGCGCGCAGGCACAGGTCTTCGCGCCACGGCGGCGCAATCAGTTGTAATCCAATCGGCAGACCGGTTGATGTCGTGACCGGCACCGTGACCACCGGTAAACCGAGGAACGAAATCGGCTGCGTCAGCATGCCCATATTGGCACGGGTTGGCAGATCCTGACCGTTAATTCTGATTGTGTCCTGACCAATCAGTGTTGCCGGGCATGGCGTGGCAGGGGCGATCAGAATGTCCCAGTGATCGAACAGGGGCAAGATTTGTTCCTGAAAATGTTGACGAAAACGCTGTGCCTGGACGTACCACGCCGCCGGGATCATCGCGCCTGCCAGTAAACGCTCGCGGGATAATGGCTCAAACTGCTCCGGAATGCTGCGCAGTTTTGGCAAATACTGATTACCACCTTCAGAAGCACTGATGATAAACGCCGCTGAACGCGCCAGTTCGGCTTGCGGCATCACGACTTCTTCCTGTGCTTCCAGAGCCTGCGCAACCTGAAGCACCGCCGCTTTAGCGTGATCGTCGCACCAGGTAGAAAAATATCCGCCCAGCACCGCAGTGCGCAAACCCTGCTGGGCGCGTCCGAGCTGAGAAAACGTCGCGGTAACGGGTTTATCCGCCTGGAAGTGATCCTGCGGATCCGTGCCCTGAATCGCGTCATAGACCTGCGACAGATCTTCGCTGCACCGCGCCATCGGACCGATGTGATCGAGGCTGGCGACGAACGGCTGACTGCCGCGACGTGAAATGCGTCCGAAGGTGGGTTTCAGCCCCAGTATGCCGCTTAATGAAGAGGGGACGCGGATCGAGCCGTTGGTGTCACTGCCGAGTGTGAAATGCACCAGGCCAGCAGCCACGGCGGCGGCGGAACCGCCGGAAGATCCTCCGGCGACACGCGCCAGATCCCGCGGATTACGGGTGGCACCGTAATGGCTGTTTTCAGTGGTGAAGCCGTACGCATAAGCATCCATATTCAGCATGCCGGAAAGCATCGCGCCTTGTGCTGCGAGGCGTGAAACTGTCCACGCATCGTGGCGTGCGGCAGCGTTGCTGCTGTTGAGGCTTGCACCTGCCAGCGTTACTTCACCGGCCACGTCCAGAAGGTTTTTCACCGCATAAGGGATGCCTGCCAGAGGCGGAAGTGCGGCACCGCTTGCGCGGGTTTTATCCACTTTTGCTGCTTCACGTAACATGCGTTCGCGGGTGATATGCGTATACGCGTTGATGACCGGATTAGCCTGTTCAATGGCGTCCAGTGTGGACGTCGCAATTTCTGTCGCTGAGATTTCGCCCTGCGCCATCGCCTGATGTAACTGACTGACAGTAAAGCTATCAAACGATTTCATGCGCGATACACTCTTCATGCTCTGTACACCCCGGCAATTTCCAGTCGCGAATCGAGCGGTAAATCCATCAGCGGTTGCGCCATTTGCGCGATACGGCTGAACTGCACCAGCAATTCCTGACGACGGGTGTCGTCGAGTTCCAGCGCCAGCACGCTTTCCATCTGGCGGATATAAGCGGCCCAGTCGGTCGCTGCGGGGGTATTTTTCATGCTGCTTCCTTATCAATTTTCATGAGCGAACTCTGATCAAAATCCGGCGGCGCTGCCGTTGCTGCGCGGGTCGGAGGCACCTTCAAACATGCCGTTGGTATGGCGGACAATCGCACCGGCATGGCCGACGGCTTCGCTGAAATCCGGTAACAGTTCGACGTCGTGACCGCGCTGTCTCAGTCCGGCCTGCGTCGGATAGGCGAAACGGCCTTCCAGTTTCAGTGAATCCGAACTTTCTCCCCACGTCCGCCCCAGCAGCCAGCGCGGACCGCTGATCGCCTGCTGCAACGATTGCCCCTGCACCACATGGCGGATAAACACGGCGGCCTGGGTTTGCGGCTGACCGTCGCCGCCCATCGAACCGTACACCATGGTGCGCCCGTCGTATAAACGTGCGGCGGCGGGGTTGAGGGTATGAAACGGTTGCTTGCCCGGTGCCAGCGCCAGTAAATGGCTGGCGTCGAGGCTGAAAGATGCGCCGCGGTTTTGCCACAACACGCCGCTGCCCGGCAGCACTACACCACTGCCGAACTCGTGATAAATACTCTGGATAAATGACACCGCCAGCCCGCTGCTGTCCATCACGCCCATCCAGACGGTATCGCCCGGACCTTTACCTTTGCCCCAGTCGGCGGCGCTGTGCGCTTTAATGCGGGTGGCGAGGGCATCGAGATACTGCGGATCCAGCAGACTCTGCGCGTCCTGCGTCATCATGCGCGGATCGGTGATAAAGCGGTCGCGCAGGCCGAACGCCAGTTTGGTGGCTTCGACAATGCTGTGGATCGTCGCGCTTTCATCCATGGTTTCCAGCGGCAGGCGGTCAGTCAGGCCGAGGATCGCCAGCGAAACCAGCCCCTGCGTCGGTGGCGTCAGGTTGTAGATTTCGCCTTTACTGTGTTTGAGGCGCAGCGGCACACGGCGCTGCGGCTTGTAAGCAGCAAGATCGGCGCGGGTGACCGGCATACCGAGCTTTTCCATGTCGGCGGCCATATTGTCGGCCAGCTCACCGCGATAGAAACTGTTCAGCCCGTCTTCGCACAACATCGATAACGTCTGCGCCAGCTGCGGCTGGGTGAAACGGTTCCCGGCGCGCGGCACGTCGCCGTTAGGCAGAAAAACATCGGCGAAGGTGCGGAAATCTTTCAGTTCATGTTGCTTGGCGCGGGTGGCGGCTTCCTGCGAAGCGGTCACCGGAATGCCGTCCGCAGCGTAACGGATGGCATCGCGCAGCAGGCGCGAAAGCGGTTTTTGCTCACCGCCGAATTCAGCCGATACATTCAACGCTTCCTGCCAGCCGCCGACGGTGCCTGCGACCGTCAGCGCCGCTTTCGGACCACGATGCGGAATGTGCGTTTCACCGGCGTAAAAATCGAGAGAGGCCAGCGAACCGGCGGCACCGCTGGCGTCGATCGCCACCGGATTGCCCTGCGGGGGCACAATCAGCCAGAAACCGTCGCCGCCCAGTCCGTTCATGTGCGGATAGACCACGGCAATGGTGGCGGCGGCCGCCACCATTGCCTCGATGGCATTGCCGCCTTCACGCAATACCGCAAGCGCACTCTGGCTCGCCAGATGATGAGGTGTAACCGCCATGCCCAGCGGTGCGCTGTTACTGTTAATCATGCGATGTCCTTTTTTGAAACGCTTTTTTTATGTTGCCCGCGCATGCAGGGATGAGGGCGTGCAGGGATTAAGTTAAGCAAGAGGTGTTCCACATCGGCAAAACCCTCAGACTTTCACTCATAATTTAGCTTGCATTGGAAAGCATAGTGCATGGTATGTTCCGCTGATTTACTGAAACATTGGTTACAAAAGGGACGGAGATGAAACAGATTGATGAACGTCTGCGTGACCATTACGCAGAACTCACGCCGCAGGAACAGCGGGTGGCCGACTTTATTTTTGCCAGCATTGATGACCTGATGAGCTACAACAGCGCAGAACTGGCGCGGCTCAGCGGCGTGTCGAAGGCCACGGTCAGCCGCCTGTTTAAACGTCTTGGTTACCCGAGTTATCGCGATATGCGCGATGAAATGCGCACCCTGCGCCAGAGTGGCATGCCGCTGACCGACAGCCGTGACGCGGTGCAAGGTAACACCTTGTTATCACGGCACTATAAACAGGAAATGGCTAACCTGACGCAGTGGATTAATCAGATTGATGGCGCACAGTTTGGCGCGCTGATCACCGCCCTTAGTCAGGCGCGGCAGGTACGTCTGCTCGGTTTTCGTAACAGTTATCCGGTGGCGCTGCACCTGCGTCAGCAACTGATTCAGGTGCGTGCTGGCGTGATGATGATGCCGCAGCCGGGGCAGACGCTGGCGGAAGAACTGGTGGATCTCACCGCGCAGGACGTGGTGATTTTCGTTGCTTTCCGTCGCCGTCCCCGCATGGCGAAGGCGATTCTCACGCAATTACAGTCACTTGATGTGCCGGTTTTACTGATTTGCGAGCCGCAGGCGCAGACACTTATTCCGCTCGCCACCTGGCATCTGGCCGCGCCGCTCGACAGCGTGTCGGCGTTCGACAGTTATTCATCTGCCATGAGCCTGGCGAATTTACTTAGCAATGCGTTGTTGCACGACATGCTCGCGTCAGGCCGTCAGCGCATTCATCAGATAAGCGATTTGTATAACGATCTGGATGAGCTGGAGCAGCGCTGATTCCCGATTCAGGGACAAACTGAGCGCTTTTCTGGTGCTTTCGCACAATTACGGTGCATCAGAGTTTTCAACCTTTCTCACTTTTTGCCCTGATTCAGGGCAAAAAAATCCCTTCTCCCTTCTACTCTGAATGGCTAATTCCTTGTCATGTCGTGACTTTGCGCACATTTTTTCTGCCGGGTCATTTTTGGCACATTCGTTGCAAAGTTTTAAATATAAGAATCTATCGTTCCAAAAACTTTTCACCGGAGATAATCTATGAACATGAACAAACGGTTGTTGGCATGGGCAGGTGCGGCAATGTTGGTGCTTCAGGCATCGAATGTTATGGCCGATCAGTTGCAGGATATTCAGAAGCGTGGCGTGCTGCGCGTGGCTGTTCCGCAGGATTTCCCGCCGTTTGGTTCGGTGAGCAAGGATTTGCAGCCGGAAGGTTACGACATCGACATGGCGCATTATCTGGCCGATAAGATGAAACTTAAGTTGCAACTGGTGCCGGTCACCAGCGCCAACCGGGTGCCTTATCTGCAAACGGATAAAGTCGATCTGGTGATTTCCAGCCTCGGCAAAAACGCCGAGCGCGAAAAAGTCATCGACTTCAGCAACGCTTACGCGCCGTTCTTCCTCGGCGTGTTTGGTGCGCAGGGTGACAAACTGTCGGATCTGAAAGAACTGTCCGGCAAAACCATCGGCGTGACCCGTGGCGCGGTGGAAGATCTGGCGCTGACCGATGTGGCACCGAAGGATGCCAAAATTCAGCGTTACGAAGACAACAACACCACGCTGTCGGCCTACTTGTCCGGTCAGGTGGAATACATCGCCACCGGTAACCTGGTAGTGGCTGCGGTAGCCCGCATGAACCCGGCCAAAGCGCCGGTTTCCAAAGTGATGCTGAAAGATTCGCCGTGTTATGTCGGTCTGCGTAAAGATGAACCGGCACTGAAAGACAAAGTGAATGAACTGATCGCCGAAGGCATCAAAGACAAGACGCTGAATACGCTGTCTGAAAAATGGATGAAGGCACCGCTGCCGGCATCAATCGGCGCGTGATCAGGGTTTTGACGGAGATTTTTCATGACCTATCAGCTTAACTTTAGCGCGCTGTGGCCTTATATGCCGGAACTGCTGGCCGGATTATGGACCACTATTGAGCTGACGGTACTGGCAACGGTTGGCGGTGTCGCGATAGGAATTTGCGGCGCGGCCTTCCGCTGCGGCAACCATAAAATTCTGCGGACAGTCTGGGGCATTTATGTCGAAGCCATCCGTAATACGCCGTTTGTGGTGCAGCTGTTTTTCATTGTATTTGGTCTGCCAGCCATTGGCCTGAAAATGACCGCCGGTGAAGCGGCGCTGCTGGCGATGCTGATTAACCTCGGCGCGTACAGCACCGAGATTATCCGCGCCGGTATTCAGGTGACGCCTAAAGGCCAGTGGGAAGCCGGACGCGTGCTGGGACTAACGCGCAGTCAGACGTTCCTGCGCATTGTGCTGCCGCCGTCGCTGAAACGTATTTATCCGTCTCTGGTCAGCCAGTGCATTATCGTGATGCTCGGATCTTCCGTGGTATCGCAGGTGTCTTTTGAGGAACTGACGTTTGCTGCGAACTTAATTCAGTCACGCACCTTCCTCAGTTTCGAAGTGTATCTGGTCACCACGTTGTTCTATTTGCTGTTGTCGGTGGCGGTGCGTCAGTTGCTGCTGCTGGCCGGACGTCGTGTCTTTGGGAGTGAAAACTGATGATGACCTTCACTGACTGGGACATTGTGCGCAATCTCCTGCTGGCGGCGCGCTGGACGTTGCTGTTGTCGCTGACCGCGTTTATCGGCGGCACGCTGGTGACTCTGCCGCTGTTGCTACTGCGACTGACCAAACGCCGCTGGCCGACGCGTTTTGTGCGTCTGTATTCCGAACTGTTTCAGGGTACGCCGTTGCTGATGCAGCTGTTCCTGGCGTTCTTCGGGCTTGGCCTGTTTGGTATCAACGTCAGTCCGTGGACGGCTGCCGCGCTGGCGCTGACGCTGTATACCAGCGCGTATCTGGTGGATATCTGGAGCGGCAGCATTGCCGCGTTACCGAAAGGCCAGTGGGAAGCGTCGCGCTGCCTCGGCCTGAATTTCGGTCAGACGTTATGGCGCGTTATTACTCCGCAGGCGCTGCGGATTGCCATTGCGCCGACCGTCGGATTTTCCGTGCAGGTGGTGAAAGGCACCGCGCTGGCGTCGATTATCGGTTTTGTCGAACTGACCAAAGCCGGAACCATGCTGAACAACGTGACGTATGAGCCGTTCAAAGTGTTTGGATTAGTGGCGCTGGGCTACTTCCTGATGTGCTATCCGCTGTCCCGTTGCAGTCAGCATTTAGAAAAATCATTGCGTGGAGAGAAACAGTAATGCCACTGATCACCATCAATCAGGTTCAGAAATATTACGGTCAGAGCCACGTGCTGAAAGGCGTGGATCTGGATATCGACAGCGGCGAAGTGATTTCGATCATCGGCCGCAGCGGTTCAGGTAAAAGCACGCTGTTGCGCTGCATGAACGGGCTGGAAGGCTATCAGGAAGGCAGCATCAAACTGGGCGGCATGACCATCACTGACCGCGATTCTCAGGCGCGTGACATCAGCCGTTCCGTCGGTATGGTGTTTCAGAGCTTCAATCTTTTTCCGCACATGACCGCGCTGGAAAACGTCATGCTGGCGCCACGCCGCGTGCTGAAAAAGTCCGCCGCTGAATGCCGTGAACTGGCCGCGCAGATGCTGGCGAAAGTCGGGCTGGCGGATCGCATGGATTATTACCCGTCGAATCTTTCCGGCGGCCAGCAGCAACGTGTGGCGATTGCCCGTGCGCTGGCGATGAACCCGAAAGTGCTGCTGTGTGATGAAATCACCTCGGCGCTGGATCCGGAATTAGTCGGCGAAGTATTGAAAGTGCTCGAGCAACTGGCGAAAGAAGGCATGACGCTGGTGCTGGTGACGCACGAAATGAATTTTGCCCGCGAAGTGGGCGACCGCGTGGTGTTTATGCATCAGGGCACCGTGTGGGAACAGGGCGAAAGCCGGGCGTTGTTTGCCAATCCGCAAACCCCCGAGCTGAAACAGTTTATCGCATCCGTCCGCGGCCTTAGTGAGGCTGCTGCAAGCTAACATTGTAAAGGATTAACTATGTCAGATTTCATCTCTCCCGGACAAATCAACCCGCCAACCCGTCTGCTGATGGGGCCGGGACCCATCAATGCCGATCCGCGCGTACTGCGGGCGATGGCGAGCCAGCTGGTCGGGCAATATGACCCGGTAATGACCGGCTACATGAACGAAGTGATGGCGCTGTACCGTGCGCTGTATAAAACCGAAAACCCGTGGACGTTGCTGATCGACGGCACCTCGCGCGCCGGGATCGAAGCCGTGCTGCTTTCCGGTATCCGTCCGGGCGACAAAGTGCTGGTGCCGGTGTTTGGTCGTTTCGGTCATCTGCTGTGTGAAATTGCCCGTCGTTGTCGCGCTGAAGTTCACACCATTGAAGCGCCGTGGGGCGAAGTGTTTGATCCGCAGCAAATCGAAGATGCGATTAAATCCGTGAAACCGCGCTGGTTGCTGACCGTGCAGGGCGATACGTCCACCACCATGTTGCAGCCGCTGGAGCAACTGGGTGAAATCTGCCGCCGTCACGGCGTGTTGTTCTATTCCGATGCCACAGCGTCCTTTGGCGGCAACCCGCTGGAAACCGACGCCTGGGGTTTAGACGCCGTATCTGCCGGTTTGCAAAAATGCCTCGGCGGTCCTTCCGGCAGCTCGCCGGTGACCATCAGCCCGCGCTTTGAAGAACAAATCCGCCGCCGTAAATGCGTGGAAGAAGGCATCCGTACCGCCGACCACGCCGACGGCGATGAAGAGATGATCTACTCCAACTATTTCGATCTGGGCATGATCATGGATTACTGGGGGCCGGAGCGTCTGAACCACCATACTGAAGCCACCAGCATGTTATTTGCGGCACGCGAATGTGCGCGCATCATTCTGGAGGAAGGGCTCGATACCGGCATCGCCCGTCATAAATTACACGGCGGCGCATTACTGGCAGGCATTCAGGGCATGGGGCTGGAAGTGTTCGGCGACCTGAATAACCGCATGAGCAATGTGCTCGGCGTAGTCATTCCACCGGGCATCCACGGCGAACAGGTGCGCCAGATGATGCTTAATGATTTCAGCATTGAAATCGGCACCTCATTTGGTCCGCTGGCCGGGAAAATCTGGCGTATCGGCACCATGGGTTACAACGCGCGTAAAGACTGCGTGTTGCAGACGCTGGTGGCGCTGGAAGCGGTGCTTAACCGTCTCGGCTATGCGTCGAAATATGGCGCAGGGGCGCAGGGTGCCTGGGATCATTACGCAGGAGGTCAGTAATGGCTGAAGCCTTTACGCTGGCTGCGGTTTCCGACAGCGCAAAATGTGCCGCTGAACGGGTGATGGCGCGCTGCGATGCACTCGCCGCCATCAGTGAAACGCCGGGTCAGCTGACCCGCGTGTATCTCTCGGCCGAACATTTGCAGGCCAATCAGGTTGTGGGCGAATGGATGGAAGCAGCCGGTATGCGCGTATGGCAGGACAGCGTCGGCAACATCTGCGGGCGCTACGAAGGGCTGGACGCTTCGGCTCCGGCCATCCTGCTCGGTTCACATCTCGACAGCGTGCGTAATGCGGGGCGTTACGACGGCCCGCTGGGCGTGCTGACCGCGCTGGAAGTGGTGGCGCATTTGCATCACAACGGCATCCGTTTGCCGATGGCGGTGGAAATTGTCGGGTTCTGCGATGAAGAAGGGACGCGCTTTGGTATCACGCTGCTGGGCAGTCGCGGGCTGACCGGCACCTGGCCGGCGGACTGGCTGGAACGTCAGGACGCGCAGGGAATTTCGGTGGCACAGGCGATGCAGAATTCCGGGCTGGAGCCGCTGAAAATCGGCGCGTCACAGCGCGCGGTCAGCGATTTCTGCGCGTATCTGGAACTGCATATCGAACAAGGCCCGTGTCTGCAAACGGCGGATGTGCCGCTCGGCGTGGTCACGGCGATTAACGGTGCGCGTCGCCTTAATTGCGAATTCACCGGTCACGCAGGTCATGCCGGAACCGTGCCGATGGGGCAGCGTCAGGACGCCCTGACCGCCGCCGCTGAATGGACGCTGGCGATTGAAAGCATCACTACTGCCACTGGCCGTAATCTGGTGGCGACGGTCGGCACCCTGGAATGTCTGCCGGGCGCGGTGAATGTCATTCCGGGTCAGGTGAAGCTGTCGCTGGATGTACGCGGTCCGCGTGATGATGATCTCTCTGCGCTGCTGGAAACACTGCTGGCGAAAGGCCGGGATATCGCCGCACGGCGCGGCCTGACGTTCGCTGCCGAACAGTTTTACGGCATCAGCGCGACGGAATGTAATGCCGGTTTGCAGCACCGTCTGAGTCAGAGCGTTTTACACCTGCAGGGACAGGCGATGTCATTGCCAAGCGGGGCAGGGCATGATGCGATTGCCATGGCTGAATGCTGGCCGGTCGGCATGTTGTTTGTGCGCTGTAAAGACGGCATCAGCCATCATCCTGATGAATCTGTCACTACCGGCGACGTGGCTTACGCGGTGCAGGCGTATATCAATACGGTGCTGAGTTTTGCTGAGGGACATTTATGACCTTCGCAGGTTCCGGCTCGTTATCCAAATTCAATGCGCTATCCGAATTTGAAGCCGTTGCCCTGTTGCGCCCGCTGGTGAATATCCCTTCGTGGGCGAAAACTGTCAGTGACGGACGGCCTTATGCTTCTGTGGAAGACGTATTGCGCCGCGCCGAAGCGGCCTGTGAAAACTGGCAACCGGAAGATATTACTCAGGCGCTGTCGTCACATCCGCGTATCGGCGAACGCGCCAGCGGAGCCAGTAAAGAAGCGCAGCTTTCCCGTGGCGAACAGGCGACGCTCAATATCAGCCAGCAGGCAGTGATCGATGCGCTGCATGACGGCAACCTGCGTTATGAGCAACGTTTCGGACGGGTGTTTCTGATACGCGCGAAAGGGCGCAGTTCAGAGGAGATTCTGGATAATCTGCAACGGCGGTTACAGAATTCACCGGACGCTGAAGATCAGGAAACGGCGCAACAACTCAAAGAAATTACCCTGCTGCGTTTAAAGGAGATATTCCCGTTATGACACGCATCACCACCCATATTCTCGATACGTCTTTGGGCCAGCCCGCGGCCAATGTGCGCGTCTGGCTGGAAAGCCTTGAAGGGCGGAACATCACGCTCATCAGCGAAACCCAAACCGATGCCGATGGCCGTGCCGCAAAATTAACGCCGGAACCGGTGGCTTCCGGGCATTACCGGTTGTGTGCGGATATCGGCGCGTATTTCACGGCAACGGGGCGCGAAACGTTGTATCACTCGGCGATCATTGATGTGGTGATCGACGGTGAGCAGGATCATTACCATCTGCCGCTGCTGATCAGTCCTTATTCTTATTCAACGTATCGCGGCAGTTAGACCTTTCTGTCATTCAGCCCATCAGCAGGTGCGAATGCTTTAACCGTACGCTTTGGGTCAGCGCCGCGTGGCTGACATCCCGGTCACGATTGCCCTGACGCACCTGTTGCAGAAACGCCATCAGCAGCGGATGCGGGCGCTCGCGACGTGACATCAGTTCCGGTTGTCCCTGAACGCCGAGGAAGAACGGATGATTATCCAGCTCTGCCACCTGCGCCTGTTCCCCGCTTTCGTCATACCCCGTAATGCGCAATCCCGTACTTTCCAGTTCTGCCAGTAAATGCGGGTTCAGATAGCGGCGCTGGTTATAGCGCAGCGTAAACTCATCGCCCATTTTATTCGCCAGCAGGCTGCCGCTGCGGGTAATGACCGTATGATTCCCCGGACGCGGCTGCGTGTGTTCGGCGAGCGGCAGACCGGTTTGCAGACTGCCCAGCGTTGACGGGCCGTGCATCACCACCCGATCCTGTCCGAGTACTTTCTGGCCCAGCGCCGTCACCATCTGATGCATTCCCTGATTGATGCCCAGCACCGGCGTACGGTTTTCCAGTGCCCAGGCGGCAGTCGCCAGCGCGCTGGCCTGATGATCGCCCTGCGTTAACGTTGCGCCCGGTAAAATAATGCCGTCGACGTCGAAAAGCGTGCAGTCGAGCTGGCTGCCCAGTAACGCCGCTGTCACATACACCACGTCAATGTTCATTGCCAGTGCATCGGCGGCATCTCCCAGTGCAGCGAGCATCGCCGGATAGCTGTCGCGTTGCTCGGCAAAATCGCCCACCAGCGCCACGCGCAGTGTTTTTCCTGCCCGCATCACCGGCTGCGAAACAGAGCCTAACGCCCAGCGCCCGAAGGCATCGCGCCCCCAGCCGTTACTGCGAATTTTGCCGGTCGCGCAATCTTCCAGCTGGAATTTATCCTGATTGCGCACCACGGTCAGTGACTCAGTTTCTATGCCGTGTTCTGCGATTTGTGCCGCCATGCCCGCGGATAAAGGCTCACGCAATGGCACGACGATATCTTCTTTAAGTGCCCGATAAATCAGGGATTCAAGGCCGGTTTCTTCACCCGCACCGCGCCCGGTCAGGCGCTCAAGCCACACCAGCCCGCTGGTCAGTGCGTGTCCCTGCGCCGTGACGTGCTGACGGGCATTCGGGTAACGTTGTGCATCATGACTGACGGGAAAGTGACACAGCGGCAACGCGCGGAGTTCAGCAAGTATCGCCGCCATCGCGCCGTACAACGCAGGTTCGGGCGTGGAGTGTGCAATAAAGGTGATGGTCATCAGTGTTCCTCTGTCAGATGTTTTTGCGGGGGTATTGAATGCAAGAATTGATCCACACAGGGATGTGTTTACATGCGCTGACAAAAAGGGGGAGAGGAGAGCAAGGCTGAGTCGGATGTGAACCCGGCGCTGAAGGCCGGGGACATGTTCTTTGATTCTTTAATCGTGCAGCAAATAGGTATCGGCATCGCGCCAGGCGGGGAAGGTTTCGCGGTAATCCTGTAACGCTTCCAGTGATAATTCGGCCTCAATAATCATCGCCGAACCCGGTTCTGCCCGCGCCAGTTCTTCACCCTGCGGATTAATGATCAGGCTGTCGCCGCTGTAATAATGACCGTTATCGTCGTGGCCGACGCGGTTGCAACCGGCAACATACGTCTGATTTTCGATGGCACGGGCGGCGAGCAATGTCTGCCAGTGACGGCTGCGTGGGGCAGGCCAGTTGGCGACGTAAAGCGCCAGGTCGTAATCCTGACGGTTGCGTGAATACACAGGGAAACGCAGGTCGTAACAGACTTGCGGCAAAATACGCCAGCCGCGCCATTCGACGATTTCACGACGTTTTCCGGGCACATAATAATTGTGTTCGCCGGCCATGCGGAACAGGTGACGTTTATCGTAAAAATGCACGTTGCCCTGCGGCTCAACCAGCAGGAAACGGTTCACCGCGCCTTCCGTGGTGCTCAGCGCCACACTGCCACCGATCATCGCACCGAGTTGTTTCGCCCATTGTTGCAGCCATTGCACCACACGCGATTCCGGTAGCGCGCTGCCCGGTGCCTGCATGGCAAAACCGGTGGTAAACATTTCAGGCAACACAATCAGGTCACGGCCTGTCAGCGCACCGAGCAGGCCGTCGAAATGCGCGAGGTTTGCCTCGCCGTCCAGCCACACCAGCGGCTGTTGCAGTACGGACAGTTTTAAAGTTGACACAGGCGCTCCGCGGCAGCGTCCAGCGTGGCTTCTTGTTTGGCGAAGCACAGCCGGATCAGTTTATGTGGGAAAGGTGCGGCGCAGAATACCGACATCGGAATGGCCGCCACGCCGACATGTTCAGTCAGCCAGTGGCAGAATGCAACGTCGTCTAAATCGGACACGTCACTGTAATCAACCAGCAGGAAATAGGTGCCCTGACTGGGTAACACTTTCAGACGGCTGTTGGCCAGCCCCTGCGCGAGACGGTCGCGTTTAGCCTGATAAAAGGCCGGTAATTCCTGCCAGTGTTCCGGTGCTTCACGCAGCATATCCGCCAGCGCCAGCTGAACCGGCGTGGTGATCGAGAAGGTCAGATACTGATGAACCTTGCGCAGTTCGGCGCTGATAATTGCCGGTGCGATGCAGTAACCCACGCGCCAGCCGGTCATATGATAAGTCTTGCCGAACGATGACACCGCAATAGCACGCTGACGCAATTCGGGATGACGCAGCACGCTGGCGTGACCTTGCGGTGCAAAGCAAATGTGCTCGTACACTTCATCGCTCAGCACAAAAATGTGCTTATCCGCAATGGTCTGCCAGAGCTGTTCGACGTCGCTGTCGCTCCAGACCGTGGCCGACGGATTATGCGGGGTGTTGATAATCACCAGCTTCGTGCGGTCAGTGATCTGATCGGCGAATTCCGCCCAGTTCACTTTAAATTCCGGCGGCTGTAGCTGAATGCGTTTCATCACGCCGCCCGCCAGTTCCACCGCCGGGGCGTAACAGTCATAGCTCGGATCAAAAGCAATCACTTCATCACCTTTCGACACCAGCGCGGTGATGGCGATATACAGTGATTCGGTCGCGCCCGCTGTGATGGTGATGTCGGTGTTGGCGTCCGGCGCATAGCCGTAAATCTGTTCGGTTTTCGCGGCAATGGCTTCACGCAGTGGCGCGGTGCCGGTCATCGGGGCGTACTGGTTCGAACCCTGACTGACGTGATACGCCAGACGATCCCTCAGATATTGCGGGCCGTCGAAATCAGGAAAACCCTGCGACAGGTTAATCGCATTGTGTTTCTGCGCCAGAGCACTCATTTGGGTGAAAATCGTGGTGCCTAAGGCAGGAAGTTTACTTTCGGGGATCAATGCTGCTGTGCTCATGGCGGGTCAATACTCCTGGACCGTTGACCTGACAGGCGTCAGGTGTGCAAATAGCGATGTTGCTGACAATATAACACGATGTTAATATTTGGCAATCGAGACGCTTAGATGGCTAAATGCCAATTCGGTCTAAGGCACTTAACTTTTTATATATCGCTGTTTCACGCCAAACTGAGTCCCTCAACGCACCGGTTTTACAGGATAAAAATGACAGAGAATTTGCAACTGGGCGCGCTGCTGGCGGCCTGTCACTGGATTGGTCAGAAAGGCTGGAGCCCGGCGACGGGCGGTAATATGTCTGTACGCGAAGGCGATGCCCATTGCCTGATCACCGAATCAGGAAAAGACAAAGGATCCCTGACCGCAGAAGACTTCCTGCTGGTGGAACTGGAAAGCGGCTTTGCGCCGGGCGGTCGTCGTCCTTCGGCGGAAACCGGGCTGCACACGATGCTGTATTCCCGCTATCCTGAAACAGGCGCGGTACTGCATACCCATTCGGTCAATTCGACCGTGTTATCGCGGGTTGAGCGCAGCGGCGCGCTGGTGCTGGAAGGCTACGAGATGCAAAAATCGCTCAGTGGCCAGACCTCGCACCTTGATCAGGTGGTGATCCCGATCTTCGACAACAGCCAGGATATTCCTGCGCTGGCGCAGAAGATTATTGCCTCGTCAGAGCACGCGCCGTTGCAGTATGGTTTTCTGCTGCGCGGCCACGGGCTGACTTGCTGGGGACGGGATGTGGCCGAAGCGCGCCGCCATCTGGAAGGGCTGGAATTCCTGTTCCAGTGTGAACTGCAACGTCGCCTGCTGGAGGCTAAATGATCCGCGCCATCGTCACTGATATTGAAGGCACCACCACGGATATCCGTTTTGTGCATCAGGTGTTATTCCCTTATGCCCGTCAGCGTCTGGCGGAGTTCCTGCGTCATGAGCATGAACAGCCGGACGTCGCAGCGGCGCTGGACGCCTTACGCGCTGAAATCGACCGGCCACAGGCCAGCGTCGAAGCGCTGATCGAACAGCTTTTTACCTACATGGACAACGACGTGAAATCGACGTCGCTGAAAGTCTTGCAGGGCATTATCTGGCGCACGGGTTATGAGAATGGCGATTTTCGCGGGCATCTTTATGACGACGTCGCGCCACAACTGGAAGCGTGGAAAGCCGAAGGTCTGCAACTTTGTGTGTATTCCTCCGGTTCGGTGGACGCGCAAAAACTGCTGTTTGGCTACAGTGATGCCGGTGATTTAACGCCGCTGTTCAGCGGCTATTTTGACACCCGCGTCGGGGCCAAGCGTGAAACGGAGTCGTATCAGAACATCGCCGAGCAACTGATCCTGCCGCCGCAGGATTTACTGTTTTTATCGGACATCCGTCAGGAACTCGATGCCGCGCGCCTGGCGGGCTGGCATACCTGTAAGCTGATCCGTGATGACGCTGACGAACTCAGCGATCACCTGCAAGTTAATCGTTTTGATCAGATAGCCTTAGAAACATTCTTATAAGAGGGTTGACCATGAGTGCATTGACGATTTTTAGTGACCAGGATCCTTCCGCACCGGTGTGGGAAAGCCGCGACGGCGATGCTATTGCCGCCGAACTGAGCAAAATTGATGTGCGTTTCGAACGCTGGCAGGCCGACCGCGATTTAGGCGCGAATCCTCAGCCGCAGGACGTGATTGCCGCTTATCAGCATGAAATCGACAAGCTGGTCGAAGAAAAAGGCTATCAAAGCTGGGACGTGATCAGCATGCGTCCGGACAACGAACAGCGCGAGGTGCTGCGCACCAAATTCCTTTCCGAACATACGCATGGCGAAGATGAAGTGCGTTTTTTCGTTGAAGGCGCAGGGCTGTTTTGCCTGCACCTCAATGGTAAGATTTTCCAGATCCTGTGCGAGAAGAACGATCTGATTTCCGTACCGGCCAACACCCGCCACTGGTTTGACATGGGCGGCTCTCCGTCATTTACCGCAATCCGCGTGTTCGACAATCCGGAAGGCTGGGTGGCGCATTTCACCGGCGATAAGATTGCCGATGCGTACCCGAGGATGGGGGAGTAAGGTTTGCGTACTGCAGAAACAAAAAAACCACCAGAAGGTGGTTTTTTTGTGCTGGTCAGGTTAGCGGCCTTTCCAGCGGGTTTCGTTACTGATGTAACGCAAGCGCAGACTAGCCACAACATAGTCTGTTTTCTGAACAATTTTGTCAAGTTGGTCGACAACAAGTGTATGACGCCGGGCCTTTAACGCATTACCTGCTTACCATAATTCGGTGAGCGTGGGCCGTACAGCAGGCCGTCGGTCTGAGATGCACTCAGCAGACGGTAGCTGGTGAGCCCGGCGATATCATGACCTTTGTCGGAAATCGTGCTGGAGATTTGCTTCACCGCAGCCTGAACCAGCATGCCGATGATCCCGCCGTTGTTGTTGTCATTTTCGCTGTCAGAGGCAGTGGCGTTACCTGTCCACAGCACTTTGCCATTGCGTAAATCCACCAGTTTGGCATTAGCGGTGACACGGGTTTCGCTGGAAACCACCATGTAGCTGCTGCCGTAGCTGGTGATATCAATGTAAAGCGCGGCATCCGCGCCGAAAATTTCACGCAGTTTGGCGGCGCTGACTGAACGAATATCTTCCGCACCGGTTATGCCGTTCTGCTTGAAGGTTTCTTCAACGACAGCCACCGGGAATACATAGAAGCCGTCTTCTGCCAGCGGTGCCGTGACAGTTGAAAGCATGCTGTGGCTGGCGTTCACGTCCGGCGAATGGTTCACCGGCGGCAGGACCAGAATCGATCTCGGTTTGCTTTCTTTAAACGCGGTGTAATCGTAAGACGCTTTTTTCGCGCAGCCTGTCAGCAACAACGTCAGCACCATACCGGTCAGCAGGAATAAACGTTTCATTTAACACTCCCTTTATTTTTCAGCAGGAAATCCATGTAGGTTGCTGACTCAGGAAATAAACTTTTCTCAGTATTGAATTCCTGAAATGCCAGATCGGTATGACCGGTATTGGCATAAAGTAATCCCAGTTGGGCGTGCAGGCCTGGTGGAACGGCTTTACCGGTTGCACGGGATTTTTCAATCGACTCTTTTAATGACGCGATTTGTTCTTCCGGGCCGACTTTGTCACCCTGATAATACTGGTAAACGGTCTTCTGATAGTTATCCCAGTTATATAATGATGTGTCAGCCTGTTTTGCACAGCCCGCTAATAATAACGCTAGGGTAAAAAATCCACCTTTTAACACGGCGCGTTGGGTTTTACGTAATGTCATTTGATAATATCCGTATTATTAATTAGCCGGACGCCATGCGCCGCTTTCGATTCCATTCACCAGGTTGTTCACCGCTTCACGGATTGCTAAATCCAGCACTTTGCCGTTTAAGGTAGAGTCATAACTGGCAGTACCGCCGAAACCAATAATTTCACGGTTGGACAGGGAATACTCGCCTGCGCCCTGTGAGGAATACACCACTTCAGAGGTCTGAACATTGACAACATTCAGGCTGACTTTAGCGTAAGCGATCTGTTGCTTACCGCGGCCGAGGATGCCCCACAACTGGTTGTCGCCGACTTCTTTACGACCAAACTCAGTCACATCACCGGTGATGACGTAATTAGCACCTTTCAGCGTTTGTGCCTGGCCTTTAATTCCGGCTTCTTCTTTAATTTCTGCCATATTGGTGCGGTCTAAAACATTAAAGCGGCCAGTTTGTTGCAGGTCAGTCACCAGAATAGTTTTAGACTGATTGCCCAGACGATCGACGCCGTCAGAGAAAATGCCACTCATATAGCTTGAGCGGTTATCGAATTTGCCGACAGAAATCGGACTGCGGGGGCCATTATATTGCGTGTTATAAGAAGCGACTTTCTGAACTTCAACCGTGCGGGATGATTCTGTTGCACACCCTGTTAATGTGCCTGCCGCAATCATTGCCGACAAAATGAAAACTGATTTCCTCATGTTACTATTCCTTGTCAATTTAATTTTTATTAACGGGCAAGGGCTGCCCGTGCCAAATTAAAATAATTTGACTTAATGTTATTCCAATAAGTATCAGGAGATATTTCACTTAACACGATGAATTATCTCAATAGCCATTTTTACTCTTTAGGGCGCGGAATACCGGCGCTGAGAGAGAGTAAAATTTAAAATTGGCTAATGATAATCCTAACAGATATTGCTTTTCGATTTCCTTACATTAATGGATTTTCTTTATCATTAGCTCAAAAAAACAGCGCCTGCAGGCGCTGCATTATTTACCAGAGGGTTAACGTAAGGCTCGCCTGAAGATCCCTTCGCGAACCTGATCCGGCGTCACCACGCCCCCATCCAGCACCCATCCGCTGATCAACTCTGCAGGCGTCACATCAAACGCCGGGTTATAAACCTGTGCGTCCAGCGGTGCCCATTGCACGGACCCAAAACTGCCGGAAACGCCGGTGACTTCGCGTGCGTCGCGCTGTTCGATGGGGATAGCGGCACCGTTCGGACAATGCGGATCGTGCGTGGTATGCGGTGCGGCGACGTAGAACGGAATGCCGTGATATTTCGCCAGAACCGCCAGGCTGTAAGTGCCGATTTTGTTGGCAACATCGCCATTCGCAGCAATGCGGTCAGCGCCGACCCAGATGGCATCGACGCGCTTTTGTGCCATCAGGCTGGCGGCCATCGAATCACAAATCAGCTGATAAGGAATGCCCAGCTCACCGAGCTCCCAGGCGGTGAGACGTCCGCCCTGCAACAGCGGACGGGTTTCGTCCACCCAAACCTGTTCTACATTCCCCTGCTCATGGGCGCGGCGGATCACCCCGATCGCCGTGCCGACGCCTGCCGTTGCCAGCCCGCCGGTGTTGCAATGGGTCAGCAGGCGGCTGCCGGGTGTGACCAGCTTAGCGCCATGTGTGGCAATGCTGTCGCACAATGCCTTGTCTTCATCCACCAGACGCAATGCTTCTTCTGATAACGCCTTCACGTAATCAGGTTGTTGCAGCGCGACTTTCATCCGGTCGAGATTGTTCATCAGATTCACGGCGGTCGGGCGCGAGGCACGCAGCGTGTCCAGCGCATGATGTAATTCATCCTGCGCCATTCCCCGTTCAGCCAGCAGGGCCAGCAGCAGGCTGGCGGACAAGCCAATCAGCGGCGCACCACGCACGCGCAGGGTGCGGATGTGATCCACCAGTTCGCTGACGTCGCGACATTCGCGCCAGTCAGACCGTTGCGGCAGGGCTTGCTGGTCGAGGATCCACAGCTGGTTTTCACGAATACGTAAACTGGTGGTTGTGAGGCTTTGCATTATTGGTTAAATCCTTGTTGCCCGGTTGCATCTGGTCACTTATTCTGCCAACATGCGTAACGGATGTATAGACGTCTAAACGCTTTAAAGGCTAAAAAAGAATTCGAGAGGTCAGGATGTCGCGCTACTACACATTTACCGCCAAAGATGCCGTTGAATATGCCCGTCAGTTTGGCAGCGTGGCAGATCCGCAATCCCTGGTCACTGCCGATGAAATCGGTGACGGAAACCTGAATCTGGTGTTTAAGATCCGCGATACTGCGGGTAAAAGCCGGGTGATCGTCAAACAGGCGCTGCCGTATGTGCGTTGTGTGGGTGAATCCTGGCCGCTGACTTTAGATCGTGCGCGCATTGAAGCAGAAACCCTGATCATCCACGGTCAGTATTGCCCGCAGCATACGGTCAGCGTTTTACATCACGACGCAGAACTGGCGGTGATGGTGCAGGAAGATCTGTCGGATCATCACATCTGGCGTAGCGAGCTGGTGCAGGGGAAATACTACCCGCAGGCTTCTGCCCAGCTGGGAGAATATCTGGCGCAGACGTTGTTCCATACCTCGGATTTCTTTCAGAACGCGCAGACCAAAAAAGCCGAAGTTTCCCGTTTCACTAATCCTGAATTGTGTCAGATCACCGAAGATCTGTTCTTTACCGATCCGTATGTCGATCACGAACGCAATAATTTTGATGCCGTATTGCAGCCGGAAGTGGATGCGCTGCGTGCGGATAAAACGCTGCGACTGGCGGTGGCTGCGCTGAAACACCGTTTCCTGAGTAAAGCGGAAGCGTTGCTGCACGGGGATATTCACAGCGGGTCGATTTTCGTCGCCGAAGGTAAACTGAAAGCCATCGACGCGGAATTCGGTTATTACGGCCCGCTGGGATTTGATCCGGGTTCGGCAATGGGAAATCTGCTGCTGAACTACTGTGGTCTGCCGGGACTGGTCGGGGTGCGTGAAGCGGCAGATGGCCGCGAGCAGCGCCTGAAAGATGTGCGTGAACTGTGGCTGAGCTTCTCGGAACGTTTCCTGCAACTGGCGCGGGATAAATCACAAGATCCGACGCTGGCGGAGCCGGGCTATGCGGAAGTCTTTCTCCAGGAAGTCTGGCACGATGCCGTCGGTTATTGCGGCGCTGAGTTGATCCGCCGCACCATCGGGCTGGCGCACGTCGCCGATCTTGATAGCATTAAAGATGCGCCGATGCGCGCCGATTGCCAGCGCCACGCGCTGAGCCTCGGACAAAAACTCATTATCACTGCACAACAAATCGGCGATGTGGAGTCACTTATTGCGCGGATCCGTCAGTTCAGCTAATCCTGTAAGATTCTTGTATAATGCCCGCCTTCGAGGTGCGTAGGGGTAAACCCGGTGGCATTTCCTCGGTTTACTTTTAACAGGAATACAGAATTATGATGCATAACCATGTCTTGCGCAGCGTGCGCTACATGCTGGATTTGAGCGAAGGTCAGTTGATTGAGATCCTTAAAACGACCGGTACGCCTGTCAGCCCTGAAGTGATGTCACGTGACCTGAAAAAAGAAGACGAAGAAGGCTACATGGAAGTGCCAGACGAAGTGATGGCAAACTTCCTTAATGGCCTGATCACCTTCAAACGCGGTAAAGACGATCGCTTCCCGGCACCGGAAGTAGAAAAGCGTCTGACCAACAACATCATGCTGAAAAAATTGCGTGTGGCGTTTGAGCTGAAAACCGAAGACATGATTTCCGTGCTGACTGCGGCAGATTTCAAAGTCTCCGAAGGCGAACTGAGTGCGTTCTTCCGCAAGGAAGGCCATAAAAACTACCGTCCTTGCGGCGATCAGGTAATGCGTTATTTCCTGAAAGGGCTGACGGCGAAAGTGCGTCCTAAGAAGGGCTGAATATAAAGTACTCATGAAATAAATATTTTCACAGAGAATACTTCATTAGTGAATAATAAGCGGGAGCCTCAAAAAAGGCTCCCGTTTTACGTTTATTGATTCTGTAATTGCGGAATTTAGTTATTTCCTTTCTCACTTCACGTTTTTCCAGTTTATTTTTGACAGGATATTAATCCGGAAACTATCTTCATCCCTCGCCGTAATACCTCTGGGCACTATTTCAAAAAAAATAAAACACCGCTGTTAATTGAAGGGCAGCGGTTAAATTTTATAGTGAAAAGGATATCTTTTTATGACAAAAATTAAAGCGCTGACCTTGTTCGTTGGATTTGCCGTTTCGGGTTATTCTGTGGCTGCGGCGTCTCAAAGCAGTCTGGAAGCCCGCATGGCGCAGCTCGAACAGCGTCTGCAGCAGGCAGAAACGCGAGCAGAAACGGCAGAAAAGCAAATTGAGCAGCTCAAACATCAGGACATCAAACGCGAACAGGAAATTGCTATCGTAAAAGAAGCTAACCCTGTAGAAGTTAAAAAAGATGGAATATCGAAAGACAAATTATTAACACTTAATGGATTCGATAATTTAAAACTGTATGGCGATGTGGAGTTTAATATCGACGGCGCAAGTCGTACAGGGCAATTAACCTCTGTGCGAACCAGTGACAATAAAAACTGGAAGCCGGGAAATAATGAGCGCTGGGATGTTAACGGACGGTTATTAATCGGGCTGGATGGTTATCGCCGTAATGATAATGGCCAGTTCTCTGGTTTCTCTGTACAGCCAACGGCTGACCTGAATGGCTCGATGAATCTTGATGATGCCGCCTTCTTCTTCGGTGAGGAAAAAGACTGGATGGCAAAAATCGGTCGTTTCGAAGCCTACGATATGTTTCCGCTTAATCAGGATACTTTCATCGAATACTCCGGGAATACCGCCAACGACCTGTACGCCGATGGTTATGGCTATGTCTATATGATGAAAGAAGGGCGCGGGCGTAGTGACAGCGGCGGCAACATCATGCTGAATAAAAATATCGGCAACTGGTATTTCGAGCTGAATACCTTGCTGGAAAACGGTTCAGCCTTGTTTGCCGATCAAAACTATCATGGCAACGAACTTGAGAATGACAAAAACGTTGCCTATCTGCGCCCGATCATTGCCTGGAAAGGGGATGCCTTCTCAGTCGCGGCGGCAATGGAAACCAACGTGGTGAACAACGCGTATGGTTACACCAACGATAAAAACGAATTCGTCGATCAGTCCAAACGTAATGGTTATGGCCTGACAATGACCTGGGACGGCCAGAAAGCTGACCCGGAAAATGGCGTGATAGCAAACCTGAGCACGGCGTATATGGATGCGTCAGATGAGAAGGACTTCACCGTCGGTGCCAATGCGTTGTGGAAAAACTTCGAGCTGGGTTACATCTACGCGCACAACAAAATTGAAGACTTTAATATCGAGGGTGTCCGCGCATCTGATTACGACGATGACTGGTTCGATGAGCCGGGCAACTACGACATCCATACCGTTCACGCCAGCTACCTGATCCCGAACGTCATGAACATGGAAAACTTCAACGTTTATCTGGGCGCGTACATCTCCATGCTGGAAGCGGATAAAACTTACAGCAGCGATGATGACAGTGACCAGAGGTATGGGGCGCGTGTCCGCTTTAAATACTACTTCTGATTACCCGTCATAATTCTGGCTGCAGATGCGTTGGCTTCGCGCACTTACCCCAGCCACATAGTTATCTATGTGACTGGGGATGCGTTTACTTGCCGCCTTTCTGCAACACGAACTATTTAGGGTAATACTTGTGTATCTTCACAAATAATAAAAGCCTGAGTGCGTAAACACTCAGGCTTTTCTATGGATTAAACGTTAAATCAGGCAGCTTCGGTGTGGCGGGGTTTCGCCTCAGCCTTTTTTACGCTGTCTTTCTCCGCTTCTGGTTTTTGCGCAGCCAGGGCGTCCGGCTCAAACTCATCGACGTTGATTGAACGCAGACGGCTTTCTTCCGCACGACTCAGGATACGCGCATCGTCGGCGCTCAGATGACCGGCATCCAGACCTTTTTGCGCCAGAATATCCAGACGGGTGAATGGCAGCTTTTTACCCATCGCGTCGCACAGACGTTTGTGAACCGGCTCAGCGGCCAGAATATCCTGCAACGCTTCTTCCAGCAGACCGACCGGGTTGTGCTCGCTTGGCGTCAGATACTGACCACGACCGATGCGGCTGCGGGTCGCAGATGGCAGCTGGAGAATGCGCGCCAGTTCGTGATCCAGACGGTCAGACGGTGCGGCATGTGAAAGCCCCAGCGGGAAAATCACCAGACGCATCACACCCGCCACGAAACGGTTCGGGAAGTTACGCAGTAAATCGTCGATAGCCACCTCAGCCTGATGCAGACAATCCTGCACGCCCCAGTGAACCAGCGGTAAATCCGCTTCGTTACAACCTTCTTCGTCATAACGTTTCAGCGTCGCCGTCGCCAGATACATCTGGCTGAGGATATCGCCGAGACGGGCGGAAATACGTTCGCGACGTTTCAGACTGCCACCGAGCACGCCCATCGAAATATCAGACAGCAGTGCCAGGTTGGCGCTCAGACGGTTGATGTGCTGATAGTAACGCGCCGTTTTATCGTTAACCGGTGTATCGCTGGTGCGACCGCCGGTCAGACCGAGCCAGAAGCTGCGCATATTGTTACTGCCGACATGGCCGATATGTCCGAAGAGTGCACGGTCGAAATCAACCAGATCGTTTTTCTCAGCGGCCGCCATTTCACGCAGAACATAAGGATGGCAGCGGATCGCACCCTGACCGAAGATGATCATGCTGCGGGTCAGAATGTTGGCACCTTCCACGGTAATCGCAATCGGCGCGCCCTGATAAGAACGGGCCACAAAGTTGCTGGTACCGAGCATAATGCCTTTACCGCCGGTGATATCCATCGCATCCATCACGGCGCGCTGGCCGCGGTGAGTACAGTGGTATTTCACGATAGCCGACAGCACCGCCGGTTTTTCGCTGAGCATAATGCCGTTGGTAATCAGGGTCGCGGCGGCGTCCATCACATAAGCGTTACCGGCAATGCGTGCCAGCGGTTCTTCGATGCCTTCCATTTTGCCGATAGGCAGTTTGAACTGACGGCGGATGTAGGCATATGCCCCGGTCGCCAGCGCCAGAGATTTCAGGCTACCCGTGGAGTTAGACGGCAGGGTAATACCACGACCCACAGACAGACATTCCACCAGCATACGCCAGCCCTGACCGGCCATTTTCGGGCCGCCAATGATGTAGTCGATCGGCACGAAAATATCGTGGCCGCGCGTCGGACCGTTCTGGAACGGCACGTTCAGCGGGAAGTGACGATGACCAATTTCGACACCGGCGGTGTCGGTTGGGATCAGCGCACAGGTAATGCCCAGTTCAGTTTCGTTGCCGAGCAGATGATCGGGGTCTTTCAGTTTAAACGCCAGACCCAGCACGGTGGCGATAGGCGCCAGCGTGATGTAGCGTTTGTTCCAGGTCAGACGCATACCGAGGACTTCTTTCCCCTGCCACTGGCCTTTACAGACGATACCGAAATCCGGAATAGCACCGGCATCAGAACCCGCTTCCGGGCTGGTCAGGGCGAAACAAGGGATTTCAAGACCTTCGGCCAGACGCGGCAGATAGTGATCTTTCTGCTCCTGTGTGCCGTAATGTTGCAACAATTCGCCCGGGCCGAGGGAGTTCGGCACACCGACGGTGATCGCCAGAATACCGGATACACCGGCCAGTTTTTGCAACACACGTGCCTGAGCGTAAGCGGAGAATTCCAGGCCGCCGTATTCTTTCTTAATGATCATCGCGAAGAAGCGATGTTCTTTCAGATACGCCCACAGTTCAGGCGGCAAATCTGCCAGTTCATGGGTTATCCGGAAATCATTCGCCATGCGACAGGCTTCTTCAACCGGCCCGTCAATAAAGCGCTGCTCTTCTTCGGTCAGTTGCTGTTCAGGGTAATCCTGCAATTTTTTCCAGTCAGGCTTACCGCCAAACAGATCGCCTTCCCACCAGGTCGTCCCGGCTTCAATGGCTTCTTTTTCCGTACGTGACATGGCCGGCATCACTTTACGGAAGGTACGCAGGGCAGGGGCTGAGAACAATGAACGACGCAGGGCAGGGATATTGAACGGCAGCAAAATGATCGCCAGCGGCACCAGAAGCCACAGCGTCCACAAATTAATGGCACCCATGGCAGCGGTAAACGCCAGTAAAATCAGGCTGCTAAGGGCAAGATTGACCTTGTGGTAGAACAACACACCAAGGATCACGACAAATGCAACAATGCTAAGAACCATCATAGTAAAGCTCCTGAGTAGTAGGAGGTCTGACCTGTTGTAGGGATACAATGGTTTTAGTTCATGCTCATTTCTTTATCAATGTGTTTACATACTAATTACAACACAGCTCACAAACCGGCCGCACGAAGCGTCAAAAATAGAAACTATCGGAATCATTACCGCTTCATTGCTTCTCGCTGTTTCGGCTTTCCGTTAAACTGCACAGCGGAACGTTTTATTGCTATCGGCCGTGCGTAAACCGGCTGCAAATGGACATAAAAGAGGCTGCTATGTACCAGGATATTATCCGTACTGAACTGAACGAAGCTGCTGATACGCTGAATAAATTCATCAGCGATCCGGCAAATATTGAGTCTATTCAACGTGCAGCAGTGCTGCTGGCAGATTCATTCAAAGCGGGTGGGAAAGTGATTTCCTGCGGTAACGGCGGTTCACATTGTGACGCCATGCATTTCGCGGAAGAGCTGACAGGCCGTTATCGTGAAAACCGTCCGGGCTATCCGGCGATTGCCATTTCTGATGTCAGCCACATCTCCTGCGTCGGCAACGATTTCGGTTACGAATACATTTTCTCCCGTTATCTGGAAGCCGTTGGCCAGAAAGGTGACGTTCTGCTGGGGATCTCCACTTCCGGCAATTCTGGTAACGTGATCAAAGCTATCGAAGCTGCCCGCGCTAAAGGCATGAAAGTCATTACCCTGACCGGTAAAGATGGCGGCAAAATGGACGGCTCAGCCGACGTGGAGATCCGCGTTCCGCACTTTGGTTTCGCTGACCGCGTGCAGGAAATCCACATTAAAGTGATACATATCCTGATTCTCTTAATCGAAAAAGAGATGGTCAAGGCATAAGATTTTTGCCGTAAAGGAGGCAGGTGATGTGCGAATTGCTCGGGATGAGCGCTAACGTCCCTACTGATATTTGTTTCAGTTTCAGTGGATTAGTGCAGCGCGGTGGCGGGACTGGTCCGCATAAAGACGGCTGGGGCATTACCTTTTATGAAGGCAATGGCTGTCGTACTTTTAAAGATCCGACGCCAAGTTTTAATTCGCCCATTGCCCGCCTTGTTCAGGAATATCCGATCAAATCCTGCGCGGTGATTTCTCATATTCGTCAGGCAAACCGTGGCGAAGTGGCGCTGGAAAATACCCATCCGTTCACCCGCGAACTGTGGGGACGCAACTGGACTTACGCGCACAACGGCCAGCTTCGCGGTTACCGCCAGCTGGATACCGGCACGCTGCGCCCTGTCGGTCAGACAGACAGTGAATACGCTTTTTGCTGGTTGCTGCATAAACTCACCCAACGTTATCCGCGCCGCCCTGCAAGCTGGCCGCCGGTGTTTCGCTATATCGCGTCGCTGGCTGATGAGTTACGGCAGAAAGGGGTGTTTAACATGTTGCTGTCGGACGGCAATTTCGTGATGGCATACTGCTCGACGAATTTGCACTGGATCACGCGGCGGGCGCCTTTCGGAAAGGCAACGTTGTTGGATCAGGATGTGGAAATTGATTTTCAGCAGCAGACGACACCGAATGATGTCGTCACCGTGATTGCCACGCAACCGCTAACCGCAAACGAAACCTGGAACAAGATTGCCCCAGGTGAGTTCGCGTTATTTCATCGGGGCGAACGCCAGCTGTGAGGACAGCGGGGTGTTAGACAACGGTTGCAGCACTTCATATTTACCGTCAGTGACCACAACATTCGGTGGCTGATGGTGTTTCTCAAAGTACGCATATCCCGGTTGTAACTGGCTCCAGAAGCTGTAGTAGCTTGAGTTTTTGTGCGCCTTCATGTTGGCATCGGTCATTTTGAACGGATAAATGCTGATCTGCAGATTACGTTGCCCGAACTGGAATGCCGCCTGCACATAGGTAAAGATTTCGTCCATGTAGCCGTCGGTCATGGCGTAGCAACCGATAGACTTACAGTTTCCGTGGATCATCAGATACTTACCCGAATAGCCCTGCGAGATGTCGTAAGCATTGGGGAAACCGATGTTGATGGCGCGATAAAAGCGGCTGTCGGGTTTCAGGTGGTGGATATCCACGTTGTAGAAACCTTCCGGGCTTTTGAAATCACCTTCGCGACGTTTATTTCCCAAACCGCCAGAAAAATCGCAGATGCCGTAACTGCCGATCAGACGAAATTCGCCGTCGAGTTGGGCATACAATTCGAGTTTACGTTCTTGTTTGAAGATCTGGATATAAACCGGAGCGCCTAACAATTGCTTTTTAAGCGTCGCGTTGACCGGGACAGCATCGCTGGCCACAGCGTAATTTGCTGTAAATAAAGGCAAACTGAGGAGCATCGCAAGAAACAGCGCGATTCTGATCATTCTAAATCCTGCTTGGTAATAATGTCGATTATTGTGTCTACAGCGGAACTGCCTGTAAGACCGCCACTGATTTTCTTCTTATGTACTGCCTGTCTGAAACGATGCCATATTAATACTGATTAATTTTTTAGCAATCACCAAATAATGAATAATGAATTTCACAATCGGAAATTTATTACCTTGCCATGAATGGTGATTAATTAAGCGAAATTAACCAACATTTTCTGTGTTGGAAATCTCCACACTCAACTGTATACTTATACAGTCATTGGGGGAGGGCTATGCGTAAAATCATTCATGTGGATATGGACTGCTTTTTCGCGGCCGTCGAGATGCGCGACGATCCTTCCCTGCGCGATATTCCAATCGCTATCGGCGGCAGTCGTGACCGCCGTGGCGTCATCAGTACCGCCAATTATCCAGCCCGCAAATTTGGCGTACACAGTGCAATGCCTACCGGCATGGCCCTGAAACTGTGCCCGCATCTGAAAGTCATTCCCGGCAGAATGGACGCCTATAAAGAAGCGTCAAACCACATTCGTGAAATCTTCGCGCGTTATACGCCATTGATTGAACCGTTGTCACTCGATGAAGCTTATCTGGATGTTTCCGACGCCACTCAATGCAATGGTTCCGCCACACTTATCGCCGCTGAAATTCGCCAGGCCATTTTCGATGAAATCAATCTGACGGCTTCTGCGGGCATTGCGCCGATAAAATTTCTGGCAAAAATCGCCTCAGACCTGAATAAACCCAACGGCCAGTTTGTGATTACGCCCGATAAAGTGGACGCGTTTTTACAAGATTTGCCGCTGAGCAAAATCCCCGGCGTCGGCAAAGTCACCGCCCAGCGGTTGCAGGAGCAGGGGTTGATCACCTGCGGTGATGTACAGCGTTACGATCTGGCGAAACTGCTCAAACGCTTTGGCAAGTTTGGACGCGTGTTGTGGGAACGCTGTCAGGGGATTGATGAGCGCGAGATTTCCCCCGAGCGGTTGCGTAAATCCGTCGGTGTGGAACGTACGCTGGCCGAAGATATTCACAGCTGGGAAGAGTGCGTGGCGCTGATCGAACGTTTGTACCCCGAACTGCAAACGCGCTTAAGCCGCGTCAGCCCGGATCTGCGCATTGCGAGACAGGGTGTAAAACTCAAATTTCATGATTTCCAGCAGACCACGCAGGAACACGTGTGGCCGGTGCTGAATAAAGAAGATTTACTGAAAGTCGCGCGTGATGCCTGGGAACAGCGGCGCGGCGGAAGGGGAGTCAGGCTGGTGGGGTTGCATGTGACGTTGCAGGATCCGCAGATAGAGCGGCAGCTATTGTTAGATTTAAACTCCTCCCCCTGCGAAGGGGGAGGCTGGGAGGGGGTTTAGCGGGCAAAATCAATGCCTGAGAAAACTTCAATCAACTAATTTTGCTTTAATACCCCAACCCAACCCTCCCCTTCGCAGGGGAGGGAGCAAAAATTAACCGCGTTCAGGAATCGCTTTCAGCAGGGCCGTCAGCAGTTTCCAGTACAGCTCGACGCTGGCAATTTCCACCTGCTCATCCGGCGAGTGTGGGCCGGTGATGGTTGGCCCGATGGAAACCATGTCCATGTCCGGGTACGGTTTTTTGAACAGACCGCATTCCAGACCGGCGTGGATCACCATGATGTTCGGGGTTTTATTGAACAGCGTCTGGTAAGTTTCACGCACCAGCGTCATCACCGGTGAGCTTGGCTCAGGTTTCCAGCCAGGGTAGCTGCCTTTTGCCAGACTTTTCGCGCCAGCCAGTTCACTCAGTGAATTGAGCATGCTGACCACATATTCTTTGCCGCTGTCGATAAGAGAACGGATCAGACTGTTGATCGCTACTTCGTCATCTTTCATGGTGACAACACCGACGTTCAGCGTGGTTTCTACCACGCCTTTCACGTCATCACTCATGCGGATCACGCCGTTTGGCGTCGCGTTCAGCAGGGCAAGGAATTTACCCTGAGTTTCCGCGGTCAGCGCTTTCGCGTTGCTTTCAGCCGCTTCTGCCACCAGAGCAATTTTCTTCTCAACCGCTGACAGTTCAAACTGAATGGTCGCCAGGAATTCCTGTGCTGCCGCTTTCAGTGCGTCTGTTTTATCCGCAGCAACGGCCAGAGTCGCAATCGCTTCACGCGGGATGGCGTTACGCAGTGTGCCGCCGGTGAAATCCAGCAGGCGCAGGCCCAGTGTCTCGGCGTTGTCTGCCAGGAAACGCGCCAGCAGTTTGCTTGCGTTACCCAGTCCTAAATGGATATCAGCGCCGGAGTGGCCGCCTTTCAGTCCCTTCAGGGTCAGCTTCAGCGTGGTGAAACCAGCCGGAACCGCTTCACGGCTCAGTGGCAGTGTGGCGGTAAAATCAATGCCGCCGGCGCAACCCATGTAGATTTCGCCTTCGGTTTCGGAATCGGTGTTGATCAGAATTTCAGACTGTAACCAGTCTGGTTGCAGGCCGAATGCGCCTGCCATGCCGGTTTCTTCGGTCATGGTCAGCAGCACTTCGAGCGGACCGTGCTCTACGCTGTCATCAGCCAGAACTGCCAGCGCGGACGCCATGCCGATACCATTGTCAGAACCCAGCGTGGTGCCGCGGGCTTTTACCCAACCGTCTTCGATGAAAGGCTGGATCGGATCTTTAGTGAAATCATGAACGGTATCGTTGTTTTTCTGCGGCACCATATCGAGGTGCGCCTGCAGGGCAACGGCTTTGCGGTTTTCCATGCCTTTCGTGGCCGGTTTACGCAGCAAAATGTTGCCGACTTCATCACGCTCAGCGTGGATACCCTTTTCCTGTGCCCATTCAACGATGTGTTTTGCCAGTTCTTCTTCATGATAAGAAGGGTGCGGAATTGAACAGATTTTGGCAAAAATATCCCACAACGGTTGTGGCGAAAGCTGAGACAGTTCAGACACTATAAGTCTCCTGTAACAGTCAGCTCATTCAGGCTCCGTTTGCGGGGGAACTGATTGAGATGCTGTAGGTTTAAGGTTAAGTAATCCCCGCCAGACTGTGTGGCGAGTGGCCTGACAGAATATCACTTAATCTTAACCTGTGCGCGGGGACGGGGAGAAATTCCGGGTTTTTTGGGGCGCTTTGACCAGATAATCGCTGGTTTTTGTGAGACGGACTCACTATAATCTCGCGCAACCTTTTTTCCCCCCATTATTTATTTAGAAGCCGTTAATTCACTGGCTGGGACACCTTTATGAGCGAAAAATACGTTGTAACCTGGGACATGCTGCAAATCCACGCCCGCACCATGGCTAAACGCCTGCTGCCGGCAGAACAATGGAAAGGCATTATTGCCGTCAGCCGTGGCGGTCTGGTCCCTGCAGCGTTGCTGGCTCGCGAGCTGTGCATCCGCCATGTCGATACCGTGTGTATCTCCAGCTATGACCATGATAATCAGCGCGAAATGCAAGTGCTGAAACGCGCAGAAGGCGACGGTGAAGGCTTCATCGTGATCGACGATCTGGTTGATACCGGCGGCACTGCGAAAGCGATCCGCGAAATGTACCCGAAAGCACATTTCATCACCATCTTCGCCAAACCTGCTGGCGCACCGCTGGTCGATGATTACGTCATCGACATTCCGCAGAACACCTGGATCGAACAGCCGTGGGATATGGGGGTCATCTTTGTGCCTCCATTAGTGGGTAAGTAATTTTCCCTTAGTGTTTATAAACGCCTGGCTTATTGCCGGGCGTTTTGCTTTTGTTGACTTGAAATCCTTTCCGCTTGACCTCACCCCTCACTTGTCGCAACGTGGTCGGGTTATAATCCCGTCCAGAAATGATCGCCTGCGGGCGACCCGCTGCTTGCTAACGGAGGATCTTGCATCATGGCTCCAGCCAACCTTACGGAAAAACTGTTTAAACCTTCCTTTAAATATCCGGAAACTTCGACGCTGGTTCGTCGCGTTCATCATCATAATCCGCACCCGCCGATGCACACTGCGCTGGAAGGCGACACGGTAAATTGCTGGTACAGAACCATTAACCGCCTGATGTGGATGTGGCGGGGTGTCGATCCTTTAGAAGTCGAAGAAGTGCTGTCGCGGATTGCAGTTTCCAAAGCCGAGCACAGCGATCCGCTGCTGCTGGACACCGTCATTGGCTACCGTAACGGCAACTGGGTTTACGAATGGTCAAATCAGGCGATGGCGTGGCAGCAAAAAGCCGCAGAAGAAAAAGATCCAAACCTGGCCAGCGAATACTGGCTGAAGGCGGCGAACCTTTACAGCATCGCCGGGTATCCGCATCTGAAAGGCGATACGCTGGCGGAACAGTCAGAAGTACTGGCCAATAAAGCCTTTGAGAAATCGTCAGAACATTCGCCGTATTCTCTCAAAGAGATCGAATTCAAAATTCCGGGCGGCGCGCCGATCACCGGTTTCCTGCACCTGCCGAATGAAGGCAAAGCGCCGTTCCCGACCGTTATGGTGTGCGGCGGTCTGGATACCTTGCAAAGTGACCATCAGCGTCTGTTCCGTTCTTATCTGGCGCCGATGGGCATTGCGATGCTGACCATCGACATGCCGTCGATCGGGTTCTCGTCGAAGTGGAAACTCACCCAGGACACCAGCTTCCTGCATCAGCAGGTATTGCACCAGCTTGCCGATGTTGCGTGGGTCGATGCCAGCCGTGTCAGCCTGCTCGGTTATCGTTTTGGCGCGAACGTCGCTGTGCGTCTGGCCTATCTCGAACCGCGCCGTGTGTGTGCCGTTGCCACATTGGGCGCGCTGGTGCATTCATTGCTGAGCGATCCGAAATGCCAGGAACAGGTTCCCGATATGTATATGGATGTGCTGGCGAGCCGGCTGGGGATGTCGAGCGCGTCGGATTCGGCGCTCAAGACCGAACTTAATCGATATTCTCTGAAAATGCAGGGGCTGCTGGGGCGCAGAACGCCGACGCCAATGCTGGCCGCGTACTGGGAAAACGACATCTTCAGTCCGAAGGCGGAAGCCAGATTGATTGCGGATTCTTCATCTGAAGGCAAGCTATTACCGATTCAGAACGAGCCGCTTTATGAGCATTTTGACAAGGCTTTGCATGAGATTTGTGAGTGGTTGCAAAAGCATATGCGTTAACTTAATGGTTGCTAATTCCTAACGTTTTGCTAAAAAGGATCGTCTTTCTATGGAGGTTGTACTATGACGTTACCAAGCGGTCATCCTAAAAGCAGGCTAATGAAACGTTTCGGTACACTGGGACCGTACATCAGAGAAGGAAAATGCGAGAACGACCGCTTTTTCTTTGACTGCTTAGCTGTCTGTGTGAACGTGAAGCCCGCGCCGGAAAAGCGTGAGTTCTGGGGCTGGTGGATTGAGTTGCAGGCTGAAGCCGAACGTTTTACCTATGTTTATCACTTCGGTTTGTTCGATAAAGACGGCATCTGGAAAGCGCAAAACATTAAAGATGCTGAAGTGCGTGAGAAGCTTGAGACGACATTGAAAGGGTTCCACAAGAATCTCAACAAGATGATTGAAGAGATGTCCCTCAAACTGGAACCTGCTGATGATTTCAGCGAAGAACCCGTGAAGCTCTCCGCCTGACTTTCTGTACTACCCATTCCCATACTGAATGCTGCTATTATAGCGTTATGCCGGTTGGCATAACGCTTCTCCCCTGTTAAAAAAGACACAGAAGCACTTCTTATTCACACTAATGGAACGATTATGAGTGGTAGCCAGACACTGGTTGTAAAACTGGGCACCAGCGTGCTCACTGGCGGTTCACGCCGCCTCAACCGTGCTCACATTGTTGAGCTTGTCCGCCAGTGCGCGCAGCAACATGCGGCAGGGCATCGGATTGTGATTGTGACGTCGGGCGCCATTGCTGCCGGGCGTGAACATCTTGGCTACCCCGAACTCCCCGCCACCATTGCTTCCAAACAACTGCTGGCTGCCGTCGGGCAAAGCCGTTTGATCCAGCTGTGGGAGCAATTGTTCTCTATTTATGGCATCCACATTGGTCAGATGCTGCTGACGCGTGCCGACATGGAAGACCGCGAGCGGTTCCTCAACGCCCGCGACACGATGCATGCGCTGCTTGATAACCATATCGTGCCGGTGATTAACGAAAACGATGCAGTGGCGACGGCTGAGATCAAAGTCGGTGATAACGACAATCTTTCCGCGCTGGCCGCTATTCTGGCCGGGGCCGATAAATTGCTGCTGCTGACCGATCAGCGTGGTCTGTTTACCGCCGATCCGCGCACCAATCCGCAGGCCGAGCTTATCCGTGAAGTCATGACGATTGATGACGAACTGCGCGGCGTGGCGGGTGACAGCGTTTCCGGGCTGGGTACCGGTGGCATGGCGACCAAATTGCAGGCGGCGGATGTCGCGTGCCGTGCGGGCGTCGATACCATTATTGCCGCAGGCAACCTGCCGGGTGTGATTGGTGATGTGATTAACGGCGTGTCCGTCGGCACACGTTTCCACGCGATGGAAACCCCGCTGGAGAACCGTAAACGCTGGATCTTCGGCGCACCGCCAGCCGGTGAAATCACCATCGATGACGGCGCGGTTTCCGCCATGATGGAGCGCGGCAGTTCACTGCTGCCAAAAGGTATCCGCGAAGTGAAAGGCGATTTCTCGCGTGGCGAAGTGATCCGCATCCGCAATCTGAACGGACGCGATCTTGCGCACGGTGTCAGCCGCTATAACAGCGATGCGATGCGCATGATTGCCGGTCATCACTCTCAGCAGATCAGCGAAATTCTCGGTTACGAATACGGCCCGGTTGCTGTGCATCGTGACGACATGATTGTCAGTTAAGGAGCCACAGATGCTTAACGAGATGGGCAAGGCCGCGAAAGCCGCGTCCTGGCAGCTCTCCACCCTCAGCACCGCGCAGAAAAACCGTGCGCTGATGCTGATGGCCGACATGCTTGAGGCCAACAGCCAGAGCATTATTCTTGCCAACGAACTCGACAGGTCCGCCGCCCGCGAAAGCGGCATGAGCGAAGCCTTATTAGACCGGCTGTTGCTGACGCCCGCGCGGTTATCGGCTATTGCCAGCGACGTGCGCGATGTCTGCCGCCTGAGCGATCCGGTCGGGCAGGTGATTGACGGTTCACAGCAGGACAGCGGTTTGCGTCTCGAACGCCGCCGTGTGCCGCTCGGCGTGATCGGCGTGATTTATGAAGCGCGCCCGAACGTCACCATCGATGTCGCCAGCCTGTGCCTGAAAACCGGCAACGCCGTGATCCTGCGCGGTGGCAAAGAAACGCACCACACTAATCAGGCGACGGTTAACGTCATCCAGATGGCGCTGGAAGAATGCGGATTACCGAAAGCGGCGGTTCAGGCGATTGAAAGCCCCGATCGCGCACTGGTCGCAGAACTGCTGCGTCTGGATAAATACGTCGACATGCTGATCCCACGCGGTGGCGCGGCGCTGCATAAACTGTGCCGCGAACAATCCACCATTCCGGTGATCACCGGCGGTATCGGTGTGTGTCATACGTTTGTGGATGAAAGCGCAGATTTCGACAAAGCGCTGACTGTGCTGGAAAGCGCCAAAGTGCAGCGTCCGAGCGCCTGTAACAGCCTGGAAACCGTGCTGGTGCATCAGGCGATTGCCGCCCGTTTCCTGCCGGAGCTGAGCGACAAAATGCACCGCGCAGGCGTGACGTTACACGCCAGCGAATCTGCAATGCCTTATCTGCAAAACGGCCCTGCCAAAGTGCTGGCGGTAACCGAAGAAGATTATTCAGATGAATGGTTGTCACTGGATCTGAACGTGACAGTCGTCGCCGATCTGGACGCCGCCGTGGCGCATATCCGCACCTACGGCACCGAACATTCCGATGCGATCCTCACGCGTTCCATCAGCAGCGCGGACAGGTTCGTACGTGAAGTGGATTCCTCGGCGGTGTACGTCAACGCCAGCACCCGTTTCACCGACGGCGGACAGTTTGGTTTAGGCGCAGAAGTGGCGGTCAGTACTCAAAAACTGCACGCCCGCGGCCCGATGGGATTAGAAGCCCTGACGACCTACAAATGGATTGGTTACGGCGACGATTTAGTCCGTCCGTAACAGTGAGCACCGGTGGATTTTTAGTCATGAAGCCGGTGCTAATCCCCTATTTTGCATAGGGTGATGAGAAAAGCAGCAAACGCACTGCAGGGGGCTTGACGGCAGCGTCATATTTCACTAATTTAGCACCCCGTAGTCCCCCGGTAACACTCCAAAATGCCGACTTAGCTCAGTAGGTAGAGCAACTGACTTGTAATCAGTAGGTCACCAGTTCGATTCCGGTAGTCGGCACCATTTCCAAAGTATTTTCAAGTCAAGTCAAGTCAAGTCAAGTCAAGTCAATAAAACTCTTTACAATCAAACAAAAAAATACCTTTTCCACTCGTTTGGTGTCAACCCGTGTCTATTGAAATGAACACATGATTGGAGGTCACAATGCGGGGCATCTCGAATTCGGTCTAAAAAACTGCGCCTGTTACCGCTCCACTTTGCTTAACCCATGCTGACTGCCGTGGAACGGTGAAGCTGATTTCATAAACTGTCTGACATTTTTCAGTAGCTGCCACATTGTCCTGCAACGGCGTTTACGCGTTACCGTTTCATGCAGTGTAAGCCACAAGAGTTCCATTCTGTTAACCCATAGTGAGTAAATTGGCTGATAAATAACAATAATCTTTGGATTTTACCTTCAGCCACTCCTGTATTACGCGCAGTTAGATAGCCTGCTTATGCAACCCAGCGGTTGTTCCACGAATCTTTAAATATAATATTGCCCTCGCAACACTTCCACGTAATAGCTTCATAGCGCATTTGGATTGTTTCAAAATGCGTTCCCGTCTGACCGCCTTGGTATAGGTTCGGTGTAATTGAAGTTATTTTTACATTTTCAAGAATTATATTAAAATACTCGGATTCGATGCCTGCATCTAAGATCTGGTACATCTTAAACGTTGCGGATTTCATGGTAAGACCCTGGCTCAGTCCTTTGTATAAAAGCGGTGTAACCTTATCAAATTCCTTTTGAAATGATAAAGGTGAATGTACCCGCGTTCCCGTTAATCGTCCCGTATTCGAGTCGGTTGGGACCTGTACATTATGAGTCAACGACTTTAATTCTATGGCTCCGACTCGACCAGAAACTAAAGAACCGCCTATAACAGGTGATCCATTTTCATCAGTTAACCATAAATATGCTGGATTTGACATTTTACATCCTTATAAATTGAGTAATTTCAAATAACTACATTGGAAAAAGTTTATCTAATAATTTCCCCAGAAGATATATGCAGACTGCAAGCGTAAAAATAGAAAGTAGTCTCATTGTCCAGGTTTCGAAGTGGAAAAAGAAATATATTCCCAACCAGACAGCAATCGCGCCTACCAACGCACCCAATATCCCCTTAATGATGCCCATGGTCACCACTCACTTTAGATTCTACACTTTCCAGTATGTTATCAAAGGCGGGAATTCCCTGTTGTCGTCTTACGATCAGAGCATCCACAAAGGGTTTAAGTGCCGGTTCAAACATAAAGTAGAGTAAGTCATAATCTTTTACACGCAGCACCTGATATAATTCAGGTTCGTCTACGCTGAGCTGTTCCGATGTTCTTATACAGCGCTCCTTCATTCCTCCTATAAGCAAAATGTTACCTACAGCCCCCCCCCGCAGAGCTACTGTCCAGCCAGCCCGCTGAGCAATTGCCTTAGCTATCGTTGATGAAATCGCAGAATTAGTAACGACGCGCCCTATTATTGAGAATGAGCCACGGCTCAACACCTTGTTTTGTTTGCTTATAGATACATATTGATCAAACTTTGAGAAAACAATCTTTATCGCATCTAGAATTCGGTCGTAATTAAGAATTCCGTTCCTCATCGCCTGGATTATTCTGATTGTTTCAGTTTCGTGAGAGTAATGTGAATCAGTGTCGAATACACCATACGCCATATAACCCAGATCGAGAGGTACGGAAATAGCACCGTTTATAAAACCTAATACTGAGTCAGGTGATATAATGATATCGGCAATTCGTGTGGCGATTTCCTCATAATTGCTCATGCTAATTCCTTTTATTAGCCAGTTCCCAGCGTGTGAGTATACTCCCCCCTTTTGGCAGTGGATATATAAAAAGAGGCTTACTCTGTATACATGCCAGCCCTCCCGACTCCATGATGCACAGTAATTTCCCCAGCGGTCTTGTTCGCCGGTGAGATTCGGATTTACGGGCAGACAGCCCAACGTTCTCAGACCACTCTGGGTAAAACGTCTCAACCACTACATCTGATTCTATCTCAACGTATGAACGCCCACATCTTACGGTTTTTCCACTGCCATGGATTAGATTAGTATTAACCATAACTAATCCTCTGTCGTTTGACGCGAAATATTAATCACATCAATGATTAAGATATATTATGTATTCCGGTAGTTGGCACCATTTCTGCTTTAATTTTTATATCATAAAACAATTAATTCATTTAAGACCTCAGCTTTCTGTCTGTTTTTTTCCTTTTTTACCCAAAAAAATACCGACTTAGCCAGATCTCCTTTGCCTCAATCATGAGCCAGACCAGGATACTGTCAGCCGAATAGCTAAAGTGCTGGATGTGCCTGTTGCCTATTTTTATGCCGAGGAAGACGAGCTTGCTGCGCTGATTATTGAATTCCACGGGAATAGAAAGTAGTCATATTTTTCCGGGAAAGCTAATTAGCATTCAGGCGTCAGATCATATCTCTGCCGCCTGTGAATTATCACGAATGCTATTTCTCTGCACTTTTCGCAGCAGCAATAAGTTTACTGCATAAAGCTTTATTCTCAGCCGGGCAGGACTCAGATGACAACATAATGATTTGACTCAGGTCATCCGTATTCAGCGTGGAATTGATATGCCTCACAACATACTTTTCAAATCCTGAATCGTGATTTATCAGAGATTGCAATTTTGCGTTTTCCGGCCATTCATCAACCAGCATCCTCGCGATTGCTTCTGAATTCCCTTCAGCAATACTGCCATCATCACATTGCGCGTAAGCGACGTAATTCTTTTGTATTGCTTCCCATGAATCCAGATTATCGACAGTTAAACCAGCAGCTTAAGCATAACGTTCAGTACAACGTTTTGCATGAGTAGTGCCAGAAATGAGAGCTAGTGAAAGAACAATTAGGACAACTTTCATTCTATATCCATTTATTATCATGTGTTATTTTCTGCGATAGATGCGTTTTGATATCAAATTTATCTCGCTTGAAATAATTTATAAGTCTATTTGTGCCATAAATATTTAACATACATTTCACTCAATAATTAATTCATAGTGATGAATATAAACATTGGTTTTATCTGCTTGTATAAATAAGCAGAATAACTTAATGGAATTATATATTTTGATTTGGCTCAAGGTTTATGGGTTTATATTTATTGTTCGTTGTGAGTGTTTATTTAAGCTGCTTATTATACCGGCTGAATTCACCTCAGTGGACGAAAAATAAATATGGAAATGCAATTCACTAATGAACTGAATCAGGAATTACTGGATGTCATTAATGCCTCTCCTTTCACGGCTGAACAGCTGGCTGAAATGGATGAAAGCGTGAGGGCTGTGGTGGAGGAACAGGCAGCTTTTGCACGTCAGCATCCTGTTATTGCGATTTATCGGCTGGTGGTTTCGGGCAGCGGAGCGTAACGGATGGGATATCGCTCAAATTGTTATGGTCGCGGACAGGCGCTGCACGGTGATAAAACCACGACGGGCGCGGTCTGTATCACCTCATTGCCGAATGCCACAGAGCACGGACTTGGTGTGATCCGCATCGGGGATGTCACAACTAACTGCCCTAAATGTGGTCGTCGCGGAAAAATCACCAGCGGAGAGCCGCATTGCATCTATGACGGGCTTGCTTCTGCCGTGGATGGTTCGCAGGTTTTATGCGGTTGCCCGCCGGGGACGAACCGGGTTATCGCGCCAGCCGGACAATGGATGGGGAGAGGTAAATCACCTTCCGAACTGGCGCGTGAAAAGTGGGAAGCAGAGCGTGCCGCGATATTACGGGTTCAGGCTGAGAAAGAAGCGGCAGAACAGGCCAGACGTTCGATGCCGGTGTTTGCGAAATCCGCGGAATGTGGCGCAGGAAATACCGAAGCACGAACCTGTGAGGAGCAACATCATAACTTCGGGCGGATATCTTACGGTGTGCCGACGCCGGTCGCTGGCATAAAGCCCGAAATTGAGCAGCATGCGCAGGCAGCGAAGCGCAAGAAACCAGCCGATGATAAAATGCCGTGGTACAAAAAGTTTTTTGGCGCGAAGGCTGATACTCCCGCGCAGTCTGGCATGCCGCTGGCTATCCCTGTGGCAACGGGGAGCGGCACTGAGCTCATTGCGGCGGGCATGAATGCACTGCGCGGGGTGACATCGATCCGCTCCGGCAGCCTGTTCGTGAATCCTGTAGCTGTGGGTGTCATCGGAACCTTTTACTCGAACAAGCTGAACGCTGGTGAGAAAGATATTTTAAGCGACAGCCAGCTTGCGGCGCTGGCCGGAAAATCTGCCCCGACGCGGATCCGCTTTCAGTGGGTGAAGGATAAATATGGCCGGTTAACACCGGTGGCTTATCACACCGGCGCTGACAGCGGACAGGATCAGGTTCGTGTGCGCGCTATGCGGAGGAACACGTTCACGGGTAATTATGAGTTCTGGGCGGATGGCGCGGAAAAGCCCACTATCATCTGGACACCCGACGAGCTGGAGTTTAAAGCGCCCACTAATACCGGTAATCGTGACGAGCCGTATTTACCTTCGACCATCACCGTATTACCGTTACCCGGCGCGGAAGAAATGGGCAATACCTCAACCTCGCTGCCGATCCCGGATGAATCCTCATTTGATGATTACATCCTGGTCAATCTGCCGCATGGTATGCCGCCGATTTATATTTATCTGAGTAATGACCACAAATACCATGTGGCACCAAGAGGAAATCCTCCCTTGCCAGCATTTCCTGATGCTAAGAAAGCAGTAAGTAAGACCCTAATCAAGGGCGGAGGAAAGTTCCGGTATCGTTGGAAAGACTCAAAAAAGACGATCTACGAATGGGATTCTCAACATGGAACTGTCGAAGTTTATGATAAAAGCGGGCGTAATCATTTAGGTGAATTTGATCCCGTAACCGGCAAACAAACCAAACCTGCAGATCCATCAAGAAAGGTAGAAAAATAATGATTATTTACACGATAGATTTGTTTGATAAGCAAACGGAAGACTTGATTTTAGAGGTAAATATTCCCAAAGAAAATCTGGTCCCTATTTCAAAAATAATGGGTTGGGATGAAGAGGATAAAATCGATTTCATTAATGGCGTTGCGGTGTTTAACGTGAATAAGGTGCAAGCTACATCCCTCGGTATACTATTTGAAACAATATTTGATACTGATAATTACATTATTCAGATGTCTGCAGGTGAAGACAATGACAGATGATTATCCTTGTCCATGTTGTGGTGAAAAAAGTATTCGAAGCTTTAGGTGAGCATGATATCTGTCCCAACTGTAATAGGGAGGATGACTCTTTTCAGTTTAAAAATCCTGACAGGCGTGGTGGAGCGAAAAAATGAGTTTGAATGAAGCTAAAGAGGCTTTTAAACAAGGTAAATGATTATCAGTTGGTTTTCAAAAGAACAGATAGTCGATAAGTGGTGAATGCTGTTGCCTTTAGTAACCCCCCAAAATTCCCCCCATGCCCGCAGCACCTCCCTGCGGGCAGGGAACTTTCTCACTTCCCCATTCAACCCAGTTCCGGCAGCCCCTCAATCAGTTTATCCAGCGTCACCGGATAATCGCGAACCCTGATGCCTGTGGCGTTGTAAATGGCATTGGCGATGGCGGCGCTGACGCCGCACAGGCCCAGTTCGCCGACGCCTTTGGCTTTCATGGGTGAAGAAACCGGGTCGGTGTCGTCGAGGAAAATCACTTCCTGATCAGGGATGTCGGCGTGAACCGGCACTTCATAGGCTGCCAGATCGTGATTCACAAAATATCCCAACTCTTTATCGATATTCAGTTCTTCGGTCAGCGCCGCGCCGACGCCCATGGTCATCGCGCCGATCACCTGGCTGCGTGCCGTTTTCGGGTTAAGTATCCGGCCTGCAGCGCAGACCGCCAGCATGCGGCGGACACGGGTTTCGCCGGTGGCGATATCCACGCCGACTTCCACGAAATGCGCTGCGAAGGTCGATTGCTGGAACGTCTTGTCCAGCCCGCCGAACTCGATGGTGTCTTCCACTGTGAGGGTTCCGCTGGCTGCGGCTTTGGCGAGCGGGGCGGTGCGCTCGCCCTGACAAATCAGTTCATCGGTAAACACGGCGTCATCCGCATTAAACCCGAGCTTTTCAGCGACAGCTTCGCGCAGTTTCACGCAGGCGGCGTACACCCCGGCGGTAGACGTATTCGCACCCCACTGGCCGCCGGACCCGGCAGACACCGGGAAGTCGGAATCGCCCAAACGCACGACCACTTTTTCCAGCGGAACGCCCATCATCTCC
>Ga0157371_10000578_pt1 | contig 43421 bp, 28 predicted proteins | sample C45metaG_FD_113462 | JGI IMG/M metagenome (GOLD analysis project Ga0157371, IMG submission 113462) | Corn rhizosphere microbial communities from Kellogg Biological Station, Michigan, USA - C4-5 metaG | ecosystem: Host-associated > Plants > Roots > Rhizosphere > Soil | place: USA: Michigan... | reverse complement strand
TGGTGCCCCCGCCCGTTTCATTTTATTAGTCCGAACGGTATCTTGGGCCATCGCTGTTCTTTGCGTAAGCCCGCATACGAGAGAGGTCAAAATGGAAGCGATGCGCGAGGTTTTGGGAATTGACGTTAGCAAATCAAAGCTCGACATCGAGTTGCTCATCAACGGAAAAGTAAAAACGAAGGTGCTGCAGAACACTACTGCAGGGCACAAGAGTTTGCTGGAATGGATCGACAAGTCGAAGGCGTCACGTTCTTCGCTGCACGTGTGCATGGAGGCGACAGGCGTGTACCACGAGGCCTTGGCGTTGACACTGTACGACGCTGGTATCAAGGTAAGCATCGTCAATCCTGCCTGCATCAAGGGCTTCGGACATGGTGAAAATATCCGCAACAAGAACGATGAAATCGATGCTGGTCTCATTGCTCGCTATTGCCTGGCCATGAATCCCGAACTATGGACGCCACCGCCGCTGGAGCAGCGCCAGCTACGGGGATGGACGTTGCGCGTTCAAGCACTGAAAGACATCCGGCAGCAGGAAGAGAATCGGCTGGAAGCTCACACGATCGGTGGAATGGAAGATGTTGCGACGCACGTGAAGACGCACATCATATGGCTCGACGTCGAAATCAAAAAGTTGGAAAAGGAGATCGACGATCACATCGATCGGCATCCTGGTCTAAAAAATGATGCCCAGCTTATTGCCAGCATTCCCGGCTTGGGAACAACGACGATAGCCCGTGTCCTTGGTCACATCGGCGACATTCGCCGCTTCAAGAACGCCAAGGCCTTCGCTGCCTTCCTTGGCGTGACGCCAAAGCAGCGTACCTCCGGCAGCTCGGTGAGGGGACGAACGGTGATGAGCAAGACTGGAAGTTCGTCATTACGTGCTGCGCTCTTCATGCCCAGCATGGTGGCGCGACGTCATAACCCCATTTTGCGCCAGTTCGCCGACCGCCTGCTTGCAACCGGCATGGCGAAGAAAGCCGTCATCGGCGCCGTCACGCACAAATTGGCCCATCTGATTTACGGTGTCATTCGAACAGGCAAGCCGTTCGACGCAAATTTCTTATCGAATCGGCTTGCAATTCAAGACGGTATCTGACCCCGGCTTTTGTTTACCGCCGTTCCCGCCACCACAGCAGCAGCATGGCCGCTGCAAACACGAGGGCGAATGGCCAGGATGGTGTGGGGCGTGTCGGTCCGTCCACCGGCTGGATCTGCGAACGGGCGGCGTAGTGCGCCGTTGCGTCGCGCCGTTCGGATGCCTGCCAGTCGGGCCAGTCGTTCTTCGCGTACACGTAGATTGCATGCGGGCCGGCGTTCTGGTCCTGCAGTTGCAACCAGCCCGCCTTTTGCGGCCACAGCGCTGCGCATGATGCATCGGCGCGATCTGCGCGACGCTGCCAGCCCAGCGACTGCGTCAGATCGGGGAGCGTCAGCTGGCCACTGACGCCGCGCGCGCAGAGTTCCAGGCGCTGGCCTGCCAGCGGCATGTCGCCTGGGGCCAGCCATTCGGTCTTGTGCCGTTCTTCGACGCCCACGCGGTCCAGCACGCCCTGCCACCACAGCGCCAGCGCGCGCTGCTCGGCGATCGCGTGGCGATGCCATTCGGTCACGCCCAGCCAGGCGATGCGGCCCTGTTGCCAGTCGCGGGTCCAGACCATATTGTCAGTGCCGCGCCATGGACCGGCGTCGCGCGATGCGGGCAGCAGCGAGGCCACCGGCATCTCCAGTGGTGCATCAATCTTTGCGCCCAGCGGCTGCGCGCGTAGCGGCAGTTGCAGCGTGCGTGACCAGACGCCGGGATCGTTCGCGTTGCCGCCCAGGACCAGCAGCGGCATGCCCTTGGCAACGCGGTCCAGCAGCGCGGCGCGTTCGCCCGCCGCCATCCGCTCGAAGCGCGCGGCATCGATCACCATCAGGTTGGGCGAGGCCATCTCGGTGCGCGGCGCCTCGGTGCGCGTGATGGCGCGGCCCAGCGTGACTTGCCAGTCGAGCAACGCGCCGCCCGTGGTCAGCAGGTCGTTCAGCACGCGCAGGTCGAACGATGGCGCGCCGAAGCGGCCGACGACCTGAAGCAGCGCAGGTTCACGCACGATGAACGGGACCGGTCCCTCGGCAATCACCTTGTCCTTGGCGTCGAGCAGCCGTGCCTTGAGCACGACGCGCTCGGCCACCGGTGGCATCCAGTCGACGCGCAGGTCACCGGTGCCACGCGCCTCTGCCAGCGGCTGGCCATTCTCGGCCAGCAGTTGCAGCCGCGCGTCGGTCTTGTCCTCGCGCTTGACCGTCAGCGTGAACTGGCGGCCCAGCGCCACCTGACCAGGGAACGCCAGCCGCAGCGCGCCGCCGCGTGGCGCTTCCCAAGCCAACGGCCGTGCCGGCAAATCGTTCCACTCGGCGGCGCGCAGGCCATCGCCCTTCAGCGTCAGGCTGTTCACACCCTCCAGCGACGCCGGTGGCGCGGCGGGATCGATAGCCAGCGTGCGGCCACCCTCGCCCGGCATGCGCAGATCCAGCGCAAACAAGCCCAGGCTCGCGGCGGCGACGACGACCAGCAGCGCATCGAGCCACTGGCGGCGGCGCAGATACAGGCCGGCGCTGACGATGCCTGCCACGACGATGGCGGCGATCAGCCACTGCTGGTTCATGGCTTGGTCGCTCCATCAGCCGACTCGCGCCAGCGGCGCGCGAACGCCGTATCGACACTGGTCTTCGCCTGCAGCAGCACCTGCCCCTGCCCCGCGCCGGAACGCAACCAGGCGCGCAGCACCGGGCGGCAGGCAATGCAGCCGTCGGCCACGTCCTGGATTGCGCGCTGCGCGGCCAGGCGCTGCTCGTCCTCGACCAGGCGCGTGCGCACCCAGTCGTTCGCGGTACGCATCCATAGCGCTGGCAGCACGGCCTCGCCTGACAGCGCCTGCACCAGCGTGCGCAGTTCTTCCGGTAGCGTCGCCGCCTGCTCTGCCTGCGTGCGGCGGTAGCTCGCGGCGCCGTCCATCTCGCCGGTCATGCGCTTTTCTTCCTTGATCGGTGGCGGCGTGAAGGCGGTCTTGTGCAGGTAGATGCGCTCGGCCTGCTGCAATTCCTTGATCGCTTCCAGGGCCTTGTGTTCAGGCGCCAGCGCGCTTTTCGGCGTGACCGCGCGCAACGATTTTTCGGCGTCCCACATCGCGACCAGCGCACGCCGCAGCACCTTCTTGGTGCCTTCGTCGTACATCGTCGCATTCTCGGCTTCGTCGTGCGCGTGGCCGTAGGTTGCCAGGATCTGCTGCGTCTCGTTGACGATGCCGCCCTTGCGCTGATTTGGCTCGCCGTGATCGTGGTCATGGCCACCGGGCGCGTGGTCGTGGCCCTCGTGGCCTTCTTCTTCGGCAGGCTTTTCGGCGGCGCGTGGCGCCTTGGCCGCTTCCTCGCCGAACAGCGTCGACTCTTCGCCCAGGAACTGACCATAGCGGCGGCGCAGCTGCGCCTGGTCGTCGCCGATTCGCTCGCTGCGGTCACGCACGTCGGCCGCTGCGAGCTTCGTGCTGCGCATGTCGGCGATCAGCTGTTCGGTGTCGATGATGATCTGACGCTGGCTGCGCAGCGACGCCGGCTTCACCAGCGACGGCATCGCCGCGCTCTCTTCTTCGGCTTCCTGTTCCGGCGCCGGACGCCGCACGGTGTAGGTGGGCGACTGCACGGTCTGCGCGCGGCCCGCGTTGTCGGTCGCGCGGACGAAAAAATACAGCTCGTCGCCCGGCTCCATCGCCAGCTCGCTCAGGGCCCACGTCTTGGACCAGTTACGCAGCCTGGGATTGTTTGACGCTGGCAGCGGCATCTCGCGGTCCGTAAAACGCACGTTCTCGCCACTGCCTTGCGCGAGCGTCATGTGCAGCGTCGCGCGGGTGATCCGGTAGTCGTCCTTGACCTGGACCGTCATCGTGGTGCCGGTCGCGTTGTCGCGCAGGTCCTGGATCATCTGCGCCGGGGCGCTGATCGTGATCTCGGGCGGCGCATCGGGAATCACGCGCAGCGTGTGGCGCGCGCCGCGCCAGCGCCAGACGACCGATTCGGTCGCCGTCCAGCGCGCGCACTGTTCACCGGGTTCGAGTGTTTCACCGTTTCCCAGCTCGATTTTATTGTTGCCGCCCGTGCCACCGGTCAGGCACCAGGTCACGATCGTCTGCTCCGGCACCTGCAGGTCGCGCGGCGCCGAGGTGGATGCCATCACGCCCGTGTAGGCAGGCGGCGCGAGCTTGAGCGTCAGGCCGGCCAGCGTAGCGGCGGTCGCGCTGCTGACTGGGCTGGGCGGCGTGGTCGCGCCTTCTTGCGCCGGCCGCGTGGTGGCGTACCACACCATCCCCGCAAGCACCGCGCTGACCAGCAGGATCGGCAGACCGCTCGAAACATGCCGGCGTGCGATCTGGCGCAGCTGCTGGCGCGAGACGGCCGCATCGAGCCGCGCGAACAGGCGCTGCTGCTGCAGGCGCGCGATCGGCGTGTCGGCAGCATCGAGCAGGGCCGCGCTGTCTTCCATCTCGGGCACGGCGCCATCGAGCCACGCCGGCCATTCGTACGCCACGCGGCGGCGCAGCTTGACCCAGTCCAGCGCGCACCAGCCGGCCCAGGCCAGCAAACCCGGACCCGACGGAATGACCAGCCAGGGCAAGGCCCCGCCGATCCAGAGCGGCATGCGGCGCAGCTGGGCTGCGCGCCATACGCGTTTGGTGATCTCAACGCCTCCGTGCATGCGCGAGACTCCTTTCAAGAACGAACAAGCCAACCAGAATGGCCAGCAGGATGTCGCGCAGTGCGCCGCTCGGCGCCGGTGCGTTGGCACCTTTCGAGGCGGCGAACGTTTGCGACGGCAAGGTGTAGGGGCGCGGCCCGATGTGCACCTGCTGCCAGGTGTCGAGCAGCGCACGCGCGGCGTCGACATCCTGCGGCGGCCATGCGGGGTGGTGCCACAGGCGGCCACGCGCGCTGTCGGCGTACTGCAAACCGTTCAGCGTACGCGCCTTGGCCAGCTCGGGGAAGGCCGCCGGGTTGGTCACCCACCACAGCGAGGCGCGCAGCGCCGCAGGCGGCGCCTCGACGCGGTCCCAGATGATCAGGTCCGTCCTGGCGCCCGGCGCCTCATCCACGACGATCTTCTCGACGCCATCCTGCGCCGCGAACAGGCGGCGCCAGGCCTGCGGGCGCTCACTGGCGATGACCACATGCCGCTCGACGTTGGCCGGCGCGGTCGGCTGCGTGCGCACCGTCACCACGCGGCCAAACACCGGCTTCGTGGCCGGCATCGGCACGTCGCCCAGTACCAGCAGGCGGGCATCAACATGCCATTCGCGTTCGTGCGTGTGCAACCAGCTCAATGCCTGCGCCGCAGGCAGCGTTACGCGCTCGGCTTGTGCCAGGCCAGCCTGCGCCGCTTCGCGCTCGACCCAGACCGGATCGGCGCCGGCGGTCACGACCACCGTGTCGCCGCGCCACGGGTAGACCGGGTCAGCCAGCCAAGCGATGAGCACCGCGAGTAACAAGCAGCGCACCAGCAGCAGCAGCGGATCGCTCCAGCGCCACACGCGCGTCTGTTTCGGCTCGGTGCGCGGCAGGAAACGCGCAGTGGCCATGAGCGCGGCCTGATTCTGCACGCGCTTGCGCCGGTGCCACCAGACCGGCAACAGCAATACGGGAAGCGCAAACCACCAGAGTGCATTCATGGGCGATTACCTCGATGGCCGGCGCAGCCAGCGCCGCAGCACGTCGCCCGGCGCCTGCTCGATGGCGGCCAGCGTCAACGGCATGTCGTTCCTGCGGCACTGGGCCGTCACCCGATCGAAGTGTTCCATGCGGTTGCGGCGGTAGCCTTCCTTCAGGTCGGCGCCGAAGCGGAACACCCCTTCTTCATGCTCGGGATCGCGGTAGGCCTGCGTGTCCGGGAAGCTGGCGTCGATCTCGGCCTGCGTCTGCAGGCACAGTACGCGCACGTCGTGGCGCATCTGGCGCAGCCGGGTCAATGCAAGCGACAGCGGCGACGGCCAGTCGAGCAGGTCGCTCGCCGCATAGATGGCGCTGGGCGAGAGGGCGAAGTGCAGGCTGGCCTTGAGCGTGGCGGCGTCCGGCAACTGGCCGGCAGGCGTGGCGCGCTGCAGCTGCGCCAGCACACGCTGCAGATGGCGCGGGCCGCGGTTGGCCGGCGTGAACGTCACCTTACCATCGCTCAGGATCACCAGACCGAATGCATCGCCCTGGCGCTGCGCAATGGCAGCGACGCAGGCCAGCAGCGTGCGCGCACAGGTCAGTTTGTCGATGCCCTCAATGCTGCGGCTCGGTTCTGCCATCGACGCACTGGCGTCGAGGATGAGCCAGACGGCCACGTGGCTGTCGCGCTCCGCTTCGCGCACAAAATAACGGTCGGCGCGCGCGGCCAGCTTCCAGTCGACGCGGCGCCACTCGTCACCCGGCACGTACGAGCGGTACTCGGAAAACTCGACGCCGGCCCCACGCTCGCGCCCCGCGTGGATGCCGTGTCCGAGCCCGGCCAGCACGTGACGGATCACGAGATCGAGCCTGGTCGTGTGCGCGATCAGCGCCGGGTTCACGGACGACATTTTGCGATCGCCAATTACGCTACCTTGATCTCGCGCTGCAGCGCCTGCAACACATCTGCGATGGCGATACCGTCGGCTTCCGCCTCGAAGTTGCGCAGCACGCGGTGCGCCAGAACCGGCAGCAGCATCGCGCCAATATCGTCGCGGGTCACAGCCAGTCTGCCCTGCATCAGCGCGCGCGCTTTCGACGCCAGCACCAGCGCCTGGCCGGCGCGCGGCCCGGCGCCCCAGCCGATGTGCTTTTTGACGGCATCGACCGTCGTCTCGCTCGGGCGCGTGGCGCGTACCAGGCGAGTGGCATACCGCACCAGATGGTCACCAATCTCGATGTCGCGCACCAGCTGCTGCAGACGCAGCAGCGTGGCAACATCCATCACCGGCTCGGCATCCTGCAAGCCGGCGTGCGTCGTGCGCGAGACCATCAGCACTTCTTCGTCTTCGGTCGGGTACACGACATCGATGCGCAGCAGGAAGCGATCCAGCTGCGCTTCCGGCAGCGGATACGTACCGGCCTGCTCGATCGGGTTCTGCGTGGCCAGAACAAAGAAGGGCCGTGGCAGCATGTGCGTCTGGCCGGCGAAGGTGACCGACCGTTCCTGCATCGCCTCGAGCAGCGCCGACTGCGTTTTTGGGGGCGCGCGGTTGATCTCGTCGGCCAGCAGCACTTGCGTGAACACCGGGCCAGGCTGGAAGCGGAATGCGCGCTGGCGCGTGGCCTGGTCTTCCTCGAGGATCTCGGTGCCGACGATATCCGACGGCATCAGGTCGGGCGTGAACTGCACGCGCCTGAACTGCATGTCGGTCCCCTGCGCCAGCGATTTCACGAGCAGCGTCTTGCCCAGCCCCGGCACGCCCTCGACCAGCGCGTGGCCGCCGGCCAGCAGGCACGTGACGAGCAGGTTGACGACGTCTTCCTGGCCGATGATCACGCGCGCCATGCTGGCTTTGAGCTCGCCCACTTTCGCCGTCAGTGCAGCGATTTCCTGTTCGTCCCACGCTATCGAATTACTGTCAGCCACTGGTCATGCTCCCAACGCATATTGAATGATGTTCACTGCAAAGCGGGTGTTGTCGACCGCCAGAAAACGCTTGTTGCGAAAGTCGTAGTCCCATTCGCAGCCATAGTCCTTGTTCGAGTACAGCACGCGCACGCGCCCGCCGATCTCGATCGCCTTCAGGTACTCGTGCACCAGGTCGTCGCCCCAGCCATTGAGCTCCATGCCGGTCGTGGGCGGGCCGTCCTCGAACTTGAAGAAGCACGAGTACAACGGGTGCTTGTTCGGGATTTTCTTCAGCGCGTTCAGGCCGAAGATCTTGGCCATCTCGGCCTCGAACGACTTGGCAAACAAGCCGTCGATGTCGTGGTTGCAGTCGTCCACAAAGACAAACCCGCCGCCACGCACGTACTGTTCGAAGTTGCGCCGCTCCGCCGGGGTGAACTGCACCAGCTTGTGGCCGGCCAGGTAGCAGAACGGCGCCTGCAGCATCTTCGGGTCGGACAAGGCCACCATGCGTTCGGTCGTATCGACCCGCAACGTGGTGTACTCCACGAGGGAGTTCAGCACGTTGCTCGGCATGCGGACATCCACGTCCCAGTTGCCCGATTCGTACATCAGGCGTGTGAAGTAGAAGTCAAAACTGGCCATGTCGATGCCCGACCGTCAGACCGCGTCCGACAGCGACGTGAAGTTGAAGTCGCGCACCTTCATCGGCGGCAGCACCATCTGGAACGGCACCTCGTCGCCACCGATGATCTGCGGCTTGCCCAGTTCATCGATGTTATTCAGGATCGTGACCGGGCTCTCGTTGAAGCGGAAGTTCTTGAGCGGGTACTTGATCTTGCCGTTTTCGACGTAGAACGTGCCGTCGCGGGTCAGGCCCGTGAGCAGCAGCGACTGCGGATCGACCATGCGGATATACCAGGTGCGCGTGACGACGATGCCCTTCTTGGTGCCTTCGATCAGCTCTTCCAGCGACTTGGTACCACCCGCCATGATCATGTTGCCGTGTTCCGCGGTGGCGCGCTTGCCCGTCTTTTGCGCCCAGTAGCGCGAGTAGTCCAGCGAGGCGATGCGGCCATCCTTGATCAACTGGGTGCGCTCGCGCGGCAGCAGCGATTCGTTGTCCCATGGCGCAACCGGTACGTCCTTGTCCCACGGGTCGGCCCAGACATTGACCTGGCTGTCGAACAGCTTGTCGCCCAGGCGGTTGCCCCCGCCCTTCTTGGCCAGGAAGCTGCGGCCTTCGTCGGCCGAACGGGCCGAGAACGCGCTGAACATATTGCCAAGGATTTCCGACGTTGCCGCCGGCTCCAGGATCACCGTGTAGCGGCCTGGCTCGAGGGCGCGCGCATCGACCGAACGCAGCGCCTTTTCGATGGCGATTTCGGATGCTTCACGCGCATCGAAGCGCGCCGCATCGACGGCGGCGCGGGTGACCCAGCCCGAACCGCGGCCATCTTCGGTACGCGCGGTAAGGCTGAACGACAGATCGGTGAAGTCCTGGTGGCCGAACACGCCGTTCGAATTGGCGATCGTCGAAAAGCGCGTGCTGTCGGTGAAGAAGCCCGCCGTGACGAGTTTCTTGGCACGCGCCATCTCGATGCTGGTGGCCGCGACCGACGCCCGGAAATCCGGGTCGATCGCTGCGGTGGCCGGCACGAAGGTGCTGGTGGCGCGGTAGGCCTGCTTGGAGATCGCCGGCATGAACTCCGGGTTTTCCGGCGACAGGCGCGCCAGCTCTTCGGCGCGGCGTACGGCTTTTTCCAGCGACTTGTCGTCGAATTCGTTGACGATCGCGGTGCCACTGCGTTTGCCGAAGGCCACGCGCACGACGAGCTGCATGTCTTCGGTCAGGCCGGCGGTCGAGACGCTGTTGCGCGCAAAGCGCACATTGCCCACACGGCTGCCTTCGATCGACACGGTGCATTCGTCGGCTTTCGACATGGCGAGCACGCGGTCGGTGATGCGTTTTGCTTGGTCCTGATTGAGCGCTTTCATCTTGGTTTCCTCAGCCGATCTTGCGTGCGGTGTTGATGACATTGATGCCGTTGAAGCGCGTGGTGCTCGATCCGTGCGACACGGCGCTCACCTGGCTTGGCTGGCCCTTGCCATCGAAGAAGGACCCGCCCATGCGCCAATCGCGCTCGTCGCAGATCGCGGTACAGGCATTCCAGAATTCCTGGGTGTTTGCCTGGTAGGCCACGTCTTCCAGCGGGTTCGTGATCTTGCCGTTCTTGATTTCGTAGTACAGCGTGCCGCCGAACTGGAAGTTGTAGCGCTGCTGGTCGATCGAGTACGAGCCGCGGCCCAGGATGTAGATGCCCTTCTTGACGTCGGCCACCATCTCATCCGGGGTGAGCCGGCTTTTGCCCGGCTCGAGCGACACGTTCGGCATGCGCTGGAATTGCACCGTGCTCCAGCTGTCGGCGTACGAGCAGCCGTGCGATTCCTTCTCGCCGATGATGTGGGCCTGGTCGCGCGTAGCCTGGTAATTCACCAGGACGCCGTTGCGGATGATGTCCCACTTCTTGGCCGCGACGCCCTCGTCGTCAAAGCCGATCAGACCGAGCGAGCCTGGCGTGGTGCGGTCCGCCACAAAATTGACGCGCTCTGCACCGTACTTGAATTTTTTGGTTTCCCACTTGTCCAGGCCCGCGAAGCTGGTGCCCGCGTAGTTGGCTTCGTAACCGAGCACGCGGTCCAGTTCCGTCGGGTGGCCGACGTTTTCGTGGATCGTCAGGAACAGGTGTTCAGGGCTGAGCACCAGATCATACTTGCCCGGTTCGACCGACTTGGCCGACAGCTTTTCGCGTGCCTGCTTGCCGGCCATGCGGGCGTCTTCGATGATGTCGTACGCATTCTTGTACAGGCTCGTGACGCCGCCGGCGGCGCGCACCTTGTTCTCGGCGCGCGCGTCGAAGTATTCATAGCCCATCGACGCCGGGGCGCCCAGGCCGCCGCGCGAGCGGAACTTGCCGCTCTTCTTGTCGACGGCAGTGGCATTGATCGGCGCCCACAGACGGTGGATGTCCTGGTCGATGTACGAGCCGTCGGTCGACGCAAAATACTTTTGCTGGTTGATCTGGAAGAGCGACGCGGTCATGAAGTTCGCGCCCGCATCCAGACCCGCCTTGTTGGCGGCGATCAGCATGTCGGCCTTTTCCTTGACCGGAATCGTGCGCCAGTCCTTCTTGAGCGGCGTGGCCCATGCCACTTCACCCACGCCCTTGACGGGCGCCAGGCGCACCGGCTCGGTCTGCAGTTTGGCGTTGGCCTTGGCAATCGCCACGGCCTGGCGCGCGGCGCCGGCCACACCGTCGGTCGTCATGTCGTTGGTCGAGGCGAAGCCGTAGGCGCCGCCGGCAATCACGCGCACACCGACGCCGCTCGATTCGGTGTTGTTGATGCTCTCGACGTTCAGGTCACGCGTGATGACGAACTGGTTCAGGTAGCGCCCGATGCGCACGTCGCAGTACGATGCGCCCGCTTGCGTCGCGGCGTTCATCGCGGTGTCGGCCAGGGCTTTCTTGGCGCTTGCCGCCATCGGATTGAGCAGGTCTTCGGCCGCGATCGCGTTGCCGAAGACCGGAATGAACAGCGCGCCAGCCGTGCCGGCGCCGATATGCAGGAATTGTCGACGTTCCATGAGTTATCCGTTTACGTTTGCGCTCGCGTGAGCGCCTGCACGTCGTTCCCGCGGAGGCGGGGACCCAAGCTTGCATGCGTCATTGCGGCTCATGAGAACTTGGGTTCCCGCCTGCGCGGGAACGACGGCCTGGAGGTACTTACACTGCGTCCGACAGCGACGTGAAGTTGAAGTCGCGGATCTTCATCGACGGGATCAGCATCGAGTAGCGTGCTTCATCGGCGCCGATGACCACCGGCTTGCCGATTTCCTCGATATTGTTCAGCATCGACACCGGGCTTTCGTTGAAACGGAAGTTCTTGATCGGGTGCTTGATCTTGCCGTTTTCGACGTAGAACGTACCATCGCGCGTCAGGCCCGTGAGCAGCACCGATTGCGGATCGACCATGCGGATATACCAGGTACGCGTGACCAGCACGCCCTTCTTGGTATTCGCGATCAGTTCTTCGGTGGTCTTGTTGGTGCCGGCCATGATGATGTTGCCGGCCGCGCCCACTGCGCGCTGGTTCTTTTGCTGCGCCCAGAAGCGCGAGTAGTCCAGTGCATTGATCTTGCCGTCCTTGACCAGCTCCACGCGTTCGCGCGGCAGCATGTTGTCGTCCCACGGCAGCACCGCAACATCCTTGTCCCACGGGTCGGACCAGATATTGACCTGCTGGTCGAACAGCTTGTCGCCCAGGCGGTTCTTGCCGCCGGCTTTCGACAGGAAGCTGCGGCCCTCGTCGGCGCGGCGCGCATCGAAGCCGTTCAGCATGAAGCTGAGCAGGTCGGACGTGGCGGCCGGTTCCATGATGACCGTGTAGCGACCCGGTTCGAGCGCCTTGGCGTCGACCGAGCGCAGTGCTTTTTCGATCGCGATTTCGGCCGCTTCGCGCGGATCGAATTTGGCGGCGTCGCGCGCCGAGCGCTTGACCCAGCCCGAACCGCGGCCGTCTTCGGTGCGCACGGTCAGCGTGAAGTCCAGCGACGTTGCCACCTGGTGGCCGAACAGGCCATTCGAATTGGCGATGGTTTCAAAGCTGGTGCGGTCGGTGAAAAAGCCGGCCGACACCAGGCCGCGCTTGCGGCAGCCTTCGATCGCGTAGGCCGCAGCCTGCGCGCGGTATTCCGGATCGATGTCGGCGGTCTTCTGCACGAACGTGTCCGATGGCTTGTAGGCGGTCTTGGCGATGGCCGGGATGAATTCCGGGTTGTCCGGCGCCAGGCGCGCCAGGTCCTCGGCGCGGCGCACTGCGCGCTCGATCGACTTGTCGTCGAATTCGTTGATGGTCGCGGTGCCCTGCTTTTTACCGAAGGCGACCTGCACCTGGATGCGGGCGTCGTCGGCCAGGCCGGCAGTCGAGACAGCGTTGCGCGCAAAGCGGATATTGCCGATGCGGTTGCCCTCGATGTTGACGATGCATTCATCGGCTTTGCTCAGCGACAGCACGCGGTCGGTGATGCGTTTGGTTTGTTCCTGGGTCAAGATACTCATGTGCGCCCCTGCTTAGCCGATCTTGCGAGCGGTGTTGATCACATTGATGCCGTTAAAGCGCGTGGTCGACGAACCATGCGAGACGATACTGATCTGCGGCGGCTGTCCTTTGCCGTCGAAGAACGAGCCGCCCATGCGCCAGTCGCGTTCATCGCAGATGGCGCTGCAGGCGCCCCAGAATTCCTGGGTGTTCGACTGGTACGCCACGTCTTCCAGCATCTGGCCGATCTTGCCGTCCTTGATTTCGTAGAACAGCTGGCCGCCAAACTGCGAGTTGTAGCGCTGCTGGTCGATCGAGAACGAGCCGTCGCCGACGATGTAGATGCCCTTCTTGATGCCCTTGACCATTTCGTCGGGCGTGAGCTTGGCCTTGCCCGGTGCGAGCGAGACGTTCGGCATGCGCTGGAACTGGACCGTGTTCCAGCCGTCCGCATACGAGCAGCCATGCGATTCTTTTTCGCCGATGATGTGGGCCTGGTCGCGCGTGGCCTGGAAGTTGACCAGGATGCCGTCCTTGATGATGTCCCAGCGCTTGGATTTGACGCCCTCGTCGTCGAAACCGATGGCACCCAGCGAGCCTGGCGTGGTCTTGTCGGCGAAGATGTTGACGATTGGCGAACCGTACTTGAAGCTCTTCGATTGCAGCTTCTCGAGCGTGGCAAAGCTGGTGCCGGCGTAGTTGGCTTCAAAGCCCAGCACGCGATCAAGCTCCGTCGGGTGGCCGACGTTCTCGTGGATGGTCAGCCACAGGTGTTCGGGCGCCAGCATCAGGTCGTACTTGCCCGGCTGGACCGACTTGGCGGTCAGCTTGCGCTTGGCGTCGCGGCCGGCGGCGCGGGCGTCTTCGATGATGTCATACGATTCGGTGTACAGCGTGGCGATGCCGCCGGCGGCCTTGATCTTGTGCTCGGGCCGCGCGTCGAAGTACTCGTACCCCTTGCCCACCGGGGAGCTGAGGCCCGCGCGCGAGCGGAACTTGCCGCTGGCCTTGTCGACGGCGGTGGCCGAGAACGGCGCCCACAGGCGATGCACGTCCTGGTCGATGTACGAGCCGTCGGTCGAGGCAAAATACTTTTGCTGGTTCACCTGGAACAGCATCGACTGCATGAAGTTCGCGCCGCCTTCCATGCCAGCCTTGTTCGCCGCGATCAGCATGTCGGTCTTCTCGGCGATCGGCACGGTGCGCCAGTCTTTCTTGATCGGGGTGCTCCACGAAACGTCGCCCACGCCCTTGACTGGTGCGAGGCGCACCGGTTCGGTCTGCAGCTTGGCGTTCGCCTTGGCGATTGCCACGGCCTGGCGCGCCGCATTCGCGATGCCATCGGTCGACATGTCGGACGTCGCGGCAAAGCCGTAGGCGCCATTCACGATCACGCGCACGCCCACGCCGGCCGACTCGGTGTTGGCCACGTTTTCGACGTTCAGCTCACGCGTGGTGATGAACTGGTTGAGGTAGCGACCGATGCGCACGTCGGCGTAGCTGGCGCCGGCCTTGGTGGCGGCGTTGAGCGCGACATCGGCCAGCGCCTTCTTGGCGGCCACTGGCATGCTGCTGGTGAGCTCTTCGGCAGCGATGGCGCGACCGAAAGGCAGCAGCATCGAGGCGGCTGCCCCGCTGCTGAGATTAAGAAAGGTACGGCGTTCCATGAGATCTCCTGAATAACCTTCGTCCGGGCAGCGGTTCCGCGAACAGCTCGGGCCGCTCTTGTAATTACAGCTCTTATGCTTTGGTTTTATGACAGATGAAAACGTGACAAACCGCGCAACCTTAGCAGCAACTTAAGACTTTGAATAGGCAAATGTTGTGCCACCTCAATGCACAAATTTGTACGTATCTTGCGCAGCTTCTGTTCTCCCTGCATCCCGTCAATACGGGCGTCAACGCCCACCACACATGCATATGTGACGAATGCTTGACTGTGCGCCGCGCCTCCCGGATCATCAGCGCAGCGACGACGGCGCACCGCCCGTCGTCAACCATCACGGAGACCTCGCACGATGAAACGACTGATCCTGGCCGCAATGCTGGCAACCGGCATGGCCGGCGCCGCGCACGCGGACGACGCCCTGAAATCCGCCATCGCCGGCGAGCACCGCGCCGCCGCCAACAAGGCGCGCGACGCGTTCCGCCACCCTTACGAAACCCTGACCTTCTTCGGCATCAAGCCGACGATGACGGTCATCGAACTCTCGCCAGGCGGCGGCTGGTACACCGAGATCCTGGCGCCCTACCTGCGCGACAACGGCAAGCTGATTGGCGCTGCCGGTGCGCCAGAATCGCGCGGCGGCAAGGCCTATCGCGAAAAGCTCGCTGGCGACGCCAAGGTCTACGACAAGGTGATGCCGGTGGTGTTCGAGCCGCCGACCCGCTTCGAGCTGGGCGCGCCGAACAGCGCCGACATGGTCGTCACCTTCCGCAACCTGCACAACTGGCTGGGCGCGGGCGACGAGGCCGTGGTCACCACGCTGAAAGAAGTCCACAAGGTCCTCAAACCTAACGGCGTGCTGGGCGTGGTCGAGCACCGCCTGCCTGTCAAGATGACGCAGGATGCGAAGGCATCGAGCGGCTACATGCACGAAGCGTATGTGATCCGCATGGCCGACCTGGCCGGCTTCAAGCTGGCCGCAAAGTCGGAAGTGAACGCCAATCCGAAGGACAAGGCGGATCATGAAAAAGGCGTCTGGACGCTGCCGCCGGTGCTGGCCAACAAGGACAAGGACCGCGAAAAGTACATGGCGATCGGCGAGAGCGATCGCATGACGCTCAAGTTCGTCAAGAAGTAAGCAGCCTGCATGACGTGGGAAGGCCGAGGCCTTCCCCGTATTTTCTTTTGCGGCGCACGTGTATATTCTTTCGGTTGATAGCCCTCCCGCGCAACCGAAGGAAACCATGAAGACTTTGCGATTCGCCGTTCTTGCGCTGGCCGTCTCCGGCGCGCTGCATGCCCAGGAAACCCCGCCGCCAGACGCCCAGCCGGCCGCTGCCACCGCTGTTCCCACCCCCGCCGTACCAGCCGCATCGCGCACCACCACGCCCGCCCCTGCCCTGCCTGCCGTTGAAAACTCGGTCGTCAAGATTTTCGCCACCGTGCGCCGGCCCGACCCGTACAAGCCCTGGACCAAGTCGGCGCCAATCGCCATCACGGGTTCCGGCGTCATCATCGAGGGCAAGCGCATCCTGACCAACGCCCACGTGGTGGGTTACGCCAGCCAGGTCGATGTGCAGGCCAGCCAGTCGGGCGACAAGGTGTCGGCGAAGGTCATCGCGCTGGCGCGCGGGCTCGATCTGGCAGTGCTGGAGCTCGATGATCCCTCGTTCTTTGACAAGCGCCCGCCGGTGCCGCGCGCCGCCGTGCTGCCGGACGTGCGCCAGCAGGTGTTCGCCTACGGCTACCCGGTCGGCGGCAATTCGCTCTCGACCACCACCGGCATCATCTCGCGCGTGGAATTCGTCAACTACGGCGCCTTCAGCTCGGGTCTGCGCATCCAGATCGACGCACCGATCAACCCTGGCAACAGCGGCGGGCCGGTGATCGCCGGCGAGCGCATGATCGGCCTGGCGTTCGCCAACGTGACCAATGCGCAGAGCATCGGCTATGTGATCCCGAACGAAGAAATTGAACTGTTCCTGCGCGACGTGGCCGACGGCACCTACGATGGCAAGCCGCTGCTGCATGACAGCGTGCAGACGCTGGAAAGCCCGGCGCTGCGCCAGTACCTCAAGCTCGATAAATCGGTCGAGGGCGCGGTGGTGCACAGGCCGTACCGCACCGACGCCGCCTGGCCGCTGAAGGAGTGGGACGTGATCACCCATATCGGCGAGCATGCGATCGATAACCAGGCCATGGTCAAGCTGGGTTCAAGCCTGCGCGTGCGCTTCCAGTACCGCATCCAGCAGGTGGCGAAGAACGGCAAGGTGCCGATGTCGATCATCCGAGGTGGCAAGCCGATGAAGGTCGAGGTACCGGCCACCGGCGCGCGTCCGCTCCTGATCCCGGACCTGGATGGCGGTTATCCGTCGTACTTCATCTACGGCCCGGTGGCGTTCTCGCGCGCCACCAGCGAATTCATGGCCTTTGTCAGCGGCAGCGCGCCGGGGATGAATGCGTATGCGTTCAACGCCAGTCCGCTCGTGACGCAGCGCGGCGATTCGCCCACACCCGAGCGCGAAGAGCTGGTTGTGATCAGCGCGCCGTTCTTCCCGCACAAGCTGGTGAGCGGCTACAGCAACCGCTTCGGGTCGGTCGTGGAATCGGTCAATGGCAAGCCGGTACGCAGCCTGGCGCACCTGGTGGCCCTGCTGCGCGACCTGAAGGACGAGCAGGTGGTGCTGAAGTTCGACCAGCGCTATGGCGAGACGATGATCCTGCCGCGGCAGGCGACGCTCGATGCGACCGAGGCAATCCTGTCGGACAACGGGGTGCGCTCGCAGGGCTCGGACGACATGATGAAGGTGTGGCAGCGCAAATAAAACGGACTGTTCGGCGCTGGCCTGGTATTCGAAGCTGGACCCGTGCGTCCAGCAATGGATCTCTTTGCGTGTCCAAAACCTGGGAGCCGTCTGCCTTGGGCTGGGAATCCCCAACCCAAGGTAGATAGAGGGCGTCAAGTTTATTTATTGCAGTTCGGAATATCTCCGTGTCAGGATAGGAAGATGCAAACCCTGCACGACCGAATTGCTTTCTCGCATCTTGCCGCTGCGGTGGCGATCGGCATCGTTTTACGTTTCGTGGTCGGTCTCGAACCGCTCTGGTGGCTGGCCTGGATCGCACCGGTGCCTTTGTTGGTATTGGCGTTCAGGACCAGCGCAACTTCAGCGGCTTGGCTGACGGCACTTGCCACACTAATCGGTGTCAGTGCCAATTTTCATTACTATCGCCTCGTTATGCCACTGACGATGACGCTGGTCGCGATAATTGGCCAAGTGCTGCTCTGGGTTCTCGTGGTCGGATCGACTCGCCGTATCGTGCTCAGATACCAGGCATGGTGGACGATATTGGCCTACCCGCTGCTGTGGGTCATGGTCGATACGCTGATGGCGGCGCTGCTGCCGGACGGGAACTGGGCAAGCTTGGCGTATTCGCAGGTGGAAGTTTTACCTTTATTACAGGTGACATCGCTGGTCGGCATTGCCGGCGTACTGTTCCTGCTCGCACTGATACCGTCCGCGCTGGCGATCAGCCTCGTGTTTGGCAGCCGCTTGCACCATGCTGCCTGGGCGTACGCGATGCCGCCAGCCTTGCTGTCTATGGCGCTCGGTTATGGCCACGCAAGGTTGCAGCAGGACGCAAGCGGCCTTGAGACGACGTTTGGATTGGTCGCCATCGACGACGCGATCGGGCCGCATGCCACGCCGGCGTATAAAGAACGTATCTGGCGCGGCTATGAGCGGCAGGTGGCGCAACTGGCAGCACAGGGCGCGCACGTCATCGTGCTGCCCGAAAAAATAGCAGTTCAAGCGCCACTGGAAGCGCAGCAAACGCGGCGCCGACTCGCCGCACTGGCGGCAAAACACCGTGTCTGGATCGAAGCCGGGATAGGAATCGACGACGGCACACAGCGGCGTAACCTGGCCTGGCTATGGACGCCCGCCGGCGCGCTGGCAGCGGAATATCAAAAACACTTCATGGCGCCGCCCGAGCGGGAGTTTGCCAAGGGCACCGCCTACAGCGTGTCGAGCATCGATGGCGCCGCGTATGGACTGGCAATTTGCAAGGACATGCATTTCGCCGTCCTGGGCCGCAGCAATGGCCAAAGACGGGTGGCGGTGATGCTGGTGCCCGCATGGGATTTTCAGCTTGACCGGTGGATGGGATCACGTATCACCTTGACCCGTGGCGTCGAAAACGGCTATTCGGTGGTGCGTTCGTCGCGTGAGGGCTTGCTCACCGTGAGCGATGGTTTTGGCCGGGTGATCGCCGAACGCAGCAGCGCAGCACTGCCGGGCGCCTCCATGCTGGCCACGCTGCGCGTGGGCGCGCCGCGGGCAACGCTATATACGCAGATCGGCGACCTGTTTGCCTGGTCATGCGTCCTTGCCGGATGCATTTTGATGGCGATTGGCAGACGCTCCAAGGGGTGAATATGGCGATTTACTCGCTATTCGTCGCGATCGGTCTGGCCGTCTTCATGAACAAGCGCCGCATGCTCGATCAGGTCGAGCTGAAAGAACACGCGGCCTCACCATGATTGTCTACTTCACCTTCTTGACCGGCGTGAACAGCAGATCCTGGAAGTCATAGCTGAAGTCCGTCTCGGTCGATACGGGTTTCATGCGCAGCCGCTCGATCGAACCATCCGGCTCCAGCGAGAACGTCGCATACGCATCCGCGTTGAAGTTGCGCTCCTTCCAGCGCACGATGAAGGTGTCGTGCTGGAAGTGTTCCATCTCGCCCGTCAGATCCGGCGTGCGCGCGAACGACATCACTAGCTTATTGCCGGCGCGTTTGATCGTCGCCTTGCCGTACCAGGCGTCTTCGTACTCGCCCTCGTAGCCGGCCAGCGCCAGCGACGGTTTCGACGCTTTTGCGCGACCCGTGCTTTCACCTTTCACACGGGCCGCTTCCTTGGCACTGGCCTCGTTCGCGATGTCGGCGATGCGGCCGATCCAGTCGGTCGGCGCGACGCCGAGGTAGCCGTCGAGCAGGCGGTATTGCAGCGCATTGAGCGACGGGCCGCTTTCGGCGTTGGTAAAGATCGCAATCCCCAGCTTCGCTTCCGGCACCAGCAGCACGCGCGAATAAAATCCCTGCAGCGCGCCGCCGTGCATCGCCACCAGCTTGCCCTGGTAGTCGCGCAGCTGGAAGCCCAGGCCATAGGCCATGAAGTTGGGCCTGGTCGCCGCGAGCGACGGCTTGGGCTGGCTGACCGTCATCGGCGTTTGCGCCGTCCACATCTCGCGCGCCTGCTTGTCGGACCACAGGCGTGCTTCCTTGCCGCCCGCCCCCGTCGGCAGGCGGCCGTTATCGAGCAGCACGTTCATCCAGCGCGCGATGTCTTCGGCGTTGGTGTTGATGCCCACCGCGCCGACGGCGTTCGCCACCGGCATCGGCTTGACCACCGCCGCCTTGCCATTGATCTTGCTGTGCGGCGCCGACACGTTCATGCCGGCCGTGTGCGCGGCCAGGCTGGTGGTGGTGGCGGTCATGCCGACCGGATCGAGGATCCATTCGCGCATCGTCGTGCCCCAGTCCTTGCCGGACTTTTGCGCGATGATCTTGCCGGCCACGATGTAGAGCAGGTTGTCGTAGGCGTAGCTGCTGCGAAAGCTCGTTGCCGGCTTGATGTAGCGAAGGTTGTGGATGATTTCGTCGCTGGTGAAGGTGGTGGTCGGCCACCACATCAGATCACCGGCGCCCAGACCCAGGCCGCTGCGGTGCGTGAGCAGGTCGCGCACCGTCATCTCGGCCGTCACGTAGCTGTCGTACATGCGAAAGTCCGGCAGGTGCTTGATGACCGGGTCATCCCAGTTCAACTTGCCCTGGTCGACCAGCATCGCCAGGCCGGCGGCAGTAAAGGCCTTGGAGTTCGACGCGATCTCGAACAGCGTCTTGCCGTCGACCGGTGTCGGGTCGCCCAGCTTGCGCACGCCGAAGCCCTGCGTGACGACGACCTTGCCGTCCTTGACCACCGCGATGGCGATGCCCGGCACGTCGAAGGTTTTCAATACGCGCTGGACGTCGGCGTCCAGGTTGTAGGCGGGGACTGCCGCGGTTGGCGCTGCAGTGGCTGGCGCTGCCGCCGTTTGCGCGACGGCCAGGCCGGCGCCGCAAAACGCAATCAGCACCGCGCCGGCGATGTGTTTCAACAGTCCGCTGGAAGAACGCTGCATCATGGCTTGCCCATCGCTTTGTCGACGCTCGATTGCGTCTCGGGGTGGTAACGCTCGCGCGCCTTCTTGTAGACGCCCTCGGCCCAGGTGCGGTCCTCGGCCTTTTCGCGCAGTGCGGCGTACAGCGGCACCACGAACTTCTGGCGGCCCACGCTCATCAGGAATGCTTCCATGTCCGGGCGCACGTCACGGTAGCCGGCATGCACCGCCGCGCGGTAGAAGCGAAACGCCACTTCATTGTTGGTCGACTTGGTTAGGCCATAGGCGCGATCGAGTTCTGCCAGTTTGGCGGCGTCGGCCTTCTTGTCGATGTCGTTCAAAAACTTCATCCACTCGACGGCGTTCCAGTTTTTGGCGTTCAACTGCGCGGTCGATACCGTGCCTTTGGTCCAGCCGTCGATCGCGGCATTGAGCTTGGCCAGGCGCTGCGACACGGCGCGTTGACCGCTGGCCGGGATGCCCGGGCCGTGGATCCACTCGTCGAGTTCCGCGTCGCTCATGATCTTGGGGTTCTTCGCCAGCAGCTGCGCGCGCAGGTAGGCGATGAACTGCTCGTTCGTCACGCTCTGGAAAGCGTGCTGGTCGAACCAGCCGCGCAGGAATTGATCGAACGCGGCGCGGCCGGCGCGCTGCTCGAGCGTGTGCAGGAACCAGGCGCCTTTCGGGTAGGCCAGCGAGGTGTCCGGGTAATCGGCAGCGTTGGTGTCAGCCTGGCGCGAAACCAGCGCCTGCTTTGCCGGCGGCAGCTCCTTGAGCATCTCTAGCGCTTCTTCCTGCTCCAGCTGCAGGTTCATCAGCGCGACTTCCTTGCCGTAGATTTCTTCCAGAATGCGGGTGGTGACGTAGGTCGTGAAACCTTCGTTGAGCCACCAGTGCTTCCAGGTTGCGTTGGTCACCAGGTTGCCCGACCAGCTGTGCGCCAGTTCATGCGCCACCAGGTCGACCAGGCTGCGGTCGCCCGCGATCATGGTCGGCGTCAAAAAGGTCAGGCGCGGATTTTCCATGCCGCCGATCGGGAACGATGGCGGCAGCACCAGCATGTCGTAACGCCCCCAGCGATACGGGCCGTACAGCTTCTCGGCTGCCGCAACCATCTTCTCGGTGTCGGCCAGTTCGTACTCGGCCGCCTTGATGCGCTGCGGCTCGGCGTACACGCCGGTGCGGCCGCCCAGCGTGCGCGCTTCGAGTTCGCCGATGCCGATCGCCAGCAGGTACGATGGAATCGGCTGCGGCATCGTGAATTTCCAGCCGCCCTTGCCGGTCGCCTTCATGTCGTTATCGGCGCTCATCACCACGCGCAGGCCTTCCGGCGCCTCGATGCGCGCGGTGTAGGTAAAGCGCACGGCCGGCGTATCCTGGATCGGCACCCACGAGCGGGCATTGATCGCCTGCGACTGGCTGAACATGAACGGGTACTTGCCCGACATGGTCTGCACCGGCTGCAGCCATTGCAGTGCTGTGGCCGTCGGCGCGGTGCGGTAATGAATGCGTACCTTGGTCTGGCGGGCCGGCAGCTTGATCTGCAGGGGCTGGCCCTTCTCTTCATCGAACTTGCCCAGCGTGTAATCGGCCTTGCGCCAGGCGCCCTTCGCGTCCTGCGCTTCGATCTTCGAGATCGTCAGCTCGCGCGTGTCCAGGTCGAGCGTGGTCGCTTTCTTGTCGATCCAGTTCAGCGTCAGCTCGGCGTAGCCGCCCAGGCTTTTCTTCGCGAAGTCGGCCTTCAGGTCCAGGTGCAGGGCCGTTGTCTTGACCTGATCGTATTTGGCGTAGCTGAGGGGATCGAGCGCGAACGCGTAAGCGCTCCACGCGCCCAGGAAGGCTGCGGTGGTGGCGCGCAGCAGGGTGCTTTTGTTCATGGTCTCTCGCGGATAATGACAGCCCGGCCGGGCTGAAGGCGGGAGCAGAATAGCATGGGCGTCAGGCCGGCGAAAGCGCCTGCTGAAACGCGCCGGCTGGCTGTCAGTACACCGATTCTGCCTGCATGACCCACACCGGCGCGGACCACAGCACGTTGCCGTCGTCCTGCGTCACCTTCGCATAATAGAAGTGCGCGCCCGGTGCCGGCGTGATCGTGGTCTCGGCCTGCTGCGACAGGCGCGTGACCTCGCCATTGCGGCCCGGGACGCCTTCCATGATCGCCACTGCCGCCACCTGCCGGCCAGCGAGGCTGGCGAAGTTCGCCGTCAACGTGAGCGGTCCGCGGTTGGTGAACTGCTCGCCCATCACGTGGCCGTTGGCCGTCAACACCAGCTGGGACGCCTTGTCCATCGTCGCGAACACGCGGCGCGCCCTGAGCGCGTCGACCAGACTGGCGCGGTTCAGCACGACGCCCGCTGGCAGCAGCACCCCGGTGCGGTTGCCGTACGACGCGCCCCAGTTGGCGCAGTGGTTGTCCTGGTTGGTGCTGAAGGCCAGCCGGTATCCCGCTTCGAGCAGGCGGTTGCAGGCGCTTTCGAAACTGCTGCGGCGGGTTTCGGTCTCGGTCACGTTGTTCGAGAACGCGCTGGTATTCATCACTTCGCACAGCACCATCGCGGCGCCGCCATCCTCGGTATAGGCGAGCGGCACGCCGCCCACCTGGAACTGGCCTGCTGGCGCCGGATGATTGAACTGCCCTACCCAGCCGCGCTGGCGCATCAGCGTGTACAGCGCCGCGTAATCGCTGCGCGGCGTGATCGTGTCGGCGAACGGCGCACCATTGGCGTTCGTCTCCCAACCCAGCAACTCGTCACTGTTGAAGATATTGATATGGCCGCCCTTCTCGATGACGCCCCACTCGAGGCCATACAGCGCCAGAAAGCCCGGATGCTGCGCCGAGAACGTGCTGGCGGCGGCCAGGCCCGCGCGGTACAGGGCACGGGCGGCGGCCGGGTCGGCATCAGGCGCGCTGCCTGGCGAGCCGTCGAACATATGGTTGTGTTCGGACGCGACGAGGATGTCCAGACCACGGTCACGGGCATAGGCAAAGGCGTCGGCCGGACCATACCGCCCTGCTTGCGGCCGCTGCGCGCTGCGGCAGTTGGCGACGTCGGCGCCGCCGTCGCTGTGGTTGGTCTGGCTGTGCAGATTACCCAACCAGACGGTATAGGGCAGCGCGCCGGGGGCCGGCGCTGCCCCTGGCATGAAGGCACCGGGCAGCGGTGCAAAGGCGGGCGTGGCCAACCCACGCGGCGTGCCGACTGCGATCTCCCATTCCTGGTCGATCGCATCATGTGGCGCGCGTTGCACCAGTGCGCGCAGGCGCACGCGATAGATGCCGTCCGGCGCCGGCTGCCTGCCCAGGCGGCCAGACCAGGGCACCGCCACCGTGATCTCGTCACCGGTCAACGTCACCTGGCCGCGCCACTGCAACACGGTCTGCCCGCCCGGCGCGCGCAGGTCGACGCGCCAGTCGAAATTGGCCGGCTGCGCCAGGCCGGGATACGCGAACGTCAGCGTGAACGTGCGTGAAGCCAGCGCGCCAGCATGGAATGGCGCGTACAGCGTGGCGTCGAACTCCTGGTGTTCGGCAGGGCTGGCGCTGGCCTGGCTGCAGCACAACGACAGGGCAAGAATGGTCAGATATGCAGTTTTCATGATGACAAGCTTGCAACTTCTCCACCCTGTCACCTTGCGCAATGCGTGCCGTGCGTTGTCAGCCTGACCACGTGCCTTGATCCGTTTCAAGGACAACAACTTGCATGCGGCCCCAGGGGCCGGTTATGTTGCCGCATGATCGACCAACTCGATATCTCTCACCTGCGTACGCTCGACGCGCTCGCGCGCTTTCCCACCATCTCGGCGGCGGCCGAGCACCTGGACGTGTCGCAGCAGGCGGTCAGCCTGCAACTGAAGAAACTCCGCACCATCCTGGGCGACCCGCTGTTCGTGCGTACCGGCCAGGGCATGGCGGCCACGCCGTACGCCAGGCTGATCGCGCCGCATATCGCGCAGGTGCTGGCCGGACTGCATGCGATCCCGCTGCCGTCGAGCGTGCGGCCGGAAGACGTCGAGCGCACGCTGGTCATCTCCGGCACCGACTACACGCAGAAGGTCATCGTGGCCGACCTGGTGCGCGACCTGCGCCACGCGGCGCCGAAGGTGAAGGTCGCGGTGGTCGACCTCGAAGTGAGCGCCCTGACGCGCAAGCTGCACCAGGGCGAGATCGATGTGATCTTCACGGCCGAGGGCATTGCCGCCCCGGGCCTGGTGTCGATGCCGCTGTTTCTCGAGCAGTACCGCTGCGTGACGGCCGACCGCGCACTGGCCGATGCGGGAACCATGTCGCTGGCCGCCCTGGTGACGCACGACTTCATTGTCACCAATCCGGGCGGCGCCAGTTTCACGGGATCGGCCGACGGCTGGTTCGCGCGCCAGGGGCTGCAGCGGCGCGTGGTGGCGTCGGCGCCGTCGTTCTTCATGGCCCTTGAGTACCTGAAGGGATCGGCGATGGTGGCCTTCATACCGGCGCGCCTGCTGCCATGCGACGGCATCCACGAGATCGCGCTGCCCAAGTATCCGCCCGGTTATGGCGTGGTCGCGGCGTTTCACCCGACTGCGCAGAACGATCCGTTCATGATGTGGATGCTGGAGCGGGTCAGGGCGCGGCTGGCGGCGCGCTAGCCCCGCTTGTATCGGCTACAAGCGGGGCCCGATTGCCGCGCGTGGCGAGCCTGTCTATGCTGGCCGATTCCTTCACCTGCCCAGGAGCGCCCCATGACCATCGAACGCATCAACCCACCTGCCCTCTACGACGGCGCGCCGCACGGCCTGTCGCATGCCACGATCGACCATGACACTGGCCTGGTGTTCGTGTCTGGCCAGGTCGATTGGGACCGGGACTATCAAGTCAGGCACACCACGCTGGCCGCGCAGACCGAAGGCGCCGCGCGCAACCTGATCACGGTGCTGGACGCGGCCGGTTCGTCGGTCGACCAGATCCTGCAACTGCGCGTCTACGTGCGCGGCGAAATCGGCGAGCACCTCGACACCGTCGCGCCGATCCTCGTGCAGCACCTGGGCTTTCCCCGCCCTGCCCTGACCGGCATCGGTGTCGCTTCGCTCGCGTCACCCGATACGCTGGTCGAAATCGAGGCCGTCGCGAAGATCGTTCGGCGCTAACCGGCCAATTTGTTTAGTAAACCGGCTAAACAGCCGAGTAAAATCCGGTAATGATTGCCGGGAAACCTGACTCCACCTATAACCTGTACACAGGCTCGAGCGCGCGCGTTGATGACATCGCCCGCGTGCTGGATGTGCCTCTGGCGCAGCGTATCAAGAACAGGCGGCGGGCTATGCGCTCCCGCCACATGTGGAGACACCAATGACAGCTCGTTTCAAGCCTCAATCCCTTTGCTTCGCAGTCCTGTTGTTTAGTGCGGCGCCCTTGCACGCGGCCGAACCGGGCTCCCCGGCCGCGGCGGTGAACGTCTTCATCGGCACCGGCGGCGACGGCCATACCTTCCCCGGCGCGAGCCGCCCGTTCGGGATGGTGCAGCTCAGTCCCGACACCCAGCACCGCCACTTCCGCCAGAGTTATCCATGGGCTGCCGGCTACAACCACGGCGACGGCTCGATCCTCGGCTTCTCGCACACGCACTTCTCGGGCAGCGGCCACTCAGACCTGGGCGACGTGCTCCTGATGCCCTACAGCGGCGAGACCAAGCTGGAGCCGGGTTACCCCGAGCGACCGTTCTCGGGCTACCGCTCGCGCTTCTCGCACGACCAGGAGCAGGCCGAACCCGGCTACTACGCCGTGCGCCTGAAAGACCATGACGTCGATGTCGAGCTGACCGCGAGTGAACGTGTTGGCCTGCACCGCTACAAGTTCAAGGCCGGCGAGCCGGCCAAGGTGCTGCTCGACCTGCGCACCAGCATCTACAACTACGACGGCAAGAACCTGTGGTCGCGCCTGCGCATGCGTGACGCCAGCACCGTCACCGGCATGCGCGAAACGCGCGGCTGGGCGCCGGGCCGCCAGTTGTACTTCGCGATCCGGTTCTCGCGCCCGATCGACACACGCCAGCTGCTCAATCGCGAAGAAGCCGTTGAGTACAAGGGCTTTGCCCAGCCGGGCAAGACGCCGGGCGACCGCGCGCTGGTCGAAGGCAAGGCGCTGATGGGCGACTTCAGTTTCGGCGTGCCGACCGACGGCACCCTCCTGGTGAAGGTCGCGCTCTCGCCCGTCAGCGAAGACAATGCGATTGCCAACCTGGCCGAAATGCCGGGCTGGGATTTCGACGCCGAACGCCGCCGCGCCGGCAAGGCCTGGGACGAGGCGCTGGGCGCCGTCAAGGTCGAGGCGCCGGCGCCGATGCGCACGCAGTTCTACACGGCCCTGTACCACACGATGCTCGCGCCCTCGCTGTTCATGGACCTCGACGGCAGCTACCGCGGCCCGGACAACGCGGTGCAGAAGGCCAGGGACTTCCGCTTCCACTCGACGTTTTCGCTGTGGGACACCTACCGCGCGCTGCACCCCCTGCTCACGATCGTCGCGCCCGAACAGCGCAGCGCCGACTTCGTCAACTCGCTGATCGCCTCGCAGCAGCATAGTCCCTACGGCGTGCTGCCGGTATGGCAATTCCACGGCCTGGAAACCTGGACCATGATCGGCTACCACGCGGTGCCCGTGATCGCCGACGCCTACATGAAGGGCATCCGCGGCTTCGACGCCGACAAGGCGCTGGCCGCGATGACCGCCAGCGCCGAATACGGCCCGTACGGCGGGCTAGAACACTATATGAAGCTGGGCTACGTGCCGATCGACCTGGAAAAGGAAGCAGCCTCCAAAACCGTCGAATACGCGTACGACGACTGGACCATCGCGCGCATGGCCGAAAAGATGGGCAAGAAGGACGTCGCCGCGCGCTACTACCGGCGCGCCCAGAACTACCGCAACGTGTTCGACAAGGACACGGGCTTCATCCGCGCCCGCAAATCCACCGGCGAATTCCGCACCCCGTTCGATCCGGCGCAGTCGAACTTCGGCAGCGACTACACCGAGGGCAGCGCGTGGCAGTATTCCTGGTACATGCCGCACGATAACGCGGGCCTGATCGGCTTTTTGGGCGGCGACGCGAAGCTCGTGGCCAAGATGGACGAAGTCTTCGACGCCAAGGTCGACGAGAACCTGTACGCGCACATGGAAGACATCTCGGGCCTGATCGGCCACTACGCCCACGGCAACGAGCCGTCGCACCACGTCGCCTACCTGTACAACTACGCCGGCGCGCCGTGGCGCACGCAGGAACGCCTGGCCAATATCATGGCCACGCAGTACAGCGACAAGCCCGATGGCCTGTCGGGCAACGACGACCTGGGCCAGATGTCGGCCTGGTTCGCGTTCACCGCGCTGGGCTTCTATCCGGTCGCCCCGGGAAGCAATGAGTACGTGATCGGGCGCCCGTTCCTCGACAAGGCGACGCTGAACCTGCCCAACGGGAAGCGCTTCACCGTGCGCGCCGAGAATCTGTCGGCCACCAATGGCTATGTCGGGCGCGTGACCCTGAACGGCAAGCCGCTCGCGCGCACCTTCCTGCGCCACCAGGACATCATGGCCGGCGGTGAACTCGTCTTCACGATGCAGGCCACGCCGAACAAGGACTGGGGCACGGCGAAAGACGCCCGCCCGTACACGCAGACCGCGTACTGACCGGCGCTCTACATGGCCGTGACGATCCGCGACATCGCCCGCGCCACCGGCTACTCGATCGGCACGGTCTCGCGCGCGCTGAAAAACCAGGAAGGCCTGGCCGACGAGACGCGCACGCGCATCTGCGCCACGGCGCGCGAGCTGGGGTACGACGTCGGCAATCTGCGCCAGCGCGAGATTCTCCGCGTCGCCTTTTTGCTGCACCGCCAGCACAACACGCAAGCGGCCAGCCCGTTCTACCTGCCGGTGCTGCACGGGGCCGAGGATGCCTGCCGCAAGCACGGCATCGCGCTCTCGTTCGTCGTGGTCGGGCCGGCCGAGCCGATGCTGGATCTCGTGCGCCTGCACCAGCCGGACGCGCTGCTGTGCGCCGGCTTTTTTGAGCCGGAACTGGTGGCCGCGCTGCGCGACACCGGCAAGCCGCTGGTACTGCTCGACATGCGCCTGCCCGGCTACCGCTCGGTCAATCCCGACCATGCGCTGGGCGGCTACCTGGCCACGCGCCACCTGCTCGCGCTGGGGCGGCGCCGCATCGCGATGCTCACCGGCCCGCTGTCGCACCACAGCATCCTTGAGCGCTATCGGGGCTTTCGCAAGGCCCTGTTCGAGGCGCGCATGCTGGCCGATCCCGACCTCGAAATCCAGCTGCCCAGCATCGGCGACACGCAGGACAATCTGCACGGGGCGGTGGACATCCTGCTGGCGCGCGAACCGCGGCCCGATGCGCTGTTCTGCTACAACGACAGCACCGCACTGGCGGCCATGCGCCACTGCCTGGCGCGCGGCCTGCAGGTCCCGCACGACATCGCGATCGTCGGCTTCGACGACATCAGCGCCGCCGCGGCCGCGGTGCCGCCACTCTCGAGCATCAATATCGACAAGGATCTGCTGGGCCGGATGGGCGTGGACCTGTTGCTGGACAAGAGCGCCACGTCCGGTCTCGAACAGACACTCACGGTGCAGCTGATGGTCCGCGAGAGCAGCACCGGAGAGGCGCAATGAGCGGGCCCGCGGCCATCCTCTGCGCGGGCGAGGCGCTGGCCGACCTGCTGCACCAGGACGGCGACACATGGCGCAGCCACGCCGGCGGCTCGACCTGGAACGTGGCGCGGGCATTGGCTGCGCTGGGCGTCGCCAGCGGTTTCGCTGGCGCCATCAGCCGTTGCATGGCCGGCGATGCGCTGTGGCGCGCCAGCGAAGCGGCGGGCCTGGACCTGCGCTACCTGCAGCGGGCCGCTACGGCGCCGCACGACATCATCAGCGGCGCCGTGGCAGCGAACCTGCATTTCGATGTGACGATGATGCCACCCGGCTGGCCGCACGAGGTGCAGTGGCTGCACTTCGGCGGCACCAGCCTGGCGCGTGGACCGCTCGATCTCGCACTGATCGCATTGGCCGAACAGGCGAAAGCGCATGGGCTGCGCATCAGTTATGACCCGCACTGGCGCAACCTGATGGGACCAGCCTACGACGCGACGCTGCGGCGCATGACCGAACTGGCCGACGTCATCAAGGTGTCCGACGACGACCTGCGCGCGCTGTTTCGCAGCCACGACACGCTTGGCTCGCTGGGGCGCCTGCGCGCGCGCAATCCAGCAGCGCTGGTGCTGCTCACGCGCGGCGCCGGCGGCGCGTCGCTGTATCACGGCGCGCAGACATGGCATGCGCAGGCGCCCGTCGTTGACGCCGTCGATGTGGTGGACGTGGTCGATACACTGGGCGCGGACGATGCGGGGATGGCCGGGCTGATTTATTCGCTGCAGCAGTGGCCCGATGCAGGCATGGCTGCGCACCTGGCGTTTGCGGTGGCGGCGGGCAGCGCCGCAGGCCGGAGGGCGGGAGCGCACGCGCCCGACCTCGGCGCCGTCCGGGCGCTGCTAGGCAGGGTCGCAGTCATCTGCTGAACGCGACCTGCGACGGGATCACGCCGAGGCGGCGCACTGGGCGCTGTCGCCCACGAAAGGACGGCAGTCGACGGGAATGTCGATCAGGAACGTCGTGCCCAGCTCGGGCGAGCTGTCGACCGACACGCTGCCGCCGTGGCTTTCGCCCACGGCCTTGACGAACGGCAGGCCGATGCCCCAGCCGGTGGCCGAGAACGGCCCCGTTTCGCGGCGCAGGTACTCGAAGATCCGGTTGTGCTGCTCTTCAGGAATCGCGTTGCCTTCGTTGTGAACGCTCAGCATCATGCGCCCGCGCGTCTGATGCGCCCTGATGCTGACGGTACCGCCGTCGCCATACTTGATCGCGTTGTTGACGAGATTTTCCAGTGCGCGCCAGAGCGAGGCGCGGCACCAGTGGCCCGTGACCGGCTCGCCGGCCACGTCGACGACAACCTGCGTGCCATGCGGGCCATGCCCGTATTGCTCGCCCAGTTCGCGCGTCAGGCCCAGGATATCGAAGTGCGTCAGGTGCAACGGGATCTTCGCCGCGCCCTGGAACGTCAGCGCGTCGAGCAGCTCGGCCATCATCTCGTTGAGCCGGTCGGCGTTGGTGCCGATGCGGGCGGCGACGTTTTTCACCTGCGCCCAGTCGGCCGTCATCGACATGAGCTGCGCGCCATGCGCGACCACCGACAACGGCGTGCGCATGTCGTGCGACAGCGCGGCCGCCATCTTGTGCCGCAGATCTTCGTGGATCTGCGTGAACGAGCGCACTGCCTCGCGCATGGCGGCATTGATCGACGCGTCAATGATGCGCCAGTGGTCGTCCTCCAGTACCACCCTGCCCTTGGCCACGACCGCAATCGACTCGCGCAGGATCTGGTACTCGTGGACCACCTGGTCGGGGCCAAACGGCGTCATGCGGGCGCGCTCGGTCCCGTGCACGCTGGCCGAGTTGTTGCCGCTCGCAGCCTGCGTGCGCGGATGGTCCGGGCTCAGGGCTTCGGCGATATTGTCGAAAAACGCCGGCAGCGTGTTGGTCAGCACGGGCCGCAGCAGATTCTGGGCACCGTCGACGCGCGCGCGCACTTCCCGTTCCCAGCGGTCCATGACGGCGTCGCGGATGGAAATGAATTGCAACCCGGTGGGCGAAATACCGTGGCGGTCAACATTCTGGTCAGTGGCTAGTGTCATGCGGTCGTCAGTGTCAGGACCGTGCGCAGCATGCGCGATCGGTCACGAATAAGGGAAGATCAGCGGCGATCAGGGGCCGTTCCCGAATTATATAGCGCAAGCCAATTCGCACCGCGCGGCCGGCCACTGCCCCGGCGATTTTCAGCGCCGGCTGTGGCTGGCCCGCCACGCCCCGCGCGCTGGCCCTAGGCGCCGGCCGGCGTTCCCGCGATCCACAGCTCCACCCGATGATCGCGCCGGTCATCCTGCAGTTCGAATGTCCAGTCAGGACAAGGCTGGCCATCGAGCAGCAAGCCTTCCATCCCATCGCCCGCATGCACCGTGATCTCGTAGAACGCGCTGTGATAACGGTAGCGCAGGCTGAAACCTTCCCAGCCCGGCGCCAGGTGCGGCGTCAGGTGCAGGCGCGCGCCGTTGCGCTCCACGCCCAGCAGCGCTTCGATTGCCAGCAGCCAGGTGGCCCCGGCCGAAGGGGTGTGCAAGCCGCCGATGGTGCGACCGATGTGTGGCGCCACTGTGCGCACGCCGCCCGCGATAAAGTATGGCGGCGCGCCGTGATCGGCCGTGCGATCCGGTGCCGGGGTCGGGGTCGGCGCCAGCGGATCGAGCATGCCGGCCAGCTGCCACGCGCGGCCGGCGTCGCCCAGCCGCGCAAAGCCCGTCGCCGCCAGCGCGACGGCGCCGTGGTCCTGGCCGGGGCTGGCCACGACGCGCTCGCTCCAGTGCCCGTCGACCGCCGGATCGCACAGCAGCGTGACGCCGTGCGCCTCGTCGACCAGGCGCAGTGCTGCGGCGCGCAGCGCGGCCGCACCGTGTTCGGCATCGGCCTGCACCGCCCAGCCCTGGGTCGACAACTCGACGCGGCAGGCGGCGTTGGCGATCGAACCGAGCGCATTGCGGCTGTCCAGCCATGTCCAGCGATACCAGTCGCCGTCCCAGCCATGTTCTTCGCACTGCGCCCTGAGCGCCAGCGCGGCGCCGCGGCAGGTGGTGGCAAAACCGAAGTCGCCGCGCCGGTCCGCCACGTCGGCGAAGCGCTGCAGCACGGTGGCCATGAAAAAGCCCGTGCGCACGCTTTCAACACGGCCCGTGGCGTCGTCGTCGTGCAGGCGCGCCGCCGCCAGCGGCAGGCCGCGCTGGCCGAAGCGCAGGCAGCCGCGCAGGCCATGCACGCAGTGCTGGTACAGGTCGTCCCCGGCAACCAGCCGCGTGGCGTCGCCGGGATCGGCACCGAATGGCAGCACGGCCAGCAGCGCGTAATCGCCCGTGACGGCCAGGTAACGCGTCAGCGCATAGGGCAGCCACAGGAAATCGTCGACGGCGGGAGCCGGCAGGTTGGACTGCGCTGTGGCGAAGTCGCGCGCCGCCTGCAGCAACGCGTCGCGCAGCAGCTCGGGCCGGGCATGCACGCTGGCGAGCAGCGACTGCAGGCGGATGGCGGGAGAACGCTCGCCCCACGCCGCGCTGATCGCCTGATACGGCAGCCAGGTATTCACGCGCAGGTCGAGCGATGCGTCGGGCGAGTGCAGTTGCACCGCACCGAGCGTGCCAGACCACCAGTTGTGCAGGCGCTCCCATGCGGCAGCGGCAGCGCGCGCACCACCGTGCAGTTGCACCTCGCGGCTGGCGTCGAGCGTGCCGGGACCGGCCACGCCCAGCACAAAGACCAGTTCGCGTTCCTCGCCCGGCGCCAGCGTGATGGCCGTTTGCAGGGCCGCGCACGGCGTGCGCCCCGCGCCGCTGGCGCCGGACAGGCTGCTGCGGCCCAGCGCCGCCGGCTGCACGATGCTGCCCTGGCGGCCGATGAATTCGTCGCGGTCGCAGGTTGCGGCGACGTCTTCGGTGTCGACATGGAAGAACCCTACCTGGTCGCGGAAGTCGTCGCTGAACGCATTGCGCGCGAACAGTGCGCCGCTGGCCAGGTCGATGCCGGTGACGACCTGCAGGCCGGGCGTGGCGTCGACGCTGTCGAGCTGCCATGCCACGAATCCCGTCACGCTCAGGCGCCGCGGCGCATCGCTGTCGTTGCGCAACCGGAGCACGCTGTATTTGATGGGGACATCCGGCGCCACGAAGCAGCGCAGCGCCGAATGAATGCCGTGCGCGCCGTGTTCGAACACGGTGTAGCCGACGCCGTGCCGGGTCAGATAGGGTTCCGGCGATGGCGCCGGCCACGGCGTGGGCGACCAGAAGGCGCCGCTGTCTTCGTCGCGCAGGTAGAACGCTTCGCCATCCTGCGGTGCGACATCGTCGCTGCCGGCGCTCAGGCGTGCAGCGCGCGTGCCACTCCAGGTGACGGCATGGCCCCGTTCCGAGACCACCGATCCAAACCCGGGGTTGGCCAGCAGGTTGGCCCAGGGCGCCTGCGGTACCGGCACCGAGGCGCTGCTGCGCACCTCGTACTCGCGGCCATCGGGCGTGAAGCCGCCGATGCCGTTGTCGAACAGGCGTTCGGGCTGCACGGTGGGCAGTGCCTCCGTCATCCACGGCGTGGTCGCGCCAGCCACCAGTGGCGACGGCAAGGCGATGCCGGACCGCGCGGCGCGGCACAGCTGGTCGGCCAGGTCGCCCCGGCCGGACAGCAGCAGCACGCTTGCGCTCGAGCGCAGCAGGATGCGGTCTTCCTGCGCGACGTCTTCGCGCAGGAACAGGTGTACGCCGCCCGGCGCATCGAAGGTGTCGGGATCGACCAGGGCCATCGCCAGCGTCATCACGCCCTCGCGCACGGCGCGGCTGTCGCACAGCACCAGCAGGTCGACCGCGAAGCCGCGGTTGCGCCAGTAGGTATGCGCCTGCAGCACCTGGCGTGCCAGGCCGGTGTCCGGACCGTCGGCCAGCTGAAGCAGCAGCACCGGCTGCGCGCCATCGATGCCGTATGCGAGCAGGTCGGCGCGGCCGCGCACATTGCGCGCGATGACGGCCGGGTCGGCGCGCAGGGCAGGTACCGGCTGCAGCAGGCAGCCGGCCAGGCGGTTGCACAGCTGCGCATCGGCTTCGCTCACGTCCATGCGGCGCAGGAAGGCCTGGGCCTGGGTCCAGGCCGCGTCGATCGCGCGGTCGACCGCGTGGCCGGCGCTGTAGCGGGCCGCCAGTTCACGCGCCATCGCCCGGCTGGCAGCAACGCCCAGCACCAGGTCGACGGTGATCTCCTGTTGCGGCGCCAGCGTGACGGTGCGGCGCAAGGCCAGCAACGCGTCATCCGGTTCGGGCACGAGGCCCGGCAGCGCACCGCCAGCGCCGATAGCCTGCGGCGCGCGCAGGTCGTGGCCGCGGCCGATGAAGCGCGCGCGGTCCGTTTCCACCGTCACGGCGGGCGCGATGTCGCGCACTGCCATGCGGTGCATGACGACGGGCGCATCGGCCGCCGTGACGCACAGCAGGCTGTCGTGGGGAGCGTCGAATTCGATCATGATGTGACTGCGGCCGCCCGGCTCCAGCGCCGGTCCGGCCAGGGCCACGCTGCTGGTCAGCTCCAGCGTCAGCGGCTGCAGGCCCTGATTGACGATGCGGATACGGCGCAGCTCGACGTCGTCGTCCGGCGCCACCACGATATCGGTGTGCATGGCCAGCCCGTTATCCACGCAGCGCACGCTGGCCCGGCCCTCGGAGAACACCGTTTCGCGCTCGCTCTCTGGCAACAGGCCCGGCCAGACCTGACCGGATGCGACGTCGCGCACATGGCACGTCAAACCGGTGTCGCCGATGCCGGTGCGGGTGATCTGCTTGTCATCCCAGCGGCTGGCGCCCGTGCCATCGCTGGCCACGACCAGGTGATAGCGGCCATTGGACAGCAGCTGGACTTCGGGCAGCACCGGGGGCTCACTCCCGATGACGCGGGCATACGGGCGCGCCGTCACGCTCTGGCTGGCGGTCGCCGCGCCGATGTAGCGGCGTTCGGCGGCTGCGCCGGAGACCGGCACCGGTTCTTGCAGCAAGGGCAGCGCGGCCCGGAATTCGGGATCGCGGCAGAAGCGGCGCTGCATCGGTTCGCCCAGCAGATGGCGGGCCAGCGCCAGCAGCAGCATTGCCTGGTGGCGCGCGGCGTACGCCCGCACGACGACCTGACGCTCGCCTTGCGGCAAACGGCTTGGTGCGTAGTCGAGCGCTTCATACAACCCGAGCTCGCCCAGCATGCCTTGCGCCGCGAAGGCGCGCAGATTGGTGCTGGCCAGGCCCGGCGTCACGCCCAGCGCCAGCGCGGCGGCGTACGGGGCCGCCACCAGGTCGTCATCGCGCTGGCGCTGCAGCGCGGCGGCGGGCAAGCCGAACTGGCCGGAGCGGTAGCGCGCGGCGGCGTCCACGGCATTGCAACGGGATGGCGAAAAGCCCCACAGCACGTCCCTGCTTTTGGCATGCGCAGCCTGGGCGCGCACCAGCGCGCGGGCGGCGGCGTCGAGCAGCGTGTCGCGCCAGACGGGCATCCAGAGTTGCGGCGCCAGCAGATCGGCCATGGCGCCACGGCGCGACAGCAGCAGCGTGCTGCCGCCAGCCATACGCTGCGGGCGCCCGAGCGACCACCAGTGCTGCTGCGGCAGCTGGTCCTGGGCCACGGCGGCAAAACTGGCCATGCGCGACTCCGACGCCAGCAAGTCGCAACTGTCGCCGTCCAGGCGCTTGTCGCGCACGTGGTAGCCGGCGGCCAGCTGGCCGGTGGCGGGATCGACCAGTGCGCCGAAGTCCATGCGGGCAGCGTCGCGCGCTGCGGCGGCCAGCGCGGCCAGGCGTTCGATGCGCTCCTGCGCGCAAGCGCGGCCCGCACCTACCAGGGCAGCCAGGCCGGCGCCACCCGTTGCCGGCGCGTCGAGCTGCGCCAGTTCGCGCAGTGTCGGGATCCGGGTCAGGCTGGCGCCGAGGACGTATTCCTGCACCGCGCGCATCCACGGCGCCAGTGTGTACAGGTCCTCCAGCTGCGCGGTGCAGCCAGCATGCAGACGCTCGACCCAGGCGAGCAGCGCCGGCTCTGCCGCCGCAGCCTCGGGCAGACTGGCGGTCAAGCGTTCGGCATTGGCCAGCGCCAGGCGCAGGCAATCGGCAAGGCCCGGCAGCGTATCGAGGGCGCGGCAGCGTTCGGGCGCCAGGGCGCCATCCATCTCGTCCAGCGCGTTCAGGAACGACGCCGGCGCCCCGTGCGCGTGCTCGCGCACGACCAGCAGCGTGGCGCGGATGCCATCCGGCGCAGCGCCGGCGATCGGCTGATCAAGCAATTCGTCCATGCCGACGGCAAAAATACGCAGCGCCAGCACCAGGCTGCCGCTGGCGGCGGTATCGACATGATGTGGCTCGAGCGGGGCCAGCGTGGCGCCGTCGTACCACTGCAGCAGATGGCCGTTCCACCGTTCGAGCAGCGCCAGCGAGGCGAACGCGCGCTCGCTGCGTTCGAGCAGTCCCCCCAGTGGCAGGAAGCCGAAGTCGCGCGCGCTCAGCGTGGCCAGCAGGCCAAGGCCGATCCCGTCGGGCGAGACCCGCGCATCGACCGCGGGCTCGGGATGTTCGAGCACGGCGTGCGGCGCCAGCCCATGGCCATCGGCGCCGTGGCGTTCGAAGAAGCCCCAGGTGCGGCGCGCCAGCGCGCGCAAGAATTGGTCCTGCGCCGGGGCGAGGCGCGCGCTGCGGCGGGTTACGTGCCCCGTCCACCAGGCCAGCACCGGCGACAGGAACCACACCAGCAGTATCGGCGCCGTGGCGAACAAGGCATACGGGTTGGCAAAGCTCACCAGCATGGCAGTACCCATCGCCAGCAACGGCGGGAACCACATGGCGCGGCCGCTGATTTCCAGCGAGCGGCCCGGGACTGACGCCGTCTGCGTATCGAGCAAGCCGCGCTGCGTCACGTGCCGGCGCCACAGCCCCCGCACGAGGGCATGGGCATCGACCAGCGCCGCATGCGGCAGGAAGGCTGCCCACAAGGCGCTGCGCGTGAGCGTCAGGCGCGCGCCGCGCACCCAGCCATCCAGGTGCTGGCGCCATGGTGCGTCGAGCGGCCGGTCGCCCAGCGCCACCAGCATGCCCACCAGCGCCGGCACGAACACGATCGCCAGCACCGCCGCGGTCCAGAACACGGGCGCGGCCAGCAGGCTCCAGCACAGGATCAGCAAGGCGAGGGACGCCGGCGCGACGAGACTCGCGCGCAGCTGGTCGAACAGCATCCAGCGCGCAGGGGCGTACTCGAGGTAATCGGGGCCGCGACCAAGGCGCTGCACCGATTGCCAGGCCGCGCGCACGGCGCGGTGCCGGCGCAGCATGTACTCACCATAGTTGGACGGGCGCAGTGCGTCCACGCGCAAGTCGGCCACGCGGCCGGCGCGCAGGCGATCGCGCTCGACGGCGCCGGGCCAGGCGCGCCCGTCATCGCGCACAACGTCGCCGCAGGCACGGCGCCAGGCATCGACATCATGGATCGCGACCCAACCGTAGCGCGCATCCAGCGCGGCCCCACCCATGCGGGCAAAGCGCGGCGCGCGATGGCCCGGTGGCGCGGGACCACGCGCCGGCAGCAGCATGCCGTGCCCTTCGAGCACGCGACCGCTGTCGTCCTGCACCGGCTGGTGCAGCGGGTGCGCCATCGCGGCCACCAGGCTGCGCGCCGCGTCGCGCGGCAGGCCGGCGTTGGCGTCCAGTGCAATCACGTAGCGCATCGCGGCGCCCGCCGCGGTATTGCCGGCGGTGAGCAGGAAGCGTTCGCGCGCGCCGCACAGCCAGGCATTCAGGTCGGCGATCTGGCCGCGCTGGCGTTCCTGGCCGATCCAAGCTTGCTGGTCGACGCTCCACGTGCGGGGCCGCGCCAAGAGCATGAATGGCCCGTCACCGTCAGGCGCGTACCGGGTATTCAACGCCTCGATGGCAGTGCGTGCCTGCGCCAGCGATGCGTCGTCCGTCGGCAGCGTTTCGCTGGCAGCATCGGACAGGTCGAGCAGCAGGCAAAAACGCAGGTTCGGGTCGCGGTTGCCGAGATAGCGCACCTCAAGCTCTTCGCGCAGCCGTTCGATGGCGGCAGCGTCGCCCGCTTGCGCGCAGACGGCAACGACAGTGCGGCAGGTGTCGGGAATGCCGGCACTGAAATCCATGCGCGGCGTGGTGACAGGCGGGATGCGCCAGCGTTCCATCATGCGCACCAGCGACAGCGCCAGCGCGCTGGCCCCCGGCAGTGCCAGCAAGCCAATCAACGCCAGCAACCACGCACCGGCATCGCCGTGGCGTGCGTGGACGAGGATGGCGATCGTCAGCAGCAGTGTCAGGACTGCGGTTGCGCCGATGCGTGTGGCCACCGGCGCCTTCTGCGCCAGGGCCGGCAGGTAGTGGCCGACGTGGCGGGTGCGCACGTCCAGGCCACCTTCGCCCGGCGCGCGGTGCGTGCCGGCCAGCGTCAGCGCATCGCGCGCGACCTCGGCTTCATCGACTTTGGCAGCCCGGGCGCGGCGTGCAATGGCGTGCCGGTAGCTGTCGCGGGTGGCGCCGTCCATGGCGGCGTAACTGCCATCCGGGTCGGTGCGCAGCAGCGCGTCGACGGCGCCGTGCGTCTCGGCGAAGGCGCGCCAGTCGATCCCGCCCAGCAGGCGCAGGCTGGCCAGCGTGTTGCCGGCCGAGATGGCATCCTCGGCCTGTTCGCTGTGTTCGCGCTGCGTGTGCTGCGCGATGCTGCTGTCGGCATCAGCCAGGCGCGCGTCGAGCCAGTCCAGTACCTGGCTCACGGCGCCGCCGCGGCCGTGCAGGCGCCGCGCCAGTTCGGCGATGAAGCTGTCGTTGGCCTCGACGCTGCGCATCATGTCCGCCACCAACAGGATCAGGTCACCGGGCCGCGTCTCGGCCGTGTCCAGCAGGCGCACGGCCCACCCGGCGGCCTGCTCATGCGCGGCGCAGGCACGCGCCGCGCGCGCGGCCAGGCGCCGCAGGTTGTCGATCAGGGCCAGGCGCAGGAGCGCCGGCAGCGCATCCAGTTCGGCGATGCGCAGCGCTGCGCTTTCCGGACCCTCCTGGTAAGCGGCCACGAACAACGCCAGTTCCCCGGCGTCGATGCGGCCATCGCCATGGGCGACCACGTCGAGCACCAGGCGCCAGGCGCGCACGGCGCCATCCGGGGCCAGTGTCGGCAAGGTCGCGGCGACCGGCCGCAAGCCGGCGCGCACCAGGCGTACCTGGGCGTCGAGCAAATGGTGCTGGTCGAACAGGCGCGCACCGGCAGGCGGCAGCGCGAAGCCGGCGCGGGCTGCCTCGTCGAGCGCGTCGCACGAAGCGGCGATGGCGTCGGCATCCGTGCCCAGAAGGGCGCGCAGGGCCTGGGCGCCGCCTTTGCCGGCCGTGGTGGGTTGCAGTACGTGGCGCGCCGCCAACTGGCGTGCGTGTTCCGCGCGCTGGAGCGCGCCGAGAGGTGCTGCGCGCCATGGCGCATCGTCGCCGGTCGCGCGCGCCGCATCATGCGGCGTGCGCTGCCCGGCGGGCAGGTTGTAGTTCTTGACGTTCAACGGGGCCTCGGGACTGAGCGTGCGCAGCAGACCGCTGGAGCATAGTGGCGTCCGGGACGGATCAGGGCAGGAAACGCTGGGCGCGCACGGCTGATCTCATGCTAGGCAAAGACCCGCGTCGTTACTGTGCGCTGACGAACACACCCCACCGATGCGCTGGCATCGGGGCCATGCTACCCGAGATCAGATAACGAGCGCGAATCCGCCCACCAGTGACCAGGCACCCGGATGTCCCAGTGTGCGCAAGGCTTGCGCCGCGCGGGCACTGCGGGCGCCGCTGCGGCAGACGAACAGCAATGGCGCTGTCGTGCCCAGCCACTGGGGCGCCTCGTCGGCAACGCACGCCAGCGGCACGTTGCGTACCGCGCGGCTGTGCAGGCGGACCGTGCCTGCGACGCTGTGTTCGCGCAGGTCGCGCACGTCGATCACGATCGCGTCCGGATGCGCAGCGAGCCAGTCGTGGGCAGCATCGGCGGGCACCAGCATTGCGCTGTCGATGGCGCCATCCATCGCCGGCTCGGTGCCTGCCACAGGCATCGGCGCGGCCAGCGCGGCTCCGCAGTGCGCAATGCGCTCGCAGGCCAGGTCGAGCGACGCGTCGTCAAGCAGCGCACCAAACGACAGGCGCACCGCCGCCGCGCTGCGCCAGGCCGGCACGCCCATTGCATCGAGCACGTAGCTCGACCCGGCCTTCCCGGCCGAACACGCCGAGCCGGCGCTGACGCGCATGCCGGCGGCATCGAACAGGTCGAGCAGCGTGGCGCTGGCCACATCCGGCACCGAGAAGTTGATGGTCGTGGGGAGCGACTGCGCCAGGGGCGCATTGAACACGATGCCGGGCAAGGCCGCTTCGAGCGCCGCCACCAGGCGCGCGCGGCATGCCAGCAGCGCGGCGCCGTCACGGAACGTGTCGCCCCGCTCCAGCGCCGAGAACACGGCGCCCAGCGCCGCGATGCCGGCCATGTTTTCGGTGCCGGAACGCTGGCCGTCTTCCTGCCCGCCGCCGCACATCAGCGGCGTGTAGGGCGCACCGCGCCGCACGTACAGCATGCCGATGCCTTTTGGCGCATACAGCTTGTGCCCCGAAAACGGCGCGTAATCGATGCGGCTCGCGGCCAGGTCGAGCGGAAGCTTGCCCAGCGCCTGCACGCAATCGACCAGCCACAGCGCATCGCTGCCGGTATCGCTCCCAACATCGCGCAGCACCGCCTCGATGCCGCGCAGGTCGGTCACTACGCCCGTTTCATTGTTCGCCGCCATCGTGCACACCAGCGCTGCGCGTGGCGCCAGCGCACGCAGTACATCGAGCCGGTGGCGGCCATCGCCATCGACCGGCAGCATGCGCAGCTCGAGGTCCGTGCCCAGCAGCCGGTTCCAGTGCGCCAGGCTTTCGGGTATCGCCTTGTGTTCGGTCGCGCCGATCAGGACGATGTCGCCGCAGGCTTCACCACGCGCGCGCCGCTCGCGCACCGCGCACAGGGCCGAGAGCACGGCCGTCTGGATGCCTTCGGTGGCGCCGCTGTTGAACATCAACCGGCCGTCCCCGGCGCCGACCACCCGGCCCGCACTGGCGCGCACGCTCTCGCGCAGCGCCCTGGCGCGCAGGCCCGTTGCATGGCTGCTGCTCGGATTGCCGAAGCCGTCCTGCATGGCGGCCATGGCGGCGGCAGCGGCGGCGGGCAATACCGGGGAGGTAGCATTGGTGTCGAGGTAAATTTCGGTCTGCATGAATAGGTGCCAAAAATATAAAAAAGGTGTCGCACAACATGTTATTGTCCAGTAATATGGTACGAGCTAAAGACGGTCAATACGTCCTAAACTTTCTGGTTTTCAATCAAACAGTAGGATAATTATTCTTATAACCAGCAATGCGGAATATGAATTCACTCGACAAGTTTGATTGCGCGATCCTCGCTGCCCTGCAGGCGGATGCCACGTTGTCCATTTCGGGCCTGAGCGAAAAGGTTGGTTTGTCCAGCACACCGTGCTGGAAACGCGTCAAGCGCCTGGAAGAAGAAGGCTTCATCGAAAGCCGCGTCAGCATCGTCAATCGCGAAAAGGTCGGCTTGCCGGTCACCGTATTCGTCAGCGTCAAGACCCCCGAGCACGATGAAAAATGGCTGGCGCGCTTTGCCGCCGCTGTGATCGCGCTGCCCGAGGTGCTGGAATTTCATCGCATGAGCGGCGACGTCGATTACCTGCTCAAGGTCGTCACCACCGATATCGCCGGCTACGACCGCTTCTATAAAAAGCTGATCAAAACCGCGCGCCTGACCGGCGTGTCGTCGGCCTTCTCGATGGAACAGATCAAGTCCACCACCGCCCTGCCCCTCGAACTGATCTCGCACGGCACGCCAGCCTGAGTCTTTACAGGCGTTGTGCGCTTTCGCCGCGCGCCCGAATCGTGCGATGATGGCGCCCGTCCACATCAACGGGAGACTGAGTCAATGCCATCGAAAATCACCATGGCGCCGCTGGCGCTGGCCGCACTGATTGCCACCATCGGCGTGCACGCGCACGCTGCCGAGCAGGTCGTCAAGATCGGCGTCAGCGGTCCGCTGTCGGGCGCCAATGCGTTCGCCGGCAAGGACAATGAAAACGGCGTGCGCATGGCCATCGAAGAGCTCAACGCACAGAAGATCCAGGTCGGCGCCAACGTGCTGCGCTTCGTGCTGCAATCCGAAGACGACGCGGGCGACCCGAAACAGGGCGTGACCGTGGCCCAGAAATTCGCCGACGCCGGCGTCAAGTTCGTGCTGGGTCCTTACAACTCCGGTGTGGCGATTCCCGCCTCGCGCGTCTACAACGACAGCGGCATCCTGATGTCGACGGTCGGCACCAATCCCAAGATCACCGCCAGCGGCTACCCCACCGTGTTTCGCATCGTCGCGAGCGACACGCAGGTCGGCGCATCGGTCGCCGGCTACGCGGCCAAGGAACTCAAAATCAAGAACATCGGCGTGATCGACGATCGCACGGCGTTCGGCCAAGGCATCGCGATGGAGTTCAAGCGCCAGGCGCAGCAGGCCGGCATCAAGGTCGCGGGCCACGAGTTCACCAATGACAAGGCCAGCGACTTCGCCGCGATCCTGACCGCGCTGCGCGCCAAGAAAGTCGACGCCATCTTCTACGGCGGCTACGCGCCACAGGCCGCGCCGATGGTGCGCCAGATGAAGCAGCTCGGCCTGAACGTGCCGCTGCTGGGCGGCGACACGCTGTGCAGCCCCGAGATGGCAAGACTCGGCGGCGCTGCGGTCGGCGAGAACGTGCGCTGCGCGCAGGCTGGCGCGATCGTTGCCAAGCAGCCTGGCGGCGCGGCCTTTTTGGCCGGCTACAAGAAACGCTTCGGCCGCGAGCCGGACGTGTATGCGCCTTCGTTCTACGACCAGACCAAGTTCATCGCGCAGGCAATCCAGTCGGCCAAGACGGTCGATGCCAAGGCGGTGGGCGTCGCGATGCACACGATCAGCTACCAGGGCGTGGTCGGCACCTACGGCTATGACCCCAAGGGCAACCTGAAAAAAACGGCCGTCACGGTCTACACCTTCAAGAACGGCGCCCTCACGCCGCTGGCCAGCTACTGATTTTTTACCAGGACCTCGAACACGATGAACCCATTCTTCAAAACCGGCGTGCTGGCCACGGCCGCCCTGCTTCTATGCGCCAGTGCCGGCGCCGCGCCGGTCACGGCCACCGCACCAGCATCG
>Ga0157371_10000576_pt1 | contig 43502 bp, 32 predicted proteins | sample C45metaG_FD_113462 | JGI IMG/M metagenome (GOLD analysis project Ga0157371, IMG submission 113462) | Corn rhizosphere microbial communities from Kellogg Biological Station, Michigan, USA - C4-5 metaG | ecosystem: Host-associated > Plants > Roots > Rhizosphere > Soil | place: USA: Michigan... | reverse complement strand
GCCGACCTGCCCTACGGCAAGTTGTCCGCCCTGGCCGGCGACGCCGCCTACCGCTACATCGAGCGCACCGTGCAACTCACCTCGGCCGGTGAACTCGATGCCATCTGCACCGCGCCGCTGAACAAGGAAGCCCTGCACGCCGGGGGGCATATCTTCCCGGGCCACACCGAGCTGCTGGCGCATCTCACCGGCACCGAGGAGGTGTCGATGATGCTGATGACACCGATCCTCAAGGTCATCCATGTCACCACCCACATCGGCATCCTCGATGCCATCGCCCGTATCGAGCCGGGGCTGGTCCGCCGCACCATCGAACGCGCCCACGCCACCCTGCTGCGCGCCGGTATCCAGGACCCGCTGATCGCCGTCTGCGGCATCAACCCCCACGCCGGCGAGAACGGCTTGTTCGGCTATGGCGAGGAAGAGACCAAGATCCAGCCGGCCATCGACGAATTGCGCGCCCGCGGTTGGCGCGTGGAAGGCCCGCTGCCCGCCGACACCCTGTTCTTCCGCGCCGGTCGGGGCGACTTCGATTGCGTGGTGGCCATGTACCACGACCAGGGTCACGGCCCGGTCAAGGTCATGGGCCTGGAAGCCGGCGTCAACGTCACCGTCGGCCTGCCGGTGATCCGTACCTCGGTGGACCACGGCACCGCCTTCGACATCGCCGGCAAGGGCATCGCCGATGAGCGCAGCCTCATCGAGGCGTTGCGCCAGGCCACCGAACTCGCCAGTCGCCACCGCGCCAGCCAGGCCGCCATCGCCTAGCGCCAACCGCCGTTCCCGTACCGCCAGTGCTATCCAACAACAACAAAAGGAATCACTCGCATGCAAACCTTCGACGTACCAAGCACCGCCATCATCATCGGAATGGTGGTGGTCTACATCCTCTTCACCACCTGGCTCAGCCTCCGCCTGCGCAGCCGCACCAGCGGCGAATTCATGGTGGCGGCGCGCAGCATGCCGGCCTTCGTGGTGGGCATCCTGATGATGTCGGAATTCATCGGCGCCAAGTCCACCGTCGGCACCGCCCAGGCCGCCTTCGAAAGTGGTTTCGCCGCTTCCTGGTCGGTGATCGCCGCAGCCATCGGCTTCCCGCTGTTCGGCCTGCTGATGGCGCGCAAGCTCTACGCCTCCGGCGAGTTCACCATCTCCGGCTTCATCGCCCAGAAGTACGGGCTGTCCACCAAGCTGATGGTGTCGATCATCATGATCTACGCCCTCTTGCTGGTGAACGTGGGTAACTACGTCAGCGGCGCCGCGGCCATCGCCACGGTGCTCAAGATCAACCTGCCCACCGCGGCCTTCATCACCGCCATCATCAGTACCCTGTACTACGTGTTCGGTGGGCTGAAGAGCGTGGCCTACGTCAGTGTCCTGCATACCGCGGTCAAGTACGTGGGCGTGTTCATCGTGCTGGGCGTGGCCCTGCACCTGACCGGCGGCTTCACCCCGGTCATGCAGAACATGCCGGAGCACTACTTCACCTGGGACGGCGCCATCGGCGGCAGCAAGATCTTCGCCTGGATAATCGGTACCGTCGGCGCGATCTTCTCCACCCAGTTCATCATCCAGGCGATCTCCTCGACCAAGGATGCGCGCGCCGCCCAACGCTCCACCTTCTATGCCTCGCTGCTGTGCATTCCCATCTCCCTGGCGCTGGGCTTCATCGGGGTCGCGTCCAGGTACCTGCATCCGGAAATGAGCAGTCTCTACGCCCTGCCCGTCTTCCTGCAGTCGATGCATCCGGTACTGGCCGGCGTGGTGACCATTTCCCTGGTCGCCTCCATCTTCGTCAGCGTCAGCACCGTGGCCCTGGCCATCGCCTCGCTGGTGGTCCGCGACTTCTACGTGCCGCTGCGCAAGCCCACGCCCGAGCGTGAATTCAAGGCCACCCGGGTGATCTCCCTGATCATCGGCTTCGTGCCGCTGTTTTTCGTGTTCTTCGTGCCCGAGATCCTCAACCTGTCGTTCTTCACCCGGGCACTGCGGCTTTCCATCGCGGTGATCGCCATGATCGCCATCTACCTGCCGCTGTTCGCCACCAACCGCGGTGCGACCCTGGGCCTGCTGGCCTCGACCATCACCACCAGCGTCTGGTATCTGCTGGGCAATCCCTATGGCATCGACAACATGTACGTTGCCCTGGCGACCCCCGCCATCGTCGTGGTCATCGAACGTCTCTTCCCCCAGTCTGCAGCCAAAGCTGCCCCTGCCGAGGTTCCCCATGTCCACCAATGAAATCGCGATCGCTGGTCGCCAGGACGTCTTCCTGCCGACGCCCTATCCACAGAACCACGCCGCCAACCTGCTGGCTCAGCCTGACGGCACCCTGCTGTGCACCTGGTTCGCCGGCACCCAGGAAGGCAAGGCCGACATCTCGGTGCTGCTGAGCCGTCGCGACCCCGTCACAGGCACTTGGAGCGAGCCCGTACAACTGTCGGACGACCCGACCCGCTCCGAGCAGAACCCCATCCTGTTCCAGGCACCGAAGGGCCCGCTATGGCTGCTGTGGACGGCGCAGGTGGCCGGCAATCAGGACACCGCCATCGTCCGTCGTCGCCTGTCCACCGATGGCGGCCACAGCTGGGGCGCCATCGAGACCCTGATCGACACGCCCGGCACCTTCGTCCGCCAGCCGCCGGTGGTGCTGGCCAACGGCGACTGGCTGCTGCCGATCTTCCACTGCATCGCCCGACCCGGCGAAAAGTGGGTCGGTAGCCATGACACCAGCGCTGTACTGATTTCCAGCGACCAGGGTCGCAACTGGACGGAGTACGGGGTACCCGAGAGCACCGGTTGCGTGCACATGAATATTCAGCCGCTGGGTGACGGCAGCCTGCTGGCGCTGTTCCGCAGCCGCTGGGCCGACTTCATTCATGCCAGCCGCTCCCAGGACGGCGGTCGCAGCTGGAGCGCCCCCACCCCGACGGCCCTGCCCAACAACAACTCCTCCATCCAGTTCATCCGCCTCGCCAGCGGCGAACTGGTGGTGGCCTACAACCCCACCAGCGCCGCCGACTACAGCGAGCGCCGCGCCTCGCTCTATGACGAGATCGACGATGGCGACAGCCGTGTCGACCCAGTGGCCCAGGACGGCGAGCGCAGCGCCGTCTGGGGCGTGCCGCGTGGCCCCATGAGCCTGGCCGTGTCCACGGACGAGGGGCAGAGCTGGCGGCGCCTGGACGTCGAGGCTGGCGATGGCTACTGCCTGACCAACAACTCCACCGAGAAGCTCAATCGCGAGTACTCCTACCCGAGCCTGGTGCAGGCGCCTGACGGAGAGCTGCACCTGGCCTTCACCTACTTCCGCCAGCGCATCAAGCACGTCCGGCTGCCACTGGCGGCGCTGCGTTGAGGAACGCCGCGATGAGTACCCCACCCCACGCCCTGGTCACCGGCATCAGCTCCGGCATCGGCGCGGCCATCACCACGAGGCTGCTCACCGAGAGCTGGCGGGTGACGGGCCTCAGCCGACGCCCGCCCGAACAGCCAAATCCGGCGCTCACCTGGATCGGCATCGACCTCGCCGACGACCAGGCGCTGGATGCCGTGCTGGCCGACATCGGCCCGCTGGACGCCATCGTTCATGCGGCGGGCTTCATGCGCACCGCGCCCCTGGGCGCCCTGGACCCGGCCGACGGCGTCGCCATGTGGCACCTGCACGTGGCCGTGGCCACTCGGTTGGTGGATCGCCTGATCGGACGTCTCGCTGACGGTGGTCGTATCGTGCTGATCGGCAGTCGCACCATGCAGGGCGCAGCCGGACGCAGTCAGTACGCCGCCACGAAGGCCGCCTTGGTCGGCCTGACGCGCTCCTGGGCATTGGAACTGGCGTCGCGCGGCATCACCGTGAACCTGGTGGCACCCGGAGCCACCGAAACGCCCATGCTGCGCGATCCAGGTCGCGCCGGCACCCCGCCGCGGCTGCCGCCACTGGGGCGCTACGTGCAGCCCGAAGAGGTCGCAGGGCTGACCACCTTCCTGCTCGGCCCGGATGCCGGCGCCCTCACCGGCCAAACACTGACGGTCTGCGGCGGCGCGTCGCTGTGATGTGGCCATGGGGAGACTGCGCTAGAGTAGCGCCGTCTCCCCCGATGGAATGCCCATGAAGGTCGCCAAACGTCGCCAGGCCATCCTTGAGCTGGTTCTGACCGGTCACACCAATGTCGACGCCCTCTGCCGGCACCTGGAGGTATCGGAAGCCACGGTCCGCCGCGACCTCACCGCCCTCGCGGAGGAAGGCCAGATCCTGCGCACCTACGGTGGCGCGACCCATATCGGCACCCGTGAGCCCGAGCCGTCCCTGGAGCAACGCAGCAACCAGTCCGGTCCGGAAAAGGCCCTACTCGCCCGTGCGGCTCTCGCCCATATCAAGGATCACGACACCCTGCTGCTGGACGGCGGCACCACGACCGCCGCCCTGGCCAAGCTGCTCACCGAGCGGCGCGGCCTGCATGTCATCACCAACAACCTGCTGGCGGTGCCGCTGCTGCGCGACCTGCCTGAAGGCCATGTGACCCTGCTCGGCGGCGACCTGCGCCCCGGCAGCATGTCCACCTTCGGCCCCGCCGCCTTCACCATGCTGGAGCGGCTGTCGGCCGACAAGGTCTTCCTCAGTGCCGACGGCGTGGTGGCCGGGCGCGGCCTGTGCGAGGCCAGCCCCGAGCAGGCCTACCTCAAGGAGCTGATGATCCAGCAGGCCGCCGAGGTATTCGTGCTCGCTGATTCGACCAAGCTAGGTCGCGATCGCCAACAGCACTGGACGCCGCTCAAGACGGACTGGACGCTGATTACCGATGCCACGGCGAGCGAGGTTCTAACGCCGTTCCGACAGCAGGCCCTGGTTCGGGTCCAGACCTTATCCTGAGAGGTGGGGTTTAACGTCTACAGCAGCGCTATCGACACAGGCCACCTTGGCTCGGCCTGGCTAGCCATGGCTGTTCGGGCAGGCCTCGTCGAAGCCAAGGCAGCGCGACCGACAAGGAGGCGCTGCGCAAGCCCGGCATCCCTGTCGGATGCGAGATCGTGATGGCTGGCCCATCCGCTTCAACGCTGAGGCGGTACATGCAGGATCGCGACCGCTCCCTGCAGCTCTTCGCTTGGTGCAGGGTAACGCGTAAGCACCAAGGGGTCGTGGCCGGGCACAATGTGCTGATGACTATCGGCTAGCTCGTCCAGTCGCCGATATCCTTCGAGCATGTCACCTATATTGAAGGTGATGGGATAAGCCTTATCCTCATCCATATTGCGATAGTAATGGCTGGCATCGGATGCTAGAACCACCCAGCCCCTCTGAGTATTGACACGCACTACCTGCAATCCATGGGTATGCCCACCCACCACATGCAATGACAATCCAGGGGTCAGGGATACATCGCCGTCGTGGAACTCCACTCGCCCTGCATAGACCTGCTCGACCATCTCGGTGACATCCCTAAGATTGAAACCTTCCTGAAAGCAGTGATGGCGCATGTAGCGACCGGTAGCGAACGCCATTTCGCGGTCTTGCAGGTGGAAACGAGCGCGTGGGAAAGCTGCGAGATTGCCGATATGGTCGTAATGCATGTGTGTACAGATCAGGTCTGAGACCGTTGCCGCCTCGACACCGACCAGCGTTAAAGCCGTCGGAACGTCTCGCACCAGCTGACGGCCCCGCTTGGCGGCGGTTGCGGGATCGAACCCGCAATCGACTACCCAGGTTTCGTTGTCGTTGCGTACCACCCAAACGAAGTAGTCCAGAGGCATGGGCGAATCATGCAGGTCGCCACCTATGAAGTTGGCGCTCGACATACGATGGTGATGGGCATACTTGATCGCATAGACCTCATAGACCGGGACCATAAAGGATGTCCTCGTTGGTTTTCCAAGACAGGGGAACAGATGGCACACAGGCGTCCGGATCGCCAAACCAGCTCTCGGACGCCAGCGGTCAGGCGCCTGCCTGCAGTAACGCCTCTTCGAGCATCGGTGCCGCCACCGCCGCTCCATGGATGCCTACCACGCTCACGATCTCCAGCACCTCCATGATCTCTTCGGCGGTGGCGCCGTAGCGAATCGCATTGCGCATGTGCAGCTTGAGTCCAGGCAGATACAAGTGAGTAGCGGACGCGTCGAATGCGCAATACACCAACTCTTTCACCTTTGGACTGAGTACACCGGTACGCCAGGGCACCGAGGAGAAATCGAGATAGGCTTCGAACAACTCCGGATCGAGTTCGAGTAATCCGTCCCAGGTGGGATGCCAATATCCCCGGTTCTTCTCGAAGTCCATCTTGAGCTTTTGGCGACGCTCATCCAGGGGCGCGGGGCCGGCGCGCTTACCTTCCTCTTCAAGTACCTCGAGCAGAATGGGCACCCCTAGGTTGCACGCATGAATGCCTAGCGTACTGGTCAACTCGAGCACTTCCATCAACTCTTCACGTGTCGCACCGAACTCGATGGCTTTCTTGAGATGTTGAGCGATTCCCGGCACATACATATGGGTCGCGGCCGCGTCTGCGGCGATATAGATGAACTCTTTTACCTTGTCTTCAAGATGATTCTTGCGCCACGGCACCGCGGAAAAGTTCATGTAGGCTTCTAAAAAGTTGGCATCCAGCCGAAGTATGCTTTCCCATGTCGCTCCCCATGCCCCGCGGACACGAATGAATTCATCTTTGACCTGCTGTTGCCGTTCGGTAAGGTCCATGGGCTGCTCCTATTGGGGGGTGGCGGGAAAATCGGCATCGGCAACGGCTTCCTGCCAATCCGCTCTGCCCATCGAGATGGCTACGTGCACGAGATAACTATCGGCACTTGCGCCGTGCCAGTGCCGCTCCTGGGCGCCGATCCAGACAATGTCGCCCTGACGGATCCGCTGGGGTGCTTCTCCGTCTACGCAGATCCAACCCTGCCCAGCGGTTACCTGAAGAACCTGGCCCTGTTCATGGGTATGCCAGTGCGTACGTCCACCAGGCGCGAAAAACACCGTGTTGATCGTGACACCTTCGGTGGTCGGCATGACCGGATCGGCCCATACCGTTCCGGTGAATGTAGCCGTGCGATTTTCCGAGACGCCGCCTTGGGCTCGGCCGTGAAACACTTTCATTGAGCGCTCTCCTTGGGTTGATCAAACAGGCGAACACCGCCGGACACATCCCCGATGGCATCCACGACGCGATTACTGATTTTGTCGCCGTAGCCAAGAGCGGTCCCTAACCCGAAGCTGGCCAGTGGTCCTGAGGCATTCAGCGAAGCCACTCCAAGTTCACGCACACAGTCCACGTAAAGCAGGATGTCCTTGGTCATCAACTTCCCGGTCAGGCCGCCTTCCAGGTAGTCGCCCTCGATGATCTTCGGGAAACGGTTGATCGTGGCGAAATTCACACCGCTGCTGTTATTGAGCACATCCAGCAGACGAGGTAAGTCCAATCCCGCCTTACGGCCGGCGACCATTACCTCGGCGGTCGCCGCCAGTGCCACGGCGTTGAGGAAATTGTTGAGCAGTTTGGTCGTATGTCCCGCCCCGCTTTGCCCCATGTAAACGACCTTGCTGGCGAAGGGTGCCAATGCCCAGCGGATGTCCTCGAGTACCGATTCGTCTCCGCCAACCATCAGCGTCAGGGTTCCCTTCTCCGCAGCGGCGGCACCACCGGAAATGCCCGCATCGATGTAGGTGACGCCTTGCTCTGCGAAGCGGGATGCCAAGCGGACCGTGGAACTCGCGGCGGCAGTGCTGAGATCGACGATGACCTGCCCCGGACGGGCGTGCTCCAGAAGGCCATCCGCTCCGGCTGTAACAACCTCGATAACCTTGCTGTCGGGTAACGAAAGAAAGATCACCTCACACCGGCGCGCTACTTCCATGATGCTTGCGCAGGGCTCGGCCCCTGCTCGTTCCACGCGTTCGCTGACGGTATCGAAACCCACTACCGATATGCCGGCGTCGACCTGGCGGCGAGCCATGCGTCCGCCCATGTTGCCCAGGCCTATGAAGCCCACACGTTGTGTATTCATCACGAACCTCTCCCTTGGCGAGGGCCATCTGCAGCCATCGCCGGTCATGGATAATCAGAAATCCACGTCGCGTGTCTCTGGCCCCATCGCAGCGCCCAAGGCACCAATCAATCCACCGATGCAAAGCAGGGCGACAAGCGTGAGATGGAATGGCATCAGGTAGCTGAGCCAAGACATGTAAAAGGCATAGAAGGACGGCACTATGACCGAAAGACTGAAACCCACACCAAAGCCGGTAGCCCGTACATCGGTGGCGAAACGCTCGTTGATATAGGTGACGATCACGCCCCAGGGCGAGGTGACCAGCACTGCCAACAGGCACACCAGTACGATGATCATCGGCAATGGCAGGCCTCGGGCGTTCACCAGCACGTACATCAACGCCGAGCCCACGGTCGCGATCCCTAGGCCGGACCAGATGAAAAACCGCCGTCTACCGATCTTTTGCCCGAGCACCCCGGAACCGATGTAGCTAAAGAAGAGCACCGTATAGGTCACGAGCAGGGTCAGCGTAAGATCCATGCCGGACAGTCCAAGGATCTTGTTGAGCAATGCGGTGGGTACGGCGAGGGTAATGATGTTCTGCGTAAGCCAGAAACCTGTCATCAAGAGCAGGACTTGCAATAGATTGCGTCCACTCGGTCCGGTCACGAGATCCATCAGAGGCAGCTTCTGCTTGGACGTCGTATCGCTGGCCTCCTCTTGCCAGACCTCGGATTCAGAAACCTTGTACACGTAGTACAAAGCCAGGGCGCCTGCGAGCAGCGCACCGATCACGAACGGAATGCGCCAGCCCCACTGTACATAGGGAGAGTCGTGCCCGTTCAAAGGGAAGAGCACAAACATGAGCATCGCGACGAGGGTGATGGATACATACGCCAACGGAAACCCAGCGATGATCAAGCCACCCACGAAACCGCGCTGGCTCTTCTTCGAGTACTCGATGGCGAGGGGCATCGCCCCCGTGTATCCACCGCCGAGAAAAATGCCGTCGACGAAGCGCAGCACTACCAACAACAGGTAGGACGCGATACCCCAGGTCTCGTAGCCAGGCAGGAGAGCGATGAGTAAGGTGACCACCCCAAAGCCTGTCACCGAATAGATGGACGCCTTACGCCGGCCGAGGCGGTCCGCGATCATGCCGAATATCAATGCGCCGATGGGACGCCCCAACAGCGTAGTAATGAAGACCAGGGAAGCCAGTATGACCTGAAGACCTTCGGAGACACCGGTCGGCTGGAAGTAGAACATCACCGGCGTCAGTACAACCACCGGCAGATAGATATCGAACATGTCGATGTATTCGGAAAAGAAGGCACCTTTGATGGCGCTCCTGCCTTTTTCTTCCGGTGTCTGTTCGACAAGCGTGGAGATATGCCCCTGAACATGAGTGGTCATGACGCGTTCCTCGTTATATTGTTTTTGTAATGCCGAACGGTGCTCGCGTAGTATTTTCAGAGAGTGCTAACGGTTGGCGGGATCCGATTCGTAGGCTTTGATCGTTTCAGACGCGACCCGAAATGCCGCGAGTCCCAGAGGCACACCGCAGTAGATGGATGCATGCATCAATACCGCACGGATTTCATCGCGGGTGACACCGTTGTTAAGAGCGCCCCGTACGTGAACCGCCAGTTCGTGGTGTTGGCTCATAGCGGTGAGCATGGCCAAGTTGAGTAAACTCCGCGTCTTGTGCGATAACGTTTCGTCACCCCACACCTCCCCCCAGCAATACTCGGTCACCAAGCGTTGCATTGGCCGGTTGAAATCATCCGCGGCTTCCCAGGACTTCTCTACGTGAGCCTCACCCAAGACGGATTTTCGATTGGCGAAGCCATTGTCGAAGCGATCATTTGAGCTCATCAATTCATCCTCTCTACGCTTTACTCATGTGCGGCTCGTAGCCGACCACCGCTTTGATTTCCAGGTACTCACGCAAGCCGTACTCCCCCCATTCGCGGCCATTACCGGATTGCCTGTAACCGCCGAAAGGGGCCATGAAGTCAGGGGCGGGATAATTGAGGTGTACGCTGCCTGCGCGTAGTGCACGCCCCACCTGGCGGGCACGGTCGATATCTGCCGATTGCACATAGGCGGCAAGGCCGTAATCCGTACCATTGGCGATTTCGATGGCCTCTTCCTCGGTTTGATAACCGAGCACAGAAAGAACCGGGCCAAATATCTCTTCTCGGGCAATGGCCATTTCTGGAGTTACATCGACGAACACCGTGGGCCGCACGAAGTACCCCACGTCTCGCCCTGTCGGCCTTCCCGTACCGCCAGCTACCAGGCGTGCGCCTTCATCCAAACCTTGCTGAATAAGCTGCTGAACCCGTTCGAACTGAGTGCGATTCACCAAAGGGCCAATCTGCGTGAGTTCTTCATGGCTCGGGCCCACTCGATAGTCGCTCGCAACCCGTGCGGCGATGGCGGCAACCTCCTCCATCCGCGAGATTGGCACCAGCATTCGCGTCGGAATGGAACAGGACTGACCAGCATTGGTGAAGCAAGCCTGCACACCCCGGGTCACCGCCGTTTCGAAATCGGCATCGTCGAGCAGTAGATTGGCTGACTTGCCGCCCAACTCCTGTGCCACCCGCTTGACGGTTGGCGCTGCGCGTTGAGCGACTTGGACACCCGCTCGTGTCGAGCCGGTGAAAGAGACCATGTCGACCTCGGCGTGCGATGCGAGCGCGTCTCCCACTATCGAGCCTTCGCCATTCACCAGATTGAAGACCCCGGAAGGTACGCCGGCTTCATGCAGGACCTCGGCGAACAACAGGGCGCTCAATGGCGAATACTCACTGGGTTTGAGCACCATGGTGCATCCGGCTGCGAGCGCTGGCCCGACCTTCACCACGATCTGATTAATGGGCCAGTTCCAGGGTGTGATCAGGCCACAAACGCCAATGGGCTCGTGACGTATCAACGTGCTGCCACGGCGCTCTTCGAAAGCAAACGTCGATAGCGCCTCGATCAGCGCCTTGAGATGAGCGGGCCCACGCGCAGCCTGCCCCGTCCGGGCGAATGCAATGGGAGCGCCCATTTCCTGGCTCATCGCGTCGGCAAAATCGTCGTAGCGCCGCTCGTAACCTCGCAGGATCGCCTTGAGCAGGTCCAGACGCTCTCTCGGTGCGCTGTCCGCATAGCTGGGAAATGCACGACGTGCCGCGGCAACCGCGCGATCCACATCGCGACGCGACCCCATGGCCAGCGATCCGACCGGTCGCTCTGTATTGGGATCGACCCTCTCGAAGCGAGTGTCACCTAACGGATGCACCCACTGCCCATCGATATAGAACTGAGTAGTACGCTCACTCATCATCGAAGCCTCCGCAGACCTGGGGGATGGCCTTTCACTCGTCGTTGGCGGCGAGCAAAAGGTACATCTCGGTGTGATCGGTTGTCGGTGACGAGCGCTGAGTCGCCTCCTCCCAGATATCGGCGCAAAGCCGCCCGAGTGTCATTGGATAACCTACGGTTTCCGCCAACGAACGAGCGATCTTCAGGTCTTTGGTCATCAGCTGCAGTGCGAACCCGGACGCGTAGGTACCGCTCAACATGAACTGCTTGACCTTGTTGTCCGAGGTATTGCTACGCCCGCTGGAGGCGTTCAGCACATCGGTCATCACGGACGGATCGATACCGAAGCGTTCTGCGGTGCGCAGCGCCTCTACCGTCGCCACCAACCCGGCGGCGGAGACATAATTATTGAGCGCCTTTGCCGCATGCCCGGCGCCTGCATCTCCGATGTGCAGCACCGTCGCTCCAAGCGTCTCGAGCACCGTCCGATGCTCTTCAAGCACTGTTGCTTCGCCACCGACCAAGATAGCCAGGCTGCCCTCGATGGCGCGCTTCACCCCGCCTGACACGGGCGCATCCAGATACTTCACCCCCCGTTGCTGGAGGGCGTCACCCAAGGCACGTGAGCGAATTGGCTCGGAAGAGCTCATGTCTATAACGGTTGCGCCCTGAGGCAAACGATCAGCCCATCCAGAGCCTGCTACCTCCCCAAGCACCACCGCTTCGACCACTGCGGAATTGGGCAGCATCGTGATCAGAATTTCGATATCGCCGATCGTCTGGTCATCCAACAGCTTGGCTCCCCACTGATCGGCCAGGGAGGCTGCGCGATCTGCCGCTGCATCGGATAGATAGAGGGAGTGACCGGCTCGGGCAAGACGTTCAGCCATGGGCGCTCCCATCATGCCCAGGCCGACGAAGCCAATGCGTCGTGCGTCATTCATCTGGATGCCTACTTGTTGTTATGGGAAGCATGTCGATGTCGACACAATAACATTGTCGTACAATCCGTCAATAGTATTTTATGGCCACTCTTGCATGAGCTGTCGCGCTAGTCGTATAACCATTGCGCATGCTCTGGAAAGCACCAGGGCAACAGCTCAGGTAGGAAGTGCTTCAATGAAGGTTCACCGACAAGCCGCCTCGCTTCGGCATCAGGTTCAAGACGCCCTGCGCAACGAAATCGTGTCGGGTCGGTTCAAACCGGGAGAGCGTTTGGTAGAGCAGCAGCTCTGTGCTGCTCTGGACGTGAGCAGGACCTCTTTGAGAGAGGCGCTCCGTCAGTTGGAGGCAGAAGGCTTGGTACAGCAGGTACCGCATCGCGGGTCCGTGGTCGCTTCGGTGAGCGCGACGGACGCCCTGCAGATCTACGATGTGCGCGGTGCATTAGAGGTGCTGGCAGTACGCAATTTTACCCGGTACGCGACACAAGACGATGTCCAGGCGCTAAGAGAGATCTTCGACAGGTTCACCGATGCAGCTGACTTCTCGACGTTGAATGGAAGTGAGCTGTTGTCACTCAAGCAGAGCTTTTACCAAGTACTGCTCGATATCGAGCAAAATAGCGTCGTGCGTGGCCTGTTGGAGTTAATGAACAATCGTGTCAGCTTGCTGCGAGCGCTTTCGTTAGGCCGCGAAGGCCGCGCCTTGAAGATGCTCGATGAGTTGGCTGCGATTGTTCGCCAAATCGAGGCGCGAGACGAAGAGGCTGCCGAAAAGGCAACCCTCGTTCATGTGAAAAACGCACTGGAGAACATACTTTCATTGCTGCCTGGCGACACGGCAGCCTCTTGACCCGATACCGACGATACGTGCCAGTGACCCTGGCATCGATAGCCGAAACGCCCCCTCGTTGTGAGAGCGGGTCAGTAGCTGGCCTCACTGACTGATTGGCAGGCTGATTTCCAGGCCGCAGCCGATCCACGAACCTGGAGTGAACACCGGTCGCCAGTCGCGCCGCAGCGCCGCCGCCCGCTGAAACGCCACGAACACCCCGAGACCGGCGAGATCATCGAAACGAAGGGCGGCAACCATAAGTTGCTGAACGCTTGGCAGGCTGAGCACGGTGCCGACGTGGTCGAAAGCTGGCTGCAGGGCGCGTCCTTACCCCCGGCGTCAGGTATCGATGAGCGGGATTTGGTGATTGCCAGTGCCACACGGGGCCAGGTTCAGGTGGCCCACGAGATCGACCGCAATTTGGCTCGAGTCCGTCATCTATCGGTACCAGATGAGTGGGTCTGTCCCCATCAGCCCACGATCTTGAACACGCCCTTCATCAGCGTGCGGTGGCCGGGAAAGCTGCAGAAGAACTCATAGGCTTCATCGCTCTTCAGCTCGGCCAGGGAAAAGGTCACGCTGTCGGTCTCGCCCCCGCCGATCAGTCGAGTATGGGCGATTACGCGGGGATCCTTGGGCTTCAGGTAGCCTTGGTCGAATCCGGCGCTACCGCCATCGGCGTCGATGGCCTCGGCGTCACTGGCCTTGGCAAGCACCCAGTTGTGCCCCATCACGCTCTTGGGCATGTTGCCCGAATGGGTCAGGTGGAGGGTGAACTGTTGACAGGTACGGCTCGCTTCGAGCGTTTGAACGCTGTAGGTCATCATGTCCGTGCCGTCCACGGTAGCCTCGCAATCAGCGGCGTGGGCCCCCTGAGCAAAGATGGCCAGGGCGGCGAGGGTCAAGGTGCGTAGCAGCATTGGAAACATCCTTTCAAGGCGTGAGACGAAGAATCTGCAAGTGGGGATCGGCCTGAATCTGCCGCTCGGTGAAGGGCAGCACCGGCCACTGCTGGCGGGAGAACAGTCGAGTCTGGTCGCGAGAGTGGGCCGACCGCGGATCGCTGGACTGGGAAAACGCCAGCACCCCATTCGCATGGGGCCCATCGGCGCCGAAGCGCACCAGCTGGATATAGCTGCTACCCGAGACCACTTCCCGATGATCGTGCCGTGCTTCGCTCTGGATGGCGTTGTAGACGCCTAGCTGGCCGTCGCCACCGAGGATGGCGACGCCAGCACTGCTCTGCACTTCACCCCAGGCGCGTGGCAGGCGTTCGGCAAGGGCCGCGGTCAGCCAGCGGTCCAGCCGCTCGGGGGCACCTTCACGGGCGAAATCTATGCCGGCCGGCGTGTGCAGCGGATCGGCGGGGTCGAAGGGGCGACGCCAGAGGCTGCCATCTGCGGTCAGTCGTTGCATGACGCCTGCGAAGACCTGCAGACCCGGCCCAGCGGTAAGATTGGCGGTTCCGTCCCAGTCCGCCAGCTCCCGGCAGGCCGCACGCACTGTCGGTGCCCGACCTGGACGCGCGCAATAGGCCAGTAGATCGGGCAGCACCCAGTCGCGGCTAGCGACTTGGTTGTCCACCACCATCTGCCGCAAGGCGTCGGCGCTGACCCTGGGCATGGTCGCCAAGCGTGCCAGGGCAAAGCGCGTACGAGCCCCCTGGGGTTCACCGGCGCGGCTCACCAGCGGAGAAAAGCCCTCCAGCGGGCGCGTCGGATCGGTCAGCCAGGCGCTGTCGTTGCTGTTCTGCAGCACGCCCGTACCGGACAGCTGGGGCTGCAAGGCGGCCGGAACGATGCCCGCTTGGCGAGCGTGAGGATCGTCCCGCCAGGTACAGGCGGCAAGGTCGCCGCGTAGTCCTGGCAGGCCATGGGCGGCCAGCTCGGGCAGCAGGCAAGCCTGGAGCTGAGCGGCATCCAGGTACGGCACTACCGACAGATCGAGATAGGCAACCTGGCCACGATCATCCGCCGCCAGGGTGTTGACCCAGGGAATGCCCTGGCGCGTGGCGAGGGCCCGGGTCAGGGCGGCCGTGCTGTCGGCCCGATTGATGGCGTCCCACTGAGCGAGTACCCGAGTGTTGTCCAGGTTGGCATCGCGCAGGGCCCAGGCCTGGCTTGCGGTCTCGTCCAACTGCCCGGGCATGCGGATCAACGGCCCGAAGCGCGAAACCCAGACGCTGCGCTCGACGGTGGACAGTTGGCCATCCGCGGCCCGTACCGTCACCTTGACCACGTCTTCACGCAGCGGCAGCGACTGGCCATCGACCAGATAATGCCGTGGGCGGCGAGGATCGAGTGTCAGGCGATACAGGGTGAAATGCGCGGCCGTATCCACCGTGTGGGTCCAGGCCAGATGCCGGTTGAAGCCGATATTCACCAGCGGCAACCCAGGTAGCGCGGCGCCCATGACGTCGAGCTGGCCCGGCAGGGTCAGGTGCATCTGATAGAAGCGCAACGCGCCGTGCCAGGGAAAATGGGGATTGGCCAGCAGCAGGCTATGAGCGCCAGCGGCACGGGCGCTGCCGACGGCGACCGCGTTGCTACCGAGTTCCTGACGCTTGCGCCGCGCGTCGGCTTGGCTACCGAGCTGAGCCTGAGCGACACCTGCGAGCGGCACGGTAGCCGCGGCGAAGCCTTCGCCGAATTGACCCAGCCCGCCCTCCACCAGCAGCCGACGCGTAAGCCGGATGAGATCCTCGCGCACCAGCGGTCTTACCCACGGCTCGTTCGCGCAGCCCAGCGGGGCCGCAGGTGCTTGCAGATAGCGATTGAAACCGGCGACGTAGCCATCGAGGCGGTCACTCATGCGGGTGGGTTGTGCCCGGTCGAAACGACGCACCGCCGCTGCGTCGTTGATCCAGCTGAAGAGCACATCGGAGGCCAGATTGGGCAAGCCGGCCGAATTGGCGCCCTGCTCCCCCAGGTACCGCGAGCGCTCGCCCTGGGCGGTCATGACCTCTTCCAGCAGCAGGCAGGCGTTGTCACGGGCGTAGGCATAGCCGATGCCATAGCCCAGGCCGTGCTCGTCCGCGGCGCGGATGTGCGGGATGCCGTACTGGGTCCAGCGGATCTCCACGACCGGGTCCGGCGCGGCCTGAGCGCCGAGGGCGCCAAGCCCCAATCCCGCCGCCAGCGCGAGAGCACGAAATGAACGAAGCACGGCGGGATTCCTCTCTCGACAAGACCGGACATGCAGAGCAAACGAGCCCTTGGCGGAAAAATTTAAAGTTGGTCGAGCGGATCGCGTTCCTTGCAGCCTCGATGTAAAGATGCGGAAAAATAGCCCCAAGGCCTGTACGGTTTCCCCGTGAAACCGGTTAGCCTTGCCCCCCTTCACCGCCCACCGACCCTGGTCAACCATGACGCCTCCTGCCGGACCCTCCGACCAAGACATCGCCGACGCCGCCGTCGACTGGTGCATCCGGCTGCACGACGCCGACTGCAGCGCCAGCGACCGCGCGGCCTTCGAGCGTTGGTTGGCGCGCGATCCGCGACACCTGCTGGAGTATCAGCGGGTGGAGCGTACCTGGCAGCTCAGCGGGCTGATCCCCGCCCAGGCCAGCCCGGCGTCGACAAGGCGCCGCCGCAGGCGCCATCCGTTGGCGACCGCGGCCATGCTCCTGCTCGGCCTCGCGCTGGCCGGTTGGGGCGGCTGGGAACAGGGCTGGCTGCCCAACGACTACCACCGGTACCAGGCCGAACGAGAGCTGCGCCGCCTGGTCCTGCCTGACGGCAGCGAACTTGAGCTGGATCAGCGCTCCACCCTGAGCTTTGCCAACTTCAAGGACCGCCGTCAGGTCTGGCTAGGCCAAGGCAGTGCCTACTTCCACGCCAGCCATGACCAGGCCCACCCCTTCCAGGTGAAGGCCGGTCAGGTGACGGTCACGGTGACCGGGACGAGATTCGGCGTCCGCGCCCTGGGCGACGAGGTGCGGGTGACCGTGGCGGAAGGCTCGGTGAAGGTGGCAAGCCAGGCCGACGGCGAAGACGCCATCCTCACGGCGGGTACCCAGGCGCGCTATCGCGCCGGCCAGGCACGGCCCGAGGTCGGCGCGGTGGACCTGGACACCGCCCTGGCCTGGCGCCAAGGGCGGCTGGTGCTGAACGATCTGACGCTGGCCGAGGCCTTGCCGCTGATCAATCCCTACCTGGACCACCCCCTGGTGCTGGCCGACGCCGCCACTGGGCGCTTGCGCGTCGGTGGCGTCTTCGCCACCGACAAGCTCCAGGCGCTGGTCCAGGGTCTGCCGCAGGTCCTGCCGGTGACGGTCTACGCGGAAACCGACGGCCGCCTGAAGATCGCCCAGCGCCCAACCACCGCCAGCTCTCGCTAAATCCGCGCAGGGGTAGTTCGTCTAGTGGGTTAGCCTTCCCGGTACCCCAAGACGCCCCATGACCTCTTCTCGCCATTCCACCCTCGCCTTGGCCCTGGCCGTTGCCTTGAGCCTCTGCGCCCTGGCGGCCTGGGCCCTGCTCCCCCGCGACGGCCAACACAGCCCGACGGTGGTGGTCAGTCGCGCCGACATCCAGAGCCAGGTGACCGCCCTGGGCACCTTGCAACCGCGCCGCTACGTCGATGTCGGTGCCCAGGCCTCCGGGCAGATCCTGCGCCTGCACGTCGAGCCCGGCAGCGAGGTGGAAGCGGGGCAATTGCTGGTGGAAATCGATCCAGCCACTCAGCGCGCCCGGGTCGAAGCCGGCCATGCGCAGATCGATGCGCTGCATGCCCAGCTTGCCGAACAACGCGCCTTGCAGACCCTGGCCAGCCAACAGCACCGCCGCCAATTGGAGCTGGCCCGCGGCAATGCCACCCGTGCGGAAGACGTGCAGAGCGCCAAGGCGCAGCTGGACGCCAGCGCCGCCCGGGTGCGCGGCATCGAGGCGCAGATTCGCCAGGCCCGCGCCGTGCTACGCCGCGATGAAGCCGAACTGGGCTACACCCGCATCTATGCCCCCCTGAGCGGCACCGTGGTGGCGGTGGACGCCCGCGAGGGCCAGACCCTCAACGCCCAACAGCAGACCCCGCTCATCCTGCGCATCGCCCGCCTCTCGCCAATGACGCTCTGGGCCCAGGTCTCCGAAGCCGACATCGGCCGTATCAAGCCCGGCATGGCCAGCTGGTTCACCCTGCTCAGCGGCGATCCGCGCCGCTGGGAAGGCACGGTCCGGCAGATCCTGCCGGTGCCCCCGCGGCCCCTGGAGCAGAGCAACCAGGGCGGGGGCAGCCCGGTCGGCGGCCAGGCCGGGCAGAGCCGGGTGGTGCTCTACACCGTCCTGATCGATGTCGACAACGAGGATCGCACCCTGATGGCCGACATGACCGCCCAGGTTACCTTCGTGGTGGACCGCGTGACCGATGCCCTGACCCTGCCAGTGGCGGCCGTGCAGGACGACGGCCACGGCAAGGGCCTGGCCTGGGTGCTGACGGCCAACGGCACGGTGCAAGCCCGCCGGCTGGAGACCGGCCTCAGTGATCGCCAGCGCGTGCAGATCCGCACCGGCCTGGCCGAAGGCGAACGCGTGCTGGTGGAGCCGCCGCAGAACGCCACGCCATGAGCCAGGCCCCGCTGATCGAACTGGAGGCCGTACACAAGGCCTATGGCAGTGGCGAGACGCCCCGTATCGAGGTGCTCAAGGGCATCTCCCTGGGCATCGAGGCCGGCGAATTCGTCGCCATCGTCGGCGCCTCGGGCTCCGGCAAATCGACGCTGATGAACATCCTCGGCTGCCTGGATCGCCCCAGCAGTGGCCAGTATCGCTTCGCCGGGCAGGACGTGGCGGCGCTGGATCGCGATGCCCTGGCCTGGTTGCGCCGTGAGGCCTTCGGCTTCGTCTTCCAGGGCTATCACCTGATTCCCACCGCCTCGGCCCAGGAGAACGTCGAGTTGCCCGCCCTCTACGCCGGCACCTCGACCAGCCAGCGCAGCCGCCGCGCGGCCGCCCTGCTGGAGCGCCTGGGCCTGGCGGAGCGGACCGCCAACCGGCCGCATCAGCTGTCCGGTGGTCAGCAGCAGCGGGTGTCCATCGCCCGGGCCTTGATGAACGGTGGCCACATCATCCTCGCCGACGAGCCCACCGGGGCGTTGGATAGCCACAGCGGCCAGCAGGTCATGGCCCTGCTCGACGAACTGGCCGCGGAAGGCCACGTCATCATCCTCATCACCCATGATCGCCAGATCGCCGAACGGGCCGCCCGGGTAATCGAGATCAGCGACGGCGAGATCGTCGCGGATCGCCGCCTGCGCCCGGCGGGCGAGCCAGGTCGCCCCGCCGTCGACCCCAGCGCCCGCCAGGAAGCCACGCGAGGTCTGCTGCTCGCCGAGGGGCACGACGCCCTGCGCAGTGCCTGGCGCACGCTGTGGAACAACCGGGTACGCACGGTGCTGACCCTGCTCGGCATCGTCATCGGCGTGGCGTCGGTGGTGGTGATGCTCGCCGTGGGCGAAGGCAGCAAGCGCAAGGTCATGGCGCAGATGGGCGCCTTCGGCTCCAACATCCTCTACCTGAGCGGTCGCGCGCCGAGTCCGCGCGCCCCCGAGGGTGTGGTGACCCTGGACGACGTGGCGGCCCTGGCGACCCTACCCCAGGTGCGCCGCATCATGCCGGTCAACGGCGCGGAATTGACCGTGCGCCATGGCAACCGCGACATGCAGGCCTACGTCGGCGGCAACAACCCGGACTTTCCCAAGATCCTCAACTGGCCGGTGGTCCGCGGCAACTACTTCAGCCAGGCCGACGAAGCCCAGGCCGCCACCGTGGCGGTGATCGGCGACCGGGTGCGCCGGACCCTGTTCGAGGAGCGCGACCCCATCGGCCAGCAGATCCTCATCGAGAACGTACCCTTCCGGGTGGTCGGGGTGCTCGCCGCCAAGGGTGCCAGCTCCGGCGACCAGAATGCCGACGACCGCATCGCCATCCCCTACTCCACCGCCAGCATCCGCCTGTTCGGTCGCCACCAGCCGGAGTACGTGATCATCGCCGCCAGCGACGGCAGCCAGGTCCACCGGGCTGGCGCCGCCATCGAACGCCTGATGCTGCGCCTGCACGACGGCCGGGCGGACTTCGAACTCACCAACGACGCCGCCCTGATCCAGGCCGAGGCGCGCACCCAGAGCACCCTGTCGCTGATGCTCGGGGCCATCGCCGCCATCTCGCTGCTGGTGGGCGGCATCGGTGTGATGAACGTGATGCTGATGACCGTACGCGAGCGGACCCGTGAGATCGGCATCCGGGTCGCCGTGGGCGCCCGCCAGCGCGACATCCTGCGCCAATTCCTCACCGAAGCGGGTCTGCTGGCGCTGGTCGGAGGACTCATCGGCCTGGCTCTGGCCTTGACCATCGGCGCGGCCCTGCACCTGGCAGGCGTGGCGCTGGTGTTCACCCTGCCGGCGGTCCTCGGCGCCTTCGGCTGCGCCCTGCTCACGGGCGTACTGTTCGGCTTCATGCCCGCGCGCCAGGCCGCCCGCCTGGACCCCGTCGTCGCCCTGGCCAGCCAATGACGCCCCCCAGCCTGCTACGCTGCCTGCCACTGTGCCTGCTGCTCACCGCCTGCGCCTCCCCACCCCCGCAGACGCCTCCCAGGACGGACGTCCCCGCCCAGTGGCAGGCCGGTCCCCAGCCCGCCCGCGAGCGCCTGGATGCCTGGTGGCAAGGCTTCGCCGATCCCCAGTTGGCGCCGCTGATCGAACGCGCCCGACGCAACAACCCCGACCTCGGCGCGGCCCTGGCCCGCGTGGAGCAGGCTCGCGCCCAGGCGCAGGTCGCCGCGGGTAACCGCTGGCCGACGCTGCAGGCGGGCTTCAACGGCAATCATGAACGCCTGCTGCGCGGCCCCGGCTACAGCGGCATCGACACCTACCGCGATGACCGACGCCTGGAAGTCTTCAGCCTGGGGCTCGCCGCCAGCTACGAAGTCGACTTCTGGGGCGGCGTGGCGGCGCGGGCGCGCAGCGGCGTAGCGACCTGGCAAGCCAGCGCCTTCGACCGCGACACCCTGGAACTCACGCTGCTGGCCAGCGTGGCCGCCAGCTACCTCGACTTCAGCGCCGTTCAGGCCCGCGCCGCCATCGCCCAGCACAACCTGGACAACGCCGAGCAGGTGCTGGCACTGGTCAGCACCCGCCAGGCCGCTGGCGCCGCCAGCCCCCTGGAGCTGGCCCAGCAACGCGGCCTGGTGGCCCGCCAGCGCCAGCAACTCGACAGCCTGCGCCAGGACGCCGCCAATGCCCGCCTGGCCCTGGCCACCCTGCTGGGTGAACCCGTGGCACGGCTGCATCTCGCGACCAACGACTTCGCCCACCTGCAGGTGCCGGATACCGGCGTCGGCCTACCCAGCGAACTGCTCGCCCGTCGCCCTGACATAGCCCGCGCCGAAGCCCGCCTGGCCGCGGCCCAGGCCGACGTCCAGGTGGCGCGCAGCCTGATGCTGCCGCGCCTGACCCTCAAGGCCAACCTGGCGGTGGGCGCCAATCATCTGGCCGACCTGTTCGCCAATCGCTACTACGACCTTGGCGGCGCCCTGCTCGCCCCCATCTTCAACGCCGGCGCCCTGCGCGCCGGCTACCAGGCCAGCCAGGCACGCCAGCAAGAGCTGCTGGCGAACTACCGCAAGGCCATTCTCGACGCCTTCGCCGACGTCGACCGCGCCCTCAACGACGGCGCCGGGCTGGATCGTCAACTGCACTGGCAAACCCAGGTCCTGGACCAGGCGCAGCAAGCCTTCGGCCTGGCCGAAACCCGCTACCGCGCCGGCGCCGACACCCTGCTCACCCTGCTCGACACCCAACGCAACCTCTACCAGGCCCAGGACGACGCCATCACCCTGCGCCTGCAGCGCCTCAAGGCCAGCGTGGCGCTGTTCAAGGCGCTGGGGGGTGGGTGGGAGGGTGCTGCTGAAAGCATGCCTCAAATCCGCTAGCCCAAACGCAGCAAAATCTATCAACGGACGCCGCCCGGAGATCGCGCTTCTCGCGCAGCTTTTTACGTCTGCCTCGCAACGCTTAAAGATGTCGGACATCGGCCGATAAAGCGGCACTATGCGAAGGAAGCTTAACTTTTGAATATGAATTCGCCTCTAGGCACACGCGGACTGTCGATCCTATTGAAAGATGTAAAGGATCCCGCCGTCAGCGACTGGGTAAGACGCCTCGCGGGGTTGATCCGCGAGAGATTCCCAAAGGCAGACTTCTACCCGCTACGCAAGCGCAACGCTGGACTGAACTACGGTATCTATCTAGGAGTAGGTGCCAGACGATCGGGAAGCGACTCCGGAAAAAATGCCTTCATCGTCAGTATCAAGCAGACACACGCGAAAATCGGCCTCCAACACAACGGCCAATTCGCCCGCAAGTACGGTCCTCGTCTGAGCACGACTCGTCTGTACTCTCACGAGACACCTGACCTCGCACAGGTCGGTGAATGGCTCAGCGAGTTATACGACACGGTAGATACTCTCGACCGCAGCGCCTTCGAAGGTGAAGGTCACTCGCTGGACGATTACCTCGATGCGCAAGGCACCTTTTCCGAAGAGACAACAGACGTGCAAAAGCTTCCTGCTTCTATACCCTTGAATCAAATCCTCTATGGCCCGCCTGGCACCGGGAAGACCTATTCGGTCATCGAAGCTGCGTTGAAGATTCTCGATCCAGAGTTTCTTGCGACTGTAAAAGATGATGTCAATCTAAGCGCTGACGAACGTCGCCGCTGCCTCAAGGATCGCTTCGATCATCTGCACGTCGCGGAGCGACGCATCGGTTTCGTGACCTTCCATCAAAGCTTCAGCTACGAGGACTTCATCGAAGGACTGCGGGCGGTCAGCAATGAAGACGCAGGCGGAGGCATCAGTTATCGAGTCGAGGAAGGTGCCTTTCTGCAGCTTTGCCAGCATGCCATTCGCGATACCGATTACGAACAGGACAAGGGTATCGAGCCGGAAGCCAACGTCTGGAAAATTTCCATTGGCGAGGTCCACGACGAGGAAAGCCGGCGACTATGCTTCGAGCGTGGCGAGGCGCGTATCGGCTGGCCCGACTTGGGCGATCTGCGCAGCGCGAACCTGGAAGATCCGCAATGGCAGCTGGGGCCTAAAGAGCGTAGTTGCCTCAACTATTTCGGTCGTGAAATAAAGCAGGGTGACATCCTGATATGCCGAGGCAAAGGCACCTCGATCGCGGGGATAGGCGTCGTCTCTGGCGAATATCGTCACGAGCCAGTTGCTCCTGCCGGCATGAAGAGCGATTTCCGTAACGTCCTTCCCGTGCGTTGGCTGACCACTCAAACCAGCTTGGACATCCTCTCATTGAATGCTGGGATCGGCTTTACCCAATCCACTGTGTACGCCTTGAGCCGTATCAAATGGGTAGATATCCAGAACGCGCTGGATCAGAAGAACGAAACGCTCAGCGGCGCGCCTCCCGTAAAACAACGTCTCAAGCAGCGGCCAGCACATGTCATGATCATCGACGAAATCAACCGCGGTAACGTATCGCGGATATTCGGTGAACTCATCACGCTGATCGAGACCTCCAAGCGCGAGGGCGCGAACGAAGCCTTGCAAGTCATGCTGCCCTATTCGAAAAAATTGTTCAGCGTACCCGCCAACGTCTATCTGATCGGCACCATGAACACGGCGGATCGTTCATTGGCGGCGATGGACGTCGCCTTACGGCGTCGCTTCGTCTTTCAAGAGATGCCACCGCGTGCTGACCTGCTCGACAACCTAATGGTCGAAGGAATCAATATCGGACGCCTCTTGAGCGTCATGAATCAACGGATAGAAGTGTTGCTTGATCGCGACCATCGCCTGGGCCATGCGTACTTCATGTCTTTGCACGAAAATTCTGCATTGAGTGAGTTGGAGTCCATCTTCCGCGCCCAGATTTTGCCGCTACTCCAGGAATACTTCTTCGACGACTGGAGCCGTATACAGCTGGTTTTCAATGATCATCGCAAGTCAGAGGATCTACGGTTCGTAAACCAGGCACAGTGTGATTTCGCAGCGCTGCTCGGCCCGGACCATGCGAATTTTTCCGGCAGAGCCCCTTGGCAGATCAACGAGGACGCTTTCTTGAAAGCGGACGCCTATCTTCAGGTCATCGACCATCGTCTCACCGCGACGAGCGATGATGAAGAAGACCCTGAACCTATACCCGGTGTCGCGCTTAAGGAAGAAGTGGCCTTTCGCGAATACAGGTTAGAGTGCTTCGCCAATGATTCGGTGAAAGTAAAAGGCGTGAACGGCTATGAGAAGGCACTTCCCTTGCTGCGTTCCTGGGCGCCCGATCTAGGTGTTGAACTTGAATGGAGTACTGGCCGGCCTAAGAATACTAGGCACCTAGGACGCGAGCTTATCCAGATCATACGCAAACAGTCGTCATGAGCCAGCTGATCACCGTGCGTGAATACGCACGCCTGACCACGGCGACACTGATCGAAACCAGCCTGGACCAGGCTCAGATAAGTCAAAGCGCCTTCGACTATCTGTGTGAACTCAACGAGTCTTTCACCCGCGGCGGCGCGACGCTGGTACAGGTCGATGGACGCCGCGCGCTGCGCCTGGACAATCATGTCGGGATGATCGAAACGCCTTGTGGCACACGCATCGAGATCCTGCCCAAACACACTCGCAAGGGCGACTGCCTGCTTGCCGCTAGGCACTTGCTGCGACGTCTGATCCAGAACGCCTTGCGCCTCCCCACACGGTCGGCTGAAGCAGCCAGCCTCGAACGCTTCGACAGCCCCCTGTCAGAGTGGATCATGCGGCAGTTTCTGGAAGCGCTCGAAACGCTCAGCAAAAGAGGCCTCCGCTTCGACTATCGCCGTGAGGAAGAGGAGCAACGCTTCCTTCGCGGTCAGTTGAACGTCACCGCCCAACTGCGACAGCCTCCCGGTCGCCAGCATCACTTCCAGATTCGCCATGATATCTATACGGCGGATCGAGCAGAAAATCGGCTCTTGATGGCCGCCTTGGCGCGAATCTGCACCGCCACTCGAGATGCGAAAAACTGGCGCCGGGCGCACGAGCTGCGCATACGCTTCCAGGAAATACCTGCTAGCCGAGACGTTGCCGCAGACTTTCGTCAATGGCGTGCCGACCGGCTGATGGCGCATTACCAGGAGATTCGTCCTTGGTGCGAACTCGTGCTGGGTGATCAAACGCCGACGTCGATTGCAGGTGAATGGCGAGGTATCAGCCTGCTCTTTCCTATGGAACGCTTATTCGAAGAGTACGTGGAAACGCAGCTTGGGCGCCATCTCGATTCTCTGGCCCAACTAACGCCCCAGACCAGTCGTCACTACCTTTGCACCTATAAGCAGGAGCGCCAAGTCCTACTCAGACCCGACTTGCTGGTTGAGCATCATCAGGGAGCCTGGGTAGTGGATGCCAAGTGGAAGTTACTCGATGGCATCGGTCGTGAACGACCGAAAAAGTTGTCCCGCGATGATTTCTTCCAACTGTTCGCCTATGGGCAACACTACCTGAGTGGAGCAGGCGAGCTCATCTTGGTGTATCCCGCGCATCCCGACTTTCCCACGGCGCTGCCTGAGCCATTCGAATTTCCCGATGGCAAGCGTCTCTGGGTATTGGCGCTCGATCTCGATACCGGTGTGCTGTCGGGCGCGACGCGAACCTGCTTGCCGCTCCGACAGCAGAGCACACTACACAGTGGATAGCTGCTGCCGGCGCATCGATCTCCTGCAATGGCAGCGTCCTTACGCGACCCTCAAAGCCCCAGCCGCACCACCCCATCGCTCCCGTTCTCCCGCCACAGTTCGTGCTTGCGGTCTATGGGTGCCTTGACGGTCAGGTAGAGGGTCTTCTCGTCGGGGGCGACGGCCAGGCTGTTGGGGTGTACCGGCAGGGGGACGTTGCGCAGCAGGCGCTGGCTTGCGAGGTCGTAGACCAGCACGCCGCCCGAGCCCTGGGTGTCGCCGTGGCCGCTGCCGCGGTAGGTGGCGACCAGCCGGCCGGTCGCGGGCAGGACCTTGATGTCCAGCAGGCCCTTGACCCCGGTGGCGATGGGCGCGCCGAAGCGGCCGCTGGCCAGGTCGAAGGTCAGGATGGCGTTGGTGTTGGAATCGGTCATGTAAAGCCGGCGCGCCTGGGCGTCCAGGGCCATGTTGAGCAGGAAATGGCGCGAGGCCTTGGGCTCGTCGCTCTGGGTTTCGCCGGTGCTGTAGCGCTTGACGATCTGGCCGGTGCGCGGCTCGATGGCCACCAGTTCGTCACGTCCGCCCTGGCTGGCGTAGAGCAGCCCGCTGGCCGTGTCGTAGGCCAGGCCCGCGGTCCATAGCCCGGTCATGACTGTGTGCTTGAGGGTGAAGGTCTTGGCCTCGACGATCCAGACCCGCCCTCGTTCATCGGGGCTACTGACGAAGATCAGCCCACTGGCGGCATCCACCAGCACCTTGCGGGTATGGGGCGTCGCGAGTTCACCGGCCGCGTTGCGCTCGGGTTGGGCCAGCTTGAGGGTGCGCTTGACCTGGCCGCTGTCGGCAGCGATTTCGGCGAGGCTGCCGTCCAAAGTGAGGCCGGCGTAGAGGGTGCGGGTCTGGGCATCGAGCGCCAGGGCGAAGGGCTTGTCGAGCAACTGGATGGTTTGCACGGCGCGCAGGGTGAGCGGATCCAGCCGATAGATCAGCCCGCTGCTGCGCTCATCGAACGAGGGACTGGCGGCGACGAACAACTCGTTGTGCGAGAAATCGCCGACGATCTCGTAGAGGCCCCGGTAACCGTCCTGGCGCCAGAAGCCTGCCGCTGCCATCGGTCCTGGAGCCGAGCCGGCCAGGGTGGGGGCCGGAGTGGACGGGGTGCCGGTGGCGGCGCAACCGCCCAGTCCGAGGGTGGCGATCAAGAGGCCGAGCGCAGAGATCTTGCAGCGAGTGGGCGACATGGGGGCTCCGTTTTCCCAGGTTGACGAGGGGTCTCCTGGCTAGACGAAGGCCGAGCGCCGGGATTTAGCCGACGCAGGACAGCGGACGCCCTGGGCGGGTCACGCCATGCGTTGCGCCAATTGAGGACGCTGGACACCCGCCTCCTGCCAATGGGCGAACAGCGAATTGGCGATCTCCTCGGCGCGCAACGGCAGCACCGACAGCAGGGTATCGCTGAGGCCGTGGCTGGCCTGGCTGAAGCCCTGCAGGTAGATGGGCGCGCGCAGCTGCGGATCGGCAAGGACACGGTAGTCGCGGGCCACGCCGGGGGTCTCGCCCAGGTAGTCGCGCAGCGGCGCCAGCAGGCGCTGGTGGGAGGTGCGCTCGTAGCCGGTCGCCAGGATCACCAGGTCGTAGCGGTGGCGATGGACGTCGCCGGTGGCGGTATCCCTCAGGGTCAGGTCGACGCCGTCGGCGTCGACCTCGGCACGCTCGATCTGGCGGCGGCAGAGGAAGCCATGCCGCGCCTGGCGAGCGACCTTCTGCCGGTAGAAGATGCCGTAGATGCGCTCGATCAGGTCCAGGTCCACCACCGAGTAGTTGGTGTTCTGGAATTCGGCGATGAGCTTCTCGCGTTCGCTGGCCGGCTCGTTGAACACCAGGTCGGTGTAGTTCGGCGAAAAGACGTCGTTGACGAAAGGGCTGTCGTCGGCTGGCTTGAGCACCGCGGCGCGCAGGATCATGTCGACCTGTACCGAGGGGAAGCTGTCGTTGAGGTCGATGAAGGCCTCGGCGGCGCTCTGGCCACCGCCGATCACGGCGATGCGCATGGGCTGGTGGCGGGTGCAGGGCTGGTCGGCCATGCGCGCCAGGTAGTGGGCGTGGTGGAACACCCGGGGATGCTCGTGCAGGGCGGCGAATTGCGCCGGGAAGCGCGGGGTGCCGCCGGTGCTCAGCACCAGGGCGCGGGTCAGGTGCTCCCGCTCACGGCCCTGGGCGTCGTGGGCGCGGACGCGCAGCACCTCCACGCCCTGGGCACCGGGCACCGGCTCCACCGCCACCACGGTCTGGCCGTAGGCGGCCTGGGCCTCGAAGTGGCTGGCCACCCAGCGCAGGTAGTCGTTGAACTCCAGCCGGCAAGGATAGAAGGTGCCCAGGTTGATGAAGTCCACCAGGCGGCCCTGCTCGCGCAGGTAGTTGACGAAGCTGAAGGGGCTGGTGGGATTGCGCAGGGTCACCAGGTCCTTGAGGAAGGAAATCTGCAGTTCGCTCTGGTTGACCAGGGTGTTGCCGTGCCAGCGGTAGTCGTCCTGCCGGTCGAGGAACAGGGTACGCGGCCGCTGGCCCCAGGCCGGCGCCAGTTCGCGCAGGGCGATGGCCAGCGCCAGGTTGGAAGGTCCGAAGCCGATACCGAGGAGGTCTTGGGGTTCAGCGTGGGCGGTCATGCAGGAATCCTCTGGAGAAAGGGAGTGGCGCTCGCGGCGACGCGCACCTGTGCTGAACTTACGAAACACCTTGACGAAAATTTACTGCCCGACCGTGCCGGCCATCCGCTACGCCGGCTCAGGAGGACAGCGGCCACCGGGCATGGCGGGCGTACCAGGGGCGGCGCGGAGTCCGGTCGAGCCAGCGTGCGAGCCGGTCGGTCTCGCTGAAGACCGTGCGCAGCGCCAGCTTCATGGTCTCCACGTCGAGCACCGGTTCCCGACTGGCGGCCTGGATCGCGGACAGCCCGCAGCCGTGGGTGCTGGGGCCGAGCCAGGGATCGTCCACCTCGACCCAGCGCCCCGGGGCGAACCAGCGGACGCCGTGCTGCAGGCGACGCTCGACCTGGCCGGGATGGAAGCGTTGGTGGGCGCGGTACCAGTCTTCGATACGGTCGTCGATCCAGCCGTGGAAATGCCAGAACACGGGATTGACGTGAGAGGAGAAGGGATCGCCGAGGAAGTCGTTCTCGGCACCGAACCAGCGTGGACTGAAATCCAGCGGATCGCGGTCGCCGATCACCGCGGCGCCATTGGCGGGGTCACGGGTCACGCTGGCCCAGCGCATGTGCAGCCAGTCGTGCATGCCCAGTTCCACCTCGGAACCGAACTGCCCCAGCGTCAGCCGGGCCAGGTACTCGGGGTCCTGGTAGCGCGACTCCCAGGCAAGGAAGTTGCTCTCGTAGGCCGCATCGCTCTTCAGGCCGCGGAGCCAGAGGCTGTATTCCTCGTCGCCCTCGGCCACCCAAGCCGGGGGCACGGCGAAACCATCGAGATTGTCCAGCTGGCGCAGAAAGGCCTGGCGATCCTGCTGCAGGGCCGGTGCCGTGCGAGGCAGCCGGGGCCAGGACGGCAGGTCCTGCATCGCCCGGGTGTGCTGCAGCATGTGCCGGTGCATGAACAGGAAGTCCACGCCCGAGCCGTTGCGATCCTTGCGCGGGCCGCGGGCGTCGCGCTCCCGATCCAGTGGGCCCGGCTGCCAGCCCAGCGCACGCACCGCATCACGCTGACGCCGGTCCATTCGGTGCCAACGGTCGCGGGTCGCGTGCCACACCTGGTGGAACAGCCGGTGATCGGGGGCGGCGAGCATCGCCAGCAGCGCCGGCTGCAGCGGCACGCGCTCCCGGGCGAGGGGAAAGGCGCGCTTGACGGCGACGAAGGTGCCGGCCGGCTGCGGCGCCGAGGGTGCCAGCGCCAGGGGCAGCAGACGACCGCTCAGGCTGCCGGCACCGCTATCGGCCGCGGTAGCCCAGACCTCGTCGAACAGCAGCCTGAGTTCGTAGGCGGGTACGGCCGCCTCGCCGGAATAGAGGCGGCAGGTGAAGGCGCCGCCGGCATCGCCACGCAGATCACCCAGCAGGCGATAGGGTGGCGTGGCCACACCACGCAGGTGTTCCGGCAGCCCCAGGAAACCCTGGATCGCCCGCCCCTGGGCGCCGACGTCCAGCACCATTTCCAGCCCAGCAGCCGGTAGGCCTGGCAGGGGCTCGGCCAGGGGGCCCAACTGCCACAGGCCGCGCAGCCGGTCGCCGAAACGAGCCAGCGGCGTGGGCGCCAGCTCCAGGCTCGCCTCCCCGGGCGTGGGGGGCGGCTCGGTGGGCGCCGTCCAGCGCGCCAGGTCGCGCGCCGGCAGCACGACCGCGCCGGTGACGGCCAAGGCGCCCAAGAGGTATCTGCGGGAAACCTTCATCGGCCTGCTACACGTTCCAGGAATGACATGCCGCTAGAACGTAGCGCCACCGGGCAAATTTACCGCCCCGCTAAATTCCGCGGCAGGTGCCTCGTCTCTCCGTGACAACCCGCCGCCCCGCAGGCGGGTGCCTTTCGAGCCTAGCGAGACGCCCCATGTCCTACCGTGTCAAAGCCCTGCTGGTGGCCCTGCCCCTGCTCGCCTTCCTGATCGCCGCGGCGCTGCTGGGCTGGCAGCGCTGGATGGGGCCGCTGGGCTACTCGCCCCAGGTGCTGGCCCATGCCCGGGAGCTGCACGAGCATATCATCGCCTTCGACAGCCGCATCACCGTGCCGCTGGACTTCGGCACCCACGGCCAGGAGGCCGACCGGGACGGGCCAGGCCAGTTCGATCTGGTCAAGGCCGGGCGCGGACGGCTGTCGGCGGCGGCCCTGGCGATCTTCGGCTGGCCGGAACTGTGGAACGGCCCCAACGCCCCGCACCATCCCACCCCCGGTTTCGTCGCCGAGGCCCAGCAACAGCAGGAGACGCGTTACCGCATCCTCAGCGGCATGACCCGCGACTTCCCCGAGCGGGTGGCCTTCGCCTATGGGCCGGACGACGTCCGCCGGCTGGCCATGGAAGGCAAGTTCGCCATCGTCATGAGCCTGCTCAATGCCTATCCCCTGGGCGAGGATCTGGACCGTCTGGACGTCTGGTATGCCCGCGGCATGCGCATGTTCGGCTTCAACTACACCGGCAATAACAGCTGGTCCGATTCCTCGCGCCCCCTGCCCTTCTTCAACGACATCCCCGACGCCCTGGGCGGCCTCTCGCCCCTGGGCCGCGACGCGGTGGGCCGGCTCAACGACCTGGGCGTGGTGATCGACGTCTCGCAGATGTCCACCCCGGCGCTGGAGCAGGTCGCCCAGCTATCGCGCGCGCCCCTCGTCGCCTCCCATTCGGCGCCACGGGCCCTGGTGGACATTAAGCGCAACCTCTCGGACCGCGAGTTGCAACTCATCGCCCGCAGTGGCGGGGTCGTCCAGGTGGTGGCCTTCTCCGGCTATCTGCGCCCGCCGAGCGCCGAGACGCTGGCCAAGCTGAACGCCCTGCGCCAACGCTTCGAACTGCCCCCGCTGACCGGGCTGGACAACGCCCTGATGCCGGGCGATCCCATCATCGCCATCTGGCCGGAAGCACGTTTCGGCGACTATGCCAGCCAGCTCTACGCCCTGCTCGAAGAAGACCCCAAGGCCAGCCTCGCCCAGTACGTGGACGCCATCGACTACACGGTGAAGAAGGTCGGCATCGATCACGTCGGCATCAGCTCGGACTTCAACGATGGCGGCGGCCTCGACGGCTGGCAGAACGCCGGGGAATTGCGCAACGTGACCGCCGAGCTGATCACCCGTGGCTACAGCGACGCCGACATCGCCAAGCTGTGGGGCGGCAATTTCCTGCGGGCCTGGGCCGAGGTACAGGCCAAGGCCAAACACCCCTCGCACCCCCAGGAGCACGCCGGTCATGAGTGACAGACGCAGCTTCCTCAAACGGGGTGGCCTGCTGGCGGCCGGTCTGCCGCTGCTGGCCCTGGCGGGTCGCGACACCCTGTCGAGCCAGGGGGGCACGGCGTCCTGGGCGGACCTGCGGGCCCAGTTCGACCTGGACCCCAGCTATCTGCATTTCGCCACCTTCCTGCTCACTTCCCATCCCCGCCCGGTGCAGGACGCCATCGAGGCACTGAAACGCCGCTTCAACGCCAATCCGGGCGAGGCGGTGGACTGGGACCGGGAGGAAATCTGGGCCTACGAAGACCGCATCCGCGAACGGGCCGGCCAGTACTTCGGCGTGCGACCGAGCCAAGTCGCCCTCACCGGCAGCACCAGCGAAGGGCTGGCGGCGATCTACGGCGGCCTGGTGGTGCCGGCGGGCAAGGAGATCCTCACCACGGTCCACGAGCACTACGCCACCTACACCCGCCTGGACTATCGCGAGCAGCTGATGGGTACCCGGGTGCGCAAGATCGAGCTGTTCCGCGATCCGGCCCAGGTCACGGTGGCGGAGATGGTGGCCAACGTCGCCCGCGCCATCCGCCCGGAGACCCGGGTGCTGGGGTTGACCTGGGTGCAGTCCGGCAGCGGGGTCAAGCTGCCGATCCGCGAGATCGCCCAGGTGGTGCGCGACGCCAACCAGGGTCGTGCCGAGGAGGATCGCATCCTCTATGTGGTGGACGGCGTCCATGGCTTCGGCGTGGAGGATGCCACTTTCGCCGACTTCGGCTGCGACTACTTCATTGCCGGCACCCACAAGTGGCTGTTCGGCCCGCGCGGCACCGGGGTGATCATCGCCGCGCGCGAAGAGCTGCAACCGCACCTGATCCCGAGCGTGCCGACTTTCACCCGCGCCGACAGCTTCGGCACCCTGATGACGCCGGGTGGCTACCACGCCTTCGAGCATCGCCTGGCGCTGGGCCAGGCCTTCGAGCTGCACCTGCAACTGGGCAAGGCCCGCGTCCAGGCGCGCATCCATGCGCTCAACGACTACCTGAAGACGCGTCTGGCGGAATACCCCCGGGTGCAACTGGTCACCCCGCGGAGCCCGGCGCTGTCTTCCGGCTTCACCTTCTTCCGGGTGGACGGCCGCGCCTGCGAGGCCGTGGCCCGCTACCTGATGGAGCGCCGGGTGATCTGCGACGCCGTCGCGCGCGACGTCGGCCCCGTGGTCCGCCTGGCCCCCAGCCTGCTCAACGACGAGGGCCAGATCGATCGGGTGATCGAGCTGCTGGCCCCGCGTCTCGCCTGATGTCTTTCGCCCCTTTCGGAGGAATGCCGATGTCCCCGTTACGCCCCCTGGCCCTGGCCATCCTGCTCAGCGCCGCCCTGCCCGTCTTCGCTGCCGACAAGGCTCCTGGTACCGTCTTCAAGGACTGCACGCATTGTCCGGAGATGGTCGTGCTGCCCGCTGGCCGCTTCATCATGGGCACACCGGAAAACGAGGTGGGACGCCAACCCGACGAGGGTCCGCAGCACCTGGTGACCTTCGCCCGTCCCTTCGCCATCAGCCGCTACCAGGTGACCGCCGCGGAGCTGGCTGCCTACGTCAAGGCCACCGGCGTCCGCCTCGCCGACGGCGATACCCGCCCCGGTCGCCAGTGCCTGGCGGGCAAGCCGCGCTACCAGCAGGGCCCACGCCAGCCAGCGGTGTGCGTCTCCTACCAGGACGTGGTCGACTACGCCGCCTGGCTGTCCCGCGAGACCGGCGAGCACTACCGCCTGCTCAGCGAGGCGGAACGCGAATACGGCGCCCGCGCCGGCAGCCCCGGCGCCTTCCCTTTCCCCATGGATCCAGGCCCTAACTACAGCATCGCCAAGCACGCCAACACCTACGGCGCCAGCGATGGCTATAACGACACCTCGCCGGTGGGCAGCTTCCCGCCCAACGCGTTCGGCGTCTACGACATGCACGGCAACGTCTATGAATGGGTCGCCGACTGCTGGCACGACCACTACAACGGTGCCCCCACCGATGGCAGCGCCTGGATCGACGATCCCCGTTGCGAGCTGGTGCAGATCCGCGGCAACGACTGGGGTGAACCACCGGTGTTCTCGCGCTCGGGGAATAGGAACAACGCCTATCGCACCGACCGTGGCGACTGGCTGGGCTTCCGGGTGGCGCGGGAGCTGTGAGCGGATCGGCGCCAGGCGCACAGGCCTGGCGCCAAGGCCTCAGCCGCGCTCGGCGAGCAGCGTCAACCCCTCGTGCAGGGCCGGAAACAGGCTGCGGTTGAAGTTGTTCCAGCGCAGCTCGTAGATGGTGTCGTCGGGCGAGATCTCGGTGTTGAGTACGTCATGGAAGACCTCACCCGAGTCGATGCCGTTGTCCACGTAGTGGAAGGAGGCACCCGTCAGGAACAGCGGCTCGGTCGGCTCCGTCGCGCGGGTACTCCAATCGATCACCCGCTGCCCGCGAGCCCCGTACAGGGCGTTCCAGGTGGCATAGGCACCGCGCCGCTCATAGGGCGATTCGAGTCGGGTGATGCCCGGATGGATGTTCATGATCCGCCGCGCGAAGGGGGCGCCGGGGCGGACCAGTTCGTCGAGGATCACCAGCAGGCCGTCGAGCACCACGACGTCGGCTTCCAGCTCGACCAGGACGTCGTGCAGCCGCTGCTCGAAATCCCGCTTGCCCGCGACGTGCGCCGCCGTGCCCCGCGGGTGCCGTCGATAAGTCGAGGGGACGCTGAGCAACAGGTCGTTCACCCGCCAGCCCTGCACCTCAAGTCCTGCGGGATACAGCCAGGGCTGCCCTGCAACCGGCGCGAAACCGTAGTCGCCGATCAACTGCCGATCGCGTGGCGACTGCTCGTCATCGTCGTACACCACGCCCACCAGGCGGTAGGCATCGCCCAGGGGCGTCCGGTCGAGGGATTCCACGAGGAATTCCAGGACCGATTTCATGTAGCGCTGCTCACCCTTGAACTCCACCAGTCGCCCTGCCCGGTCAGCCGCGGCGTTGCGCAGTGACCAGATGTACACCAGGTTCTTTTTTTTCATCGTTCGGCTCCCGCTGAATGGATCGGCGCCCTCGGCGCCTGCAGGAAAGAACGAACTGAGCGGCCGCCAGTTTATGGCGATCCCGGCGGGTGACGACGCGAACCCCACGGGCCGGGCGCAGACGGTCGTCCCAGACGCGACGCGGCGTTTGTGCCCTGTCCGCGAAAAGCTCGTCGTGGCAGCTAAAGATCCGACCACGAGATTCGTCTGTCCGGGTTAGGGAGCCTTTGCCCTTCGCCCACCCTCCCGACAGGAGTCATCGATGTCGACGTCCACCCGCGGCGCCTTCTACAGCCTGCTCGCCCTCCTCCGCCCCTTCCGCGGCCTGGTGGCGGTCTCCATCGTGCTCGGCATGCTCGGCGGCCTCGCCATCACCCTGTTGCTGGCCACCATCAACAACGCCCTGCACACCACCGCGGGCCTGCCGCAGAGCGTGGTGCTCGCCTTCGCCGCCCTGTGCGGCCTGGCGCTCGCCAGTTCCATCGTCTCGGACATGGGCACCAATTACGTCGGCCAGCGCATCATCGCCGCCCTGCGCAAGGACCTCGGCGAGAAGGTGCTGTCGGCGCCCATCGAGCAAATCGAGCGCTACCGCGCCCATCGCCTGATCCCGGTGCTGACCCACGACGTCGATACCATCAGCGACTTCTCCTTCGCCTTCACCCCGCTGGCCATTTCCGCCACCGTCACCCTGGCCTGCCTGGGCTACCTCGCCTACCTGTCGGTGCCGTTGTTCCTGATCATGGTCGTGGCCATCGTCATCGGCACCAGCGTGCAGTACTGGGCCGGCGGCAAGGGCATCCGCGGCTTCGACCTGGCGCGGGACCACGAAGACGAGCTGCAGCGCCACTACAGCGCCATCGCCTCGGGGGCCAAGGAACTACGCATGCACCGCCCGCGGCGCTTCCGCATGAACCTGCATCGCATCCAGGAAACCGCCGATCTCATCAGCGCCATCCAGGTGCGCTCAGTGAACATCTACATCCTGGCCAAGACCTTCGGCTCCATGCTGTTCTTCGTGGTCATCGGCCTGGCCCTGGCCTACCAGGCCTATCGCCCCGATCCCGACCCCACGGTGATCACCGGCTTCATCCTGGTGCTGCTGTACATGAAAGGGCCGCTGGAACACCTGGTGGGCTATCTGCCAGTGGTAGGCAAGGCCAAGGTGGCCTTCGGTCGCATCAGCGAACTGGCCGAGCGCTTCTCCTCGCCCGAGGCCCATCTGCTCATGGAAGACAGCGAGGCGCCCGATGCCGAGGTTCGCCAGCTGGAACTGCGCCAGGTGACCTACAGCCCACCCGCGGTCGCCGGCAGCGAACCCTTCCGCCTGGGTCCGATCGACCTGCGCATCCGCCAGGGCGATATCGTCTTCATCGTCGGCGAGAACGGCTCGGGCAAGACCACCCTGATCAAGCTGCTGCTCGGGCTCTACCAACCTCAGAGCGGGGAAATTCGCCTGAACGGCGCGCCGGTGACCGATCTCACCCGGGACGACTACCGCCAGTTGTTCACCACCGTCTTCGCCGACTACCACCTCTTCGACGACTTGGTGCAGGGCCAGGCCAAGACCTCGCTGGAGCAGGCGAGTCGCTACCTCGAACGCCTGGAGCTGGCGCACAAGGTCAGCGTCCGCGACGGCGCCTTCACCACCACCGACCTCTCCACCGGCCAGCGCAAGCGCCTGGCCCTGGTCAACGCCTGGCTCGAAGAACGCCCGGTGCTGGTCTTCGACGAATGGGCCGCGGACCAGGACCCGGCCTTCCGCCGGGTCTTCTACACCGAGCTGCTACCGGAGCTGAAACGCCTGGGCAAGACGCTCATCGTCATCAGTCACGACGACCGCTACTTCGACATGGCCGACCAGCTGGTGCACCTGCGTGCAGGCCAACGGGTGAGTGAATGCGTGCCGTCCTGAGGACTGCACGTTTCTTCGCTATAGGGTATCTCTCTACTTCTCGATCTGCGCCATGGGCTCTAGAGCGAGCGCGCTTTACTATTGTTGCTGTTGCCAGGAAACGCCTGTCGTGCTGTCCGCCACAATTGTATTAATCAACGTATGAGCCTGAACCAGTCGGGACACGCGAACGAATACAGTCCGTATACCTGATTTAAGCGACGCGGCGCGAACTGAATCAGCATGCTTTTACTGGTCGCAGGCAACTCAAGACTGCATCCTGCATGATGCTGATAGAAGGTAACCAGTGGTAGAAGCGCCAGTGAGTTGCGTAGGCGCTACGCTTGTCATCGCTACTTCCCTTGTTTCTCTTTCATTTTCTGAACGGCATCTGGCAGATTCTGGATTAATTTTACACCCAGATAAAACGATCCTTTACCGACCAGCTTTGCCGCTGAAGCGGCTTTGGCCATACCTGTACCGTGGGAAAAGTCATCTTTAACTTCGCCCCATGCATCGCCCATCATTTTATCGAGCGATTCATTGAAAGAAGGCCTACTGCTAACCTCTTGAAATTCATCCTCCATACCCTTTTCCTCGGCAAGCAGCCCATTGCAATGGATTAAAATTACTATTTAAGCCACGTATAAATACTAGGTTTCTACTGCAGAAATGATCTTCGCCTGCCCACGCTCGCGCTCCTTGATTTTTTCCTTCGCTTGGCTTGCACTGCTAGCCCGCACAGTGGTAGTGATTACCGAAGGGCTCGTACCACGGGTAAACGTTACACGAAAGTTTTTGTCGCTCATCCCTGCTTCTCCAAGTACAGGCAAATGCTTTACAAAATCACGTTTATCACTTGAAGCCTCAGAGCACAAGCCTGCTATAACTATAAAAAAGCTTGAGCAGTAACCCAGCGCGCCTTAGGCAGAGCCGAGCATAGCCCTGGGTGAACTACGCAGCCTGTCTCAGGACGAAGACGGATGCTTCTCGTCATAGCCCACGAGCATCAGCAAATTTGAGCATCGACTTGGCTCCTCCCAGCCGCACTAACGCTGGCGAGTAGAAGTAAGCTAGTAACCAACAGGATCAGGAGTTTAAAAAATTAAAATGCCGGCTCGTGGCCGGCATTCGTAATGCTGAAGGGATGGGTCAGTAGCTGTAGGTCAGGCTGAACAACACGTTACGCGGATCGCCGAAGTAGTTGTGACCATAGTCCACCGACTGGTAGTAGCGCTTGTCGAACAGGTTGTTGACGTTCACGGCGCCGCTCAGCTCCTTGGTGAAGCGATAACCCAGACGTGAATTCCAGATGGCGAAGCCACTCTGCTCGCGACCGTAGTAGCCGAAGCCGGCCGAACGACTTTGGGCGTTGACGCCACCGCCGATGGATACCTTCGACCAGTCGCCGGGCAATTGGTAGTCCAGCCAGGAGCGGAAGATGTGCTTGGGCGTATGGATGCTGGCACCGACATCGCTGCCGATGTCCGGGGCGGCGCTCTGGTAGCGCAGCAGGTTGAGCGTATAGGCCGCATACAGCTGCAGGTCGTCCGCCAGCGCGCCGCTGATCTCGGCTTCGAAGCCCCGGCTGATGGCCTTGCCACCGCCGTAGTAGCAGGTACCGCCGCAGTTGGCTTCCTGGATACCCGGATCGAGATCGCCGTTCTCGATCGGAATGTTGTTCTGCTCCATGCGGAACATGGACAGGCTGACGTTCAAGCGACCGTCGTTCAGCACGCCCTTGATGCCGGTTTCGACGCTCTTGCCGGTCTTGGGCGCGAGGATGCCGCCGCTTTCGGTGCGCAACGACTGGGGCAGGAAGATTTCCGTGTAGCTGGCGTAGGCGCTCCATTGCGGGGTGAAGTCGTAGACGATGCCGGCATAGGGAATCGCCTTGCCGGACGACCGCGCGACGGACTTGGAGTCACCGAAGGGTCCATTGGACTTGTAGGCCTTCTGGTAGGAGGACACCCGCGCACCGAGGATCACCGAGAGATCGTCGGTGAGGTAGTACTGGCCCATCCCGTACAGCCCCTTCTGGATCGACGAGTAGCCGTCGTCGCTGCGGGCATTGGCATAGATGCTGCCGGTAGACGGTTTGCTGGTGTAGACCGGCGTGGTGAAGATGTCCCAGTTCGGCACCGTTTCCAGGTTCCAGCCGAAGGTGTCGCTGCTGTCCAGATCGGTGTAGTTGGCGCCGAAGGTCAACTTGAGGTCGCGGTCGGCGACCTTGGTACGGCCGTTGACGTAGACATCGCCGCCCCAATGTTCCGAGAAGAAGTCGAAGACGTAGTCGTTGCCCTGCAGCGTGCCGGTATTGTCCGGCTCCAGGTCGCCTGACATCAGCAGGTACTTGTAGTCGTTCTTCTCGCGCGCCGTGACCACGGTGGCGGTGAGGGACCAGTCGTCATTGAAGCTGTGTTTCAGGTCGGCGTAGTAGGTGTCCTGAACCTTGTCCCAATAGGACCAGCTGCCCCCGAGGAAGGTGGAGCGCTGATAGTGGGGAATGCCGCCGTTGGTGTAGTTGGGCAGCCCGTTGGCGTCGATATTGGCATCGATCCGCTCGCGACTGAAACCTACGCCAATACGGGTCGCATCGGTGAGATCGTAGTCCAGAGCGGTATAGAAGGTCTGGCGATCGTCACCGACATGGTCGACGAAGGAGTTCTTGGTGTCGTAGTCGAGCACCAGCCGACCGCGCAGACGACCTTCGGCGTCCAGAGGGCCGGAGATGTCGGCTTGGGTGCCGTAATGATCCCAGGAGCCGGCCTTGGCCGTGAGGCGTACCTGATCGACCGCGGTGGGCCGTTTGCGCACGAAGTTGACCGACCCCGAGGGGTTGCCGCCTCCTTCCAGCAGTCCCTGGGCACCCCGCAGGATCTCGACGCGGTCATAGATCGCGGTCTGGCCGGTGAAGTCCGAACCCCGTGCGTAACTCTGCCGCTCCAGGGGCACGCCGTCGTACTGGAAGTTCTCGATGAAGAATCCGCGGGAGTAGTACTGTTCGCCCGTGCCGAAGAGCGGCACCGTGGTGACCCCCGGCGCGTTGGCCAGCACATCGGAGGCGGTGGTCATGTTCTGATCCTGCATCCGCTTCTGGGTGATGACCGAAACCGATTGCGGGATCTCCTTGATGCTTCTGTCGCCCTTGCCGATGGAGACCAGGGGTGAGGCATAGGAGCCGGAATTCTCGGTGGTGGCGGTGGCCAGGCGACCGGTAATGTCCATGGCCTCCATCGACACCACCGAAGCATCCTGACGGACAGGACTGAGAATCAGCGTCGCCCCCCGCAGCTCGAAGCCGAGCCCGGCGCTGCCCTTGAGCAGTTCTCGCACCGCCCGCTCCACTTCCAGCTTGCCGGATACCCCGCCGCTTCGCCGTCCGCGTAGATCGTCGGGGTTGTACAGCACCTGCAGACCGGCCTGCTGCCCCAGGGCCTGGAGGGCGGTGTCGAGACGCTGGGCCGGCACATTGAAATTCACTTCCTGCGCACTCGCCTGAGCTGTAGCGAGCAGCAGCGCCAGACCCAGCCCTAAAAGTCCGAGGCGGTTTGCCCCGCCTGTTTTCAACCGAAGAAACGCTGACTTACCGTGCTCCATTGCGAGTAATCCCTTGCGTACTGATATTTTTATGGAAGCTGGGGGCGGTTAGCCGTGGCGGGCCAGGCAGCCCTAGGGGCTGTCGACGTAAGGCCGCCCAGGAGGCCCGCGCTAGAGGCACTGCGCACCCAATCGGCTAAGTAACGAACGGACCCCGGAGAAATTTACCCAGGCCATCTGGACTTTCTCGCGGACCAGCACGCGGGCTGAACTGGACCGAGCACCGCTGCGTCGGGTTTCCCGGTCGCAGCGGCGCCGATCGGCACCCCGGCTACGTGGCGTCGCTCAGGCGGCAGTCGGGTGCTGCGTCGATCAACCAATCGAGGGCTCGCTGTAACCGGCCAACGAGGTGCGTGCCGCGGCTGGACTCGACAAGGTCGCGGCGAAAATCCAGGTTGAACGTCCAGACCTCATCGAACTCGGCGTAGAGCGTAAGAGCCGTTGAGGTCTGCTCGACATGCTGCATGTCGAGCAGCGCCAGCCCTGTGGGGTTTTCCTTGGCCGCGAGCGAAGCGTGGGGATAGTTTTCGAACACCACCACCGAATCGAACAGCGCGTGCCCCCGTTGACGCTGGAGTTCGTCCAGCGCTACGTAACCCTGCTCGCAGAGCTGCAGGTTGAGCGCCTGGAGTTGCTGCAGCCACGCCTGCACGCTGAGGTCCTGGGTGAAGTCCGCTACCAGGGGAACATCGTGGATAAACAGCCCCAGTTGACGCTCGATGTCTGGCAATTCCGGCGGTCGACCGGCGAGGGTCACGCCGCAAGCCACCACCGGACGCTGAAGGTCGAGGTGCAGGGTGAGTAGCCAGGCCGCCTGCACCAGGGTGTTCACGGTCACCCGTTGCCGCTTCGCGTAATACTCCAGATCGAGACCGCGCGCGGGCGTGAGGTAAAAGCCCGAGCTCCCATGCCCCGGCGGGCCCTCGCTCACGACTGGTGTGGCAGCGGACAGCAGACAGGGTCGCTCCAACGGGGCGAGTTCGCGATCCCAGAAGTCCCGCTGCGCCCGCTGATCGCGGCCCAGGAGCCAGCCCACGTAGTCGGCGAAGCCATTCGCCAGCGGTGGCAAGCCCTCGTCGAGGTAGGCGCGCAGCAAGTCGTCGTACAGGCGCGCCGCACTCCAGCCATCCAGCAGAATGTGGTGGGTGGTCAGCACGACCTGGTACGTCCCGCTTTCCTGTTGGATGACCAGTAGGCGCAGCAGCGGCGCAGCGGTCAGGTCAAAGGGCCTGAGGCGCTCCTGGCCGATCAGGTCGTGCACCGTACGCGCCTCCAGTCCGCGCCCGTCCACGACCTCGAAGGGCGCGCTCACCCGGGAACGAACGAGCTGCAGCGGCGGTTCGGTGTGCAGGAACTGGGTGCGCAGCACGGCATGGGTCGCCAGTACGAGCGTCCAGGCACGACGGAGGCGCTCCGGCTGCAAGCCCTGCAGCGTCAGGACGCGCTGGCAGATGAAGTCGCCAGCGACCTGGTCGGCGTCGCTCAGCATCTGGCGTTGCATGGGCGTCAGCGGATAGAGGTCATCGATGGGCCCCTGGGTCGCGACCAGTTCGTCCAGCTGCGCCTGGCCAAGGCCCGCGAGGGGCACGTCGGAAGGGGTCAGGCTGACCTGCGTCCTGCTGCAGCAATGGTCCACCACGCCCTCCAGCTCCTCGCGTAGCGACTGGGCCAACTGCTCGATGACGGCCGGTGCGAAGACGTCGCGACTGAAAGTCCAGGTCAGGCTCAAGGCGCCATTGAAGACCTGGCCATTGAGGGTCAGCCAATTGCCCAGGGGGGCCTGCGGATCCTGGTTAGCTCCGGTATCTCCCGCCGAGAAGGCGTAGTCGGCGTGCTCCCCGGCGGCATCCGCGAATTGTCCAAGGTAGTTGAAGGTGATCGCAGGCTCCGGCAACCGCTGCAGCGCCTGCCGCGTCGCGGCATCGCCCAGGTAGCGCAGCACGCCGAACCCGAGACCACGCCGGGGTATCCTGCGCAATTGTTCCTTGATCGCGACGATCGAACGCCCCAGATCCGCCTCAGGCGCAAGACGTATCGGGTAGAGGCTGGTGAACCAGCCCAGGGTGCGGGTGAGATCGATGTCGGCGAACAGCTCTTCCCGGCCATGCCCTTCCAGCTGGATCAGGGCGTGGTCGCGTCCGGTCCAGCGACAGAGAACGCGAGCGAGCGCCGTGAGCAGCAGATCGTTGATCTGGGTGCGATAGCTGGCCGGAGCCACCTTGAGCAGTCGCTGGGTGGTCGCGACGTCCAGCTGGGTTTCCGCGCTCAGGGCATCGCTGACCACCCCCCGACCGTTGACGTTCAGGGTGGGCAAACGAGGATCGGCCGCGGCCAGGTGGGTCGTCCAGAACGCCTGCTCCGCACGGGCTACGTCACTGTGCGCGTACTCGTGCAGACGTTTGGACCAGGCTTGCAGCGAGCTGGTCTTCGGCGGCAGATCGACTGGCAGGTCGCTGGTCAGGCGGCGATAGGTGCGATCCAGATCTTCCAGCAGGATGCGCCAGGACACCCCGTCCACGACCAGGTGATGGACCACCAGCAACAGACGCTGTCCGCCCCCGGGCAGCTCGGCCAGCACGGCTCGCAACAGCGGACCTCGCGCCAGATCCAGACTGCGCTGCAGACGCTCGGCGAGCGGCGCCCATTCAGCGGGGTCATCTAGGATGAGGTGCGTGAGGACGGCCGAGGATTCCCAGGCGGTCTCCAGTTCGTTCAGGGGGAGGAAATGGGCCTCTGCTCCGTCGAAGACCAAGCGCAGCGCATCATGCTGGATGATCAGGATGCGCAAGGCCCGTTCGAGCGTCGCGGCCTGCCAGGCCTGGCCCTTGGCCTCCAGTAGCACCGATTGATTCCAGTGATGCCGGGCCGGGATCTCCTGCTCGAAGAACCAATGCTGAACCGGCGTCAGGGCGAGCGCGCCGACGACGGCACCTTGCTCGGTGGTCGGGGACTCCGCGGGAATCACCACCCCGGCCAGGCCGCTGATGGTCTGTTGCTCGAAGATGTCCTTGGGCGTGCAGCGCCAGCCGGCTTGACGTGCCCGGCTGACCACCTGCAAGGACAGGATGGAGTCTCCCCCCAACTCGAAGAAGTTGTCGCTGCGCCCTACCCGCTCGACCCCCAGCACCTCGCACCAGATCGCCGCCAGGGCACATTCCAGTTCGCCCTGCGGCGCCTCGTGGCGTTGCCGGCCTGCGTCCAGGTCCGGTGCCGGCAGGCCCTTGCGGTCCAGCTTGCCGTTCGGCGTCAGCGGCAGTTCCTCCAGCACCACCCAGGCGCTGGGGATCATGAAGTCCGGCAGATGCTCCTTGAGCGCCTGCTTGAGGGCGGCGCGCAGGGCACCGCTAT
>Ga0157371_10000574_pt1 | contig 43590 bp, 58 predicted proteins | sample C45metaG_FD_113462 | JGI IMG/M metagenome (GOLD analysis project Ga0157371, IMG submission 113462) | Corn rhizosphere microbial communities from Kellogg Biological Station, Michigan, USA - C4-5 metaG | ecosystem: Host-associated > Plants > Roots > Rhizosphere > Soil | place: USA: Michigan... | reverse complement strand
GGCCGTAACGCTGCAGTGGTCAAGATGAAGCTGAAGAGCCTGCTCTCCGGCAGCGCGACCGAGACTGTCTTCCGCGCCGACGACAAGCTCGAGCCGGTGATTCTGGATCGCAAGGAAGTGACCTATTCCTACTTTGCCGATCCCCTGTATGTCTTCGTCGACACCGAATACAACCAGTACGAAGTCGAGAAGGACGACCTGGGCGAAGCCATCGCCTTCATCGAAGACGGCATGACCGACGTCTGCGAAGCGGTGTTCTACAACGACCGCGTCATCTCCATCGAACTGCCCACGACCATCGTGCGCCAGATCGCCTACACCGAGCCGGCCGTGCGCGGCGACACCTCGGGCAAGGTCATGAAGACCGCTCGCCTGAACAACGGCTACGAGCTGAAGGTCTCCGAGTTCTGCGATATCGGTGACCACATCGAGATCGATACCCGTACCAACGAGTACAAGTCGCGCGCCAAGGTCTAATCCAGGCGTCTCGATGAAAAGCCCGGCTCGCCGGGCTTTTTGCTGTCTGGGTGCCCGCTGGCCCCGACTGCTGTTTCGCATTCCCTTCGCTTCTGGATAGTGCCGCCGTGGAATCGCTGTTTACGCTGTTGATGGATGTCGTCCTCGGGGCGGTGCTGGGTGTCGTGGGTGGCCTGTTCGGCATAGGTGGCGGCTTGATCGCCATTCCAGTGCTGGCGCTGCTGTTCGGCCTCGACCAGCAACTGGCCCAGGGCACCGCCCTGGTGATGGTGGTACCCAACGTGCTGCTGTCGGTCTACAAGTACAACCAGCGCAATCGCATCGACTGGCAGCGCGCCGCCTTGCTGGCGGGCGCGGGCATGGTCTCGGCGCTGGCAGGCACGGCGCTGGCGGTGTCCCTGGATGCGCGCTCCATGCGTCACGGCTTCATTGGCTTCCTGCTCTTGCTGGTGCTCTATAACCTCTGGCAACTCTATCGTCGCGGCCAGCCGCCGCTGACCACCTCCAGTCGTACCGGGCTGGGGGTACTGGGTCTGGTGGCCGGCCTGGTGGGCGGGTTGTTCGGCGTGGGCGGCGCGGTGATCGCCACGCCCATCCTGGCCGGTGTCATGGGGCTGACCCAGGTGGCGGCCCAGGGCATGTCCCTGGCCATGGCGTTGCCCACTACCGGGGTCACCCTGGCCAGCTATGCCTGGCACGGTGAGGTGGCTTGGCACGTTGGCCTGCCGCTGGCGCTGGGTGGCCTGCTCAGTGTCAGCTGGGGCGTGCGCCTGGCCCACCAACTGCCCGAACGGCTGCTGCGCCTGCTGTTCTGCGGCTTCCTGCTGCTCTGCGCGGTGCTGCTGGCACTGCGCTGACTACTGGCGAAAGCCTTCGGCGATGTGCTCGGCGAGGGTGTCGATGATGGGCGAGGCGCTGCGTGGATTACGCAGCAGTTCGATGGAGCAGGCCGGCAGGTCCGGCATGCCCTCGGCTTCGCTCAGTCGGCGCAGCTCGCCAGGCAACAGGCTCTCCAGTTGCGCGGTGACCGCCAGGCCTGCCTTGACGATGCCCAGCAGCGCCGCCAGGCTCGGGCTGCTGTAGGCCAGGCGATAACCGCGGCCGCGATTGTCCAGGGCCCGGCGTGCCCACTCGCTGAGAAAGCACGAGGTGTTGAACATCGCCAGCGGCAGCGGATCGCGCTGGTGCACGTCGAAACCGGGCGCCTCGGCCCAGATGAAGCGTTCGCGCCGCAATGGCAGGCCGATCTCGTTGCCGGGCTCGCGGGTGACGATGGTGAGGTCCAGGTCCTGACGCTGCAGCAGCCCGGCGCTGGGTTCGCAGTGCACATCCACCTGGACCAACGGATAGGCCTTGGCGAAGCCCGCCAGGATGCCCGGGATGAACCTCATGACGTAGTCGTCCGGCGTGCCCATGCGCACCGTGCCCACCATATGCGGCTCGCGCAGGGTGGTCATCACCTCGCCATGCAGCTTGAGGATCCGCCGGGCGAAGCCCAGCAGGATCTGGCCTTCCGCGGTCAGCCGCACCTGGCGGCCCTCCCGCTCGAACAGCCGCCGCTGCAGCACGTCCTCTTCGAGCTTGCGCATCTGCATGCTCACCGCCGATTGGGTGCGATTGACCACCTCGGCCGCACGGGTGAAGCCACCCTGGTCGGCGATGGCGACGAAGGTGCGCAGCAGGTCGGTCTCTATGCTCGGATAATTCATGGCATCAACCAGGCGAATGGATTGCATAAGTAAGATTCGTTGGATTGATGTTAAGCCAGGTTTCAGACTTGAGCCATACCCCCTGGAGAAGGAGTTTCATCATGGCTCAGCTCGCCCCCCAATGTGCTTCATCCTCTTGCACCCGCAGGCGTTCCAGTGTCCCGGCGCGTGTGCGTCTGGCCCTGGCCTGGTTGCGGCGGGCAGTCGAGGTTTCCCGTCAGCGTCGGGCGCTCTACCAACTGGACGAGCGCGCGCTGCACGATCTCGGCCTGAGTCGCGCCGATGCCTGGCAGGAGGCCGACAAGCCATTCTGGGAGCAGTCGGCAAGGGAGGCCGGGCGTCGATCCTGCTAGGGTGGGGGCTGGCCCTCTCCAACAGGATCTCGGATGGACAGTCTTTCCCTGCTGTAAGCGTGCGGCGGCTTTGGCACTTTCACTCAGCCTGTTTGGCCTACGACCACACAGGCTAGCGTGCGGCGGCTTTGGCACCTTGCTCGATGTCTACGCCTTGGGCAGCCAACCACGCATTGACTGAGCTGTCATCTGGGCTCGCAGGCCACTGCACAGCGTCAGGAATGGCGGCGGTAAGATCAATGCGGTTCAATTGAACGCGGTATGTCTTCCAAGCCTTTAAGAGCGAAACCTCTTTGTCTTGGGCGATCTCTAGATCTACTGCATCCTGTAACGCGCCAATTTGAGTGCCAGCGAACTGCATCAGTAGCGTCCGCCTATTGGTCGCGGCCTCCCGTGCTGAAGCATTCTTCGCAGCCTCGTCCACGTGCCACTCTCCATCCTTCCATTCATCAAACTTCCCTGGCGCCACCAGTGTCACGGTTGATGGCAGAGCCCCCAGGCTGGACCACTGCGTAGGTGATCCGTCAGTCGTGCTGTAGACAGTTGCTCCGCGATGGTCTTCGACGACAGCCCAGGCCCCACTTTGCCGGACAATAGCCTTGTTCGGCACGGCGGCAGGTGGCTCATCGAGATAGGCGTGGGCCGGTGTAATCCAAACATTCGGCTCCAGCGGGCTAGGATCTGCCAAGGTGGTTCCAACCAGCTCCATAGTATCGGGGTGAGCGCAATAAACGCTCGGCGCTGTCAGGCCTACCCACCAGGGCGGTGACGGAGACTCGATCTCGGTTGAAAGGTCGTCAAGGGCCTCGGGCAATGATTCGATGTCTTCTTTCGGCATGTTTGCCTCTCGTCAGTACTTGATGCAGGCCAGCAACGCGACGTTGCGGGGACGCGCCTCGCTGCCCCCGTCGGCCGCAATTGTGGTTGTGTGGGTGTGGGCACCAGCCGTGCTTGTCGCCATAGTTGAGGTGCCGTAGCGGTTTTCATCACCGAACACAGCGTTATCGCTGGCGCCCAGCTGCGCACCGTCGTTGTTCCAGGTCATCGTGTGGTTGTGAGCACCGGCCGAGGTCATACTTGCGGCGTGAGCGTGGCTAAGGTTCTGACTGGCCTGGAAACTTCCAAGCGCTCGCCCACTATCCACGCCACGGCCATCGTCCCAGCCGCGGACGAACTCGCCGCGAAGATCTGGCAGGTTGAACGTGGTCGAACCATCACCCGCCCCAAAAGCGGTGCCTATGGCTGCGAAAAGGACCGCATAGGTAGTACGGCTAACAGCGGCACCATTGGCCTTGAGATAGCCAGTGGGAGGTGTACTCATTGCGAAGTAGTCTAAGGCGCCCGCTCTCTCGCCGATCTCGTTACCGACCCACCGGGTAGAAGCCGCGTTGTTACTCCGATCCCCCGATACTACGGTCAGGGTCTCCAGACCGGCAGACATTGCAACTCGACCGTTTGACAGGCTCACCGCGAACGGACGAAGGGCACTCCACGTTCCGTAGGGATCGTCCTTGGCAGTCAGCAGCAAATACAGGGCGGTTCCATCATTTCGCCAGAAGGAACCATAGCTACTACCGACGTGCCGCCAGCCGTTCGGATTAGATGTTTGCACCTCGCCATTGAAACGTTTTACGCCGTTGGCTACCTGATCCCCTTCACTCGTAAGGATCTGACCAGTACGGCCAGCAGGAAGTGAGGCACCACCCAATTGCACTACGCCATCGGTTGATATTCCTAGCCACCCCTGTCGCCGGTCCTTGGTGGTATCGCCAGGCGGCGTGTAATAGAAACGCGCGGCCCATCCGCCTGCACCGTCTTGAACACCTTGGTAGGACAAAACGGTATAACCGCCGCTGTTGGCCATCTCCAACGAGACGTTGCCGGTCGGCTCTTGGTTCTGTAGGTAGACGTTTTTCCAGCCGTTGGCAGAGGACTTGCCGGCCAACCAGTGATAGATCTCAGTAGCCAGATCGGCGAATCGACCACCCGTGGCCACCTTGGCCAACTGATCAAGATAAGACACCTCACGCCAGGGATACCACGTGGCGTCATGCTTAACCCGGAATAGGGTACGACCACGCCCAACGCCACCCGCGCCAAATACTTCGGTGGTCTCCTGGACGATTCGACCCGCCATGCCATAGGTCAGGGTCTCAAAAGCAACTTGAACTGCACCGGTGCTGGTAACCGCGGGGTAGTTAAGCGCAGAGGCGTCAGTCTGGCTTCCTTCGAAGCGCGTGATAGTCCCCAGCGTCGCATCGTTGAGATTGAGTTTGGAGCCATCCACGGCCGCGCCCCCGATCCCGTAGGCGTTCGAAATTGCCTTAGCGATGGCCTTCACGGCTGCACGTAACTGGGTGTCGTCGTCGGCCTTGGGTGCCAAGCCTGCTTCCGTGAGCAGGCCTACCAGTTCGCGCTGGATGCTATTGAGCCAAGCCGCCTTGAGTTGCGTGGCTTTGACGCCCCCAGCGGCGCTGCCTTCGGTGAACTCTCCATTGGCATCGGCCGTGGAGGTACTGCTACCGATCTTCTGCATTACGTGGCTCCATAGCCGAAAATAAGGGTGGTATGAGCCGGCTGCATAGCGCTGAGCCGGCACTCCAAAGACTTGTTTCCCCAAACGGCCAGCGCTTCGCCTGCCGCCGCGCTACCCGCCTGAGCAACGAAGACGTTCACGGCCTGGGCGTTGATCATCCAGGCAGAGGTCCAGCCGTCGCCGTGAATGGCGTCGCCGGCCACCGCAACGCCGGCCCGCGCGGGTCGGAATTCGGTGATGGTGATGGCGTAACCAAGGCTAGCGGCGAGCTGGATAAAGAAGGCGCGAGACTGGCCCCCTAGGCCACGCAGCTTGGCCATGACAGCAGCGATGCGCTGGCGAACGGTCAGCTCCTCCGAGACCACGCAGGGGTCCGGTAACCCCAGCACGCGCTCCCACTCCGCCAAAGCGGCGCCGGAGTCGGGCCAGACCTGTTCATAGAGGTGGTCACCGTTGTTCTGCGCACTATCAAGCGCTGTACCTTCGGCGCCGAGCAGTGAAGCCAGCAGCGGTCCAGCACCGTCATAGGCCACGGGCGGGAGTAGCAGACGAAGCTGAGTAGCGAGGCTACTCACGACATCAGTCCGAGCGTTAAGGTGCCAGGCCTAATCCACCCAACGGCGCCGGGGACATCGGTCGCCGCGACATTGCCGGTGGGCGTCAAGACGCTGTAGTCCGCTACGCCAGCCAGGTTGCCCAGCACAGTGCCAATCCGGCTGCGCTTGAGTAGCGCACCAGGTGCGAGCGAGCTTAGCTCTTCGCTATAGGCGGTCTGAGCGGCCTTCTGCACATCGGCCAACGTGTAACCACTCGCTAACTCGATGTTGGCGGTCGCATTGACGGTGCGAATGAGCGGCGCATAGACAAAGACCTCAGCGGTCGCGGGCCGTAAGTTGTCGATGTAGGCAGCACAGGCGGCAATGACTTGGTCAGATGGCGCACCGTTGGCGCCAGTGATCACCACGTCTACAGTGTCGGGTCCGCGCCGCTTTGGTAGCACTGTTGCATCGGCTACACCGTCAACCTCTTTCGCCCAACGTTTGTAGTCGTAGCTAGCGCCCCCGGCCGGAGGGTTGCGAAGGAGTTCGAGCAGGCGCACTAGCAGTGCGGCTGGACTCTCGATGTCCGACCCGCCAGTGGTCGCAGTGCTCAGGCTCGCCATGGCATCTATACCCAGCGGCGGGCTGGTCACAAGCACCGCACCAGCAAGTGCGTTCATAGCCACGCCTGTGGTCTGGGCAATGACCGGCACCAGCCCCGTGCCGGACACATCGATGGTCACCGCCGCCGTCGACACGAGAACAGTCGCGCTAGCCACATGCTTGAGGGTTGCGCTCAGCGGGAGGGTTATGCCCTGGGTGCCAGTGATAGTCACGGTGCCAGTCGCGGCGACAGCAGCCTTTTGCTGAAGCCCTCGGTTCGCCGCATGGTGCAGCAGCTCGTTCTCGTCCGAGGTGTCCGGAAAAATCTGCCGGTAGATCCAGGCTTGATGCTGATACAGGCCCTCGATAGCAGCGGCCACAGCGGCGCTACGGATGAAGTTGTCCGAGTCGCTGCCGATGTCGGCGTCCGGCAACTGGCTGCGAATGTCACGCAGGATGCCGTCGCGAATAGTCTCGTAACTGGGCGGTGTGAAGGCCATCAGATCACCCTGACATTGTGCTGGAAGGTCCGCGCCTGGCCATCCGCCTGAGTCGCTTCGATCACAAGCCGCAGCCAGCCGTCGTGCAGCTGCTCGTAGGCGATTTCGATAGCGAGGGCGCGGCCGTCATCCAGCAACGGCTTGAGGGCGTCCCGCGCGTACTGTTCGGCCAGGCGACCAACGCGGGGGCGATCTTTTTCACGGCGCAGGGTGTAGAGCAGCGATCCCAGCGTGGCGTCAGCCCAATAGCTGCCCAGCGGGATCATTAGTCGGAGATAGATGGCATTGGCCAGCGAGTCGATGCGCTCGCCGGTCAAGTCGCCTGAGGTGGGGTCTATGCCTGCGTCCATAGCAGGCATGGTGGGTAAAATAGCAGCTAGAGAGAGTTTCTTAAGCGCTTAAGAATTGATACTCGCAAAGTAGGCGCTAGATGCCAGCTGCATGTCCTCCTGCTCGGCAATTTCTTCTTCTGCATCTGGAGACCCCGCTGCGCGGACCGGACGCTCTGCGATGAGGCTTGTGACATCGCTCCATTCTTCCATACGGAAGACATGAACTCGCTTAACGTAAACGCAGAAGCTGGGTGCAAGGGTTTTAAGGGCGCCCTGGAGCTTCATAAGGGCCGTAATTGGATCTTGCTCGCTCTCAGTATGGTACAGAGAACCTTGAGGGTGTGCGGTAAAGCCACAGCTAGACAAAGCCTGCGGGATTTCAGTCTGGTAGATCCGAGTTTTCCCGGCAGCCGACACTCCATTGGCCGCCATTGCAGCTGTGTCCAAATCGAAAGCGATCGCGTATTGAGCCATGGCTGTCTCCTTGATAAACCATCACTAGAACCTTGATAGTAGCTGCAAATTTACTGCTGTGGAGTGGCTTTAGGTCCAGAGCCATGCACGTGAGAGTTGTACAGCTCGCGGTCGGCTTGCATGGCACGTACCTTATCTTGGATGTCACCGGTGGCTTCCACTAAAGGGGTATCCAGCAGCACCTTGGTCTTGGCCCGGACCACTAGGGTATCGGTCACGACCTCAATCAAGCGCCCCCGCTTGAGGTGGATACAGTCGCCCTCGTCGGTATAGAGCGCTACCTCGCCGTCCACTAACGGCAGTCGATACCGGCCATCGGCGGTGGCCACGACCACCGAGTGCTTGGTGCTTCCGCCCAGGGGCAGCACGACGAACTCCGCCCCGGCCAGGGGTGCCGAAGTAAAGCCGTAGTGCTGCATCAGCTCCCCGCTGACGCGCTCACCGGCTAGGCCCTCCATTTCCACTCCAATCTGAGCGCCGGAGTGGTTGTTACGCGCCGCAATAGCCCGGAAGGCCTGGCGTATGCCACGACCAGCGCGGTCCGCTTGATGACGCATCGTGTTAAGCAGACTCATAGCGCGTGTAGCTCCTTGATGAAGTCGGCATTGGGATCGGTCTTGCGCTTCTTCTTGAGCTTGTTGCCATCGAGCACCCAGGTCTTGTCTTCTCGCAGCCGTAGCTCACAGGTAGCCCCCTCACGACGGGTAAGGCGCAACGAGCGCGCCATGAGGAAGTAGGTGCCATCCAGTCCGTGCGGCTCGCTACGGACGATGACCCGTTGACCCGGCGTCCACACCGCGCCATTGCCTGCGCGATACCCCTTAACCACGGCGCGAATCTCCAGGCCTTCCAGGCGGCTATCGGCGAGCAGCTTGCGGGCGCGCGCCTGGCTCATGTCCTGATTCTCGCACGCCGTATCGACCACCACTTTTGGCCGGAAGATGCCCCGCTGGGCCAGGGCGGTGTCCTGGACGATGGTGCGTAGCTGAGCGCGCGTGGTGTCATAACCGTCGCCATCGAACTGGCCGTGCTGGCCCAGCACGGTGACCTGACTGTAACGGCCAGGCATCGAGCGGCGCAGGGAAAGACGTTCTACGTTGTTGCCCTGGCCGTCCTCGTGCAGGATCAACGTGGCGACGGGTGTTGCGGTGTAATCCGGGCCACCCACCACGAGCCTGCCGTCTGGCTCCATCCACGGCCATAGCCCATTGGCCTCGGCAACTTGCAGCAGCGCCTCCCAGGCACTTTGGCCCGGCTCGATCTGGATGCGCCGGCGCGTCGCGGCCTTGTCGGCCCGTATCTCGATCTGACTGATACCCAGCGGCTTGACCACCTGCTCGACGATGTCCGCAAGGCTCGCTTCGCGCATGGCTACAAAGGGCGTCGAGCAGTCCACCAGGACAGCCGCGCGGTCCCGGCCATTGATACGAATGGTGCGGCCTTGGCGGGAAACGTCTAGCTCCACCTCATCCACCACGCCCGTCAGCACGCGATCATTTCCCAGGCTCAGGGTGCAAGGCGATCCCTCTTGCAATTGCGCCGGGAGCGCCACGGTGTCGCGGGTGAACAGCTCAAGGTGGAAGGCATCAGCAGGGGTCAGCAGGTCGCTTTCCACTGACCAGCCGTCCCACAACTCGTGCGCATGGTTGCCGATGGCCAGGCGGATCTGTTCTAGGGTCTCATTGGGCGTAGGCACGTAAGACCTCTCCAGCCGCGATGGTTTGCGGCGACCGCAGACGCGGGTTAAGGCGCAGCAGCTCCAGGGCGCGGCTATGGTTGCCGTACCATCGGTGGGCCAGCAGCCGCAGATTGGTTTCGCTGCCCACAGTGCGCTGGATCAACGGAGGACGCAGCAGCAGAACCTGGCGAGCAGCGGCTTGAACGATGCCGGCGATGGCCCTCAGCGGCTCGATGATGCGCAGGGCCTCTTCCACACCAAGGAGTCGACGATGGAGCACGATAGCGGCCTGAGTCAGGGCGCGGGTGCTATCCACCAAACCCTCTAATTGCTCAGGGGTGAGCGTCGGCGTTTGGCGCTGCGTATCCAGTACCGCAATGACCGCCGAGGCCTGGGCCAATGCTTCCTCGGTGACGATGAGCAACACCAGGTTCCAGGCTACTGCCGACGCAGGCGGCAATAGGGTATCACTGCCGACGATCAAGCCACCTTCGGGGACATTGGCCAGCATCTCGGCGGTAGGTGCCAAACCCAACCGAGCAGCGGCCAGGACGGCTGTGCCGGTACGGGCGGGCTGAGCTTCTATGGCTTCTGCGCCGGGCAGAGTGAGCAAGAGATTATCTTGGGCGAGCAGCCGCTGGGTGATGAGGCTCAGGGTTACGCTAGACGCCTCGATCACCGTACCGGTAGCGCTGGTGTCCATGGCTGTCGTCGACGTCCCGATGGCAAAGGCACTGGTGCTGGCCCCGTCCAATGTTGCCGGATCGGTATGAGCCGAGATGGCGGCGCGGATCTCGGTGGGGGTACGTTGCAGGTCCAGCAGCGGATCGAATTGAGCCCCCGCCGTCTTGCCCAGCAGGCTCGCCAGGCCCGAGACGATGCCGAGGATCTGGCTGCGCAGTTGCATTAGACGCAGCCCGATACCCGGCAGGCCCAGCAAATTCTCCAGCAGCCCGACCCACCCACCACCGATCCACTGCTGGACCAACGCCACCAAGGCATCGACTTGGCCAAGCAGATCCAAAAGGCCATCCTGCCAGCGCCAGGCATCCTCTTCGGTCAATACCCCAACGTCTACGAACTCGAACTGACGAGCGAAGAAGGGCTCGGAGGCGGAGCGCTCCAGGAATTGCAGGGCGACCTCGGCGTAATCGGGTCGCTCAGCCGAATGGTCAACCTTCCATTGCTGGGTGACGACGTCGAGTCGGCCATAGATGGGGTGGATCAGCTCACCAGGGCCACGCGTATCCAGGGCGGCCAGGAGGTTCTGCAGAGCGATCTCGTAGTTAGGACCAAAGAGGACGACGGTCATGGCAAAGAGCCGCGCCGTCCGGCCGAGGTCTTCCACGTCATCGCCGTCGCGATAGGGCACGCCGTGCTGGGCAAGAGCCCGCTGGCCAGTCAAGTTCTCGGCCATGACTTGCAGCGGTACGCCTCGGAAAGAGGCATCCAGTAGGGTTTCGCTCCAGCTCATCGGCCGCGCCTCGCTTCGATGCCGACCCGTCGCTCGACGTCGGCATAAATGTGGTCACTGTCGCTACGGATCTCGACAACCAGGGGTCTGCCGACCAGGGCTTGGAGCTGGGCGACGTGTTGGCGCAACGCTTCTGCTAGGGCATCAACCGTCAGTTGGCCTTGGCCCTGAGGCGCGAGCGCTGCTGGGCTGGCGGCAGTAGGATCGAGGCGTCTGGCCAAACCCAGTGCCCACTGGGCGGTGGGTGTCCGATCAGCAGGCGCTCGCGCAGCATTGCGAGTGGACGCTTCGGGGCTGGACTCGCTTTGGGCAGTCACAGCCGCGCGCGCGGCGGTGCTCGATGCCCACCGCTGAGGGCCAGAGCCCGGCTGTTCGCTCGCCGTGATGGGCGCCACGCCCACCGCGCTTCTGCCTGGCTGAGCCCTCTGGAGCAGGGTCAGACCTTGAGCGGGCTGGGTAAGGCCGGCTGTGGCCACGTGCTGTGCCCATGCCTGCGCACGGGTGATGGCCACGCCCTGGGGGGTCAGACCCGTTTGCTGCTGGGTGAGCCGCTGCGACTGGTCGGAGACCCAGGCATCCGTGGCATCGGGATTGGCTTGTGCCAGGCTCATCCGGTTGCGATAAAAGGCGCTGTAATAGGTGCGCTGGTCGGGCGTCAGTAGCTTGGATTGCTCGGCCGCGCGTAGGCGACCCTCATCGGTGTTTTCGCTGGAGCCGCCCAGTTGAGTTGAGGCCGCTGCAATAGTGAGTAATCCGATGGGCAATACCCCAACGCCACTGCCGCCGTTCTTAGTGGCGGCTGGAGTGTCTGGCAAATTGACCGATGGTGTACCTGGAGCTGGCCAGTTAGTAACAAAGACAGAGGTAACACCCGCTGCCTCTTCCAGCACTTTACCCACGGCAATTTTCTTAAGTGTCTCTGGTCCGCCGAGGAACTTGTTCAGTAGTGCGCCGCCTCCCGCCTTCAATCCACGACCTGCAAGATAGCCGCCGACGCCTGTGGCGATGCCGCCGCCTAACAGTTGGTCGCCAGAGAGCTTCAAGTCATCGAGCAGGTAGCTACCGAAATCGGCAAAGCCCTTGTTCAGCGGGCCGGCCATGCGGTCAATGGCCTCGCCGAGGGTGGCTTTCATACGGCCCGCCGTGCCGGTGGCGCTGGAAACGTTATCGGCCAGATCCTTTTCAATCACGCCTTTAGCGTTATTGATGTCGCCCGTACTCTTCGCGAACTTCTCTAGACGATCACCCGTCAGGAAAGCTTTAACGCCTTTCTGAGTGTCTTGGTCCATCTTGCCGAAGACGACATCCATAAAGCGGGCACGGGCTTGATCGCTTTTAAGTCCCTTGTATTTGCGTTGCAGATCGACAAAAACGTCTTGAGTATTTCGGACACTCTTATCTTTGTTGAAGAATTGAACGCCCGTAGCATTGGTGACTTCCTTACGGTAGTTGCCATTGTTGAAGGCTCGCAGCGTGGATTGCGCGAGGGTGCCCAGGCGATCTGGCTCCAGCTCGATCAGCGACAAGGTCTCCACGAAGGACAGCGACTGGGCCATGCTCATGCCGGCCGACTTCGCGTCCTGGCCCACCTTCGGGAAAATGCTCGACAGGTTCTTCAGTTCGGCGTTACCCAAGCGGCCCGCGACGATCATCTTTTGCAGGATGTCCACGGCTGCATTGGGCTTTGACAGATCGATGTCGAAGGCACTGGCGCCGGTCACCAGGGCCTTGGCCAAGATCCCGGAGTCCGCACCGGTCACGGCCGTTGCCTGAGCGATGGCCTCGGAACTCGCCTTGGCCTTGTCATAGGACAGACCGCTGGCGATGAGCGTATCGAAGCCGGTCTGGACCTGCTCACGGTCCACGCCGTAGGTCTTGGCCAGCCGCCACTGCTCGCCGCGCCACTCGTCGCGCTGCTCATAGGACATACCCGCTGTTTGCTGCGTGCGGATCAATTGACGATCCAGCTTGGCACTGCCGGTCAGGCCAGACGCGACACCGATGCCCACGCCTAGGCCCGCCAGTTGCCCTTGAGCTGAGGTGCCCAGCGCCCTGATACGGTTAAATTCCTCGCGCACGCTCGCGGCAATGCTCTTGAGCATCCGTAGTTGCGTGCTACCGCTCTGCACCATGCGGCGTAGGCTCGTTTCCGTCCGGTCCACGGACTGGCGCAGCGGGTCAGCGCCTTCGCGCGCGGCCTTGGCCAGCTCGGACTTGGTGGTCTGCCCAGCCGCCTTGCCGACGTCGCCGAGGTGCTTAAGCTCAGCTGCGGCTTGCGCAACGCCCTGACGAAAGACGCTGTTGCCTTGGGTGGCGGCCTCACGCATCGCCTGGCGAATGATCTTGTAGCTTGCCGCGCCCGCCTGGCCGACCTCGCGGAGGTCACTGTAGGAGGCCCGAACCCCCTGGCGGAAGACGCCGTTACCCTCCGTCGCCGCTTCGCGCATGGCCTGACGGATGATCTTGTAAGTTGCGGCGCCCTCGCGGCCTGCCTGGGTGAGCGCCGTACCGGCATTGCCAGCCTCGGTAGTCAACGTCTTGGCGCCTTCCTTGCCCGCTTTGTGCAGGTCGCGATTTAGCTGACCAATCTCACGGCGGCTATCACCGGCATGGGCCTGGATGCGCAACGCAACGCGCAAATCACTAGTCATGTATATGCCCTAATGCTACTTAGATATGAGTGGCCACTGAGCGAGATGAAGTGAGATGAAAGAAGACCCTGATGTGTCTCTACCTGCCGCAATTCGCATACGGGGAGGGGCAAAGAACATCACGCTGATCGATAACCAAACTTATGGGATGACGCTTCTTGATGCAGATGGCGACGTTGAGGGTCTGGTTGCCCAAGGGAATAGGTCCTACATCGATCCGAATCCCCAAGGCTCCCAAAACGACAAGACAGGTCGGTTTCGAAGGTTTATCAAGCATCCGCTTGCGATAGCAGTTTTTGCCGCGATCACAGGAAAGCTCTAGAACCGAATTTCTAATAACGCTTCTTTAGTCCTCAACTTTCCACCGCAGCAAATTGCGTCCGCCTGGCTGGACCTGGATGCGAAACGCGCCGGGTTCAGTCGGATTGAAGCCCAGACGATTCGCGACGCCTGCCAAGTCAGCCTGGAAGGCCGTCATGGGCTCTGGCGCCACTGGCGACAACAGCGCCTCCGTCCGGTGGTAACGCAGTGCGCAATCTAGCGCCTCGAAGGTCGGCAGATCGAGCGGGATCTCGTGGGTTGAGGTCATGGCTTCTTTCTTCCCTTTCGCGTGCTGACGTAGCGGGTGCCCGCTGTTCTCGATTGCCCGGTGAGTAGATCCATCCGTGCCTCGATCTCCGGCCGGGTCATCTGCCGGATCTCGGCTAGTCGGTAGCCATGTCGGACGAGGGCATGTTCGATGCGTCGCCAGACGGCGTTGCCGCGCTCGGCGGCGCCAGCTTTTTTTCCAGCTCAGCATCCGCGTCAGCGACGAGGGCTAGATCCGCTTCGAGCAGGTTCTCACGCAGCAACGCCGTAGTGAGCTGGTCGCCGGGGATCTCACCCAGGCTGAGCAGCTGACGACGATAGACCTCCAGCGTGATCAGCTGCATCGGGCCATTGGGGTGCTCTTCCTGAGCGGCAATGAAGTCGCCCGTTACCCCGGTGCGCAAAGTGAAGCGCTTGTGCCGCATCCCGGCGAAGTAGACGCCGACCGCCAAGTCGCGAGTGATGGTCAAGCCATCCCAGCGCTTGTCCTGCCTTTCTTGTTCGCTCATGGCTTATTCCGTGTAGTAATTGAGCGCGGAGATGGTCAGGTCGCGCGTGGCTTCGCCTTCCACCTGATACTTGCTGCCCAGCTCAGTCAGGCTGCAACCGGTCCAGGTCTCGCGCTTGCCACCGCCGTCTTGGGGATACACGGTTAGCTTGGCATCAACCAGGGCGCGCCAATCCGGCTCGCCAGTCTTGGGGATAGCCACGGAGATCTTGAGGTCGTGCTCCTCGATGCCCTTGGCCGAACCCGTGGCGCGACCGGTACGGTTCATGGTCTTGACCGTCTTGCGACCGGTCTTGAGGGATGGCTCGACGCTGGTCACCTCGTACTCAGTGCCGTTGATCTCCAGCACGATCATCCCAACGAATTTATCCGACATGCTTAGGGCTCCTTACAGCAGCAAATCGATGCGGCCGGCAAAGACATGCAGGCCATTAACGACATCGGCGGGAATCGCCGCGTTGATCCGGTTGACGTCTTGGCCTGAGCGCTCGCACACCAGGGCGTCGGCGTTGTCGTCCACGTTCTCGACGATCTCCAGCTCTTCGCACTTTTTGAGCACGTCCAGCAGCTCACCCCGCACGGCGGCCGGGGTCTTGCTCGACAGCTTGGCGCGCGGGAAGCGAAGTCGAATACGGGCGCGACAGGCCTGGCGCACGTAGTACAAGGTACGCATGGTGGTCAGATCGAGCAGGGACACGTCGGTGGCACCGGCCGCGTTCTTGGTATAGGTGGAGACCGCGCGAACGATCTGCACCACGTCTCCGGCCCCGACCTCCAGCGGCGTCACGCCGTTGGCCAGGCAAGCTTCCTGCTCGGTGCGACCGAGACGGCTAGCGATGGGCGGAACAGGAATGCCGGTCAGCACCAAGGTATTGAGGGGACGTGCCGGATCTTCCTCGGAGGCGATCATGGCAGCGTACGCAGCGGCGACCTGGCGGGCGGTGGCAGCAGTGCCAGGCAGCGCCGCGATGGTGATCGCTCCGGCGTTGAGGCTCGCCGCTAGCGCGGTGGCCGCCGACAGGGTAGTGGTGACTGCGCCCACACCGAGGATGGATTGTTGCTCCATTGAGCTGGTCCAGGTCGCGATGTGGGTGCGCACTGCCGTCAACGCGGTCTGGCTGAACCAGGCGGGAACGATGATGGTGAAACCGCCCTGAGCGGTGGCGGCCAGTGCGGCAGTCAGGTCCGGCTCAGTGCTGCCACTGACGATCACGCCGACGCAGGAGATGGCCACATAGCGGTAGGTGGCGATAGAAGCAGCCACCATCTCGGCCGCGACTGCGCCGAACTTGGTCTTGGCCTCATCGGCGCTGTAGACCTGGGTGGGAACGTTAGCCGCCACGGTGGCGCCGGCATCCAACGGCACGACCAGGCAGATGCTTTGCGCGTTGGTGGGCAGGGTGCGCACCGCGAGGCTGGTGTTGAATTCGAGATAGGCGCCCGGCTTGCGGATGCTGCCGGGGATGGTGTCGAAGGAAACGGGCATTATTCAACTCCCTTGGTGGTGGCTTTGGCACCGCGCGTTGACTTGGCGCTGATGTCTGAGATGGCCTGCGCCTCATCGGCAGACGCAGGCGCAGCTTCGACAGGCTCATCCACGCGGGCCAGCTCGCCAGAGGCGATGCGGCGCAGGAAATAGGCGTTCTCGGGCACCACCACCGGCTCGGCCGGTGCGGGCTGGATGAAGCTGCCCTCGGGATGTTCCGCCGTGGGCGGCACCGGGACCGGGTGTTCGGTTGCGATCACGCGCATTTAAAGATTCCTCAGATCGATGGTGTCTTGAGCAGTGGGGTTGGGATTGCCGGTAGGCACGTGGAACGCAAGATCCACCCCTTCCAGCAGTGGCAATGGCTCTTCGGGCACTTCCCAGTCCAGGTCGATGGCAAAGCTCTGGCCCAGCACCGACAGATGGCTTGACTCGAACTTGCCGTTGACCAGGTTGGCGAACTCGGTCGGTGCCACGCGGGCGCCATCTGGTTTGTGCTGCCAACCGGTCAGCAGGCGCAGGGTGCTTTCCCAGATCCAGTAGCTTCCGGGGTCACTTTTTAGGTCCGTACCCCGTCGGGTCTCACGCTCGCCGCGAACGGACTTGCTGGCGATGACTAGGCGGAAGACCACAGCGGCCTGATAGCGCCGGGCGCCCTTGGGGCGGAAGGCCACCTTGGGCGTGGTAATCAGGATCAGGGGAGTACGCTTGAGCATCTCCACCAACTGATCGGGATCACTCAGTTCGCCGCCGTAGCTGTCCAGAGCCAGGCGCGGGAGCTGATTGCGCAGCTCCGCGAGCCTGGCCTGGATGGCGTCTTCCAGTACGCCCAGCATCACAGCCGTCCCAGGCTGTTACGGTTGAACAACCGAGGCTGATGGCGCACCTGTAGGCCAGACTGGCCCGACTCGGCAGCGCCGCGTTGCGAGTCTTCAGCGGCTAGGTTCTCTAGCCGTTTTAGGATGTCGCGATAGCGCAGGCGCACCGCCGACTCGGCGTTGGCTTTCTCGCCATACAGGTGAAACCGGGTCAGCTCCGGCAGGTCATCCTTGACCCATTCCGGCGCGTCCTCGCCGGGTCTGCGATAACGCAGGTAGAACTGGACCTCGCTGCGAGCGCGGGTCGCGGCATCGGCAATCCGGGCCAATGCCACCACCGCCGTCTTGACGTCCTCGGCATCCCAGCCAGACAGGTCTGCACCCGTGGCGGCCGCTTCCAGCAGCTCCGGTTCAATTGGATCACGGGTGACCGGCACCGACAGGTCCGCCAGTTCCCTGGCTCCAAAGCGGGTGATGAGGGCGATGGCGCTCGGCAGCGAGAGGTTCATGCGTTGTCGCCTTCCTGCTTGCTAGCGTCCTTGCTGGCCTTACCACGTGCCGCCCTGCCTCCAGCCGAATGCTCGGCCTTCACAGGCTGTGGGTCAGCACCAGGTGCTTGAGGAACTGGCGCAGCCGACGCCGCGCCCGCCGCCGCTTCAGAAGTCCCGGCAGCGTCGCCGGCCGTGGAAGTGCCTGCATTGCCGTGCTCCAGGGTCAAGGGATGAGCCAGGGTGAAGCGCTTGAGTAGACCGAGGACGTCCTCTTCCTTGAGGCACAGCACGCCCTCTTGAGCGGGGTCTGCCCGCTCCAGGGATCGCAGGTCGAGCAGGATCAGCTCGGGGATGCCGACGTACTTGGCATTGACCTCGGTCACGCACTGGAGCAGCGCTTGAACCACGTCCTCGGAGTCGGCCAGGCGGCTGGTCAGGGTCTCGACCAGCTCTTCCGACACGACCAGGCGCCCCTTCAGCGAGTCGACCATGTTGCTCAGCAACTCATGCTGCTGGTCGGCCGCAATCAAGCTCAGCTCTTCGGTTGACACGTCGACAACGCCTTCGACGACTACTAATTGCGGCTCTTGGCGGAACGCCTTCAGCTGCGCCTCGGAGAAGTAGCCCTCGGGATAGTGGGTGCCGGCGGCCGAGTGGGCGATGCCACCCCGGCGGAAGCCATCGATCTTCGCGGTAATAGTGACCCCGTCCATTTAGGCCACCGTGCCGGTCGAGCCGTAGGCCATCTGCCAGAAGCCATAGCCACCCGCTGCCCGCGCTTCCGCACCGAACTTGTATTCCTTGCGGCTGAAGACGTCGTCGGCCTCAGGGTCGGTCTGCTGGACGAAGACCGGCGCCTTACGCTCCTGATAGATGAAGGGGCGCACGGGCTTGCTGGTGTCCAGCAGAAACCAGGCGGTGTCCGAGGTCAGGCGCGACTCGACCACCAGCTCGGCGGTGCCCTTGTACGGATTGGGCTTGCCGTCTTCCAGGCGATCCACGGTCAACAGTGCACGGGCAGTGTCTTCCAGGGCCGGGGGCACCAGCAGCACGGTGGGGCTGACGTTGATCGGGCGGCCATCCTCGTCCTTGAAGCGGCGCATGGCGGTACGGGCGGCGCCATAGCTTCCCTGAGCAGCGGCCAGGGTCGCGGCGCTCAGCGCCTTGGTACCCACGTTGCTGACGCTCGCACCGGCCACCGGGTGGTCGACATCGAAGAAGTACTGGCCGTCGTAGCACAGGGCGGTAAAGCCGTTGTTCACCAGCTCATAGACGATCTCGTCCGGCAGCTGCTTGGCCGAGAAGCCCGCCATCTGTGCCTGGGGCTGGTAGATACCCAGTTGATCGTCTTCGATGTGGTTGCGGTTGACGGCGACCGTGGCTTCCCAGTCTTCGTTGACGACTGAATAGCTGTAGGCCTGAAGGTTCTTGACGTGCTTTTCACCGACCCAGCGACGCATCTTTGGGAAGGCGCTCAGCCAGGCATAGAGGTTGCTGCCGGTGGACGACGGCACCTTCATGGCGATCTTGTCCCAGGTGCTGGGCGCAGCCGCGAAGGCATTATTGAACAGTGTTTTCAGGGCGACGAAAGCCGCTTGGATGGAAGACTTATTGACCAACATGCGCGGGGCGCTCCTTCGTGGGTTACTCGATCCAAACGCCGTCGGCGTCGATGCCGGTGATACGGCCAGCGGCGGAGCGCTTGCCGGTGTCGTCCGTGGCGCCGACGGTCTGGTCGTCGACGATGTAGGCGGTCTTGAACAGCTGGGCCTGGGTGATGGTCCCGTCGTTGGCCCACTTGAAGGCTTCGCCACGACGTACCGGGACGCGTACCGCACCCGCAGCGCCGGTGGCGTTGTCCACCGATTCCTCGGCGCGACCGACGTAGCTCAGGCCGGTGGCGACCTTGCCGGGGGTGGCAAAGCCGGTGGCGTCGACCACGACCAGGGAGCCGGCATAGATGCGGGTGCCGGCTGCAACGGCCAGGGCCAAAAGGCCAATGCCGCGCATAGGGGTGTTGCGATCAGCGGTGAGCGCCATGGCTTAGGCCTCCTGGCTCTTGAGGGTCTTGGCGAACTCCACCGGGTCCATGCCGAACTGGGCGCAGACGGCCTGCTGTTCGGCATTAAGGGCGGTGGCGGTTGCCTCGTTGGGTTTGCGGTTTTCCAGGCCGGAGGCGTCGCCTACAACCGGAGCGGCAGCGACGAAGGCACGGAAGCGGTCCAGGCCGCCCTGTTCGGAGCAGGCCGCACGGTGATAGTCGGCGGTGGCCGGGGTGATCTTGCCGGCCGTGAGCGCCGCCTGGATCTCGGTCTCCACCGTGGCCGTATGCTGGGCCTTTTGGTGGGTGGCAAGGGCTTGCTCGGCATTGGCAGCGCGCGTGGTGAGAGCGTCGTAGTCGGCGCGCGGGACGTAACGGTCCAGGCTCGGCTGCTCGCTGTTCTTGGCGGTTGCGGTGGCCTTGAGCTGGGTGGCAGCCGAGACGGCCTGTTCTTCGGTGGCGGTCTCGGGCAAGCCGAGTAGCGCCAATAGCGCAGCGGAAATCTTCACGTCTGTGGACTCCGGGGTGGGTTGTTCATGGTTGAGGGCAGTAAGAAAGAGATTCGGCTTGTTTGTCAGGCCGAGAGAGACCAAGCGCCCGATGCGCAGGGACGTCGGGTCGTAGTCGAAGACGGGGGAGAGAAAGCGGTATTCCTTGGTGGCGACTTGCGCGCCACCGCGCGGGGTCCATTGGACGTGGCCCCAAAGAGCGCCCTCCCGGATCTCCAGCTGGTCGATCCAGCCAGCGGCCGGCGCTGGTTCGCCATTGGGCGCTTTGATCTCGGAGGCGTGCTCCCAGTCCACCGCCAGGTCGATGCCACGGGTGGTGAAGGCGTCGACCACCAGGCCTTGGCTCAGCTCATCGAACAGCCAGAAGCGGCCGTCGCGCCCGGTGATCGCCGGACCGGCTGGAATCAGCTCCACCCACTCCGGCGCAGCGCCCTCGGCTTGGGGCTGCGTGGAAAGGTCAGTGTTGAGGGCGACGAGGGTCGCGCCCTGGCCGGGGGCCTGGGGCTGACGTTCGGAGTTGAAGGCGCGGCGGAGTGTGTTCATGCCGCCAGTGTCGGCGGCATGAACAGAGGAGGGAGTTTCTTAAGAGTTTAAGACGTACCTTGCGAAAGCTCTGACGATTTCTTCCCATTGCGGATCGCCAAAAGAGCTTACCTCATAGTGCTTAGGGAACAATGGCTCAGGATGTCCCAAGCCCTGATCTGTGACATTCACGTGGAACACCTTTTTGTTGTCTACGTGCTCGGCCAGGCGAGCCACCTCATCAGGAGTTAACGCGCCTCCGCGTGTGATCACAAGAAAACAGGTTACGCCTATTCGCAGGTGGCCTAGCGGCATCTGCAAGACCGCTCTAGTCGTTCCGGCACCCAGCTTGATCCGTTGAGCCCGGATCAAGTTTTGTATGCGCATTGATGTGCTGGAGCCAAAATCAGATCCTAAGTCCATTACCTCACAGCAATGATTTGACCACCGTTGATAGCCGTAGGGCTCTGGGGACAGCTCTTCAGGTGATGAGCAGGCTTCTACGAAAAGTTCGCCAAGCTGGGAGAGCCTCACACCATCTACGAAACTCTTAGCGTTCAGGGACACAACGGCCAGGTGCTGAACGGTTCCCGCCTCGTATCCGGTCAGAAAGTCTTCTGCTTTAAGTGAACCGCTACCTTCAGCCATCAAGTTATTCTTCGTTACCACGTAGACCCGTCTCAAGTAATCCAGATACTCCCAGCTCAGATCGCTCAAAGACAGAATAAAGTGCCTCCTCCATTGCTGCTTGACATGACCTCTCGCAATCGAGTGCGTAAGTTCGGCATAAGCCCCAGTCTTCTCCTCTTCAATGTCCCGAACGCAGGCGGCCAGCAAGGCGTGAAAGTCGGCGTTTTCAACGACTGAAGCAGCATCCTCACCTGTTTCTAGATTTATAGGGTCTGGTCGATTTAGCAATCGACTGTGGAACTCCAAAAGACGGCGCTCGTTCCTCTCGCTCACCCAACCCTGCATCTTCTCCATGACTGCTGCAGCGGCTGACAAGCCTACAGCCCCATACGGTCCTGTTATCAGCCCCGAGCCGACGTCAGCCGCCTTTATAAGGCCCGAAACCAGGGGGCTATTCGCAACCTTTGCGGTTTTGCCAGTCAACTTGTCCATGCACCGCTCCCATCAATAAGCGCCATCGCTGATCTAACGCGGGTCTAACGCGCCTTCCGCATCATACCCGCGACCAAGGTATCAATGGAGCTTGGAAGCCTCTTAAAAAGCCGGGTTTTCAATGCGCTGAAATAGGCCCAATCAGGTACTCGGCGATGATTGCCAACACCTCGGGCTCGTCTTCGGCCGACAGACCCAGATAAGGACGGGCTGGCATCTCGACCGACCGGGCGCCATGGGTCACCCACTGGCTAAATTTGGCATGCTTCTTCTTCACGAAGCGATTTCCCACCATCCCACCCGACATCTTGAAGTGCACCTGTTGGGAACGGGCGGCGTGCTCGACCTTGCCGCCGAATTGGTGGATGGCGCCATAGGGACGGTCGGTGCCGAACGATAACTCGTTGTCGCTGACCTGATGGCGCAGGGTATCGAGCAGCGCGCCGGTTTCGCGCAGGATCTTGCCGCCACTCTTCTTACGGGCCAGGGTGCGCGGTGACAGCGGCGCCCAGGGCGAACCATCCGGGCCGACCTGGCGGCGCGCTCGATCTCCGGTCGATTGGTGCAAGTACTCGGCAATGTCGAGCAAGGGCGTGTGCAGGGACTCCAACTGTTCGGCCAGTTGGGCCAGCGCCCGTCCTGTCCGGCTGTCGTCGATCACCACGTCAAGCATTGCACCGGCCATGTCAGGCTCCTACTATTGATGGGCGCCCATTGGTTGAGCTGTCCCTGCCAGGACCTCCAAGCCTACGACCAGGGCGGAAACCCCGTGTGGCAGCGCGGGGTTTTTCTTTGCCTGTCAGAAGCCTTCGTAATCGTCAGTCATCGAGCGTGCCTCTTCTATAGATCCGCACGCCGAGGCGCAGCTGCTCCAGGTATTCGGGATTGCCCGCGTCCGGTGCGAAGGTAGTGATACCGGCCCAGCCGTCACTACCTACTTCAAAGACCGCCAGGGCGGGGACGGACTCACCCTCTACCTGGAAGCGACTGATGTAGCGGCGCCGCACCACGGCCTTGCTCTGGGCGTACTGCCATTCAAGGCGCACCCAGATCTCGTCCGGCTCTTTCAGCGCATCTGCGAGCAGCAGCAGCTCGCGTGCGTGACCGCGCTTGCTGACCTTGAGTGCGCCGGTTTTGGCATTGGTGAACAGCTCGCGGCCGATAACCACGGCATCGCCTGTTTTGTCGCGAAACACTGCTGGAGCGGCCTCGGTCGCGCCGAACTCTTCCAGGAAGCGGGCCATGTACTGCTCGTCGGTCTGGCCACTGGGCAGCAGCCGGTCGGCGCTGGCCGAGCGAGGCTTGGGCAGCGGCCCCGGCGGGCGACGATTGGGCAAGCCAGCACCCTGGGCCGAACTGGAGCGGGTGCCCGGCTCGGGCAAGGGGTCATGTGCACGCAACGGCGGCACGGCCGAGGACAGGCGAGACTGACCGGGCGCGTACTCGAACCCCGGATCAATGCCCTTGGGCACGCGCACCGTGCGCGCCCCGTTGGGACTGGTGACGCCGATGGTGCGGTCTTCGTACTCGACCTCGGGCGCGGGGCCGACGCTTAGGCCTTGGCGCTCCACGTCGCGCTCGCTAACCATGTATTTCTTGCACTTACAGCCCCAGCCGTTCTGGGGACTGTGGCTGGACCACCACGGATCGTCGAGCGGCAGCACCGTGCCGTCCCAGGCCAGATGCTGTGGACGCGGGTGCGCGCTGTCTCCGTGACGGTAGAGTCCATAGGGACGACGCTTGCGCAACTCCGGGTCGGCCATCTGCGCCTCCCGACCCGCGTTGTAGGACTGGCGCAGGTTGGTTTCCCAGATGACCTGGGTCCGCCAGCCACGCCCGCCGTTGTACTGCCAGCCATGCTGCTGGACGATCCGGTCAAAGTCGGTACGGAACTGCTCCAGGGTGCCGCCTGCCGCGATGGACTTCTCGACGGCGCCACGCATATCGGCCAGCAGATCCCGCTTAGTCGCGCCGGCCACGACGAAGGCCCAGTCGTGCTCAGCCGTATAGACGTCAGTCCAGGCGCGGGTCGGCAGGTCCGTCTTGCCGCGAAAGAAGTCGATCTGTTCTTTGAATGGAAGCGATCCATGGCTTACAGCCATCTGCTATACCTTTTATTTGGTGTACATCTAGCGACAAAGCCATGACGTAAGGAGAAAGACATGCACGTAGAACCGCCCGTCAAATTCAGCTCTCTTGGCTTCTATCCGAAATGCCCTAAGTGCGGCTTAGAAGACATCAAGGTGGCAATAGACGACCATCTTCACGGATGCAACGGCCCATATGAGGTCGTCTACTGCAACGATTGCAAAACCTTCCTAGGCTGTAGCCTGACGGCTACTAAACTGGCTGACTAAAGCCCCCTCAGCACGTCATATCGCCCAGCCAGACTAGCCGCCGCCATCCCATCGGCCATGGCGTCGGCGAGCTGGTTGGCGCTCATGTCGGGATAGGCCTCGATCAGCCGATCCCGGAACTCTCCCAGGCTGCTCACTGAATCCAGCAGCTCGCGCAGGGCGTCCACCATGTCGTCCAACGGTGCGGCCGTGGCCTGGGTCAGGGTCTTGACCTGGGCGTCCACGATGTCCGGCACGTCCACAGCCTTGCCCGGCTGCTCACGGTTAGCAGCGGTGGCCACGGCAGCCGCGGCCGGCTTGCCCAGGATCTCGGCGTCCTTGCCCGGCTCCGGCAGGCCGAACTTGTCGCGGATCACCGATTGCTCAATGCGCAGACCCAGCGGCACGAAGGCGCTGACGGCCTTGATCAGCAACTCCAAATTTTCCGGTTGCGGGACATCGATCACCAGGCGCGGATAAGGCCGGCCCGGCGCAAAGTTCAGATCGCAGAACGGGCGTACGAACTGGCGGTTAAGGGTGTTGGATTCGGCCTTGGCGTCGGCCTCCAGCAGATCCAGGCGCACCTCGTTATGCACCTTGGCCTGGGCGAGGCTCGCGCCGTCGTCGGCGCTCATGGTCTGGCCCACGATGGCCTTGGACATCTGCTTGTCCCACCACTCGGCCAGACCCTTGAAGAAGTCTCCCGCGCCATTAACGTTGGCCGCCTGCTGGAAGTCGATGCGCATGGACTCGGGGATCACCGCGCCTGCATCGCTGCCGAGGTTGGCCACCGCCGACATCAGCACGCCGATGTCGTCCTTGCTGGCATTCGGACCGTAGCGGCCCACGCGCATGGGGATGCCGTAGATGTCGGCAAAGCCCATCCAGTCCTTCCAGGTCCAGGCCTTGCACATGTAGGCCACAGCGGCGAGCCTGGCCAGGCCGCCCCGAATCGGCAGGCCCGTACGCAGGCGCGGCCGGTGGACGACGAACTTATAGGGCGCCAGGGCGATGCCGTTCATGACGTCGGCTTCGTCTTGCAGACGTAGCTCCTGGCCGGTCTCGCGGTCGAACTGGAAGAAGCGCGGGTCGCGCCATTCGAAGCGCTCGGGCATCCAGGTTGCGCCGGATCTGTCCCAGATGATCTCGGCCACGCTGTAGCCCTTGCTCAGGGCGTCAGTCAGATCGGTGGCCATCTCGCCGAACTCGGGAGCGTCCACCACCTCGCGCAGGGCATCGGCGCGGCGCATGTCTTCCTTGTCGTCGGTGGCGGCCTCCACGCGGATGTTCAGCCCGGCCAGGGCGAGCTTGCGCGTGCCCAGCACCGAGGCATAGTGCAGGTCGCGCTCTTCCATTTCCTCGGCCAGGGTCAGGTAGTCGCGGGCGTCGCCCTCGGCAGCCGCCTGGAGCAGACTGGCCAGGCGACCCGGCGTGAGGCCACTGGCCACCGACTGGTGCCAAACCTGGCGCACGCCGGTCAGCCGCGGGGCGGCCACTTCGGTGGTGAGCTGGTCGTATTCGATGGGGCGGCCGAATTGATCGACGATAGCGGAGCGGGCCATTACCAGATGCCTTTCTGTTGGTTCCAGCCGGCCCCGCGCTTGATCTGGCGATCATGCACGGCGTTGGGCGGAACACGGTGGTGTTCGAAGATTTCCACTTCCTGGCGGCTGGCGAAGTCGGCCAGCACCAGGGCCACCCCGGCGTCACCGTGGCGCTTGGCGCCGCCTTTCTCCGTGGTGCGTTGCTCGGGGATGCGGGCGACACCTTTCACGACCCGGAAAGCGCGGATGTCGCTTGTGACGTCCTGGTCGGCCGGGATGCCGTGCAAGGTGTCGTCCTCAAGCGCGGCCTTGAACGGGGGCATGTTGTCGCGATACCAGCCCTCGGTGAGCATGACCTGCTCGATGCGGTTGTGACCGAACTCCACCGCCGCGCTCTCGGCGATCTGCTGGCCGTTGCCTCGGGCGTCATGGGCGCCCTTGAGGAAGTTAGGCAGGCGGCGGACCAGGTAGAAGAGGATCTGCTCCTGCTGCTTGAAGGGCACGTTGCGCAGCTCGACGGTAAAGGGCGTGCCCTTGCGCAGATCCTGGGCCTTGATCAGCGGCCAGATGACCGACAGGTCGCCCGAGCGGGCGAAGTCCATCCCATAGAACGACTGGACGCCCTGGGTTGGTAGGGCATCCAGCAGCGGCCGCAGCTCGCGCTCGCACCACTCCAGGGAGTCGGCCAGGCGGCTGTACTCCGGCGCCGTCTCATAGCCCTGGGGGTACGCAAGGCGCCGCACCGGCACCTCGCGGCTAGTGCGGGACTCGACCAGGGCGAGGGACAAATAGGCGCCGCCGCCCTGGCTCGGGATGCAGTCCAATTCCTCGCTGGCCGCCTCGCCATAGAAGCCGTAGACGTCCTGGACCCAGGCGTCTTCCTCGGCCTGGACGTGGGGGATGCCCTTGCGCAGGCACACGCGGGTGTACAGGCCATCGGCCACGGCTTCGCGAAAGGTGCAACGGAAAACCACGCCCTTACGCTTACCCGCGCGGATCTCCTCGACCAGCTCGTTAAAGGCGTTCTCGGTGCCATCGTGGGTGCTGATCACATGGACCTCACCACCCCAGATCAGTAGCGCCAAGGCCGCCTTCAGCAGCTCGGCCAGGTCGGCATGGAAGGCCGCCTCATCGATCACGACGATACCCTGGCGACCGCGCAGGTTGCTTGGCCGGCTTGTCAGCGCCACGATGCGCTGGCCGCTGGGGAATGTGATGGTGTACGTCTTGATGTGCTTATCCGGGTCGGAGTCCGGCCATATGCCTTCCTCTATCTCGCCGGCCGCGTAGTTGAAGGCCCGCGCCCACATGGCACAGGCCTGGATGTACTCAACCGTCATGTCCTGGTTGTAGCCCAGGTAATAGACGTTCATCCCGCCAGCCGACTTCGCCGAGGCGGCGACCAGGACGTTATCGGCGGCCTCGGCCCAGGTCAGGCCGATTCGGCGGCTCTTTTCACCAACCTTGAGCGGGGCACGAATGCCGATCCAGCCCTTTTGATAGTCGAGCAGCACCGCTGGCACGTCGACGATCTGGCCGACGCTGGTGATGTCGGCCAGGGGGGAGCGCTGGTAGGGGATGGCGGAGCGGGTGGCGGTCACTGGCTACCCTCCAGTTCGAAGGGGGCCACGATCTCCTGCAGGCGCTGGCCGCTGACCTGGTGGTAATACTCCGTCAGTTCGATTCCGGTCCAGGCGTAGCCTTCCAGGCCAGCCGCGACCAAGGTCGTGCCGCTTCCGGCGAAGGGATCAAGGATGCGGCCACCCGGCTCGCAGATCTTCACCACCTGGCGCATCAGATCGGTGGGCTTGCCGGTCATGTGGAACTTGTCGTTTCGGCGTATCGGCTCGCGGAAGACCCCCGGCAAGATGGGGGCTGGGCGATCCATCGGCAGCCCACCCTTGCTGCCCCAAACGATGTATTCCGCCTGGGCGCGAAAGCGGCCCTTCTGTGGCCGAACGCCTTCTGTCTTGTCCCATACTGCGATTCCGCGCCAGGTGAAGCCGGCCGCCTGGAGCGCGTCAGTCGTCATGGGCAGCTGGCGCCAGTCGGTGAATAGGCAGACCGGCGAGCCTTCGCGCAGGATGCGGAAGCACTCCAGCAACCAGAGGGTGCACCAAAGCGTCTGGGAGCGCTGGTCACGGTTATCGCCTGTAAATTCAGCGTGCCGCGTCTGGCCGCCACTCTGTATGTACTTCGTGCATGGCGCCTGCTGACGCGCCCCAACGTGCAAGCCACCGCTGGAATACGGCGGGTCGGTAATCAGGGCATCATGTGAATTGGTCTCCAGCGACCGCAGCACCTGCATAGCATCGCCCTGGTGCAATGCATTGGGGCTCTGGCTCACGAGGCCACCCCCAGGATCTCGCGGCGGATCTCGGCCACGGTCTCGGCGTTCAGCCCACCTTTCTTGGCGATTTGATCAACCTTGGCCGCTGCCGCCTCGGCACGGGCACGGACCTCAGCTTTCCATTTGGCCTGGACGACGCTCGCCCGGCCCAGCTCGGCGACCGCCTTCGCCACCTTGGGCAGATCGATCTTGCCGCCCTCGGCCATCAGCAGCTTGAACAGGTGTTCCTGGACCAGGCGCATCAGCGCTTCGTTGACGGCGCCCTCGTCGTCGGGTGCGGCCTGGACGACCGCCTTGGCCTGCTCGGACGAAAGCTTGAGCGCGGCCAGCTTGTCCTCGAACCCGGACCCATAGCGGTGCAAAGCACTCTTGCCGATCTGGTAGCCACGCGCCTCCAGCTCGGCCGACAGGGCCTCGTAGCCGGAAAAGTTCGACTCGACCAGCGCCTGATCGAGCCAGGCTTTCACCTGGGCCGGGAGGCCGGCCACCTTTGAGCGGGGCGGCATGTCAGCCCCAATACTTTTCCGGGCGGGCGATACCCGGCCGGCATTCGATGGTGTACTCCGCGATGTCCACGCCGTAGTGGGTGAGCCCGCAGATCCAGACGCCGTTCGGCTGCTTGTTCAGCGTCACTAGAGAGCGGTCGGCCAGATAGTCCAGCTCGCGCCGAATTTCCATGGTGGTGGCATCGGGATAGATGCCCTGGATGGTAGACAGCACCACCGCCTCATGAGGGTCTACGGGGCGGCTGGTGTTGAGGGTCAGCAGCAAATACCAGCGCAGGGATTCGCGCCGCGTCTTGGCCGGGTCAATCATGTTCATTGGCGCGCTCCTTTCAACTGGGCGTTTTCAAGTCTCAGGGCCACAGCGTCGAGCTTGGCTTCGATGACGGTCTGGTTACGCACGTAGTCCTCACGGCGGACGTAGTGCAGCGGCATCTCGCCGCGCAGGCGCTCCACCCCTAGCTCAACCTGGCGCAGGCGCTCGGAGTCCAAGGCCACGGCCTTGTAGCGCTCGTCCATGGCGGCGAAGCGCTGATCAAGCCGGCGCTCGGTCTGGAGCAGCAGCAGGCGGAACAGGGCGCCGAACGAGCCCAGCAGGCTCACGCCCCCTAAGGCCAGCTGCCACACCGGAATCTCAATGGTCGTCATCAGCGCGCCATCCGCTCTTGATAGCCCTGGCAGGCGACGCAGCGCACCACACCTGGCACTACGACCCGGCGCGCCTCGGGAATGGCCTCGCCGCAGCCTTCGCAGTGGGTCGCCGACGGGCCGGCGTGGAGTGCCTGGGCGGCACGGTGGGCATCGAGCGCGGCCTCGCGGCGGGCTTCTTCCAGGTCGGAGGCGTAGTCAGTGACGTCCATAGGTGGTGTTCCAGTCGATGAGGGCGTTGAGCTGGGCGCGGCAGGCCGAGGCGGCCTCGGCGTTGCGGATGTGATTGGCGAGCAGTAGCGCTGGGGTCAGGGTGCTGGCGAGATCGTCATGAGCGCCGGCTCCGCTGGCCGGCGCATCAGCTCGGCCGGGGGCGGCGCCGGTAGGCAGATCGGCGCCACTGGTGGGGGCGACGCCGAGGGCCTGGTTCCACAGCCGGCCAAAACCGAGAGTGAACACAGCAGCAGGCAGCGGCTCGGGCGACGCATCCAGGGCGCGCCGATAAAGGGTAGTGACACGGGCGATTTCTCCGGTGAGGCGTTCGGCGGTGGTGCGCAATTCGGTCTTTTTGGCATCGAGCGCCAGAGCCAGGTCGTTGCCGCGCTGGACCTCGACGGCTAGGCGTTGGGCAGCCTGCTCGGCAGCGGCTTGGCCTGCTTCGGCCTGGGACTGCCGTTCCTGGGCGTGCTGTCGCTTGAGGTCGGCCAAGTCGGCTTCGCCCTGGGTCAAGGCGGCGGCATAGCCCTGGGCGTAGCCGTCGCGGTGGTTGAGGTGGAGCCCCAGCACGATGAGTGCGAGCAGGGCCAGCCAGAGCAGCAGGGGCACCAGGGGCTTGAGCAGGTCTCTCATGAGCACAGCCCCTTGCCCCAGCCAGCGGCCACGTACAGCGGCTCCCAGCGCTTGAGGATCTGGCGGGGATAGCCCCGGTTCTCTCGGAATGCAGCGGCCGAACGTCCCGCGTTGTGTCGCTCGACCGATCCGAACCAGATCAACGGATCGGCGCCTTTTGCCGAGGCCAACTTGCGGTCGCGGATCAGCCAGCCGAGGCCGCCGTTGTATGAAGAGAGAAACATGCCCCCTTGCTCGCAAGGGGTACGTGCCCTGATCCGGTCGGCTAGCCAGCGGTCGTAGCTGACCAGCGCCATCAGCGACCAGGCTGGGTTGTAGGGCTCGACGTCGCCCAGCGTTTCCGGGAACAGCCCGGCGAGCCAGGTGGCGGTCGTGGGCATCACCTGGCCCAAGCCTTGCGCACCCACGGGGCTCCGGGCGTCGAACCGCCAGCGCGATTCCTGATGCACCTGTGCGGCGAAGGTCGCCACGGGAGCATCCAGCCCCCACTCGGCCTGTGCAATGCGGGTCAGGTCGCGGCGGTACTGCTGGGCGTCGTCCGGGATCTCGGCGTAGGCCGGGCTGGGCATGGCGTTGCAAAGCACCGTCAGCACAGGCGCGGCGAGCAGCCAAAGGGCAGATTGAAGCGTTAGCCGACGGCGCATGGTCAGAGCCCCAGCGTCAGGCCGAGGACGCAGGCCAAGACGACCAGTGCCCGACGGATGCCCGCCCACGGCTGGTGTACGCGCATGACGCGATCCGGCCGGGCGTAGGGGAACAGCGCCCGATCCAGCCAGTAGCCAAGCACACCGCCGCCAATGACCAAGCTGGCCTTATAGAGGACAACCGGCAACTTGCTCGGGGCAATCGAATAGAGCAGCACCAGCAGAACCAATGTGATCAGGCTCCAGTTAGTCAGGCGTGGCGTGCGGGGACGCCGAGGGGTGTAGTTCACGGGCGAACCTCGCGGGTGTGATTGAGGGCGGCACGGGCCGCAGCAAGCCCGGCCGCCGCAGCGGACGAGTTGCCGCGATGACGCGGTAGTTCTCGATAGGGGATGGTCACGGGTGCGGTCGGCTTGGCCTGGGGGCGCAACTGCTCGCGAGTTGCGACGAACTCACTGACGCGCTGATCGCCTGCCCGCACATGAGCCAGGACGAGTTCGCGCCAGGCTGCCGGGCATTGCGCCAGCAGTTGTTCCCGCATGGCGGGGCCAGCTTCAAGAATCAAGCTGGCCCAGGCACGGGGCGATGTGGGTGTTGCGGAAGTGGTGGCGGACATTGCGCGACCCCGGTTGAGAACTACCGGGCTAGAGTCGCGCTGGGAGGGAGTTGGTTGAGTTTCTTAAAGGCTTAAGAAAAAGCCCGCATTGCGCGGGCTTAGAGTTTTCTAACTTCGAGAATAAATTTTATATCCTCTTCCGACTTCCCTTCCTTCCTGAGCGCGTCCGTTATCTCTTCGTCTGTTTCTGGCTGCGGGTCGTCGTAACCCAAATCCGGGTTGCGGATATTAGCGGCGCACTCACTGGCGTCTTCTTTCAGGATGCGCTTTGCCTCTGCCAGCTCCCTCGCTGAGGGTTGCTTGTTGAAGCAAGAGGCGTTGATAGAGTTGACGTCCAGAAGCATTTGTCGGCAGGCCGAGTACACGAACCGTGCGCGGTATTTGAGATGGTTTACCGGCTGGCGGTCCAACGCTTTGTCGATGTCATGCATCACCTCGGATTGTTGCGCCCAGTCCTGCGCGCGACATGCCTTCAGCGACTTCTCAACCAACTTGATGGCCAGGGCTCGATTGCTTTTCGCTTCGACAGCGGCCTCTTTATCGCTAACCGCCTTTTCGACATCCGCCGTACTGGTAGCGCCTACCGTAGTCAGGCTGTAGGCCATGACCACAGCAACGAAAAGCAATCGTCCCTTCAATGTAAAGTCCCTTCACCGAACCCGAACAAGTCAGGCTCATTGCGTCTATGCAAGGCCCGTTGGCGGGCGATGATCGCATAAACGGTCGGGGAAGTGATCTTGTACTTACGCACCAATTCTAGCGGCCCTATGTTGTGGTCCCGCCAGTCCCGGAACAGTGCAGCGTCACGAATAGCGTTCTGTAAAGCCGTCCCGCGTGGCAGGTAAAGCACCGAGCCCCCCATGGTATTGCAGATAGCGAAGACGACCGCTCGGGCCAGTTCCGCTGCCTGCTCAGGATTGTCGGCCAGTCGCTGGACTAGCTCGGCCTCGGCGATCTCCACCATCTCCTTGAGCGTGCCCTCCCAGCGATGCTTGATTGCCGGGTCGTCCATATTGGCCAGCACTCGCGCCGGGTCCAGTTTGTCCGCATCGTTCTCGAACAGCTCACCATTGCTCATTTGCCTGGCCTCCCATGCCGCTCTGCATCTTTGGCCAAGGCCGTGACAACTCCGCCGAGCTGTTTGGCATCGAGCCACTCCAATCGCTCGACCTTGTAGAGCCGTTGCGCCAGGGCATCGGCATAGTCCCAGGGGCGCTTGGCCTCGGCGAGTTGCGCCTCGATCTTGCCGACCAATTTCTGCCGGTCTGCCGCCGCGTTCGGCTTGGCCCGGCCGGGCTTCGGCTTCCAGCCCAGCCGCTCGAACTCGCTGAGTACCGCGCCGACCTGGCGTGGACCGAGATCCTTGGCCGAGGTCACGCCCGCTACCCGTGCCAGCATCGCCCGATAGCTGTCGTCATCCATGGCCAGCTCTTTCTTGGCAATGTGGATCTTGCTCAACTGCTGGTTACGTCTATTCATGCCGCCTCCCATCCACCAGTGCCGCGAACGCCGCTGGATCACGACGGGCCAGGGTGGCCGCGCCGTGGATCAGCAACGTCAGGGCTTCGGCGTCCTCTTCGAATTGACCGGCCTCGCAGATCCGCTTGAGGGCGGCGCGGGTGCCGGCACCCATTTCCAGCGTGAACCGCTCGGCTCCTATGGCCACGCGGCGCGCCTTGATCCGGTCTCGCCGGGCTTGCTGGCGGTTGCGGGCCAGGCGCTTTTTGCGGTCGGCTGGAGTTTCTTGCGTCATCGTTTGGCTGCTCATCAGTACCGGACCACCACGCCCGGCAGACCATCCCCGGCCAGGCCGGGGCGGTTTCGCTCAGTGCAGCACCCTCGAAACACTGGTGTTATTGGAAACCAGGTGCTTACGCAGGGAGTTGAAGTTGGTCCAGACGGGCGAGAAATACGTCCACCGTCTCTCCGTTAGTCTGTTTGCCTCTCTCTTCCCCCAGACCTTCCGAGTCGCCTCTATTTCCTTCTTCGAGTACAGCGCCGAGGTGACTGGGCGTAGGAATCGGCGGGCCTCTTCATGGGTAGGCTTGTTGTCTTCGGCAGCGGACCACTTGCCATTGAAAACGCCATTCACGTAAACCATGGTCGCCCAGCGCTTACGCTTGCCGTCCAGTTCCTGGCAGAGAGTCAGCTCGTACTCATCGCACTGAAGCTTCATCGAACCCCAGGGCATGGTCATCATTTCTTTCAGCGCATCCCAATCTGCTTCTTCCATCCCCGTCTCCGGCTGCTCATCAGTACCCGGCCACCACGCCGAGCAGACCGCCCACTCGGGCGGTTTCGCATTAGTGGATAGTGGGATTGGTTTCCAGCAGCTCGTTGTAGGCCTTGCACGCTTCGCAGTCGCAGCCGGGACGGCCAGCGGTGACAGGGAGCGGGATACGGTCCAACAAGCGGGCATTGATCATCATCGAGTGAGCAACCCGACCAGCGGCCGACTCGTGCATGAGGGGCTCGTTGTCGCAAACGACAACGACGCCAGTGGGGGTGTCTTCGACAGTCAGGGTGAACTTGGACATGAGTACTTCTCTCTCTCGTATTCTGTAAGCGACGTGCTGAATCAGTGCAGCGTGGTAGCGGCCTGCGCCACGGGGGCGCTGGCGATGTCGAGCGGGATCGGAACGTACTGGTCTGAGTCCCCCACGCGCTGATACACGCGGATGTAGCTCTTGGAGCCCACGACTTGGACCGCATCGCTAATTGCGGCCATGGCCCGCTGCCAACGTGCATCGCTGATCTCCAGCCGGCGCAGGGCCAGCACGCGGCCGGTGCTGATCTCACCCTCCTTGTCGGCACGGAAAGCCTCGTTGACGATCACCCGCACCTCACTCCGGGCATCCTGTGTCCACTCGGCCAGACATTCATCGATCAGGGCGCGAGCCGCCTGGAGACGCTCGTCGAACTTGATCGCGTCCTGGGCGGCCTGCACTACCTTGTAACGCCCGTCGAACGACAGCAGGGTCACGTTGCCCTTACTGCCGCCCAACTTCGCGCCGTACTGCTCGGCTGACAGATCCACGAAGGCCTTGATGTCGCCGAATGCGTTTGCTTTGAACTCTGCCAGCACTTGGGCAACGGCCTGGGCCTTCTGGACCAGCTCGGCCACCAATGCGTCGCGAGCCAGGTCGATGGGTTTGATCATGTCCTCGGGCACCAGGCGGCCCTTGGCGTCTTGGCGGAAACCTTCCGGGATGGGGGTATTCATTGCGGTTGTTGCTCCGTTTCTGTCGTGGGGGCCAGGCCTTTGAGCCGGGCCGTGATGTCGGCGATGTGGCGCCGCCCATTGATACGTTGCGCTTCGCTCACTTCTGGCTTGGGCAGCGTCGCCCAGCCCTTCGGCGGCGGCATCTGTCGCAGCAGCGCAGCCGGTGCCGGCCAGCGCTCGCAGGTGGCGAACAGCGTCGAAAAAGCGGCCTGGATGCGCCAGGCGTCGCGGTCCTCCTCCCAGCTCCGGCCCCGCTCCAGGGCCACCAGCCAGACGTCGAGAGTCATCGTGATGGCATCGGCGGCGGGGGCACCGTCCAGTCGCAGGGCAACCAGGCCCTTTAAACCCTGAACGACGGCCCGCTCTAACCACTCTTCAACCACGGAGACGCCCCTCCAGCGCCGCCATAGCCGCCGTGGTCTGGCTCACGGGACGGATAGGCAGACGCGAGGCATCCTCGCGAACCACCACCGCCGCGCCGGCCTGGGGTTGGTACTGGGTCATGACCTGGTACAGCCAGCCATGCCCCTTGAGCGGCGTTACCAGTCGTCCCGCCTCACGCGCAGCTAGGGCCTGCTCGATGGCCCAGGCCCAGCAGGCCGGGGGCGCTTCGAACACCTGGCCACCGCGCTCAATGCGCTGGGCTTGCAGGTCCGGCAGCAGTTCGGCGAGCAGCTTGGCCACACGATCCATCGTCAGCTCGCGCGACTCCGGCCGGAATAGGCCGAGGTAGCGGATCAAGGCATTACCCACGGGACCGGACAGTTTGAAGGCCACGCCCAGGGCCTCACGGGCGCCGTCGTGCGCGATCAGCGCATCCAGGGACAGGGTGGTGCCACAGTTCGGGCAGCGGGTGCGCATCAGTGCAAACCCTCCAGGACCGGGACGGCCCGGATGCGGAACGACTGGAAGTCGGCAGCCGCCTGGGCGGGATGCTTCTCCCACCACTCGATCAGTGCCTCCGTCCATTGACCGTCATCACCGCTGGCAGGGCGTGCAAGGTTGTAGGCGCGGAGGTGTCCAGCAAAGCACTCCGCCTCAGCCAATCGAGCAAAGCATTTGATCGGAAACAGGTTGATGCTGACCGCTTCGACTAGCCATTCTTGGTTTGCGAACTGCGCCTCAGATTGCGCGTTAGATTGCCCATCAGCTGAACAAAACTCGCCATCTAGCGTCATAACTACCGTAGCTCTGCCCAGCGATTCTTTTCTGGCGAAAAAAAGCTCAAGCACTTCCGCACGCTGCTCAGCGTTGCGATATGACTTAGCAAAGCCCACGCACTGGCCCTCACGATGCAACTGGATCATGCCGCGACCGGCGATGTGGATCTGGATCTTAGGCACACAGCGATTCTCAGTGAGTTGCATGGGTGGCACCTGCGCAATTCGGGTTGAAGGGGCAATGCTGGCAAGCACGCCAGTGCTGCATCTGCATCGGGTTGTGCGTCGGCGCGGACCGGTCGCGGAAGGTTTGGCACTGCGCCACCGTCAGGGTCTCGCCCAGGGCGATGCAGTCAATGCGGCCGAGGACATCCATCACGCGACGTTCGACACCAGCCGTGCTCGGGCTCGAGTACTTGTTGGCCAGCACCAGGCTGACGGCGGTACGGCTCATGCCGATCCGGGACGCGGCGCGGGTGCGGTCAGTGGCCCGGACCTCTGCGGCGAGCAGTACGACGAATTGAGGTGGGGTCGAGCCCCAGGCGGTCAGGTCAACGTGGGTCATTCCGCTAGCTCCAGTTGGATTCGTTGAAGTAGCCCAGTGCTGGTAACTCCACGTTGCTCCATCAATTCGGTTAGTAGCGCCCGCATACGCAGGTTCTCTTGCTGCATGTCGTTAGTAGGTTCCGACTCAACGGGTACACCGCCCGCCAGTCTTCTGGAGAAGACCACCTCATCCTTGTTCGGATCGAAGACCTGTATAGACTCATGGCGCTGTACCACTGGATGACGTGGGCCGGTATAGCCATTGGGTGCCAGTCGGTAGGTGACAGCGCGCTGGTGGTCGTAGGATCGAGCGATCACATAACCAGCACGGGCAAGCGTGGAGTAGTAGTTGGTTGCATACGATTGGGTGACACGTACGCCTCCAACACTCGATACCTCTGCCGCTTCGGCAGCGGTCAATTCGCCCATGATGCGCAACGTTCGCCACAGGTTTTCCAGAGCCTGGCCATGCACGTGGCGCTGACCCCTAACATTCAGGCGCGGGTGTTCTAAACCTTCGTCTAGGATCAGCGCCCAGCGTTGTTTGTCACGGGCTGCTCGATCCAGCGCTTTGATGATCTTGGCTTTCCCCATCGCGCGAATGTAGGCCATCACTGTGCCCAGCTCTTGCTCGGTGCTTTGGGCAACCTCTTCGCCGCTAAAGCTTTCGCGCCGATCACGGATGGCCTCCCACATAAGCTGACGAGGTTCTTTGCCACCAACCAGTCGAAGGCGTACTGATTTGCCCATCAGCGAGCCCTCCGAACAGGAGCTTCGCCGGTAAACCAGCCGCGCTTACCCCAAGCCGCCAAATCCACTCGCTCAAGCATCATGGCGGAGGCTTCGCTATTCACCTTGTAAAGGTTCACCGCTGCTCGACGTAGACAGCCGCCAGTAGCGCGTCCCAGGTCTTCGAGCAGATCATCGGTCACCTTGAGCTGTGGGTAGTTGGCAGTCGCCAGTTGCCGCAGATCGTCAAGCGATGCAGGTTGTGCGGGCACCCATTCGAGAACGCGATTGTGTAGTCGTTCAAGCCTGGCCAGCGATCCTGGCACCCGCTCTTCACCGATCAGCACGATGGTCCCCTGACTCGCGTTATAGAGATCCGTCAGGACGTTGGCGATGGCCTTATCGAGCATGTATTGAACGTCATCGACAATCAGAGGGCGCATAGAGCGGGAAAGCTGCTCTGCGATCTGGTCCATCATGTCGCTCAGTGTGCGGCCAGGGGCGATGGCCATATCTTTCAGGACGGCCAGCAGAAAGGCTTTCTTGGACCAGGTATCGCGGCACTCGACGTAATACGCTCTGTGCAGATTCGCGGCATAGGAAGCGGAGACCGACTTTCCAAGCCCGCTGGCACCGTACATGACGACCAGGCCTGGCAGGCCCGCTGGGCGCGCCTGTGCGCGCTGCAATGCGCCTCCTAGCAGCCCAACATTGGTTAACGCAACGACTTTAGTTACACTCACTTTGCTTCTCCTTCTGGCGTGCGCTCACACGCCGACTGCTATAAACGCGGGCCGCTCAGCCCGCGTGCTTTTCGAATCCTTCCATCAGCTCGCGCTGATAAATAAGGTCTGGGTGAGTGGCGTACCGCTCCCACCATCTAGCCTCATCCGCGTTCAATACCTCGCCCGCAGCTTGACGCTCGTCTAGCTTTTTCCAGAGCCGGTAGCGCTCCACGTCATTTCCAGGGATCTCGAATATGGGCTGTTGCGCCTGCATCTCCCTCGCAAATTCAAGCGCGGCGGTAAGCTCCGATGCGGGTAGATTTGCGCTTGGCGAGGTCGTTGGCGCTATCATTTCCACGCGATTGCCGGTCAGTGTTTCCACTTTGTCGATGGCCCTTTTGTACTGACCTTGCAGGCGCTTCTCACGCGCTTGCTCAACCATGGTCATTGGCATGTAGTCAGTGCTGTTGCCGTCGAGCAGGGCTTCTCCGATTAGCTCGCCTTCAATGCTGTACGCCCACACACGGCCAGCATCTCTAACGTCGTAGGCCATGCGAATTTCTTGTCCGTGAAAGGCCGTTAGATCGCTTAGGAAATAGGTGGCTCCAGCCCATTGAATCTCTCCGCGTCGAGTGGTTCGCGTGGTTTGAGGGCGGATCAATGCTTCGACCATCCGGTCGGATGCCTTCATGGGCGTCCAGCCTTCGTCGATAGCCTGCTGCCAAGCTTCGTCGGGACTAAGATGGCGAAGATTGCCCGTCAGCGGGTCGCGGATCTTCTCTAGGCCTCTATGAGGTGTTTGGTTGTACTCAGCCACCTCGCGCTCAACGCCATCCATGAAGACCACAAACTCTGGTATCAAGCGGGTGCTGCCGTTCTCCCGAAGCTGCTTGCGGCCGATCCGATGCACCTTGGTTCCTGCGTGCTTGTCCATGTCGGCGCCGATATAGCTCGTCACTTTCTTTGCAGCTCGCACCCATATCGTTTGGTGGCCACGCTCAGAGAGACCCCGCGCCTGGCTGTTGTAGGGGAGAGAATGCGTCATGGTGCCGCCTAGGCGATCCACGACCTCTCTAACAGACTCGTTTGCGAAGCCCGATCCGTTGTCGACGTAGAAGATTGCGAACATGCACTCGCGAACGGCTCCTCGCAGCGCGTCCAGCACGCCAATAGCTGACTCCGCTTCGCCTACCGAAAAGCCGACTACGCGACGCGTCGCGACATCCAAAATGGTGGTGATTTCGGGTCGGTACGGCTTGCCGGTGATGGGGTTGATCACCTCGGCATCGAACTTGTGACCGTCGGCTGTGTAGACGTCCCCCGGAAAGAGATTCTTGGTCGAGCGGCGGCGGAACGGTTGCAGCGCTTTGAGGTCCTGCAGGCTCATGCGCCCCCGATTAAGCGCGTCTGGGCTCAGCTTTTTAAGGAAGCGTTGCACGGCGTGAATGCTCGGCACCGTGCCAGTCCACGCGGTGGCAAATTCAGCGTAACTTGCAGCAACCGACGGCTTAGTAGGACGTTGGTAGCAACGCAAAAACGCAATCGACCAATCTGGCATGTCGAGACTCGCTCGCTGACGCAGCGGGGCGAGGGCGATCTCATCTCGATCAGCTGCCCGCCAAACCGAAAGCCAGCGCTTAAGTGTTCTTTCAGATAGCGAGCGGTCAATAGATATGCGGTCGTTGGCAAGTGATACGCGATCTTGCAGGTACGGGTCGAGCGAGCCGTCCACTGCCTGCCGTACCAGTTCTGAGATGGCATCTTTCTGAGACATGACAGCGCACATGCGCTCGATATGCCGACAGAACGCGAGTCGAGCGAGCATCACGCGAGTTTGCTTTTCGTTTAAGCGTGACGTTGATTTGCAGTCACAGCCGCTCGCGGGACCCGAGGGGGATACCTCAGTGGCTTTTTCGGAATCGACATGGAGAGCCTTCGCAATCAGAGCAGCCTGTGTTTCTGCTGGAAGCACAGTTAGCGGGTACTCAGTTGCCTTGGTGCCCACGCGTTTTCGGCCCGGCCAGTGTTCCTTGCCTTTCAGTTGTATTGCTCTCGCAGAGCCAGGCATTCCAGGAAGCCCGGCTAGTTCTTGGGCGGTGAACCAGCTAATCATGGCCGCTCTCCGGATTTACCTGGCCATTTTTGGCTTTATCAAGTTCGTCCTTAGGATCGTTAAAGTCACTAACCGGGCAATATCCGGTATTCTCGCGTATGGAATTCGCGTTAGATTCCGCGCGATTTGGTCGCTGCCTTTTTGGGGTGCCATCCGTGTTCCAGCGCTCCGGCCAGACCTGAATCGGCTGAAGGCCCAGTGCAGACGCGATGGCACGTTCGACACGCGGGTAGGCGTTGCGCTTGGTGCTGCGGATGGCGCGGTCGTTGAGGCTCAGCTCCCGAGCTATAACAGCTCCAGAGGTGCCCCGGACGCGCAATTGGTACTTAATCCACTCCCACCGACGATCTAAATCGAGCGGTACATCGAGCATTTCCATAATTGTGGACCATCTTCCTAGGTGGTTTTTTTTGGCTAGCTAACTGCCGGTTTAGGAGATTGTTAGCCATAAGTGGCTTGGTGGTAAAGCGAAAAATGGCTTTTCTTTTTCGTAGATCGACCAAATGCACGCTGCATTTGGCTAAGATTCGCTCAATTCATTGATTTACAAGGGCTTTTTTTAGAATGCGAAATTTCGTTTTCGCCGACAGATGGACTTCGCTTTCTCAATCCAGGAAAGCGAAGCTATGAGCACGCTTGCAGAACGCATTCGCGAGTGCGCCGAGCTGGTAGGCAGTGGGGACGAGTTGGCCCGGTTGACTGGCATCCCCAGGCGCACCCTGGAGTACTACCTGACGGGAAAGAGCGAGCCGAAAATCACTAAATGCGTTGACATAGCCAAGGCGGCTAAAGTCGATCTCAACTGGTTGGCCTCAGGGGAGGGCGAGCGTGTATCAGCTGCCATGCCTATGGCAGAGGCGACAGTTGACGCTTCGGTCTATGCCTTTATCCCGTTGTACGACGCTCGCATCAGTCAAGGGCATGGCGCATGGAGCGAGGGCGCGCGGGTTCTAACCATGTTGGCATTTACCCGTCATAGTTTGAGGCGCAAGGGGCTTGAGCCTGCACAGTTGGCAGCTGTGAGGGTCGATGGTGACTCAAATGAGCCAATCCTCAGCGATGGCGATACCGTGATGATGGATTTGAGCCGTGATCAGCTTCAGGGTGAAGGCTTTTACGTCATGCGCCTTGACGACCTTCTGTACGCGAAGCGGCTACAGCGCCAGTTTGATGGCGGCATTTCCATCCTGAGCGCCAATCCAGCCTATGCGCCTATGCGTGTCCCGCAAGACAAGCTCGACTCTTTGCATATTATTGGCCGTGTCGTTTGGGCCGGTGGCTGGATGATTTAGAGACAGATGCCAAACAGCCCGCCGAAAGCGGGCTGTTTAGTCGAATATTGATTTCCTAGCAATTTGCGCCTATTTGGCATTCCCGTTTTCGAAGCTATCAATGGAAACCCGCGCCAGTCCTGGCTTTTCCATTTTCTTCCTGCTTCTTCCTCCTTCCTTCCCTCTGTGCCAAAGAGATCACTAACTCACACCTGCGCGAAGCGCGACGCCTGGCCCTGCGCGCCCAGGGTTTCGGTACCCAGCCCAAGGGTGGTGCGGGCCTGGCCGCGCTGTATAGCCAGGCGATGCGCCTGAATGTGCTGCAGATCGACTCGGTCAACGCCCTGGTACGCTCCCACTACCTGCCGCTGTTCAGCCGCCTGGGGCGCTATGACCTGGCCGACTTCGATGCCCTGGCCTGGGGCCAGGGTCGCAAGCGCCGGCTTTATGAGTGTTGGGCCCATGAGGCCTCGCTGGTACCGGCCGAAGTCTGGGCCGAATTGCGTTGGCGCCGGGACCAGGCACGCCAGGGCATCGGCATCTATCGACAACTGGCACGCTTCGCTGCCGAGCAGCCGCAATTCGTGGCCCAGGTCCTGGAGGCGGTGGCGCAGCGGGGCGCCCTGGGCGCCGGTAGCCTGGCGCCGCGGGTCGAGCAGGCCGGTCCCTGGTGGGACTGGAGTCCGGGCAAGCTGGCGCTGGAGTGGCTGTTCGCTGCCGGTGAGGTGACGGTGGCGGGCCGGCGTGGCTTCGAGCGGCTCTATGACCTGCCCGAGCGGGTACTGCCGGCGGCGATCCTTGCGGCGCCGGCGGTCACGCCCGCAGCTGCACGCCGGGCGTTATTGATGCGGAGCGCCCGTGCCCTGGGCGTGGCGAGCGAAGTCCAACTGCGCGACTACTTTCGTCTGAGTCCGGCCGAAGCGCGCCAGGGCATCAAAGAGTTGCAGGAGGAGGGCAGTCTGCACCCCGTTCAGGTGCAGGGCTGGTCAAAGCCTGCCTATGTCGCCGAGGCGCCGAATCCCGGGCGACCCGTTCGGGCCGCGGCGCTGCTGTCGCCCTTCGATTCCCTGGTCTGGGAGCGCGAGCGCACCGAACAACTGTTCGGCTTCCGCTATCGGCTGGAGATCTATACGCCGGCACCCAAGCGGGTCTATGGCTATTACGTGCTGCCCTTTCTCTATCGGGAACGGCTGGCGGCGCGGGTGGATCTGCGCGCCGAGCGGGCGCAATCGCGCCTGGCGGTGCATTCGGTGCATCTGGAGTCGGCAGGCTTGGATGACGAAGGGCTGGATGCCCTGGCCGGGCAGTTGCGTAGCCTGGCCGATTGGCTCGGTCTCGCCGACCTGCAGTTGCACGGGCCGGCGGATGTCTTGCGCGAGGCCGTGGCGCGGCGCTAACTCGCGCCGCGCTGTCTGCTCAGCGGCGGATGCCCTTGAGCGTCTCGGCGATCATGAAGGCCAGTTCCAGGGACTGGTCGGCGTTCAGGCGTGGATCGCAATGGGTGTGGTAGCGGTCGGAGAGGGCATCTTCGGTGACCGGACGGGCGCCGCCGATGCACTCGGTGACGTTCTGGCCGGTCATCTCGATATGGATACCACCGGCATAGGTCCCCTCGGCCTGGTGTACGCCGAAGAATTCCTTGACCTCACCCAGCACGCTGGCGAAATCCCGGGTCTTGTAGCCGGTGGAGGCCTTGATGGTGTTGCCGTGCATGGGGTCGGAACTCCATAGCACCTGGCGGCCCTCACGCTCCACGGTCTGGATCAGCCGCGGCAGATGGTCACCGACCTTGCCCACGCCCATGCGCACGATCAGGTTGAGGCGACCCGGATCGTTCTCGGGATTGAGGGTATCGATCAGGCGGATCAGGTCTTCGCTGGTGGTCGAAGGGCCGACCTTGACGCCGATGGGGTTGTTCACGCCGCGCAGGAACTCCACATGGGCGCCATCGGGCTGGCGGGTACGGTCGCCGATCCAGAGCATGTGCGCGGAACAGTCGTACCAGTCGCCGGTCAGGCTGTCGCGGCGGACGAAGGCTTCTTCGTAGTTGAGCAGCAGCGCCTCGTGGGCGGTGAAGAAGTTGGTTTCCTTGACCTGGGGCGCGGTGTCCAGGCCGCAGGCACGCATGAAGGCCAGGGTCTCGTCGATGCGATCCGCCAGCTGGTGGTAGCGCTCGGCCAACGCCGAGTTGGCGATGAAGTCCAGGTTCCAGCGATGCACCTGGTGCAGGTCGGCGAAGCCGCCCTGGGCGAAGGCGCGCAGCAGGTTGAGGGTCGCGGTGGACTGGTTGTAGGCCTGGATCAGCCGCTGCGGATCCGGAATGCGGCTGCCTTCGGTGAAGTCGATGCCGTTGACGATGTCGCCGCGGTAGGCGGGCAGGGAGACGCCATCCTGGATTTCATCGCCGGAGGAGCGCGGCTTGGCGAACTGGCCGGCCATGCGACCGACCTTGACCACCGGGCAACCGGCAGCGAAGGTCATGACCACCGCCATCTGCAGCAGCACCTTGAAGGTGTCGCGAATCTTGCCGGCGGAGAATTCGAAAAAGCTTTCCGCGCAATCACCACCCTGCAACAGGAAAGCCCGACCCTGGGTGACCTCGGCGAATTGCCGGCGCAATTCGCGGGCTTCGCCGGCGAACACCAGGGGCGGATAGCCGGCCAGGGTGCGCTCGACATCGGCCAGGCGGGCTTGATCGGGGTATTCGGGCTGTTGCTGGATGGGCAGGCCTCTCCAGCTGGTAGGACTCCAGGGCGCGGACATGATTCTCTCTGAGTGGTGCGACGACGCCTTCCATACTAACCGATGACGGGCGCAACGCTCGATAGACAGTGCCCATCGCGGCTACCATGGGCGGCTATAGAGGAGGGTGGTGATGGTCGAGACGGAAGTGTTGCTGGAAGAGGTCGTCGACGACCATGG
>Ga0157371_10000573_pt1 | contig 43632 bp, 36 predicted proteins | sample C45metaG_FD_113462 | JGI IMG/M metagenome (GOLD analysis project Ga0157371, IMG submission 113462) | Corn rhizosphere microbial communities from Kellogg Biological Station, Michigan, USA - C4-5 metaG | ecosystem: Host-associated > Plants > Roots > Rhizosphere > Soil | place: USA: Michigan... | reverse complement strand
TACCACTTCATCTACCCGGGCTGCGGCTACGGCGGCTCGTGCTTCCCCAAGGACATGCGTGCGCTGATCCACAGTGCCCAGCAAGCCCACTGCTCCAGCGATCTGTTGCAAGCCGTGGAAGCCATCAACGAGCGGCAGAAGCACAAGCTGTTCGAACGCATCAAGGCGTTCTACAAGGGCGACCTCAAAGGCAAGACCTTTGCCCTGTGGGGCCTGGCATTCAAGCCCAACACCGACGACATGCGCGACGCCCCGAGCCGGGTGCTGCTCGATGCGCTGTTCGCCGCCGGTGCCCAGGTGCGGGCCTTCGACCCGGAAGCCATGCAGGAAACCCAGCGCCTGTACCCGGACGAGTCGCGCCTGATGCTCATGGGCACCCCGGAATCGGTACTGGTGGGCGCCGACGCCCTGGTCATCTGCACCGAGTGGCAGCAGTTCAAGGCACCGGATTTCGACCTGATCCAGCAGCGTCTCAAGGCGCCGGTGATCTTCGACGGGCGCAACCTGTACGACGCCGAGCGCCTGGCGCGCAACGGCTTCACCTACTTCCCGATTGGCCGCGGTGAATCGCGCAACCTGCCGATCCCCCACCAGCAGTGGTCTGCTGAGGCCTGAATGAACACCAGTCACTCCTCCCCTTCGAACACTCTTCTTTGGCAATCGTTGGGGCTGGGGTTGCTGGCCCTGCTGCTGTTCTGCGTCGGCGCCGACCACCAGTCGGCGATCGGCTTCGATTCGCGCTTCGTGCTGTTTGCCAAGGAAATGCTGCGCCACGGGCCGGGGTTCTTCCCCACCACCTACGGCCAGCCCTACGCCGACTACTCCAGCGCCTCGACCCTGCTGGTCTGGCTGTTCTCCCTGCCAGGGGGGCAAGTCACCAGCCTTACCGCCTGGTTGCCCACGGCCATCGCCTCGGCCTTGATCGTCAGCCTGATCTATCGCCTGTTGGCGCCCTATTCCCGCACCTGGGCCCTGCTCAGCGTTGCCCTGCTGTTGCTCAGCAACACCTTTATCAGTGAAACCCGCGCCGTGTCCCTGGACCAGATGCTGGCTGCGGTGTCCCTGGCCGTGTTCTACCTGGGCTACGCCCATGACCATTTCGGTACCCACCGGCGCCTGGGCTGGATCTTCCTCCTGCTGGTGCTGGGCTTTGCCATTCGCGGGCCCATCGGCCTGGTGATTCCCACCGGCATGCTGTGCAGCTACTACCTGCTCAATGGCCAGTGGCGGCGGCTGTTCAGCGTCGGTTTCAGCGCCCTGGCGCTGCTGGTGGCCTGCGTCGGCCTGCTGCTGTGGCTGGCCAAGCTCAGTGGCGGCCAGGCCTTCGTCGACGATGTGATCCGCATGCAGTTCATGGGGCGCATGGACGGCAGCGAAGGCTCCAGCGATGTCTTCTATTACTTCACCAGTTCCCTGGGCAACTACGCCCTGGCCTACCCCCTGGCGATCCTGGCGTGGCTGGCCGTGCTGCTGACCCGCGCCACGGAACAGGGCCCGGGCCTGAAACTGTTGCGCCTGTGCACCGCGGCCGGGTTGATCGTGATGATCGGCCTGTCGATTCCCCAGGCGAAAAAGGCCCGCTATCTGCTGCCGATGCTGCCCATGGCGGCGATCATTGCCGCCTATCCGTTCCAGGCCGGCCGCGGGCGGCTGCTGGCCTGGCTGCGCGGGGCGATCCAGGGCCTGTGGCTGCTGCTGCCGGGGTTGCTGATCATCGGCTTGCTGGTGCTACGGCGCAAATTCCCCGAGCAGCTCGACTCGTTGATGCCGATGCTGCTGGTGCTCGGCCTGTTGCAGCTGTTGTCCCTGGGGCTGCTGTTCAAGCGCCAGTGGCGCGCCGTGGGCCTGGCCTACAGCGCAGTGCTGGCAGTCTGGGCCTGCTACATCGGAGTCTTCGAGCCGGTGGAGCACCGTCTCTATGACACGCGCACCTTTAGCCACAGCGCCATGCAACTGATCGAGGCCGACCCGGCACCGGTGGTCCTGCACCGCATGGGCAAGGACGCCAAGGCCATCAAGTTCATGGTCAACCTGGACCGGGATCTGCAACCGCAGTTCACCGAAAGCCCAGACGCCCTGGCTCAGGTACCCGGCCCGGCCTGGGTCATCCTCGATCAGAGCGACCTGGCCAGCCTGCAGAATACGCCGCTGGCCGACCTGAAGCCGGTGTTGAGCGGGCGTTTCGACAAGAACGACTTCGTCCTCCTGCACCTGACCGGGCCAACCGCCGCGCAACCCTGAAAGCGTTGCACGGCCCCTGCCCGCTGCCTACACTCGCGCCCATGACTATTGAGATCCGCCGGGCGCGGGTGACCGACGCCGACTTTCTTCCCGCCATTGAAACCTGCGCTGCCGAACTGTTTCGCTCCGATGCGCAACTGGCCTGGCTGGCAGACGCCGCAGTGGCCGACGTACCGAGCCACCGCGCCAATATCCAGCGCCACCCGGTCTGGGTGGCGGTGACGGCGGATGACATCCCTTGCGCCTTTCTCAACGCCGAAGCCTGCAACCGGGAACTGCATGTGTGGGAGATTTCCGTCGCCCGCGCTCACCAGGGCCATGGCATCGGCAAGCGCCTGCTGCAGGCGGCGCGGCAATACGCTCTGGAGCAGCAGCTTGAAGCCCTGACCCTGAGCACCTTCCGCGAACTCCCCTGGAACGAACCCTTCTACCAGCGCCAGGGCTTTGTCACCCTCGAACAGGCGCAACTGGGCCCCCGGCTATGCCAGGTGCTGGCCGATGAAGCCCGGTACGGCCTGCCCGCGGCGCGCCGCTGCGCCATGCGCCTTACGCTGTAGAAACCGGTGAGAAATTGGCTGCCTTCGCGGGCTTCCCAGCGAAGGCGTCCGCCAGGGCTACACCACACTCAAGGGCCTCTTCGCCGGCAAGCCGGCTCCTAGAGGGGCTGTAGTATTTAAGTGCAAAATAAATGCACTGAAGCAGCATTATTATGAATTTGTCAGGCGCAAGATTCCTCGGCACACTGTGCCGGTTCCTCCCCCAAATGTTGGAACGTTCAAGGGCTTTCTGGTCATCCAGGCAAGCCCTTCTTTTTGCCTGTCGTTCTGGATTGGAAAGCGTTTACCGATGTTCGCCCGCTGGAAACCCGCCGCCATCAATACCCGCCCACTGGAATGGAGCCGCGCCGCCATCGGCATGGCCCTGGGCACCCTGTTCAGTGTCTGGCTCTGTGCCCAGGTCTTCGGCATGCCGGTGGCCCTGCACCTGATCGGCCCTCTGGGCGCGTCGGCGGTGCTGCTGTTCGCGGTGTCTTCAGGCGCCCTGGCCCAGCCCTGGTCGATTCTTGGCGGCTACCTCTGTGCCGCCGTCATGGCCTTGGCGGTGGCCCATGTACTGGGCCGTACCTTGGGCAGTGCCTGCCTGGCGGCGGGCATGGCCCTGGTGCTGATGTGCTGGTTGCGCTGCCTGCACCCGCCGGCCGGCGCCCTGGCCCTGACCCTGGTACTGGCGGACCCGGCCAGCGTGGCCCTGGACTGGTACGAGCTGGGGCCGGTGATGCTGGCCGCCGCCAGCCTGTTGCTCAGCGCCCTGGCCTACAACAACCTGACGCGCACCCGTTACCCCAAGGGCCCCAGCGAAGCTCCGGCGCTCCTGCCAGCAACCGCTGCCAGCGACAGCCTGGCGATCACGGCCCAGGACCTGAAACTGGCCCTGGCGGAGATGGAGGAGTTCTTCGACGTCACCCCCGAAGACCTCGAACAGCTGATTCATGCCAGCGAGGCCCACGCCCGGCGCCGCAGCATCGGCCAGGTGCTCGCCTCACGCCGCTGACAGCCAGCGCCAGGAGCCGGCTTGCCCGCCAAGGCGCCCTCAAGGACAACCCATCACTCAAGGGCCTCCTCGCCTGCCAGGTTGCCGGGTTTCAGACCATCGGCGACCAGCGCTGGGACCAGTCGGTGTCGCTTTCTATCACTTCCCGCAGTACCGCGAACGCCTGTTGCAGCTCTGGGGTATCGCGCTCGCGGGCGTACAGCAGGTAGGTGGGGAAGTTGAACTCCGGGGCTTTTTCCACCCGCTCCAGCACACCGCTGTCCAGGTAGCTCTGCACCACCCGTGTGCGGAAATAGCCGCTGCCACCGGCATCGAGGATGAACTGCAGGGCCAGCGGCCCGAGGTTGAAGCCCACTGCCGCCTTGGCCTGCGCAGGTAGCGCGGCGTCGTGCTGGCGGCGAAAGTCCTCGCCCCAATCGATGTACACATAGGGCTCGGGGCGCCCCGCCAAGCGCACCTGGATCAGTTTTTCCTCCAGTAACTGCTCCACCTGCAAGCCCGGCGAGTACAGCGGCTGGAACACCAGCGCGGCGTCCAGCACGCCCAGCTCCAGTTGCCGCTGCAAGCTGGCGCCTTCGCCGATCTGAGTGCGCACGGCGTGGTTGGGCAACGCCTGGCGCAGGCGCCGCACCCAGTTGAGCATCAGCGGGTTGCACAGGCTCAGCTCGCCGCCGATGTGCAGCACATTGCGGTAGCCGGCCAGCAGCGGCAGGTCGCGCTGGGCTGCTTCCCAGGTCTGCACCAGTTGGTTGGCGTAGCTGATGAAGGCCTCGCCGTCGGCGGTGGGCCGGGCGCCGGCGCGGTTGCGCACCAGCAGCTTGCAGTTGAGCTGGCCTTCCAGGTTCTGCACCCTGGCGCTGATGGCGGTCTGGGTCAGGTGCAGGCGCTCGGCAGCAGCGATCAGGCTGCCGCTGCGGACGATTTCCAGGAAGGTGCGGGCCAGATCGATGTCCATGGTGCCTCGCCGGCAGAAAATTCGAGCGCCATTGTAGCGGCGCTCGCGCCACGACGCTTCTAGGCTGCGGACATTTGCCGCGCCGGCACCGCCAGGCTCACCGCCCGCACCGAGGCCCCGGCTGGCAATCCCAGGGCCCGGGCGCTGTCACGGCTGACAATCAGGGTGCCGGCGGCGACCCGCGCCGCCGCCACGCTGATCCGGCAGTCGGCGAACTGGCGGTTGTGGACCAGGTAGGGCTGGGCCTGCTCCCCCGGGGTGCCGATGCTCAGTTGCAGCACCTGGCTGTCGCGCACTGCGCGGATGTCGCCGGTGGCGCATTCGATCAGGGGCCCGCCGTCGAAGATGTCGATGTAGTCCTTGAAGGCAAAACCTTCGGCCTTGAGCATGCCCAGGGCCGGTTCGGTATTGGGGTGCACCCGGCCGATCACTGCCCGTGCCGGCTCCGGCAGCAGGCAGGTGGGCAAGGGAAACTTGGGCATCAGCTCGGCGATGAAGGTCTTGTTGCCAAGGCCGGTGAGGTAGTCGGCGTCGGCGAAATCCATCTTGAAAAAGTGCCGGCCCAGGCCTTCCCAGAACGGCGACACACCCTGCTCGTCGGAATAGCCACGCATCTCGGCGATCACCTTGTCGCCGAAAAGCTCGCGGAACTCGGCCAGGAACAGGAAGCGCGCCTTGGACAGCAGGCGCCCGTTGAGCCCCTGGCGGTGGTCGGCATGCAGGAACAGCGAGCACAGTTCCGAATGGCCGGTCATGTCGTTGCCCAGGAACAGGGTCGGCAGTTGCTGGTTGATCCCCAGGTTTTTCGAGGCCGCGACAAACAGCCCGACCCGATAGTTGTACCAGGGCTCGCGCAGGCCCACGGCGCCGGCCAGGGCGCAGATGCCGACCACCTCGCCCTGCGCGCTTTGCAGCACGAACAGGTAGTCGGCATCGGCCCGCGAGGCCTGGCCGGCGAAGGTTTGCTCGGCCCATTGCAGGCGTGACCGCAGGCGACCGGCGTCGGCGGGCAAGGTGGTCAGGCCGGCACCGGCACTGTGGGCCAGGGCCAGCAGCGCCGGCAAATCGGCCAGGGTGGCGGGACGGACGATCATCGCGAGAGCTCCAGCTGAGGTTGACGTTCGGGCAGGTAGATTTCCGCCAGCATGCAGCGGGCGCTGCCGCCGCCGATGCGTTCAATGGTGTCGATGTTCACCGGCACCGGCTGCACATGGCGCTCGATCAGCCGGCGCTGCTCGGCATCCAGGGAGCGCCAGGCACTGCGGGACATCACCAGCAGCGGCTCGCCGGCACTGTTGTGGACTTCCAGCATATTGCCGGCGAAGGATTCCAGCTGGGCCCAGGTCAAGGGCAGCAGCTGTTTGCCGCTGCTTTCCAGGCGCTGGCGCAGGGCCGCCCGCTCCTGTGCATCGTCCAGGGCCAGCAGGCAGGCCACCGCCAGCTGGCTGCCGACGCTCATCATCACGTTGGTGTGATAGATCGGCTCACCCTGGCGGTCCCGGGCATGAAAGGCACACAGCTCGTAACCCAGGTGCGCCACCAGCTGGTCCAGGGCCCGGGCGTGGGTGCGGGTCGAGTAGCCGGCGTAGCAGATGCGCTGCTGGCGATCCAGGACCATGCTGCCGGTGCCTTCGAGGAACAGTTCCTCCTGCTCCAGGGAGGTGAGATCCAGGGTGCGGTTCACCTGGTACTGCTCGTGCAGGTGCGCCAGTACCCCCTTGTAGCGCTCCAGGCGGCGGTTGCGGCCCTGCATCGGGTACAGCACCAGGGTGCCGTCGGGGTGGCTGCTCCAGCAGTTGTTGGGAAAGATCGAATCCGGGGTATGAGGTGCGGCGCCGTCTTCATGGACCAGCACCCGGACCCCATGCTCGCGCAGCGTCGCGACGTAGCCGTCGAACTCCTGCAGGGCCTTGGCCTGCACGTCTTCGGCGGCACCGGGCGGGCGCTGGAAATGGTTGTTGCCGGCAGTGTCCTGGTTGAACGAAAAACGCGTGGGGCGAATCATCAAAACGCTATGGGTAGTCTGCATGGGGCACGCAATCAATGAGGTTTCAGAGGGGCCCATTGTGTTTTTTTGTCGGGACAAAACCCGGCTGAACGGCGGGCCTGCACGGCAGGAAATGGCTGAAAGCACGGGTTGCCCCAGCCGATTTCGCACCTCCTGAAAACATCGATATGCGACCTGCAGGAGCAGGCTTGCCAGCGAACGGCGGGGGGCGTACCGGGGGTTATTCCATGCCGGTCTTGACCATCGCCAGCTCAGGGTGGCTGACCAGTTTGTCGATGTGCAGATCCGGGTCGTCGAACCAGACTTCAGTCAGCACCCGGTAGTGCTCCATGTCCCGGCAGCGCATGCGCAGGCTGTAGTCGAAGGCGCCGCTGATCAGCCGGCATTCCAGCACCTGGGGGCAGGCGCGGACCTTGGCCTCGAAGGCTTTCTGCGCCGCCCGCCCGCTCTGGTTGGACAAGGCCACCAGCACCAGCAGCGACAGCCCCGGGGTGAGTTTCTTTTCGTCGAGGATGGCCCCGTAGCCACGGATGACCCCGAGCTGCTCCAGCTTGCGCACCCGTTCCAGGCACGGCCTGGGGGTCAGGTGCACGCGCTCGGAGAGCTTCTGGTAGGTGATGCGCCCTTCGTGGCGCAGAACCTCGATGATCGCCTGGTCGATTCGATCAAGCACGATCGACAGGTCGCGGATGTCCGCCATGGATGTCTTCCCTCACTTCAAACGGCCGGATAGAAACTGCTGCAAACGTTCACTCTGCGGCTGGTCGAGAATCGCCGGGCTACCCTGCTCCTCGACCCGCCCTTGATGCAAGAACAACACCTGGCTCGACACTTGTCGGGCAAAGCTCATTTCATGGGTGACCATGAGCATGGTCCGCCCCTCTTCGGCCAGGGCCTGGATCACCTTCAGCACCTCCCCCACCAGTTCCGGGTCCAGCGCCGAGGTCGGCTCGTCGAACAGCAGGATCTGCGGCTCCACCGCCAGGGCCCGGGCGATCGCCACCCGCTGTTGCTGGCCACCGGACAGGAACGCCGGGTACTGCTCGGCCACCCGTTGCGCCAAGCCCACCTTGTCCAGGTAGGCCCGGGCACTGGCTTCGGCCTCCTTGCGGCCAATGCCCAGCACCCGGCACGGCGCCAGCATGATGTTCTCCAGCACGCTGAGGTGGCTCCACAGGTTGAAGTGCTGGAACACCATGGCCAGGCGCGTGCGCAGGCGCTGCAACTGGGCCGGGCTGGCCACCTGCATGCCGCCAGGGGCCTCGCGGGTGACAATCGCCTCGCCGTCCAGGGCAATGGCCCCGGCATCGGCCCGCTCCAGGAAGTTGATGCAGCGCAGCATGGTGCTCTTGCCCGAGCCACTGGCGCCGATCATGCTCACCACGTCTCCGGCCCGGGCCTTCAACGAGACGCCCTTGAGCACCTCGTTGTCACCAAAACGCTTGTAGAGATTTTCAACGGTCAATTTGTACATCGCAGACTCCTGGAACCCCGCCGCTGGCAGCAAGGTTCTGGATAGGAAAAAGAGGAAAGGAGCGTCAGTGAGCCGGGCCGAGGAAGCTCAGCCAGCGCCGCTCCGCCAGGCGGAAGGCCGCCACCAGGCCGAAGGACAGCCCCAGGTACAACAGGCCGGCGATGCCGAAGGCCTGGAAGGTCATGAAGGTGGCGGCATTGGCGTCCCGGGCCACCTTGAGGATGTCCGGGATGGTGGCGGTGAAGGCCACCGAGGTGGCGTGCAGCATGAGGATCACCTCGTTGCTGTAGTACGGCAGCGCCCGGCGCAGGGCCGAAGGCAGGATCAGCCGCCAGTACAGGCGCCAGCCGCTCAGGCCATAGGCGTGGGCTGCCTCGATCTCGCCATAGGGAATGCTGCGGATGGCCCCGGCGAAGATCTCCACGGTGTAGGCGCAGGTGTTCAGGGTGAAGGCCAGCAAGGTGCAGTTCATGGCATCGCGGAAGAAGGCTTCGAGCAACGGCTGCTGGCGTATCGCGGCGATGCCGTACAGGCCGCTGTAGCAGATCAGCAGCTGGATGTACAAAGGCGTGCCGCGAAACACATAGGTGAACAGCTGCACCGGCCAGCGCAGCAGCGCCCAGTGCGAGGTGCGCAGAATTGCCAGGGGCAGCGACAGGACAAAACCCATGGCCAGGCTGGCCACCAGCAGCCACAGGGTCATGGCCAGCCCGGTAAGGCTCTCGCCGTCAGTGAACAGAAACGGCCGCCAGTATTCCTGGATCAGTTCGATCATCGCGACAGCCCTCGCACGCCCTGGTTGTAGTGCCGTTCCAGGCGCCGCAGCAGCTGGTTCGAAGCGCTGGTGATCAGCAGGTACAGGGCCGCCGCCAGGAGCAGGAAATCCAGCATGTTGAAGGTGCTCTTGCCGGCTTCCTGGGCCACCTTGACCAGGTCGGTGAGGCCGATGATCGACACCAGCGCCGTAGCCTTGAGCAGCACCAGCCAGTTATTGCCCAGGCTCGGCAAGGCGAAGCGCATCATCTGCGGGAACACCACGTGGCGAAAGCGCTGCATGCGGCTCAGGCCGAAGGCCGCCGCGGCTTCCTGCTGGCCCCGGGGCACGCTGAGGATTGCCCCGCGAAAGGTCTCGGTGAAATAGGCGCCGTAGATGAAGCCCAGGGTCACGATCCCGGCCACGAAGGGGTCGATCTCCATATAGGGCCAGTCCAGCAGTTCGGTCAGGGCCGTGAGCCAGCCCTGCAGGCTGTAGAAGATCAGCAGCATCAGCACCAGGTCCGGTACGCCGCGGATCAAGGTGGTGTAGCAGGTCGCCGGGATCTGCAGCAGGCGCAGCGGCGAAAGCTTGGCCGCCGCCCCCAGCAACCCCAGGAGCATGCTCACCAGCAGCGCCAGGGCGGAGAGTTTCAGGGTCATCCAGGCGCCGTGCAGCAACAGCGGCCCATAGCCTTGCAGGACCTCGAGGTCCAGACCCAACAGAGTCAGAATGGTATTCACGCCAATCACCTTGCTCGGGCCACGGCCGGGCCCGGGATACTGGGTAACAGTCCCGGGGCCCGCCGTGGGCGATCAGTTGTTGTAGAGGTCGAGGTCGCCGAAGTACTTGCGCTGGATCTGGGCGTAGATGCCCTTCTCATGCAGCGCCTGGATGGCGCCATTGAGCATGGCCTTGAGCTCGTCCTGGTCCTTGCGCAGGCCAATGGCGATCTCCGACGGCACCAGAGGGTCGCTGATGCCGACGCTGTTCTCGAAGTCGGCGCCCTGGGGTGATGCGAGGAAACTCATCTGCGCTTGCAGCTTGTCCTGGATCGAGGCGTCCAGCCGGCCGTAGACCAGGTCGGCATAGACCTGGTCCTGGTTCTGGTAGGCCCGCAGCTTGACCCCCGCCGGGCCCAGCTTGGCCCTGGCGTAGGTTTCCTGGACGGTGCCCTGCATGTAGCCCAGGGTCTTGCCCTTCAGCGATTCGCCGGTGGGTTCGAGGCCCGAGCCCTTGCGCGTGACGATGGCCGTGGGGCCGGCGTACAGCCGGTCGCTGAAGTCGATCTGCTTGCGCCGCGCATCGGTAACGGTCATGGAGGACTCGATGGCGTCGAACTTGCCGGCCTTGAGTGCCGGGATCAGGCCGTCGAAGTCGTTGCTGACCCACACGCACTTGAGCTTGAGCTCGGCGCAGATGGCGTTGCCCAGGTCGACACCGAAGCCCTGCACGCCGCCGCCTGCCGTGGTGGATTCAAAGGGCGGATAGCTCGGGTTGACGCCAAAGCGCAGTTCTTTCCATTCCTTGGCGCTGGCGCCCATGGAAACGCACGCAATTGCCAGTAACGGCACAGCCAGCCAGTGTTTAGTCATCTTCAGAGTCCCGGATTATTTGGATTTATAGCGGCCCGGCAGCAATGCCAGGCCCCACTTGTGACAGGGGCAGAGAGTGGATGCGGGGTCGCCGCAGTCGGGTTCTTGTTGTTATTGGCCGGGTTTGGCGCGCAGAGCCGAACCCGTTCCTGGTTGCCGCGGTCTACGCTGCAACGGAGCGCCAGAATGCCAACTGCCGAAGTGGCCCAGGTGTCGTAAGGGGCGCCTGAAACAGCCGGGATCGGCTGATCACGGCTATTTCACAGCCGATTCTGTCGTCAAGGCTCTACACCTTGGTCCAGAGCGGTTGCGCAAGGCCAGGGCGTGTTTTTTTGTCATGCAAAAATGCACAGTCGACCTGCAGCTTTCCGGGTTGTAATTGGCAAATTTGCACTGCTACGATCCGCCGATGCTCGCGCGCGAGCCTCATATAAAAAACAATAAAAGCAGGGAGTTAGTGATGACTGCTCAGGTTTCATCCCAGGCGAGCCGGGCCTGCGACGCCACCCCGGACGAAGTGTTGGTCGAGGTGCGCAACCACATCGGCTACCTGACCCTAAACCGCCCCGCCGGCCTCAACGCCATCACCCTGTCGATGGTCCGCACCTTGCAGCAGCACCTGGACCACTGGGCCCAGGATCCGTTGATCCACGCCGTCGTCCTGCGTGGCGCGGGGGACAAGGCTTTCTGCGCCGGCGGCGATATCCGCTCGCTGTACGACAGCTACCACAGCGGCGACAGCCTGCACCAAGACTTCTTCGTCGAGGAGTATGCCCTTGACCTGACCATCCACCACTACCGCAAGCCGGTGCTGGCGCTGATGGACGGTTTTGTCCTGGGTGGAGGCATGGGCCTGGTGCAAGGCGCCGACCTGCGGGTAGTCACCGAGCGCAGCCGCCTGGCGATGCCGGAGGTGGCCATCGGTTACTTCCCGGATGTTGGCGGCAGTTACTTCCTGTCGCGCATACCCGGTGAGCTGGGGATCTATCTCGGAGTCAGCGGCGTGCAGATCCGCGCCGCCGATGCCCTGTACTGCGGCCTGGCCGACTGGCACCTGGACAGCAGCAAGCTGGACCTGCTGAACCAGCGCCTGGACCGCCTGCACTGGAGCGACTCGCCCCTCAAGGACCTGCAAGGCCTGCTGGCCAGGCTCGCGGTGCAGGCCCTGCCCGATGCGCCCCTGCAAGCCTTGCGCCCGGTCATCGACCACTTCTTCGCCCAGGCGGACGTACCCAGCATCGTCGAGCAACTGCGTACCGTCACCGTTGCCGACAGCCATGAATGGGCGCGCAGCACCGCCGACCTGCTGGAAACCCGTTCTCCCCTGGCCATGGCCGTGACCCTGGAAATGCTGCGCCACGGCCGCCAGTTGAGCCTGGAACAATGCTTCGCCCTGGAACTGCACCTGGACCGGCAGTGGTTCGAGCGTGGCGACCTGATGGAAGGCGTACGCGCCCTGATCATCGACAAAGACAAGACTCCGCACTGGAATCCGCCCACCCTGGCGGCCCTCGACGCCGATCGGGTGGCGAGCTTCTTCAGCGGTTTTGACGGCAGCGGGAGCTGAACTCATGCACGACATTGAACTGACCGAAGAGCAAGTGATGATCCGCGACATGGCCCGGGACTTCGCACGAGGCGAGATCGCCCCCCATGCCCAGGCCTGGGAAAAGGCCGGCTGGATCGACGATGGCCTGGTGCGCAAGATGGGCGAACTGGGCCTGCTGGGCATGGTGGTTCCCGAGGAATGGGGCGGCAGCTACCTGGACTACGTGGCCTATGCCCTGGCAGTGGAAGAAATCGCCGCCGGCGACGGCGCCACCGGTGCCCTGATGAGCATCCACAACTCGGTGGGCTGCGGGCCGATCCTCAACTACGGCAGCCAGGAACAAAAGCAGCAATGGCTGCCGCGCCTGGCCGCTGGCGAAGCCATCGGCTGCTTCTGCCTGACCGAACCCCAGGCCGGCTCCGAAGCCCACAACCTGCGCACCCGCTCCGAACTGCGGGACGGCCAGTGGGTAATCAACGGCGCCAAGCAGTTCGTCAGCAACGGCAAGCGCGCCCAGCTAGCCATCGTTTTTGCAGTGACCGACCCGGAACTGGGCAAGAAAGGCCTGTCGGCGTTCCTGGTGCCCACCGACACCCCGGGCTTCATCGTCGACCGCACCGAACACAAGATGGGCATCCGCGCCTCCGACACCTGCGCCGTGACCCTCAACCAATGCACCATCCCCGAGGCCAACCTGCTGGGTGAACGGGGCAAGGGCCTGGCCATCGCCCTGTCCAACCTCGAAGGCGGGCGCATCGGCATCGCGGCCCAGGCCCTGGGCATCGCCCGCGCCGCCTTTGAAGCCGCCCTGGCCTACGCCCGGGAGCGGGTGCAGTTCGACAAGCCGATCATCGAACACCAGAGCATCGCCAACCTGCTGGCCGACATGCACACCCGCCTGAATGCCGCCCGCCTGCTGATCCTCCACGCCGCGCGCCTGCGCAGCGCGGGCCAGCCGTGCCTGTCGGAGGCTTCCCAGGCCAAGCTGTTCGCCTCGGAAATGGCCGAGAAGGTCTGCTCCTCGGCCATGCAGATCCATGGCGGCTACGGCTACCTGGAAGACTATCCGGTGGAACGCTACTACCGCGACGCGCGAATTACCCAGATCTACGAAGGCTCCAGCGAGATCCAGCGCCTGCTGATCGCTCGCGAGTTGAAGCATTACCAGCTGTAGGCATTGACGCCGAAAACAAAAAATCGCAGCCGGGGCTGCGATTTTTTTTGGCTGTTCCCTCGTAGGAGCCGGCTTGCCGGCGAACAGGCCCCATGAGTCATGCGCTGCCCTCGGGGACGCCTTCGCTGGCAAGCCAGCTCCTACGTGGCTAGGACGCTGCGGTTACTGGTCCTTGAACTGCGGGTCACGCTTGGCGATGAAGGCGGCCATGCCTTCTTTCTGGTCCTGGGTGGCGAAGGCGGCGTGGAATACCCGGCGCTCGAAGCGTACGCCCTCGGACAGGCTGACTTCAAAGGCGCGGTTCACGCTTTCCTTGATCATCATGCTCACCGGGATCGATTTGCCGGCAATCACCGCCGCCACTTTCAGGGCTTCTTCCACCAGTTCATCGGCCGGCACGATGCGTGCGACGATGCCGCAGCGCTCGGCTTCCACGGCGTCGATAAAACGCCCGGTCAGGCACATTTCCATGGCCTTGGCCTTGCCTACCGCGCGGGTCAGGCGCTGGGTGCCGCCCATGCCCGGCAGCACGCCGAGGTTGATTTCCGGTTGGCCGAACTTGGCGTTGTCGCCAGCCAGGATGAAGTCGCACATCAGCGCCAGTTCGCAACCGCCGCCCAGGGCGAAGCCGTTGACCGCGGCGATGATCGGCTTGCGCCGGTTGGCCACGCGGTCACTGTCGCTGAACAGGTCGTCGAGGTAGATCTGCGGGTAGCTCAGCTCGGCCATTTCCTTGATGTCGGCACCGGCGGCGAAGGCTTTCTTGGAACCGGTGATGACGATGCAGCCGATCTGCGGGTCGGCTTCCAGGCGATCCAGGGCCTGGTTCACCTCGCCGACGATCTGTGCATTGAGGGCGTTCAGTGCCTGGGGGCGGTTGAGAGTGATCAGGCCGACCCGGCCCTTGATGTCCAACAGAATGGTTTCGTAGCTCATGAATCAGCTCCTGCTAAAAGTCAGAGATTGCGCGAAATGACCATGCGCTGAATGTCGCTGGTGCCTTCGTAGATCTGGCAGATGCGCACATCGCGGTAGATCCGCTCCACCGGGAAGTCGCTCAAATAGCCATAGCCGCCCAGGGTTTGCAAGGCCGCGGAACAGACCTTCTCGGCCATTTCCGAGGCGAACAGCTTGGCCATCGAGGCCTCCACCAGCGCCGGCTTGCCACTGTCGCGCAGGGCCGCGGCGTAGTGCACCATCTGCCGCGCCACGGCGATCTGGGTGGCCATGTCCGCCAGGCGGAAGGCCACGGCCTGGTGCTCGATGATCGGCTTGCCGAAGGTTTCGCGCTCGCGGGCGTAATCCCGTGCCGCTTCGAATGCGGCCCGGGCCATGCCCACCGATTGCGAGGCAATGCCCACGCGCCCGCCTTCAAGGTTGGCCAGGGCGATCTTGTAGCCCTCGCCCTCCTCGCCCAGGCGGTTGGCCAGCGGCACCTTCACATCCTCGAAGAGGATCTGGCAGGTGTCGGAGGCGTGCTGGCCGAGCTTGTCCTCGATGCGCGCGACCTTATAGCCCGGCGAGTCGGTGGGCACGATAAAGGCACTGATGCCGCGCTTGCCGGCCGCCGGGTCGGTGACCGCGAACACGATCACCACCCCGGCGTTCTGCCCGGAGGTGATGAACTGTTTGCAGCCGTTGAGCACATAGTGGTCGCCGTCGCGGCGGGCCCGGGTTTTCAGGCTGCTGGCATCGGAGCCGGCCTGGGGTTCGGTCAGGGCGAAGGCGCCGAGCATGGCGCCACTGGCCAGGGGCTTGAGGAAGCGTTCCTTCTGGTCATCGTTGCCGAATTTGAGGATCGGCACGCAGCCCACCGAGTTGTGCACGCTCATGATGGTGGAACAGGCGCCATCACCGGCGGCAACTTCCTCCAGGGCCATGACATAGGCCAGGTAGCCGGTGTCGCACCCGCCCCACTGCTCGGGCACCAGCATGCCGAAGAAACCCAGCTCGGCCATCTCGGCAATGGCTTCCTTGGGAAAGCGGTGCTCGCGGTCCCAGTCGGCGGCGAAAGGCTTGAGGCGCTCCTGGGCGAATTGCCGGGCCGCGTCGCTGATCTGCAGTTGTTCGTCATTGGGCAACATCGGGATTCCTCGTTACAGGCATTCAACGGCCATGGCCGTGGCTTCACCACCGCCGATGCAGATCGCGGCCACGCCACGCTTGAGGCCTTTCTGGCGCAGGGCCGACAGCAGGGTCACCAGGATCCGCGCACCGGAAGCGCCGATCGGGTGGCCCAGGGCGCAAGCGCCGCCGTGCACGTTGACCTTGGCGTGGGGGATTTCCAGCTTGCTCATGGTGACCAGGCTGACCACGGCGAAGGCTTCGTTGATCTCGAACAGGTCGACCTCGTTCAACGACCAGCCGGTCTTCTTCATCAGCCGCTCGATGGCACCCACCGGGGCCACCGGGAACAGCCCGGGGGTATCGGCGAAGGCCGCGTGGCCGTGGATCACTGCCAGGGGCTTGAGGCCGCGCTTGTCAGCTTCGGAGCGGCGCATCAGCACCAGGGCCGCGGCGCCGTCGGAGATCGAGCTGGAGTTGGCCGCAGTCACGGTGCCACCGTCGCGGAACGCCGGTTTCAAGGTGGGGATCTTGTCCAGCTTGGCCTTGGGCGGCTGCTCGTCGTCGCTGATCAGCTTCGACTCCTTGCCGACCATCACCTGCAGGGGAACGATCTCGTCCTTGAACAGGCCGTCCTTGATCGCCTGCTGGGCACGGGTCAGGGAAGCCACGGCGAAATCGTCCTGGGCCTGGCGGGTGAAGCCGTTGGCCTCGGCGCAATCCTCGGCGAAGGTGCCCATCAGGCGGCCCTTGTCGTAGGCGTCTTCCAGGCCGTCGAGGAACATGTGGTCCAGCACCTTGCCGTGGCCCATGCGGTAGCCGCTGCGAGCGCGGTCCAGCAGGTACGGGGCGTTGGACATGCTTTCCATGCCACCGGCGATCACCACCTCGGCACTGCCGGCCAACAGCATGTCGTGGGCCAGGATGGTGGCCTCCATGCCGGAACCGCACATCTTGTTCAGGGTGGTGCAGCGGGTGCCCTTGTCCAGGCCGGCGCCCAGGGCGGCCTGACGGGCCGGGGCCTGGCCGAGGCCGGCGGACAGCACGCAGCCGAACAGCACTTCTTCGACCGCCTGCGGTGCAATGCCGGCGCGCTGGACTGCGGCGCGAATGGCTTCGCTCCCCAGTTGCGGCGCGCTGAGGCCTTTGAGGTCCCCCTGGAAACCGCCCATGGGGGTACGGACGGCGCTGACGATGACAATCGGATCTTGGGCAATGGACATGATGAATCCTCCTTACTTGGCGGCCATGCGCAAGGCGCCGTCGAGACGGATCACCTCGCCGTTGAGCATGCTGTTTTCAATGATGTGCCGCACCAGCGCGGCGTACTCGGCGGGCTTGCCCAGGCGTGGCGGGAATGGCACGCCGGCGGCCAGGCCGGCCCGCACTTCGTCGCTCATGCCGGCCATCATCGGGGTTTCGAAAATACCCGGGGCGATGGTCATCACCCGGATGCCGAAGCGTGCCAGCTCCCGGGCCACCGGCAGGGTCAGGCTGGCGATGGCGCCCTTGGAGGCGGCGTAGGCCGCCTGGCCGATCTGCCCGTCGAAGGCGGCGATGGACGCCGTGTTGATGATCACCCCGCGCTCGCCGTCGGCATTGGCCGGGCTTTCGGCAATGGCTGCTGCTGCCAGGCGCAGCAGGTTGAAGCTGCCGATCAGGTTGACGTTGATCACCTGGCTGAAGCTGGCCAGGGCGTGGGGGCCGTTCTTGCCGAGGATTTTCTCGCCACGCACGATGCCGGCGCAGTTGACCAGGCCGTTGAGCCCGCCAAAGGCCTTGACCGTGGCCTGCACCGCCGCTTCGGCCGCGGCTTCCTGGCTGATGTCGGCCACCACGCTCTGGCAGCCCAGCTGCTGGGCCTTGGCCGCCACGGCCTCGGCATTGAGGTCCACCAGCATCACCCTGGCGCCGGCGGCGACCAGCATTTCGGCGCTGGCGGCTCCCAGGCCGGAAGCGCCGCCACTGACGAGAAATACCTGGTTTGCAATGTCCATCATTCAAATCCTGTTCATGCGGTAGCTGTTGACGCCGCGGCCTATTGAGCCTTGGCGATTTCCTGGTTGCGCAAGATAAAGCGCTGCAATTTGCCGCTTGGGGTCTTCGGCAATTCGCTGACAAATTCGATTTCACGGGGGTAGGAATGAGCCGCCAGGCGCTTGCGCACGTGCTGGCGCAACTCCTCTGCCAGCTCATCGGTGGCGCGGTACTGCTCGCTGAGCACCACGAAGGCCTTGACCAGTTCGGTGCGCTCCGGATCGGGCTTGCCCACCACCGCCGCTTCCACCACGGCCGGGTGTTCGATCAGTGCGCTTTCCACGTCGAACGGGCCGACCCGGTAGCCGGAGGTGGTGATGACATCGTCGCTGCGGTCCACGAAGCTGATGCTGCCGTCCTGGTTCAGCTCCACGGTGTCGCCGCTTAAGTAGTAGTGGCCGACAAAGGCCTTGGTCGGCACCCCGGCGTAACCGGCGAACCAGCACATGGGTGACCGGCTGCGGTCGATGGCCAGAATCCCCGGCTGGCCGACGCCCAGTTCCTGGTAGTGCTCATCGAGCACCACGATGCGGTGGCCCGGCGAGGCGAAACCGGCGGCGCCGACATGCACCGGGTGCTCCAGGCCGTGGTGGTTGCACAGCACCATGCCCAGCTCGGTCTGGCCGTAGTGGTCGTGGATCACCACGCCCAGTTGTTCGGCGAACCAGCGGATGACTTCGGGGTTGAGCGGCTCGCCGGCGCTGCTGACGATACGCAGGCGGCCCTTGATCGAACGGGCGAACTGGTCGCCGCCAGCGATCAGCAGGCGGTAGGCAGTGGGCGAACCGGTGAGGTTGGTGATGCCGTACTTGTTGATCACCCGGCAGGTGCTTTCCAGGGTGAAGGGGCCATCGTAGAAGGTGATCGGGTGGCCCAGGCCCAAGGGCCCGGTGACGCCGAAGTAGATGCCGTAGGCCCATCCCGGGTCGGCGACGTTCCAGAAGGCGTCTTCCGGGCGCAGGTCCACGGCGTCGCAAGTGTAGGCCTGGAACGCGACAATCGCTTTGAGCGGTACTTCCAGGGCTTTCGAGGGGCCGGTGGTGCCCGAGGTGAACATCAGCAGGAATGGGTCTTCGCCGGTCAACAGCACGGGCTCGCACTGGGCCGGGTACTGTTCCAGCTCGGCCCAGAAGCTGAAATCGCCACGCACGATGCCCTGGCCCTTGGCGCCTGCGACCGTGACGATGGTCGGGCACTCGGCGACTTCCGCCAGCTTGGGCCGGTTCACCGCGTCGCTGACCACCAGCTTGGCCTTGGAGCTGTTGAGACGGTGCTCGATGGCCTTGGGGCCGAAGGCGGTGAACAGCGGCTGGTACACCGCGCCAATGCGCCAGGTGGCCAGCACCGTGATCAAGAGTTCGACATTGCGTGGCAGCAGCCCGGCGACCTTGTCGCCCTTGCCGACCCCCTGGGCCAGGAAGAAGTTGGCCAGGCGCCCGGCCTTGTCCTGCAGTTCAGTGAAGGTGTAGCTGGCGCTGCTGCCGTCCCGGCCTTCCCAGAACAGCGCGATGCGCCCGGGCAAGGCATGCCGGTCGCAGCACTCGACACAGGCATTGAGGGCTGAGAGCGAGCCCGCCAGGGCCGACTCCATGGTGTGCTGATAATCGAATTCCTTGATAGCAGACAGGTAGTTGCGCATTGCCAGAATCCCTCACTGTTCTTATTAGGATGGGAACCTCATGAAAATCAGGGAAATACTGGCGCCAGAGCCCTCGCGGAACAATGGTCAAAGCTATCAAGTTGCGTGACCGGTTTGGCCAAGAGCACGCCCCGCCACGGTTGGCGGCGGCACCTGAAATTGCCGTAGGCGCTGGCTTGCCAGCGAAGGCGTCGGCCCGGGCGGTGCAAGGCTTGCGGGCCCTTTCGCCGGCAAGCCGGCTCCTACGAGGGGATGGGGTTACCGCCTGTGTAGGAGCTGGCTTGCCAGCGAAGGCGTCAGCCCGAGCGGTGCAAGGCTTGCGGGCCCTTTCGCCAGCAAGCTGGCTCCTACGGGGGGATGGGGTTACCGCCTGTGTAGGAGCTGGCTTGCCAGCGAAGGCGTCGGCCCGGGCGGTGCAGGGCTTGCGGGCCCCTTCGCCGGCAAGCCGGCTCCTACGGGGGGATGGGGTTACCGCCTGTGTAGGAGCTGGCTTGCCAGCGAAGGCGTCGTCTCGGGCGGTACAAGGCTTGCGGGCCTCTTCGCCGGCAAGCCGGCGCCTACGAGAGGTGCGGGTCGTTGAGGATCAGGCTGCGGTAATGCCCGGGGTTGGAACCGGACCATTTGCGAAAGGCCTTGTAGAACGAGCTGGTATCGGCAAACCCCAGGCGCCCGGCAATCTCGGCAAAGCTGATCTGCGGCTCGGCCAGCCAGACAATCGCCAGTTCCTTGCGCACGCTGTCCTTGAGCGCCTGGTAGCTCTGGCCCTCTTCGGCCAGGCGCCGGCGCAGGGTCGAGGCGGACATGCACAGGCTCTGGGCCAGGCTTTCGCTCTCGGGCCACTGCTCCCCTGGCAGTTGCCGCAACTGCTGCTTGATGCGGCTGGCCAGGCTCTCGGGGTCGCGGTACTTGACCAGGATGTTGGCCGGGGCATGGGCCAGGAAGCGCTTGAGCTCTTCCTCGCTGCGCTTGATCGGCAGGTCCAGGCAGTCCGCGGCGATGATCATCCGCGTGCGCGGCCGCTCGAAACGCAGGTTGTCGGAGAACATCACCCGGTAGTCGTCGCAGAAATCCGGCTGCGGGCCGCGCAGCTCGATGGCCAGGATCGGAATGCGCCGGCCCGCCAACCAGCAGGCCACGCCATGGACAATCATCCAGTAGGTGAAGTAGGTAAAGGCCCGCCGCGGCTCGTGTTCATCCTCCAGCAGGACGATTTCCGCCAGGCTCTGCTGGTGCACCAGCTGCGCCGGCATGCGCTCGAACATCAGCGTCAGAAAGCCCAGCACCGAGTCCAGCCCGCTGGCCAGGGTCGGCTGGGCCATGGCCGAGCGGCAGAGAAAGGCCAGGCTGCCGGACTTCAGGCGGCGCGGGTCCATGCCGAAGAACTCATCGTCCAGGCGCCGCGCCAGCAGGCGCCAGAGCCGTGCATAGGCACTGGCCGGTACCCGCGCCGTGCCCTGCTGCAGGCCCGCCGGGTCGATGCCGACCTTGTGCAGCACTTCATCGGTGGCGGCGCCCGGGGCGCAGCTTTGCAGCAGTGCCTCGCGCACCAGTTGCATGGAAATGGTGTCTTTTTCCGACATCGCGGCCAACGGTTTACTCAATCCTGGGATGGCCATCTTAGGCAGTGACCGGGAAAAAGCCAGTGGGCTTTGGTCCCCCCCCTGCATGCCCTTTGCCACTCTCCGCCAGCCAGGGCCCGGTAGCAGCGGACTGCGTCCGATGTTCAGAAGTAAACCCGAGACCACGCTGAAATAGTCGCCACCAGGACAAGATAAATACCCATAAGGAAGTGATTTATCCCAAGAATTGCTAGGAAAAGACTGAATGTAGCCAGGTCCGCATAAGCATCATTGAATGCGCAGTTATTAGGAATTAGTCTCGTTTGCGATTTGATCTCATCAAGCAAACGAGTGATTCCAATGAATAAAAAATCCCCACCTGCCTTGCCGCCACGCCACTTCCTGGCCTCCACCATCGGCTTCGCGATCGCCTCTGTACCAGGCGTTGGCGCCGCCGCAGAACAGCAGAAACCGCTGCAGCTGGACAGCATCAAGATCGAGACCGAAGAGCATCGCGGCTACAAGGTCGAGCGCTCGTCCTCCGCCAAATACGTCGCGCCTCTTCTGGATACCCCGCAAACCATTACCACGATCCCCTCCCAGGTGATCCAGGAGCAGCAGGCGCTGAACCTGCGCCAAGTGCTATCCAATGTCTCCGGCATCACCTTCAACGCCGGCGAAGGTGGCGGCGGCTCGGGAGACAGCATCAACATCCGCGGCTTTTCGGCCAACAGCAACCTACAGATCGACGGCCTGCGCGACAGCGCGCAAAGCAACCGTTCCGACACGTTCAACGTCGAACAGGTCGAGGTCATCAAGGGCCCCAACTCGGTATTCGGCGGTGCCGGCACCACTGGCGGCAGCATCAACGTGGCCAGCAAGCAGCCCAGGGACCAGGCTTTCACCCGTCTGGGCGGCAGTATTGGCAGCGACAACTACTACCGGTTGACCCTGGACGGCAACCAGCCGCTGGAAGGCGTCGGCACCAACAGTGCGCTGCGCATCAACCTCATGGGGCATCAGAACGATGTGCCCGACCGCGAGAAGATCGACCGCCAGCGCTGGGGCATTGCTCCGTCACTGCGGCTGGGTTTCAACGACACCACCCGCCTGACTCTCAGCGTTTTCCACCAAAGCGACGACAACCTTCCCGACTACGGCGTGCCGGCGCGCGACGGCAAGAGGCTGGCCGGCGTCAAGCGCGATGCCTACTTCGGCTGGAAGAACCTCGACAAGGAACAGATCGAGCAGAGCGCCTTCACCGCCAACTTCGAGCATGAGTTCAACAACTACCTGCGCCTGCAGAACTTGACGCGCTACAGCCACACCGCACGCGACACCATTGTCTCCGCGTCCCATACCAACACCAGCCGTGTCCCGCCGGGCCGCTACCTGCCGGCGGGCCCCCAGGCCTATGGGCGCGACGCTACCACCGAGATGTGGATCAACCAGAGCAACCTCATCGGCGATTTCGAGCTCGCCGGGATGCGCCATGATCTGACGGTGGGCCTGGAGCTGTCTCACGAAACCCTGGACCTGAAGACCTACAGTCACGGCCTGGGCAGCACCCTCTACCCGGCCCTCGGCTATGACCTGGGCCATCCACCCGGACGCTGGAATGGTCCGATCAGCAAGACCACCGGCGGCTACACCGAGACTCACCTGACGGACCAGGCGCTGTACCTGTTCGACAACATCGCCCTGCATGAACAATGGGATCTCAACCTGGGCCTGCGCTATGACAAGATCCGCGGCAAGGCCGACAGCTACTCCGGGGCCCATGTGAAAACCTCGAAGCGCGCCTCCGATGACGCCAAGGTCAGCGCCCGCACGGGCCTGGTGTTCAAGCCAACCGAGAACGGGCGGATCTATGCCGCCTGGGGCAACTCCTTCAACCCCTCCGCCGAGAACCTCGCCTCGACCGGCAGCGGCCTCAACGCCAATACCGAGGAACTGGCGCCGGAGAAGAACGAAACCTGGGAGCTGGGCACCAAGTGGGAACTGCTGGACAAGCGTCTGGAGCTGGACGCCGCGCTGTTTCGCGTGGAGAAGAGCAATGCCCGGGAAACCATGTCCGACGGTTCCACCCAACTGGCCGGCAAGAAGCGGGTACAGGGCGTCGAACTGGGCCTCACGGGGCGTGTGACCGAGCATTGGAACCTGTTCGCCAACTACACCTTCCTCAACAGCGAGACCCTGAAGGCCGCGGACACCGCTTCCGGGATCGCCCGCAAGGGCCAAGCCCTGGGCAATACCCCACCGCGCTCGCTCAACCTCTGGACCACCTACGAATGGCCGGCTGGCTGGACCCTGGGTTACGGCACTCGTTATGTCAGCGAACGCAACGTCACCTCCAGCACCCAGGCCAAGCTGGACGCCTACTGGGTACACAACGCCATGCTCAGCTACAAGGTCAACCGCAATCTCGACCTGCAACTGAACGTCAATAACCTGTTCGACAAGGACTACGTGGAACGAGTACGCCAGCAGAGTGGCTCAACCGCCCGCTCCTCGGCCATCGAATACGGCGATGCACGCTCGGCGATCATGACAGCCAGCTATTCGTTCTGACCCACCCCTCCAGGCGAAGCCCTTTTGGCCAGGGCCTCGCCGCCGTTCTGCGCGGTTTTTCGCCCGGCAAGCCCGACCACGCAGCAAACCAATACGCAATTTTCTCGATTTTTCCCGGCAAGGCCGGACAAATCCTTGCCCAATGGCGGCTGGCGCCGGCCGAACGTTTTCAGTGCAGTGCAAAAAAGTATCGGTTTCAGTGTTATGGATGATTTGTCAGAGCGGTCGTTGAGGGCTGTAATCAGCCCACCTTCTTCCTCGGCAGAGGAAGACATAACAACAATAACCGTCCTTCTGCAGCCCTCACCGGCGCAGGACAGGAGTGAACGATGAAACCCTGCAGCAAAGCCCTGCTCCTCACCACCTGCATGACCCTCAGCAGCGTCACCCTTGGCGCCCAGACCCTGACCATCGCCACCGTCAACAACAGCGACATGATCCGCATGCAACGCCTGTCCAAGACCTTCGAGGCCGAGCACCCGGACATCAAGCTGAACTGGGTGGTGCTGGAAGAGAACGTGCTGCGCCAGCGCCTGACCACCGACATCGCCACCCAGGGCGGGCAATTCGACGTGCTCACCATCGGCATGTACGAAGCCGCACTCTGGGGCGCCAAGGGCTGGTTGCAACCGATGCAGGACCTGCCGGCCAGCTATGAGCTGGACGATGTCTTCCCTTCGGTGCGCGAGGGCCTGTCGGTCAAAGGCACTCTCTACGCCCTGCCGTTCTACGCCGAAAGCTCCATGACCTACTACCGCACCGACCTGTTCAAGGAGGCCGGCCTGAGCATGCCCGAGCGGCCGACCTGGGAGCAGATCGGCGAATTCGCCGCCAAGCTCAACAAGCCCGACCAGGAGCAATACGGTCTGTGCCTGCGGGGCAAGGCCGGCTGGGGCGAAAACATGGCGCTGATCACCACCCTGGCCAACAGCTACGGGGCGCGCTGGTTCGATGAGAAGTGGCAGCCGGAGTTCACCGGGCCGGAATGGAAGAACGCCCTGACCTTCTATGTCGACAACATGAAGAAGTCCGGCCCGCCGGGGGCTTCGAGCAACGGTTTCAACGAAAACCTGGCGCTGTTCAACAGCGGCAAGTGCGCGATCTGGGTCGACGCCAGCGTGGCCGGCTCTTTCGTCACCGACAAGAGCCAGAGCAAGGTCGCCGACCATGTGGGCTTCACCTACGCGCCGCACCAGGTCACTGACAAGGGCAGCGCCTGGCTGTACTCATGGTCCCTGGCGATCCCCGCCAGTTCCAAGGCCAAGGACGCCGCCAAGACCTTCAGTGCCTGGGCCACTTCCAAGCAGTACGCGGCCCTGGTGGCCGAGAAGGATGGCATCGCCAATGTGCCGCCGGGCACCCGTGCCTCCACCTATAGCGAGGCCTACATGCAGGCCGCGCCGTTCGCCAGGGTCACCCTGGAATCGCTGAAGGTCGCCGACCCGAGCAAGCCCACCCTAAAGCCCGTGCCCTACGTCGGCATCCAACTGGTAACCATCCCCGAGTTCCAGGCCATTGGCACCCAGGTCGGCAAGTTGTTTTCCGCCGCCCTGATCGGCCAGACCACGGTGGACCAGGCCCTGGCGGCCGCGCAGCAGAGCACCGAACGGGAAATGAAACGCGCCGGCTACCCGAAATAACCCGGCTCTCCCTGTAGGAGCCGGCTTGCCGGCGAAGAGGCCCTTGAGTCTTGCGCAGTGTTCAAGGGCGCCTTCGCTGGCAAGCCAGCACCTACGGGCAGCCCGGCCGTGCCAGCGCCGTGTCGCGCCCCCCTGTACCCAACTGGTTGTGACCCTTATGAATATCTCGACTGCCAAGCTGCATGTGCAACCGCAGGCGGCGCCTCGCAAAAGCCGCCTGGCCAACCCCGGCTGGTTCCTGGTCAGCCCCTCGGTGGCGCTGTTGCTGCTGTGGATGATCGTGCCCCTGGGCATGACCCTGTACTTTTCAGTGATCCGCTACAACCTGCTGTACCCCGGCGAGAACCAGTTCGTCGGCCTGGAGAACTTCAGCTACTTCCTCAGTGATTCGGGCTTTGTGCCCGGGGCCACCAACACCCTCTTGCTGGTGGGCAGCGTACTGCTGATCAGCGTGGTGTTCGGGGTACTGATCAGCGCCCTGCTGGAGGCCAGCGAGTTCCTCGGCCGCGGCATCGTCCGGGTGCTGCTGATCTCGCCGTTCTTCATCATGCCCACGGTGGGCGCGCTGATCTGGAAGAACCTGATCTTCCACCCGGTGTCGGGGATCCTCGCCGCGCTGTGGAAACTGTTCGGCGCCCAGCCGGTGGACTGGCTGGCGCACTACCCGCTGCTGTCGATCATCGTCATCGTTTCCTGGCAGTGGCTGCCGTTCGCCATCCTGATCCTGATGACCGCCATGCAGTCCCTGGACCAGGAACAAAAGGATGCCGCGCGCCTCGATGGTGCCGGGCCCATCGCCATCTTCTGGCACCTGACCCTGCCGCATCTGGCCCGGCCGATTGCCGTGGTGGTGATGATCGAGACCATCTTCCTGCTGTCGGTGTTCGCCGAGATCTTCACCACCACCAACGGTGGCCCGGGCTACGCCTCCACCAACCTGGCGTACCTGATCTACAACCAGGCCCTGGTGCAATTCGACGTCGGCATGGCTTCGGCCGGCGGGCTGATCGCCGTGGTCATCGCCAACATCGCCGCGATCATCCTGGTGCGGATGATCGGCAAAAACCTGACTGACCAGAGCTGAGGTGGCCGCCATGACCCTGCAACAATCCCGACGCCTGCAAAGCCTGCTACTGGGCACCCTGGCCTGGGCCATCGCGATCCTGATCTTCTTCCCGATCTTCTGGATGGTGCTGACCAGCTTCAAGAGCGAGATCGACGCCTTTGCCACGCCGCCGCAATTCATCTTCACGCCAACGCTCGAGAACTACCTGCACATCAACGAGCGCAGCAACTACCTGGCCTTCGCCTGGAACTCGGTGGTGATTTCCTTCAGCGCGACCGCCCTGTGCCTGCTGATCGCGGTGCCGGCGGCCTACTCCATGGCCTTCTTTGAAACCCGCAACACCAAGCGCACCCTGCTGTGGATGCTCTCCACCAAGATGCTGCCGCCGGTGGGCGTGCTGATGCCCATCTACCTGCTGGCCAAGAGTTTCGGCCTGCTGGATACGCGCATCGCGCTGATCGTGATCTACACCCTGATCAACCTGCCGATCGTGGTGTGGATGGTTTACACCTACTTCAAGGACATCCCCCGGGACATCCTCGAAGCCGCCCGCCTGGACGGCGCCACACTGGCCCAGGAAATGCTGCGGGTGCTGATGCCCATCGCCAAGGGTGGCCTGGCCTCCACTGCACTGCTGTCGCTGATCCTGTGCTGGAACGAGGCCTTCTGGTCGCTGAACCTGACCTCTTCCAACGCCGCCCCGCTGACCGCGCTGATCGCCTCCTACTCCAGCCCCGAAGGGCTGTTCTGGGCCAAGCTCTCGGCGGTCTCGACCCTGGCCTGCGCGCCGATCCTGATCTTCGGCTGGATCAGCCAGAAGCAGTTGGTGCGCGGCCTGTCCTTTGGCGCGGTGAAGTAACTCTGAAATTGCGGAGACATCCCATGGCTCACCTGAAAATCAACAACCTGCAAAAAGGCTTCGAAGGCTTCGACATCATCAAGGGCATCGACCTTGAGGTGAACGACAAGGAGTTCGTGGTCTTCGTCGGCCCCTCGGGCTGCGGCAAGTCCACCCTGCTGCGGCTGATCGCCGGGCTGGAGGAAGTCAGCGGCGGCAGCATCGAGCTGGACGGTCGCGACATCACCGAAGTCAGCCCGGCCAAGCGCGACCTGGCCATGGTGTTCCAGACCTACGCCCTGTACCCGCACATGAGCGTGCGCAAGAACATGTCCTTCGCCCTGGACCTGGCGGGGGTCGACAAGGCCCTGGTGCAGCAGAAGGTCGACGAAGCGGCGCGCATCCTGGAACTGGGGCCGATGCTCGAACGCAAGCCCAAGCAGCTGTCCGGCGGCCAGCGCCAGCGCGTGGCCATTGGCCGAGCCATTGTGCGCAACCCGAAGATCTTCCTGTTCGACGAGCCGCTGTCCAACCTCGATGCCGCCCTGCGGGTACAGATGCGCCTGGAACTGGCGCGCCTGCACAAGGAACTGCAGGCCACCATGATCTACGTGACCCACGACCAGGTGGAAGCCATGACCCTGGCAGACAAGGTGGTGGTGCTCAATGGTGGCCGGGTGGAACAGGTGGGCTCGCCCCTGGAGCTCTACCATCGCCCGGCCAACCTGTTTGTCGCAGGCTTTCTCGGCACGCCGAAGATGGGCTTTCTCAAGGGCCGCATCAGCCACGTCGACGGCCAGGGCTGCGAAGTCCAGCTGGATGCCGGGGCACGCCTGCGCCTGGAGCAGAGCGGTGCGCAACTGAGCCTGGGCAGCGAGGTGACCCTGGGCATCCGTCCCGAGCATCTGGAGCTGGGCGAGCCCGGCCCGGGCAGCCTGGCAGTCACCAGCGACGTGGCCGAGCGCCTGGGCAGCGACACCTTCTGCCATGTCCGCAGCAGTTGCGGTGAAGCCCTGACCCTGCGTATCCGCGGTGACCTGGCGAGCCGCTACGGCGAACAGCTGCACCTGCACCTGGCCCCCCAGCACTGCCATCTATTCGATGCCCAGGGGGTCGCCGTGTCCCGCCCCCTGCGCGCCGCCGCCTGATCCCAGAGAGCCCTGCATGAAACTCAAACGCTTGAACCTCAGCCAACTGCCGCCCCAGGTGCGGGTACCCGCCTACACCGTCACCGCCACCCGCCAGGGCATCGCGCACATTGGCGTCGGCGGCTTTCACCGGGCCCACCAGGCCTATTACACCGATGCCCTGATGAACCTGGGCCAGGGCCTGGACTGGAGCATCTGCGGGGTCGGCCTGCGCTCCGAAGACCGCCGCGCGCGGGACGATCTGGCCGGCCAGGACTACCTCTACACCCTGTACGAGCTGGGCGATGGCGACGACCACGAGGTGCGGGTGATCGGCGCCATCAGCCAGATGCTGCTGGCCGAGGACGACGCCCAGGCGCTGATCGACAAGCTGGCCAGCCCGGAGATCCGCATCGTCTCCCTGACCATCACCGAGGGCGGCTACTGCATCGACGACAGCACGGGCGAGTTCATGCTGCACCTGCCGCAGATCCAGCACGACCTGGCCCATCCGCAACAGCCGCGCACGGTATTCGGCTTTCTCTGTGCGGCCCTGGCCCTGCGCCGGGCCGCGGGGATCCCGGCCTTTACCCTGATGTCCTGTGACAACCTGCCCCACAACGGCGCGGTGACCCGCAAGGCGCTGCTGGCCTTCGCCGCCCGCCGCGACGCCGACCTGCATGACTGGATTGAGCGCCACGTGAGCTTTCCCAACGCCATGGTCGACCGCATCACCCCCATGACCAGCACCGCCCACCGCCTGCAACTGCACGATGAGCACGGCATCGACGATGCCTGGCCGGTCGTCTGCGAGCCCTTTGTGCAGTGGATCCTGGAAGACAAGTTCTGCAATGGCCGGCCGGCCTGGGAACAGGTCGGCGTGCAGTTCACCGACGACGTCACGCCCTATGAAGAGATGAAGATCAAGCTGCTCAACGGCAGCCACCTGGCCCTGACCTACCTGGGCTTTCTCAAGGGCTACCGCTTCGTCCACGAAACCATGAACGACCCGCTGTTCGTCGCCTACATGCGCGCCTACATGGACCTGGACGTAACCCCGCAACTGGCGCCGGTACCGGGCATCGACCTGGCGGCCTACAAGGACACCCTCATCCAGCGCTTCTCCAACCAGGCGATCGCCGACCAGCTGGAGCGGGTGTGCAGCGACGGTTCGTCGAAGTTTCCCAAGTTCACCGTGCCTACCATCAACCGGCTGATCGCCGATGGTCGTGATACCGAGCGTGCGGCCCTGGTGGTGGCGGCCTGGGCCCTGTACCTCAAGGGCGTGGACGAGAATGGCCTGAGCTACCGGGTTCCCGACCCGCGGGCCGAGTTCTGCCAGGCCCTGGTGGCCGACGATACCTTGCTGACCCAGCGTTTGCTGGCGGTGGAAGAAATCTTCGGCTCGGCGATTCCCCATTCCAGCGCGTTTGTCGATGCTTTCGAGCGCTGCTTCAACAGCTTGCGCGAACATGGCGTGAGCAAGACGCTGGAGCGGTTGTTGGCCAGGCCCGTGTAGCCGCTGCCGCAGGCTGCGAACGGCCTGGGCGGTACTGCGTCGAAGAAGATGCGGCGATTACAAGGACGCTGCAGGTTCGGCTGCAGATCGCCAGGCAAGGACCTGCGGGCCTTCGCGCAGCCTCGCCTCAGGCTCGGCAGCGGCTACAGCTCGACAATAATCACCCACACCAGGAGCGACGATGACTCAACCCGCGCTTTTTCTCGGCCTCGACTGCGGCACCCAGGGCACCAAGGCGCTGATCCTCGACAGCCGGAGCGGCACCGTCCTGGGCCGGGGCGCTGCGCCCCACAGCCTGATCAGCGGCGCCAATGGCTGCCGCGAACAGGATCCCGCGCAGTGGCTGCAAGCCTGCACCAGCGCCACCCGGCAGGCCTTGCAGGCGGCCGGGGTGGATGGCCGGCAGGTGCTCGGTGTCGGGGTTTGCGGCCAGCAGCACGGTCTGGTGCTGCTGGATGACCAGGGCCAGGTGCTGCGCCCAGCCAAGCTGTGGTGCGATACCCAAAGCAGCGCCGAAAACCAGCGCCTGCTGGACTGGCTGGGGGGCACCCAGGGCTCCCTGGAGCGCCTGGGGCTGGCCATTGCCCCGGGCTACACGGTGTCAAAACTACTCTGGACCCGGGAGCAGCACCCGGAACTGTTCCAGCGCATTGCGCATATCCTGCTGCCCCACGACTACCTCAATTTCTGGCTGACCGGGCGCTGCTGCAGCGAGTACGGCGATGCCTCGGGCAGCGGCTATTTCGATGTGCGCAGGCGCGACTGGGACCGCGCCCTGCTGGCCCATATCGACCCCAGCGGGCGCCTGGAGCGGGCCTTGCCGCCGTTGCTCGAAGCGCACCAGCCTGTGGGCCGGATCCTTGCGCCGGTCGCCCGGCAACTGGGGATCAGCGCGGATGCCTGGGTGGCCAGCGGCGGTGGCGACAACATGCTGGGGGCCATCGGCACCGGCAATATCCAGCCCGGAATCATCACCATGAGCCTGGGCTCCTCCGGCACCGTGTATGCCTACGCCGAGCGCCCGCTGATCAGCCCCGAGCCTTCGGTGGCGACCTTCTGTTCGTCCAGCGGTGGCTGGCTGCCGCTGATCTGCACCATGAACCTGACCAACGCCACCACCCTGGTGCGCGAACTGCTGGGCCTGGACCTTGCCGCTTTCAACCAGCGCCTGGAGCAGGCCCCCATCGGGGCCGAGGGGCTGTGCCTGCTGCCGTTCTTCAACGGCGAGCGAGTGCCCGCCCTGCCCCAGGCCCAGGGCAGCCTGCACGGTATGACCCTGGACAACCTGACCCCGGCCAACCTGTGTCGCGCGGTGGTGGAAGGCACCACCTTCGGTTTGCGCTACGGCCTCGACCTGTTGCGCGCAGCGGGCCTGCACAGCCAGAGCATCCGGCTGATCGGCGGCGGTGCGAAAAGTCTGCTGTGGCGGCAGATGGTCGCCGATATCATGCACGCCCCGGTGATCTGCCCCCGCGAGGCCGAAGCCGCCGCATTGGGCGCGGCGATCCAGGCAGCCTGGTGCCATGGCCGGCAGGACGATCCGGACCTGGACCTGCAACAACTCTGCGAGCGCTGCGTGCGCCTCGACCCGGGCAGCGAAACCCAGCCCCGGGCCGAACACGTGGCGGCCTACGAACCGGTGTACCAGCGCTATCGACAGCAACTGGCAAGCCTTTGAAGAGCGAATGACTATGTATCTGGTGTGTGGCGAAGCGCTGTTCGACTTTTTCAGCGCGGATGAGGCCGGGGCCCCGGCCAGTAAAGTGGCGTTCCAGGCGATCGCCGGGGGCTCGCCGTTCAACGTGGCAGTGGGCCTGCGCCGCCTGGGCGTCGATGTCGCCCTGCTGGCCGGGCTGTCCCGGGACTACCTGGGCCAGCGCCTGCGGCGGGTGCTGGAAAACGAAGGCGTGGATACCCGCTACCTGCGGGAATTCGACGCCCCAACCACCCTGGCCATGGTGGCCGTGGGCGCCGATGGCTCGCCCCACTACAGCTTTCGCGGCGAGGGCTGTGCCGATCGCCAGTTGCAAGAAGAGCACCTGCCGCAGCTCGACGCACAGGTGCGCGGGCTGCATATCGGCTCGTTTGCCCTGGTGGTGCAGCCGATTGCCGATACCTTGCTGGCCCTGGTGCGCCGTGAGCGGGGGCAGCGGCTGATCAGCCTGGACCCCAACGTACGGCTCAACCCGCAGCCGGATATCCAGCTGTGGCGCCAGCGCATCGCCGAACTGGCCGGCCATGCCGACCTGATCAAGGTCAGCGACGAAGACCTGGCCCAGCTGTACCCCGGGCAGGCGCCCGAGACGCTGATCCGGGGTTGGCTGCAAGGCAATGCCCGGCTGGTGTTCCTGACCCGTGGCAGCCAGGGCGCGACGGTGTTCAGCCGTGGGCATGGCAGCTGGTCGGTGGACGCGCCCCGGGTGGAGGTTGCCGACACCGTGGGCGCCGGAGATACCTTCCAGGCCGCGCTGATCACCTGGCTGACCGAACAGGGCCTGGATTCCCCCCAGGGCCTTGAACAGCTCGATCGCGAACAGACCGACGCCCTGCTGCGTTTCGCCGTCAACGCCGCGGCCCAGACCTGCACCCGCACCGGCCCGGACCTGCCGTACCGGCATCAACTCCCGTAGCCGCCGGCTTGCCGGCGAAGAGGCCCGCAAGCCTTGCGCAATTGCGGCTACCGCCTTCGCTGGCCAGCCAGCTTCTACCAGAGTCGTCGGTCAGAGCAGCGAGAAGTTGTAGCTGACGATCAGGCGGGTTTCGTCCATGTCGCGGGCGATCTTCTGGTAGTTGCTGCGGTAGGTGGCGTTGCGCAGGCGCAGGCTCACGTCCTTGAAGGTGCCGCTCTGCACCACGTACTTGAGCTCGCTGTCGCGCTCCCATTCGCGGCCTTCGCGCAGGCTGCCCGGGACCTTGATGTGGTCGCCGCTGACGTAGCGGGTCAGGAAGCTCAAGCCGTTGAGGCCAATGGCCTTGAAGTCATAGTCATAGCGCAGTTGCCAGGAACGCTCCTGGATCGCAGCGAAGTCGTTGACCTGCACGTAGTTCACCAGGTACGGGTTGCTGCCATCCAGGTAAGGCATGGAGTTGTCGCCGTACATGCGCTGCCAGCCGGCACTGAACACGTGCCCGGCCACGCTGTAGCCGAGCATGGTGCTCAGGGCGCGGTTGTCGATGCCGCCGGCGCGCTCGGCGCCGGTGTCGGCACTCTTGAGCAGGCGCAGGTCGCCTTTGAGCACGCCGGGCCCCAGGGGCTGGTTGGCCAGCAGGCCGACAAAATGCTGACGGTAGATGTCTTCCAGCTCGGCGTAGTGGTACTGGCCGGTCAGGCGATCGTTGAACTTGTAGTCCACCCCATAGGTGTCGAAGTGATCCGCCGTGGTGTTGCAGGCGTAGCGCTTGTTCTTGCAGTGCACGCGGATGTCCTGGGCATCGCTGGAGTCCCGCGCGGTGTAGCGGTTCAAGCGGGCCGCGGTCAGGGTCAGGTCCTTGACCTCCCGGGAAGTCAGCACCGCGCCGTTGAACATGGTGGGCAGCAGGCGCCCGTCGTTGTACTTGAGCAGCGGCAGGTCCGGCAACTGGGCGCCGTACTTGAATACCGTCTGCGAGACCCGGACCTTGGCGGTCAACCCCAGCTTGGCGTACTGGTCCGCCGAGCCCCGCGGGTCGTGACCGCTGGAGGGCAGCAGGCCGCTGTTGCTGCGGTCGGGGCTGGAGTCGAGCTTGATCCCCAGCATGCCCAGGGCGTCCAGGCCGAAACCCACGGTGCCCTCGGTGTAGCCCGATTGCAGGTTGAGAATAAAGCCCTGGGCCGATTCTTCACGCTTGGATGCGCCCTGGTCGGTGCTGGTGTGGCCGTCGCGAAAGTCCCGGTTGAAGTAGATCGTGCGCGATTCCAGCTTGGCGCTGCTGTCTTCGAAAAAACCCGCCGCATTGGCCAAGGGGGCAAAACCCGCGCACAGCACGGCAGCGCCGAGGCCCAGCAATGGGCACGGATTGAGTAAGGGGAAAGGGGGACGCATGAACAGGCTCCAGCAGCAAATCAGTGACGCGAGGTAAAGAAAAAGACCCAGGTGAAATTCATCCAGCGAATCTGTGATCGCCAGCTGAATTGATTGAATCAATGAAGACCGACAATGATGGCAGATAGCCCCTACCCTCCCAACCCGACTTTAGTCTGACGCCCGCCTGGTCATAACCGGCGCTACCCGTCCCGCCTTGCCAGCCATATCTTTGAAAAAACCGATCAATTTCAACAGTTTTCAAGCTGCAGAAAAGCGTCAAAAAAACTGTCCGACTGCTCAGCTTCACCTTCGGAACCCAGGATGCCGTAGCAGGTAATGTCAAAAAGGCATTAGCTTTTCGTCTCACCGCACTACCGTTCGTCGGTTTTTTCAGTCATTTATTAACAAAAACCAACTATTTGACGCTTTCCATGATGACCATCATGAAGAAGCTTAACTATTTGTTTTTAAACATTATTTTATTCATCGAAAAATAAACAAAACACAGCTGTCATTTATGTAACACAGCAAAACGTCAATTAAACGTCTCGACGTTATGGTAGTGTCAAAAAAAGAGCGTGATAGCGGCAATGTGCCATACGCCTTTTCAGAAGGTGAGAACCACCCTCACCCCAACACTCATCATGGACGAGGTCGTTCCCTTGGAAGTCAGCGTTTTTGGTACTGGCTATGTTGGCCTGGTGCAAGCAGTTGCCCTGGCCGATGTCGGGCATAACGTGGTCTGTGTCGATATCGACAGCCACAAGATCGCCCAGCTGCAACGTTCTATTCCGCCGATTCACGAGCCGGGCCTGGCGACCCTGATCGAAGAGAATCAAAAGGCCGGCCGATTGCACTTCACCACCCAGGCCAGCGATGCAGTGGGCCACGGCAAGGTGATTTTCATCGCGGTCGGCACTCCCTCCAACGAAGACGGCTCCGCCGACCTCGACCATGTCCTGGCGGTGGCGCGCAACATTGCCTGCCTGATGTTCAGCGACAAGACCCTGGTGATCAAATCCACGGTGCCGGTGGGCACCGCCGATCTGGTGATCGAGACCGTCGCCGAACAACTGGCAGACCTGGGCAAATCCGAACTGCGGGTGCACGTGGTCTCCAACCCGGAGTTCCTCAAGGAAGGCTCGGCCGTGGCCGACTGCATGCGCCCGGACCGGATCATCGTCGGTTGCGCCGACGACCTGCCCCGCCAGCAGTTGAGCGAGCTATACGCGCCCTTCAACCACAACCATGACCGCTTGATGTTCATGGACAACCGCAGCGCCGAGCTGGTCAAGTACGCGGCCAACGCGATGCTCGCCACCCGCATCAGCTTCATGAACGAGATGGCCAACCTGGCGGAACGCCTGGGGGTGGACATCAATGCCGTGCGCAAGGGCATCGGTGCCGACCCGCGCATCGGCTACCACTTCATCTACCCCGGCGCCGGCTTCGGCGGCTCGTGCTTCCCCAAGGACCTGCGGGCGCTGATCCACACCGCAGAAAGCCACGGGCTGGAACCGCACATGCTCAAGACCGTGCGCGACGTCAATGAGCAGCAGCGCCATGTGCTGTTTCGCAAGCTCAAGGCGCACCTGGGGGACAACCTGCAGGGCAAGGTCATCGCGCTCTGGGGCCTGGCCTTCAAGCCCAACACCGACGACATGCGCGAAGCCACCAGCCGCTACCTGATGCAGGCACTGTGGGAAGCCGGGGCCAAGGTCCAGGCCTACGACCCGGAAGCCATGACCGAATGCCGGCGCCTGTACGGCTACCGCGATGACCTGCAACTGTGCGCCACCCGTGACGACACCCTGCAAGGCGCCGACGCGCTGGTGATCTGCACCGAATGGAAGGCCTTTCGCGTGGTGGACTTCACGCTGCTGCGCGAGACCCTCAGGGATCGCCTGGTGGTCGACGGCCGCAACCTCTACAACCCGCAACAGGCAGCGGATGCCGGCCTGCATTACCTGAGCATCGGCCTGCCCTACCGTGTACCGGAGGCATTGCGCGCATGAATATCCTGATCACCGGGGCCGCCGGATTCATCGGCGCCCATACCGCACTGCGTTTGCTCAAGGATGGGCACCAGGTCACCGGGCTGGATAATTTCAACGACTACTACGACCCCCAGCTCAAGCGCGACCGGGTGCGCTGGGTGGAACGCCAGGTAGGGCACTTTCCCCTGCAGCGCCTGGACCTGGCCGACAGCGAGGGCCTGGAACGGCTGTTCGCCGAAGTACGGCCCCAGGTGGTGATCAACCTCGCCGCCCAGGCCGGGGTGCGCTATTCCCTGGAAAACCCCAAGGCCTACCTGGACAGCAACCTCAGCGGTTTCCTCAACCTGCTGGAGATGTGCCGGCGCTACCCGGTGCAACACCTGATCTACGCCTCGTCCAGTTCGGTGTACGGGGCCAACCAGCAGACCCCGTACAAGGTCAGTGACAACGTCGACCACCCGCTGTCGCTGTATGCGGCCAGCAAGAAAGCCAACGAGCTGATGGCCCATAGCTACAGCCACCTGTTCGGCGTGCCCGCCACCGGCCTGCGCTTCTTCACGGTGTACGGCCCCTGGGGCCGACCGGACATGTCGCCGATCCTGTTCGCCGACGCCATCAGCCAGGGCCGGCCGCTGAAACTGTTCAACTACGGCATGCACCAGCGCGACTTCACCTACATCGACGACATCGTCGAATCCCTGGTGCGCCTGCTGGGCAAGCCGCCAGTGCGCGATCCGCTGTGGGACCGGGAACAGCCGGACCCGTCCACCAGCATGGCGCCCTGGCGCCTGTTCAACATCGGCGGCCAGCGCCCGGTGGAGCTCAAGGACTACGTGGCGACCCTGGAAAAACTCCTCGGCCACAAGGCCCAGGTGGAATACCTGCCGCTGCAGCCCGGCGATGTGCTCAACACCTGCGCGGATGTCAGCGCCCTGGAAAACCTCACCGGTTTCGGCCCCCAGGTGCCCCTGGAGGAAGGCCTGCGCGAGTTCGTCCAGTGGTACCTGAGCTACTACCCGGGCGCGGCGTCCTGAGCCGCGACAGCCGAACGTTTTTACCCAACCCCTGCAATGGAAGTATTCCCGGTGGATATGGATAGACCTCTCTCAGCGCCCACAACCGAGGTGCCCGCCCCGCTGCACATCGACCGGCGCAACGACCCGTTCCGGCGCAAGGTCCAGGCCGCCATCGACCTGCAACAGCACGGCTGGATCACCGGCCGCGACGGCGGGCGGCCCTGGACCCTGTCGCGCAGCAAGCGCCTGACCTCGGCGCTTTTGGCCGCGGTGCTGCTGGTGCTGCTGTCGCCGGTGCTGCTGGTCGTGGCCTTGCTGATCAAGCTCACCAGCCCCGGCCCGGTGTTCTTCGTGCAGTTGCGCACCGGTTTTCGCGGCCGGCGCTTCGGCATGTACAAGTTCCGCACCATGGTGGTCAACGCCGAGGCCCTGAAGGATTCGGTGCGCCACCTGAACAAGCACGGCGCCGACTCGGTGGATTTCAAGATCGACCGCGACCCGCGGATCACTGGAATCGGCGGTTTCCTGCGCCGTACCAGCCTCGACGAGCTGCCCAACCTGATCAACGTGGTGCTCGGCCAGATGCGCATCGTCGGCCCGCGCCCCACCTCGTTCCATGCCCAGACCTACAAGGAACACCACCTCGGCCGCCTGAGCATCTACCCGGGGATCACCGGCCTGTGGCAGGTATCCGGGCGCAGCGACGTGGATTTCGACGGCCGCGTGACCCTCGACATGACCTACATCTTCCAGCAGAGCCCCTGGCTCGACCTGAAGATCCTGATCAAAACCCCTTTCAAGGTCCTCAATGGCCACGGAGCAAGTTGAAATGGCGGCAGCAACCTTTGCCAGTCTGAAGATCCAGAGCCCCAGCGAAAGCAACCTGGCGGTGACCGTACTCGACCAGGAACTGCGGGTCATCCTGCTGACCGCGGCCAACCGCAACAGCGGCGTCACCAGCAGCAGCCTGAGCATGGCCAACGAACTGGCGCGCACCAGCCGCGGCCGGGTGCTGGTGGTGGACACCAGCCTCTCGGACAGCAGCCTGACACGGCGCCTGGCCCTGGATGAGCGGCCCGGCTTCCTCGACCTGGCACTGGCCGAAACCCCGCCGCCCCTGGCCTCGTGCATCGAGAGCAGCGACGCGGTGAATTTCGACTTCCTGCCCCTGGGCCGCCGCCAGCAGTACAGCGAGCGCCTGACCCCGGAACTGCTGCGCGAACTGCTGCAGGCCCTGGCCGAGGAATACCGCTTCGTGATCATCGACGGCGACCCGGTCTACAGCAGCGGCGACATCCTCACCCTGGCCACCCAGGTCGACGGCGTGGTGCTGGTGGTGCGCAGCGAGGAAACCCGCTGGGAAGTGGCCCAGGCCGCCGCCCAGCGCCTGATCCAGGCCGAGGCCAAGTTGATCGGCAGCGTGTTCAACGCCCGCAAGTACTACATGCCCAAGTGGGTTTATGACCGTCTCTGACCGGCACAAGGACCGTGTAACCATGAACAAGCCAAGACTTTCCCTGCTGAGCCTGTCACTGCTGCTGGCCCTGGGCGGCTGCGTCAATCGCGAGCCGCAGCAGATGCCGGTGCAGATCCTCAGCGCCCCGGCCGACCAGGCACAGCTCACCGAGGTGGTGCCCATCGAGCAGGTGCTGCGGCCCCAGGACGTGCTGGACGTGATCTTCCATATCGGCACCACCAGCCAGCAGCGCTACCTCGTGCAGCCTGGCGACCAGGTGGATGTGACCTTCCTCACCGCTCCGGAACTGGGCGGCAGCAAACTGGTGCTGCCCGACGGCAGCATCGACATGCCCTACGTGGGCAATATCCAGGTCGCCGGGCTCTCCGCCGAACAGGCGCGCCAGGTCCTGGAAACCCAATACGCCAAGGTGCTGAAGAAGCCGCAGATCAACTTTTCGATCTCCCACGCCATGGCCCAGCTGGACAACCTGCGCACCAGCCTGACCAACCCGGCCACCGGGCTTAGCCGCGAGATCGTCGTGGGCTCCGACGGCCGCGCCAGTTTCCCGCTGCTGGGCAGCCTGTCGTTGCAGGGCAAGAGCCTCAGCGAGCTGCAGACCCTGGTCAACCAGCGCTATGCCAAGGAGGTGGGTTCGGTGAGCGTCGATGTGCTGCTCAAGACCACCGCCTCCAACGAGGTGTTCGTCATGGGCGAAGTCGGCCAGCCCGGAGCCTACCCGATCCGCCGGCCGATCTCGGTGCTTGAGGCCCTGACCCTGGCCAAGGGGGCCGGCCCCACTGCACGCCTGGATTCGGTGGTGATCATGCGGCGCAAGGGCAACCAGGTCGAAGCCCGGGTCTACGACGCCGACGCGGCGCTGGACGGCAAGGCCCTGCAATTCGCCTACCTGCAGCCCGACGACATGCTCTATGTGCCCAAGACCCGCCTGGCCAAGGCCGGCGCCCTGAGCAAGCAGCTGGCGGACGTGATCATGTTCCAGGGTGTCGGGTTCAGCTTCGGCTACCGCGTCGACAACAAAGAAACGAACAACAACTGAGTTCCCTCTTGATGACCAAGATCGAAAACTACCTGCACGAGTTCCTGCTCGTGTTCTTTGTCAATCGGCGCCTGATCAAACGGGTGTTCCTGGGTTTCGCGGTGATCGCCCTGCTGCTGCCCCTGGTGCTCAAGCAGAGCTTCGAGATCACTGCCGAAGTCATCGTGCAGTCCAAGAAACTCTCGCAGACCGACGCCAACACCGTGCTCGCCCCGGACTCCGACAAGTTCATCCCGCCGTCGCTGGCGGACATGGAGACCGAGAGCAACATCCTGCGTTCACCCACGCTGATCCGCGACACCATCGACCAGTTGCGCCGCGAGGGCCAGTTCGGCGGCAGCGAGGGCCTGTTGACCCGGCTGATCGTCAAGCCGATCCGCAATGGCCTGATCGACCCCCTGCGCAACCATGTGATCAACCCGGTACGCGGTTTCTTCGGCCTGGCCGTGGACCCGGTGCGCGATACCAGCCTGGATGCCTTCACCGACCAGGCGGTCAAGGACCTGAAGATCGGCACCCTGCCCGGCTCCAACGTGATCTCCATCGTCTACGCCAGCCCCAATGCCGCCGAAGGCACGCGCTTTGTCGAGCGCCTGCTGGCCAACTACCTGAAGAACCGCCAGGACCTGCAATCCAACGAACTGCCCGAAGCCTTCTACGAACAGAAGAAGGCCCAGTACCAGTCGCGCCTGGATGACCTGGAAGGCAAGCGCCAGGCCCTGCTGGAAGCGGCCCACGCCTCCGACCCCAAGGAAGAGATCACCTTCCGCCTGAACGCCATCAACACCGAAGAGCAATCGCTCAACGGCTACCGCGACCAGGCCCTGGAGAACCAGCGCCGCCTGGATTACCTGCAGAAGAACCTGGCTGCCGCGCGCAAGGCCGGCCTCACCGACTACACCTTCCCCTTCGCCTTCGCCAACACCGTGGACAACGTTGCCTACGAAGACCGCGAGATCAAGCAACTGGGCGAACAGCTGACCAACCTGGTGAGCCAGTACGGCACCACCGCCGACACCTACCGCGCCGACAGCGTGCCCATGCAGCAGCAGCGCGAGCAGATCGTGCGGGCCCGGGCGCAGTTCCTCAAGGTGGTGGAAAACCGCGTGCGCGAGCGCAGCAGCGACTTGCAGATCACCCAGTCGGTAATCGCCCAGAAGACCGCGCGGATCAACGACTACAAGGCGCGGGTGCGCGACCTGCAAGAGGTCCTGAGCAAACTGCGCCAGCTGGACACTGAAATCGATGCCTTGCACAAAGCCTTCTTCACCTACACCCAGCGCTACGAAGAGAGCCGTGGCGAGCGCCTGATCAGTGGCGAGCTGTCCAACGCGCGGGTCCTGAGCCAGCCTTACGAACCCAGCGAAGCGGCGTTCCCCAAGCCGATGCTGATCATTCCCCTGGGCCTGCTCACCGGCCTGCTGCTGGCCATTGCCCTGGGCTATGTCTACGAGTTCTTCGACCATCGCTTCAAGCACCCGGCCCAGGTCAGTGATCACCTCGGCCTGCCGGTGCTGATGGTGCTCAACGCGGTCGAGCAGCCCCAGGTCAACCCGTACCCGCGCTGGACCTGGCGCTGGGCCTGGCATTGGGCCAAACAGTGAGCGACCTGAGCATGGCCGCGCAGCCTATCGTGCACCTGATCCACAGCGGCGGTTTCTACGGTGCCGAGCGCATGCTGCTGGATCATTGCCTGGGCACCCCGGGGCAGCATCGGGTGGTGTTCATCAATGCCCCCGATGCGCTGCTGCAGCGTTTCGCCGAGGCCGGCGTGGCGAGCCACAACTGCCACTGCCTGCAGGAACTGCTGGCGCACCTGCGGCAACAGCCGGGGCTGCTCAACGCACACAACTTCAAGGCCCAGGTGTTTGCCTGGGTCTGCGCCCGGCGCCTGCGCCTGCCCCTGGTCATGACCCAGCACGGCTTCACCCCGCGCAGCCTGAAACAGAAGTTCTACACCTGGCTCAGCCTGCGCCTGTGCCGCAGCCGCCGGGTGCGCCGGGTAGCCTGCGTGGCCCAGAGCATTGCCCTGCTGCACCTGGAGGCGGGGGTCGCCGAGGGCAAGCTGCGGGTGATCCCCAACGGCCTGCCGGAGCCGGCCCTGGAACTGCCGGCGAGCCTGGACGGGCCGCCGCTGCGCGAGCCCGAAGTACGCCGCGACGAAATGGAACCCTTGGTGGGTTTCGTCGGGCGCCTGAGCGCGGAAAAAGGCCCGGACCTGTTTCTCGATGCGCTGATCGGCCTGTGCCAGCAGCGCCCTGCGCTCAAGGCCGTGCTGTTGGGCGATGGTGAACAGAACCAGGCCCTGCGCGAGCGCATCAACGAAGCCGGGCTGGCCACGCGCATCCTGCTGCCGGGCTATCAGAACGACATGCAGCCCTGGCTCAAGCGCCTGAATGTGCTGGTACTGAGTTCACGCACCGAAGGCACACCGATGATCCTGCTCGAAGCCATGCAGGCCGGCACCCCGGTGGTGGCCTTTGCCGTGGGCGGGATTCCCGATGTGCTGCAGCACCGGCACAACGGCCTGCTGGCCAAGCCCCTGGACAGTGCCGGGCTGGGGCGCTGCATCGGCCAGTTGCTGGACGACCCGGTACTGGCCGGGGAGCTGGCCAAGGCCGCCCAGGTCACCCAGCGCAAGCACTATCACTTGCCCACCCTGGCTCGCCGCTGGGATGAGCTGTACCGCGTCGCCAGAGAGAGCTCCCGAGTATGATCGCCGCTCCGTTCCTGGGTTTGCTGCTGGGCCTGGCCGCACTGTTGCTGCTGGCCAGCCCCTGGCCGTTTCTTGCGCCGCTGGTGGTGGTCGGGCTGTTCGGCCTGGCGCTGCTGTACCGGCGCCCGGGCTGGGGCCTGCTGGGGATCTGCGCCCTGGTGCCCTTCGAAGGCCTGTTCAAGGACAGCGCGTTCTCCGGGGCCAAGCTGCTGGGCGCCTCGCTGATCCTGATCATGCTGTTCAAACTGTTGCTGCGGCAGATCCCCGACACCCGCCTGCGCAGCAACCTGTGGCGGGCCCTGGGGCCATTCCTGCTGTGCCTGCTGCTGAGCATGCTGTACAGCGAGAACCTGCTGGTGTCGCTGGACAGCCTGCGGGAGCTGGCAGTGGGCCTGGTCCTGTTCTTCGTCACCCTGCTGATTGCCCGGGAAGTCAACCTGCTGATGCTCTGCCGCCTGCTGGCGGTGAGCGTGGCCATCACCTGTGTGATCGCCCTGGTATCGGCCAAGTACCAGGTGGGCGGCCGGGCCATCGGCCTGTTGCAGGATGCCAACTACTTCGCCCTGCTGATCGCCATGGCGGTGCCGCCGGCGATCTTCCTCGCCCTGCGTTCGCCTCATTGGCCGGTGCGGCTGTTCTGGGTCGGCATCAGCCTGACCCTGATGGCCGGGATGACCAAGACCGACTCGCGCTCGGGCCTGCTGGTGGTGCTGTTCACCATTGCCATCGGCGTCTGGCACTACCGCGACCGGCTCAAGGGCCTGCGGCCCAAGCACCTGGGCTTCGCCATGTTCGCCGTGGCCATCGTCATTCCCCTGGGCATTGCCGTGCTGCCGGCGGAGTACGTGGCGCGGATCCAGTCCCTGAGCATGCTCAAGTCCGGCGCGCACTCGGCGGACACCTCCCTGGGCCGGCGCACCTCCTACCTGGTGGTGGGCGGCCAGATGATCCGCCAGAACCCGCTGCTGGGCTCGGGCCTGGGGACCTTCCCGATCCACTACGCGCAGACCGGCTTTGCCAGCAGCTTCTCGGAAAACATGAACGAGCCGGACCTGTTCCGCCGGGCCCACAACACCTACCTGGAGCTGTTCAGCGAGCTGGGCATTCCCGGCGGCCTGAGCTTCGTGGCGCTGATGCTGATGGGCCTGCGCAACTTCGAACGGGCGCGCCAGGGCTTTCTTGCCCGGGGCCAGCGCGAACAGGCCGATATCGCCACCCACCTGGGCCTGAGCCTGTTGGCCATGGCGGTGTTCCTGCTGTTTCTCAGCGCGCCGAACCACAAGTACCTGTGGATCTTCCTGGCCCTGTCCAGCGTCCTGCGCCTGCAGGCCGAAGACGCTCCCGTGCCGCGCCCGGCCCCGGCCTGACAACGCCGCGTGTAGCCACTGCCCCAGGCTGCGACAAGGCCCGAAGGGCCTTCTGGCCCCCAGGAGCAGTACCGACAGAACAGCAACACCGCGCCCTCACCCGGCGCCCACGACAACAACGCAATCTGGCCAAGGGAGGCAAAGATGCAAAGGATCAGCGTGATCGTGCCCATGTACAACGAGGCGCGTCACATCACCCGCACCCTGGACAGCGTGCTGCGCGCCGCCCGGGCGGCGACCCTGGACTGCGAACTGATAGTGGTGGACAACGGCTCCACCGATCAGGGGCCGCAACGGGCCCGGGAGCTGGGCGCGCGGGTGCTGCTGTGCCCGGGCATCGGCATCGGCGCCCTGCGTAACCGCGGTGCGGCGGTGGCCACCGGCGATAGCCTGGCGTTCCTCGACGCCGACATCGAAGTGCCCGGCAATTGGCTGCAGCTCTGGCAGCAGGCCCAGGCCGAGCGGCGTGCCGAGGTCTTCGCCCTGGACTGCGCAGCACCCGCCAGCGCCCCCTGGTTCGCCCGGGCCTGGCAGCGCCGCAGCCTGGCCGGCGACCCGCAACCCCGGCTACTGCCGTGGATGCCCACCCCCAACCTGTGCCTGCAGCGGGCCTGGTTCGAACGGGTCGGCGGCTTCAACGATCCGCTGCCCACCG
>Ga0157371_10000572_pt1 | contig 43695 bp, 33 predicted proteins | sample C45metaG_FD_113462 | JGI IMG/M metagenome (GOLD analysis project Ga0157371, IMG submission 113462) | Corn rhizosphere microbial communities from Kellogg Biological Station, Michigan, USA - C4-5 metaG | ecosystem: Host-associated > Plants > Roots > Rhizosphere > Soil | place: USA: Michigan... | reverse complement strand
GGCGAGGAGATCATCCATGTGTTGCCGCAGGAGTTTACGGTTGACAGCGAACCGGGTATCAAAGATCCAATAGGTATGGCCGGTGTGCGCCTTGAGGCCAACTTCCATATTATCTCGGGCCAGGTTACTGCCATTAAAAATATTGTGAAATGTGTTAACAAAGCTCACCTGGAAAGTCAGGAACTGATCCTGGAGCCACTGGCATCATCTGAGTCGGTTTTGAGCGACGAGGAGAAAGAAGCGGGTGTGGTGTTGGTTGATATCGGTGGCGGTACTACCGACGTGGCTATTTTCCATGAAGGTATCATTCGTCATACTGCCGTTATCCCGTTCGGCGGTAACAGTGTTACTGAAGATATTCGCGAAGGCTGTTCAGTAATGCGCAACATTGCTGAGCAACTGAAAGTGCGTTTCGGCTCCGCCCTGGCCGACGAGAATAAAGAAAATGAGATTGTGTGTGTGCCCGGCTTACGTGGCCGCGAACCCAAAGAGATATCAGTAAAGAACCTGGCATATGTTATCCAGGCCCGTATGGAAGAGATCATTGAGCATGTGTATTATGAGATCAAATCATCAGGCTACGAGAAAAAACTGATTGCCGGTATCGTGATCACCGGTGGTGGCGCGCAGCTTAAACACCTGCCGCAAATGGTTGAGTTTGTAACCGGCTTAGACTGTCGCGTGGGCTACCCTAACGAGCATTTGGCTAAAAACGAAGTATTGCCAAAAAACACTTACGAAGAGCTGCAAAGCCCAACCTTTGCAACCGGTATCGGCCTGTTAATAAAAGGTATCCAGAAAATGGAATACATCGGCGAGCAACAGCAGCCGATAGAAGAAAAGCAGGACAAAACCAAATACACCGAAGAGAAACGCTTTGGCCTGTTTGGTAAAATATTAGAGAGCGGTAAGAAATTTATTAAGGACGATATCAAAGACGAGGATTTTTTGAAGTAAAAACAGGCGGGCAACAGCCCCCTCTAAATCTCCCCCGGAAGGGGAGACTTTATAAGGTTTTTTAAGCCCTCCCTTCCGGGGAGGGTTTGGGAGGGGTGAGTTTAGTTAACTTTTCAACATCTTTTAATTTTTCCACATTATAGACATTTGTGGAAAAACCTTGTTGAAAAAGTGCTAATATTACGATGGTGAAATAAAGGATTCGTCAAATTATACATAGCTGAAAATTAGGATTATGCAATTTGAGATGTTAAAAGAAAAATCGTCAATCATCAAAGTTATTGGTGTTGGCGGTGGCGGTGGTAATGCAGTAAACCACATGTACCAGCAAGGTATTACCGGGGTCGACTTTATAATATGTAATACCGATGCTCAGGCATTAGAGTTAAGCCCGATACCTAATAAGGTACAATTAGGCGCAAGTTTAACAGAAGGTATGGGCGCCGGCTCAATCCCTGAGGTTGGTAAAAACTCGGCTATCGAGAATATCGATGATATTAAACAGATGCTGGGTACTAATACTAAAATGCTGTTCATTACCGCAGGTATGGGTGGTGGTACCGGTACAGGTGCAAGCCCTATCATTGCCAAAGCAGCCCGCGAATTGGATATCCTGACCGTAGGTATTATAACTACCCCTTTTGCTTTTGAAGGCAAGCGCCGTAAGATGCAGGCCGAAGAAGGTATGGAAGAACTGAAAAAATATGTCGACTCATTCCTGGTGATCTCTAATGATCGCCTGCGGCAGATATTTGGTAACTTAACCTTAGGCTCAGCATTTGCGCAGGCCGATGATATCTTAACTACGGCAGCCAAGGGTATTGCCGAGATCATTACTTTACCGGGTTATATAAACGTCGACTTTAAAGATGTACGCACGGTAATGAAAGACAGTGGTGTAGCCATTATGGGTAGCTGCGCTGCCGAAGGCGATAACCGTGCTTTACGTGCAGTTGAAGGCGCTTTATCATCGCCATTATTAAAAGATAACGAAATTGAAGGTGCACGTTACATCCTGTTAAACATCAGCTCTGGCGAAAAAGAGGTGACTATGGATGAAGTGAGCATCATCACTGATTATATCCAGGAAGAAGCAGGCTTAGCTGCCGACCTGATCTGGGGTAACTGCCGCGACGAGAATTTGGGCGATAAAATATCGGTAACTATTATCGCTACCGGTTTCCAAACCAAAGACGAACGCGAAAAAGAATTCAACAGCAAGAAAATAGTAAACATGCTGGTTCCTGATGCACCACTGGTGCGCCCGGTTAATGATTTCATTAATCCGGTTGCTGCAGAAAGCGCACCTGCCGAACCATACATGAAGGGCCAACCACAACAACAGCCAAAAGAAGAACAAACACAGCAAGCCGGTCTGTTTGACCTGTTTGCTGCAAGTCGCCCGGAAGAGAAACAAGCAGAGCCTGTAATTAAGTATAACTTTGAGGAGATTGACGAGCAGCCGATGGCCGAAACCGAGGCCGAACTGCCTGAGTTTACCTTCAAATTGGCTGAGCCGGAAACAGAAACTATCGTCAACTTTGAAGCTCAGATTGAGGAGGAGCCGGTGGCTACCATCGCCCCTGAACCGGAGCCCGAAGTTAATGCTGATGAAAACAAGACTGACGAGACGATTGAAGAGCAGTTGCGTAAATCGCGCGAGCGTATTATGCGCTTGAAGGACTTAAGCATGAAGCTGCGCAGTGGCAATATCCAGGAGCTGGAAAATGTGCCTGCTTACAAACGTAAAGAAGTATCGCTGCAAGATACGCCTGCGTCAAACGAAAGCCAGGTGTCACGATTCTCATTATTACCTGATGCTGATGGCAAAATCGAGATTCGCGATAGCAACTCATTCTTACACGACAACGTAGATTAATTATCATATAGAGTCAAGAATCAAGAGCCAGGAGTCAAGATACATTATTCTCGATTTCTGGCTTTTTTTATAAAGGTAACGTTGATATAAGGTCGTTATCATAGTGGCCCAACAGATGCCAAGTCTTGATTCTTGTCTCTTGATTCTTATAAACGTATATTTGCATATTTGAAAACGATTAATAGGGATTGAATTGGATTTATTTGACAAAATTACCAGTAGTATGGGAGGCCCGATAGGGCAACATCAAAAATGGTCGCACGGGTATTTCTCATACCCCAAGTTAGAAGGAGAGATCGCTCCGCACATGCAATTTAACGGTAAAGAGCATTTAGTTTGGAGCTTGAATAATTATCTTGGATTAGCAAATCACCCTGAGGTACGCGAAGCCGATGCCAAAGCCGCGGCCGATTACGGAATGGCCTACCCAATGGGCGCAAGGATGATGTCTGGCAATTCCATCCATCATGAAGAATTAGAGAACGGCCTGGCCGAGTTTGTAGGCAAAGAAGCTGCATTTTTATTGAACTATGGCTACCAGGGCATGGTGTCTATCATCGACTCACTGGTTGACCGTAATGACGTTATTGTTTATGACGCCGAGTCGCATGCTTGTATTATTGACGGGGTGCGCCTGCATATGGGTAAGCGCTTTGTTTACCAGCATAATGATATTGAAAGCTGCGAGAAACAGCTGGAGCGCGCAACCCGTTTAGCTGAGCAAACCGGTGGCGGTATATTGCTGATCACTGAAGGCGTTTTTGGTATGTCGGGAGCGCAGGGCAAGCTAAAAGAGATCATCGAGCTTAAAAAGAAATATGATTTCAGATTATTGGTTGATGATGCACACGGCTTTGGCTCAATGGGCCCAACCGGTGCCGGTACGCACGAAGAGCAAGATTGTATTGACGGCGTGGATGTATACTTTGGTACCTTCGCAAAATCAATGGCAGGCATTGGTGGTTTCGTAGCTGCTGATAGAGAAATTATTGATTACTTGCGCTATAATATGCGCTCGCAGATATTTGCCAAAGCTTTACCTATGCCAATGGTTATTGGCCTTAAAAAACGCTTTGAACTGCTTAAATCAAAACCTGAGCTGCGCGAAAAACTATGGCTGATAGCCAATACGCTGCAAGCCGGTTTAAAAGAGCGCGGTTTTGATATCGGCATTACCAACACTATGGTTACCCCGGTATACTTAAAAGGCGACTTATACGAAGCAACAGCTCTAACCCGAGATCTGCGCGAAACCTGGGGTATATTCTGCTCTATCGTGGTTTATCCGGTTATTCCTAAAGGCTTGATCTTATTAAGATTGATACCTACAGCTATGCATAGTCTGGAAGACGTACAACGTACTCTGGATGCTTACAGCGCCATGGGCGAGAAGCTGAAAGCCGGCTACTACCACGAAAAAGTTGCCGAAAAGCAACAAGCCGAGGCATAAAATAAAGCGTCTTTTCCGACGATAAATGATATAAATGCCATCCTTTACGGGTGGCATTTTTGTTTTGTATATTTTAATAAATTAGCATCTGCCAAAAAATCAATTATGCGTCCGTCAAATAAACTTCTTGCTGTTATATCGCTTGCTTTATTAGTTGTTGTTTTAGTGCGATGTAGTGGCGGCGCAGGCAACCAAGCCAAAGGATCGGTTAACGTTGAAGATATCAGCAAAGGGCAGGCAGCAGCTGCGCAATATTGCCAATCATGCCACCAATTGCCCGATCCTTCTTTGCTGGACAAAGTAACCTGGCGCAATCACGTATTGCCGGTGATGGGCAGGTATATGGGCATTAAGTCGGAGGCAGAAAGAGGGCAGATGGATGAACTGGAGAGCGATGCCAGTTATATGCCAAATACTGCGCAAATAGATTCGGCCAGCTGGGCACAGATCAACGCTTATTTTGTAGCAAAAGCACCCGAGCACCTGCCCGCTCCTAAAATTGCCGAACCGATACACAAGCTAGCTATTTTCGAAATACAACCCACGCCTACCAAATGGGATTCTGCACGGGCCATGACATCCTACGTGAAAATAGATGTCAGCGTTAAGCCGCACCGTTTAATAGTCGCCGATGGGCTAAACAACCGTGTCATTACGCTCAATGACAAAGGTAAAACACTGAGTTCATCAATTTTAGACGGCGCAGTGGTAAATATGCTGTTTCAGCAAAATAAGATCACCGCTACTTTTATTGGTAAAGATTTGTGGGCCAATAACTTTAAAAATGGATTTGTTAAAGAAATTAAAATTGCTGCTGATGGTAAGATAAGTCCGGCGCCTCAACCGGTTTATTTTCGACTGGGCAGACCGGTATCCACAGACATCATCGACCTGAACGGCGACGGCAAAAAAGATTACCTGATTGCCCAATTCGGCAAAATGACGGGCCGGCTAAGTTGGGTTGAGCGACCGGATGGTAAAATTCAGGAACACGTTATCAGGGATAAGCCCGGCTGTCTGAAAACAATCATCAGTTATAATAGCAAAACAAAAAGCCCCGATATCTGGGCGCTGTTTGCTCAAGGCGACGAGGGGATCTTTTTTTATGCCAATGACGGCAAAGGTAATTTTACCGAACGCAAGGTATTGGGTTTCCCACCGTCGTATGGATCAAGTTCATTTGATTTAGTAGATTTTAATGGCGACGGTTTTAAAGACATTATCTACACCTGCGGTGACAATGGCGACTTTAGTCAGATTCTAAAACCCTACCATGGCGTATACATTTATTTGAACGACGGCAAAGACAATTTTACGCAGAAATACTTCTACCCGATAAACGGTTGCTATAATGCCATAGCTCAGGATTTTGATGGCGATGGCGATTTGGATATCGCTACTATCAGTGCATTTCCAGGCGAGGTAAATCCGTGGCAGGCTTTTGTTTATTTGGAGAACAAGGGCAACCTTAATTTTCAGGCTTATACTTTGCCGTTAAATACGCCTTTTCAGAAAGGTATGACTATAGATGCAGGTGATATTGATGGCGATGGCAAAACAGATTTGCTGCTGGGTAACGGTTATACCGACGGAAATAAAGATAACCGGAAGCAACCCCTATTTATGATTTTGAAGAATATCGGCCGGCATATAACTAAATAATATAAAAGCTTTTTGTTGAGCAGACTTAAGAAAATAGTTAGCATACTTTAACCTCCGTTAAATTGATGTTATAACGCTGGTTTTTAAGTGTTTTTGACGATCAAGGCGTTCTTTTTATCTAAAAAGAAAAAAATATTATAATATAGGTAAATAATAGTCTGTAAAGCTCTGATAATTTGGTAAATGACTAAGTTGTAAGGGGTGTAAATGTGGAAAAAAACCGCATTTTAAAGCTATTTGAGGTATTTTTTTTTCGATAAAAACATTTTAGCTTAGCTATAATAAAACAAAAAACCTCACAATATTAAAAAAGGAGTTAACTGATGAAAAAATTCACTGAAGTAAAGAATCTTATCGCGTCGCTGGAAGCTGATGCTGATAAATTTTACAACAAGGGTAACAGTGCAGCCGGAACCCGCGTTCGCAAAGGTATGCAAGATTTGAAAAACCTGGCCCAATCTATTCGTTTGGAAATCCAGGACACCAAAAACAAAGCTTAAGATACGTAGTATCAATCTAAACAAAATCCGGCTGCACGCAGCAGGTTTTTTGTAAAAGAGAAAAGGCATCTGTCAGTTGACAAGATGCCTTTTCTCTTTATGCCTGATGTGTCAAACTTATTTTCTGAACTTTTTTAGTTCCTGGACAATTTCCTCTTTTACGCTCTCGCTCACTTGTACCAGCGGCAAACGCACGGTATCACCACAAATACCTAATTCTTTCAGCGCAGTTTTAACACCTGCAGGGCTGCCTTCAACAAAGCAAAGGCGGGTAATGTTTAGCAGGTTATAATGACCGTCTTGTGCGCCTTTAAAATCGTAATTCAGGCATTTGCGTATCATGTCAGACATCTGACGCGGCAAAGCATTGCCTACTACCGATATTACGCCCACTGCACCCAAAGCAATCATCGGGAAGCTAATAGGGTCATCGCCGGAAATCATCAGGAAACCGTCCGGTTTATCGCGCATAATCTGGTTGATTTGCTCAAAATTGCCCGACGCCTCTTTGATGCCAACTATATTTTTAAACTCTTTAGCCAAACGCACGGTAGTAGCTGCGCTTACGTTAGCGCCGGTGCGGCTCGGTACGTTATATAAAAGTATTGGTAGCTTTGAATTTTCGGCAATGGCTTTATAGTGCTGGTAAATGCCCTCCTGGGTTGGCTTGTTATATTGCGGACTTGCCGACAATATCGCATCATAACCCTCAATGTCAAACGCTTTAATTTCTTCAACAACCTGGGCAGTGTTATTACCGGCAATACCGGCAACAAGGTTAACACGGCCGTTAACAGCTTCGGCGGTAAAAGCAAAAACCTTCTTCTTTTCTTCAGCGTTTAATGTGGCGCTCTCGCCGGTTGTACCTAATGACACGATGTACTCCACACCGCCATTAACCAGGTGGTCAATGAGTCTTTTCAGCCCGTCGTAATCAACTTGCCCATCTGCAAGAAAAGGGGTAACTATTGCTATTCCCGTTCCGTAAAATTTATTCATGTTATTATAAAGTGGCTGCTAAGATACTAAATTCTCCATTAGCGTCCATAAGCTTAGCGGTGTCTAACTGTTAAAAACTCAAACTCACCCTCATAGCCGAGTGTACATTGGCCCCGCTATTGTGCGACTCGCCGTACAATACCCGCAGGTTCAGATATTTAATGCCGACGCCTAACTCGTAGTAGTTATGCAGGTTGGGCGTGGTAAGGTAATTTACGTGGATGATCTCCTGTAGCTTCAATTTCCTCAGCCCGGGAATTTTGTTCATGATAAAACCAGAAAAATTATGCTCCAGGTGCGCCTCGAGATATTGTTTATAAGTACTGTAGGTATAGTAATTCAGCAACAAAAAACTGTTGGGGTCTGATCGGTAAAACAACGCTTCATTACCGTGAAATTGGGTATAGTCAGGAAAGTAAACGCTGTTGGTGTTAATGAACTTACCGACGCTGATATAGTAAGAGGTTCGCCCGTAAACGCCACAGCTCAGATCAGTTTGTTGTATATCTGCCGATATGCGGTCGTAATCAACATCCGACCCAAAAACACTTTTCAGACCTTTAACATAATTAAAGCCGACAGTTGGATATGCCGATGGTAGATAATGACGCCCGTTGGGATAGGTTTCATATTTATTGCTGAAATCATAGCTGGTGCGCAATGTAATTTTGAACGCACGATTATCCGGAAACAGCGCCCCGCCGGTATTAGGGGTCAGTGGGTTGTTGTAGGTATAATTTCTGGTGCCGAAAAAGCTGTAATCGGTTTTGTTCTCCAGCCAGTTACGGTTAGCGAGTTCGACCGTCGCGCTGCCCTTCCAGCCGCCGTTTATTCTGCCGAAGAATGATGTTGAGACAAACTGCTTCTGATAAAATTTCTCAAAATTTTGCCTCGCAAAAAAGCTATGTACCGTATTGGCCAGGTGCGATATTGGGTTCAGATCATTCAGGTCCTCCACATCTGATCCTCCTTTTAGCGATAAGGTAAACCTGTCGCCGACAGGCATAACACCACTGGCTACAGCATTAAACCGATGGTCAGAAAAACCGTAGCCCATATCCAGGCCGGCCCTGAAATAGCGGTTATTGATCGAGTCGACCAGTTTGGTGAATGATGCGCCCGAGTTTAGATTGAGGCCCTGCACGGTATTAAACTGCACATCATGAATAAGCGGATCAAAGCGCCAGTATTCTTTTTTATAACGATTACGAAGGTTAATGCCCCCAATAATCAACTCGAAAGGTTTAACCTTGTTATACACATGGTCTATCGAATCCAGGTAAGGTTTTGATTCGCGTTTAATAGCCAGCGCCTCTTTACGTGCGTAATCCGTTCGTTCTTCGTCGGTCAGCGGGATAGGGCGCTCTTCGGCCCAATAGGTGCTGTCCTTTTTGTTGATGCCGTTGGTGATGCGCAACGTTTCGTGAAAATCTTTTTTATTGAACGCCGGATTCAGGTCGTAATCTTTATAAACTGAAATAAAATAACCACCCAGTTTAAAGCCAAACAATCCGCCTGTAAAATCAAAGCGTAGGGTTGAGGTCATCCAGGCTTTTATTGTTAACCGGCACAAATTGCTGGTGAATGCGAAGGGTATCTACCAAAATAATGTTGGCCTTTTGGGTGATATAAAGGTTCAGGCCAACCAATCGCCAGCTATCATCCTGGATATAAATGTATCCCTCAAAACAAGGGTCATGTTCGCGGCGGGGAATAACCTGTATCTTGTTCACGGTTTTGCCGTTCTCAAAGGCTTGACCCAGCCATTTGTAGTGGTAATAGAAAAAAGCATTATCCGCTACCGGCGAAATTAATGGCCGTAGGCTGATGCTTCGCCAGTCCTCAAAATTCTGATAGAAGTTAACCTTCAGGTCGCTGGCGCGATTAAAGCTAAACGCCCGGTTGCTGCCCGATACTTTGGATGAGATCATCTCTTCATGCACCTTGCCTGGCGATAATAAGCTGTATTTAGATTCAGATTCTGACAGGTAAATTATCCCACGGCGATTAGAATCCAGGCCAATCTGTTTACCGATCTGATCAATATCTTTTCCCAGAAATTTTTTTGGAGCCTGCAATAGCTTCTGCATCCCTTTGATATAAACAAGGGCGCTGTAGGCTTTAACTTCGTTCAGGTAAGTCTTACGCTTTTTGATAGCCTTGCGCATAATGGCATAGGCCGGGTCCTTGCTGCCAATGTTAACATCAGGCAAACGGTAAACTTCTGTAACCAACCTGATATTCAAGGTTATATTTTGGTTGACATTGACTACGCGGGCTGCCATTAAATATCCCACCGTTTTATACTGTAGTACATATTTCCCCGCTTTAAGACTAATGGAATACTCGCCCTCACTATTGGCGGAGGCGCCTTGCGTGGTATTTTGTATGTGGACGCCTGCAAAAGGTACAGGCTTGCCAGCATCGTCAGTAATTTTACCGCTGACGGTGAATTGCTGTGCAAATAAAGAAGAACCGGTTAATAAAAACAGCAGAAATAGTAAGACAAACCGCATGCAGCTATATTTTACGCGAAGATGGACTTTATCGGCAAAAGGTTGCATTGGCTCCCTGTTAATTATTGTTAAAAGCAACATCCATAAAAAATCCCGGCCATAAGCCAGGATTTATAAGAACATATGTCATTTCGACCAGCGGGAGAAATCTATACACGGACATGCCTATTCTTAGGATGTGTATAGATCTCTCTCTACGTTCGAGATGACATATTTATTTATTTTTTGCAAGCTCTTCAGCCATTGCAGCGCCGATTTCGGCCGGCGATGCAACAACGCGGATACCGCACTCGGCCATGATCTTCATTTTTGCAGCAGCAGTATCGTCGGCACCACCCACTATAGCACCGGCGTGGCCCATACGGCGTCCCGGAGGCGCAGTCTGGCCGGCAATGAAGCCTACCACAGGTTTTGTTCCGTTTGCTTTGATCCAGCGGGCAGCTTCCGCTTCCATGCCGCCGCCAATCTCGCCGATCATGATAATGCCATGAGTCTCAGGGTCGTTCATTAACAACTCAACAGCTTCGCGGGTTGGAGTACCGATGATTGGGTCGCCGCCAATACCGATAGCTGTAGTAATACCCAAGCCGGCTTTAACCACCTGGTCAACCGCCTCATAAGTGAGCGTGCCTGATTTTGAAACCACACCTACATTACCTTTTTTAAAGATAAAGCCCGGCATGATACCAATTTTGCTCTCGTCGGCAGTGATAATGCCAGGGCAGTTAGGGCCAATTAAGCGGCTGTCTTTGTCGGCCAGATATTCTTTAACCGCAATCATATCCTTAGTTGGGATACCTTCGGTGATACAAACAATAACTTTTATACCGGCTTCGGCAGCTTCCATAATCGCGTCGGCAGCAAATGCAGGCGGAACGAAAATGATAGACACATCGGCACCTGTTTGCTTAACAGCGTCGGCAACGGTATTAAAAACCGGGCGATCCAGGTGAGTTTGGCCACCTTTGCCGGGTGTTACGCCGCCAACAACCTGTGTACCGTACTCGATCATTTGCGATGCGTGATAAGTACCTTCATTACCGGTAAAACCCTGAACTATAACTTTAGAATCTTTATTTACGAGAACACTCATGGGTATTTGATTTTTTTCCATCGCAAAGCTAAAATTATTTTTCGCCCGCTAAGGATTTGGCTGATAATTTTTTATTTGATGATGGAAAATTTACAAAGGGTTCTGTTTATTAAGGGAAAGTCGGCTGATTGATTTATTAATAGATATTAAAATTGCGTTGGCTTTATATGTTTATATATAATGAGTAGTTGTAATGTTATACTAATGGTGGCGTTCCCTAGGGACCGGGCTATCCGCTCATACGCCTGCACGCCTTATCCACAGGCCGGTATCCGCTTCTATCCCTAACGCAAATGGCTTACTAATAGGCACCGCTCTTTTCTTTTGTCATTGCGAGCGTAGCGTGGCAACCGCAAGGAGGACGGAATGAACGCGTGCGGTTGCTTCGTCGTTCCTCCTCGCAATGACATGGCGGGAAATTGAAGCGCGCGGTGGCCTGTCAGCCGGGCCGCTTCGGGCGAAAGCAGGTAAAACAATGCCGGGCTGTGCGGCTGCAGGGGTGTTCGGAATGTTGCCTGAAGCATAGGCCATGCGTGCAAAGGCGGCAACAGGCCCCTCCCCAGGTTTTACCTGCTTTGCAGCGCAAGGCCCAAGAGCGCAAAGAAGCGTAGCGGCTGACTTGATTTTTGGTTCTTTTCATCAAGGAAAAGAACAAAGCCTACCCGCGGCGATTGAGCGGGTGCGTGCTTACAATTTGGATGTTGCCCAGCATATGTAGAGATTGCTTCGTCGTTCCTCCTCGCAATGACATGGTTTTTAACTATCAACCCTTCACAATTACCGGCTCCTCAAAAGCAGCTATATGAATAATATGGGTCAGGCCGTAAAAAGCATAGTGTTTCAGCTCCGATATAAAGGTGTCGGCAGTAGTGTCGGTGCGCAGAAAGTCGAGGTAGTTTGATTGGGTGTAGATGCGGAAAAGCTCGCCGGTATCGCTGGCATGTTTGGCGTAGGTTTCGTCAATTACACTGTACGCCGCGTAACTTTTAAAATGTATGTTATAAGCTGCTGCTAATACATCGCTACTCAGGTCGACCGCCCCGATGATACGGATATCCAGCTCAGACTTAGCTTCATTTATATTCACCAGCGATATCCACCGCAGTCCGTTAATCTCCTTAAAAAACTTCATAGATAAACCCCTAAAAGATCGTATGCTCCTCCGGGGCGCAAATTTGAGGATAAGGGTGGAAATTTAAAGTTATCGGGTAGATTTATTTTAGGAAGGGCTGACAAACTCCCCTTCACTTTTCGAAATCACAATAGTAGCCACGCCATTGCCGATTACATTGGTGATGGCTCGCGCTTCCGACATAAACCTGTCGACACCCAGCAATATCGCCACGCCTTCAACTGGTATGACTTTAATGGCAGCCAGGGTCGACGTCAGCACGATGAATCCGCTACCTGTTACGCCGGCGGCTCCTTTTGAGGTGACCATCAGTATGGCGATGATGCTGAGCTGTTGCCCGATAGATAAATCGATATGAAACACCTGCGCCAAAAATATGGTACACATAGAAAGGTAGATGGTGGTACCATCCAGGTTAAATGAATATCCCGCAGGAATAACCAAACCCACCACCGAGCGCGAGCAGCCAAACTTTTTCAGCTTCTCCATCATAGCAGGCAGGGCCGACTCGGACGACGACGTCCCCCAAACAATCAGTATCTCCTCTTTAATATGTCGCAGATATTGCCACAGGCTGAATTTATAGGTGTAGCAGATCAGGTTCAGAATCACAAAAATAAACAGCGCCATGGTGATATAAACCGACGCCATGAGCAGCGCCAGCGGCTGCAGCGTCTTAATACCGTAAGTACTGATGGTGTAGGCCATCCCACCGAAAGCGCCTATCGGGGCTACTTTCATTACCATGTGCATGATGTTGAAGAAAACTTTCGATATCTTCTCAAACAGGTCGACAACCGGTTTGCCGGTGTCGCCCATGCGGCTCAAACCAAAGCCAAATAAAATGGCGAAGAATAGTATCTGCAGAATATCGCCTTTGGCAAAAGCATCAAAAACGTTGCCCGGTACAATGTGGGCCAGAAAGTCTACCCAGTGCATCTCGGCAGCTGCTTTTTGGTAAACCTCGAGCTTGCTGGTATCGGTATGTATAGTGGTGCTAAAATTCTGCCCGGGTTTAACCAGGTTGGCTATCGTAACGCCAATGATCAGCGCAAACGTGGTGACGATCTCGAAATACAGCAAAGCCTTACCGCCCACGCGGCCCACCTTTTTCATGTCGCTCATACCGGCAATGCCAAGCACGATAGTGAAGAAAATGATAGGCGCAATCAGCATCGTGATGAGGCTGATAAACGTCTTGCTGATAAGCTGCGCAGTAGGGGCAAACGATTTAAAGTAAATGCCTACCACAATACCCAAAACTATAGCGACAAGAACCTGAAAGGTAAGATTGGTAAATAATCGTTTCATTATAGCAATAATACGATTATTGGGGAGATTTTAAAGCGAGCTGATAGCTTAGCATATTTTTTAGCTTAGCATGTGCGATGCCGAAACAAGTTCGCCATAACGGTTGTGTTTAATAATTTAATAAAAGGATAATGCTTGATCTTAACACTCCGTGATTAACATGCGTAGACATCGCCTCGTTCCTCGCGCATCAATTGCGATTAATAAAATTTTAAGACGCTGAGCGGTCAAATTCTTATCTTCGCTTTATGTCACCTGCAGAAGCAAAACAACAAATTGAAGCCCTGGCGGCCGAGTTAAGAGAGCATACCTATAATTATTATGTACTGGCCATGCCTACCATATCCGACTTTGATTTTGACAAGAAGTTGGAGTCGCTGGCGGCTTTGGAGAAGCAGTTTCCGGAGTTTTTAGACCCCGATTCGCCTACACAAAAGGTGGGTGGTTATATCACCAAGGAGTTTCAAACCGTGCGACACCGCTGGCCCATGCTGTCGTTAGGTAATACCTATAATGAGCAGGAGTTGCTGGACTTTGACCAGCGTATCCGCAAGGCAATCGGCGATAATTTTCAGTATGTATGCGAGCTGAAGTTTGACGGCCTTTCGATGAGTCTGACTTACGAAAATGGCAAGCTGATCCGCGGCGTAACCCGCGGCGACGGCACGCAGGGCGACGATGTGACAACCAACGTGAAAACTATACAAAGCATCCCCAAACAACTTAAACACGGCGATTACCCGGCCGAGTTCGAAATACGCGGCGAGGTGTTTATGCACCTCAAAGCCTTTGAACGCCTGAACGATGAGCGTGTGGAGAATGGCGAGCAACCTTATGCCAACCCAAGAAACTTTGCATCGGGCACTATAAAGCTGCAAGACTCAAGCGAGGTGGCCAGGCGCCCGCTGGATTGCTTTCTGTATTTTCTATATGCCGAGAAACCACCGTTCAAAACCCATTGGGAAAGCCTGCAAGCCGTAAAAAGCTGGGGCTTTCATGTGAATGAGCATAGCAGGCTTTGTAGTTCGATCGACGATGTGATGGCTTTTATTAAGGAATGGGATAAACGCAGGTTTGATCTGAGTTATGACATTGACGGCATCGTTATCAAAGTAAACAGTTACGCACAGCAGGAAGAGCTGGGCTTTACAGCCAAATCGCCACGCTGGGCCATCTCCTATAAATTTAAAGCAGAGCAGGTGCAAACCCAGCTGCTGGCTGTTACCTACCAGGTGGGCCGTACCGGCGCGGTAACGCCTGTGGCTAACCTGAAGCCGGTATTGCTGGCGGGCACCACAGTAAAACGCGCCACCCTGCATAATGCCAACGAAATGCTGCGCCTCGACCTGCATGAAGGCGACTGGGTTTTCGTAGAGAAAGGCGGTGAGATCATCCCAAAAATCATAAGCGTTAACCCTGAGAAAAGGGTGGTGGGCGCTGCGCCTATAAATTATGTAACCGAATGCCCGGCTTGCGGTACGCCGTTAACCAGGGTTGAAGGTGAGGCTGCATTCTATTGCCCTAATGATGAAGGCTGCCCTCCGCAAATCACCGGTAAGATGCAACATTTTATTGGTCGCAAGGCAATGAATATTGATGGCTTGGGCGATGAGACGATAGAGACGTTGTATCAGCGCGGCTTTATTCGCCATATCAGTGATTTGTATAGCTTGGGCAATCATATTGATGAGCTGAAAAAGATGGAGCGCTTCGGCGAAAAATCTATCAATAATATGCTGGACGGTATCGAGAAATCTAAACAAATGCCTTTTGAAAAGGTGCTGTTTGGTTTGGGGATCCGTTATATCGGCGAGACTGTCGCCAAAAAGCTGGCTACGCACTTCAAAAATATCGACAACCTGATGGCTGCAACGCTCGATGAACTGGTGGTTGCCGAGGAAATTGGCGAGCGTATTGCCCACAGCATCATCGAATATTTCGGCAATGAACATCATCGCCGGGAAATACAAAAACTAAAAGACGCCGGTTTACAGTTTGTGGCCGAAGAAAAAGAAGTGGTGCTGGCGAGCGATACATTAGCAGGCAAAACATTCATCATATCAGGCACTTTTGAACGCTCGCGCGATGAGCTGAAGGATATCATCGAGCAAAATGGAGGAAAGATACTGAGCAGCATATCGGCCAAACTTAATTACCTGGTGGCAGGCGATAATATGGGTCCGTCAAAACTGGAGAAAGCCACAAAACTGAATATTCCGATTATTAGTGATGAGGAATTGATGGGGATGATTGGTGGGTAACACCCCTCCCAACCCTCCCTTTGGGGAGAGCTTTGAAAAGGATTGCTTCTATTTAAAACATTTAAGCCCCTCCCCTTTGGGGAGGCCGGGAGGGGTGCGTCACTCCTTTGTAAACATCCTCCCCAAAAACAATCATACTCAATTTTTTGTCGTATTTTGTAGGTAAAGAAACGGGTTTAAAGCCGTTTTATACATCATCCATTTAAATAAAATAAATATGAAATACAATGAATTAACCCCTGACGAAGAGTGGGTAATATTACATAAGGGAACTGAGCGGCCGTTTACCGGATCGCTTTTAAATAATAAGGCTCAGGGTATGTACGTGTGCAAACGTTGCGATGCGCCGTTATATACTTCTGAATCGAAATTTGAGTCGCATTGCGGCTGGCCAAGTTTTGACGATGAGATCCCGGGAGCGGTAAAACGCATACCCGATGCCGACGGCAGGCGTACGGAGATAGTATGTGCAAATTGCGGCGCTCATTTGGGTCACGTTTTTGAAGGCGAGTATCTCACACCTAAAAATGTAAGGCACTGCGTGAATTCGCTGTCCATGAAATTTGTGCCGGCTACATAACAAATTGTCCGCCAATAAATTTTATATTCTATTAATATTTATTTAATGCGCTGTTTCTCAACAAGTAAGAATCTCAACAAAAAACTTGTGAATAACTTATAGGTGATGTGCAAAACTATCACTAACACCGAGAAAAACCATCGCCTATCTTTGATTCATAAGTTCTTTAAAACGCTCCTGTTTATGCTGGCAACCTTGCCGGTAAACGTTAAAAAGAGCTTCAATATCAAACGGCGGTCACGCCGACACGCACTGTATAGAGTAGTTTAGTAGCGATTAGTGAGGGTGGTTTAAAAAGTAGTTTAAAGAGGGTAGTTTTTGACTATCATCATTTAAGAGTAACTGCTTAGCGGCTTCGTCGGCTAAAATTACCTGGTTAAAGTGGATGGGTTTTTGAAAGGTTTTAGAGTTAATTATAAAGTATTAAGCGCATGGCAGAGGAAACAGAATTATTATTAAAGGAAAATAAAGACAGGTTTGTTATCCTTCCTATTAAGTACCCCGCTATTTGGGAAATGTATAAAAAGCATGAGGCCAGTTTCTGGACCGCAGAAGAGATTGATCTTTCTGACGATATGAAACACTGGGAAAACCTTAATGCAAACGAAAGACATTTTATTTCGCACATCCTGGCCTTCTTTGCCGCCAGCGACGGTATTGTAAATGAAAACCTTGCGGTAAACTTCATGAGCGAGGTGCAATTGCCTGAGGCTCGTTGTTTTTACGGTTTCCAGATCATGATGGAAAACATCCACTCAGAAACCTATGCGCTGCTGATTGATACTTATGTGAAAGACCCTGTTGAGAAAGATCGCCTGTTCCATGCTATTGAAACTGTGCCATGCGTAGGCAAGAAAGCGCAATGGGCGCTGCGCTGGATAGAAGGCGGGTCGTTCGCCGAGCGTCTGGTAGCATTTGCTGCGGTTGAAGGTATCTTCTTCTCAGGCAGTTTCTGCTCTATCTTCTGGTTAAAGAAACGCGGTTTAATGCCGGGTTTAACCTTTAGCAATGAGCTGATATCGCGCGATGAAGGTATGCACTGCGAGTTTGCCTGCCTGCTGTACAAAATGCTGAAAAACAGATTGTCGAAAGAAGCGGCTACCGCTATCATCACCGATGCTGTTGAAATTGAGAAAGAATTCATTAACGATGCATTGCCGGTAAGCTTGATCGGTATGAATGCTAAGCTGATGAGCCAATATATAGAGTTTGTGGCCGACAGATGGCTGGTTGAATTAGGATACGACAAAGTGTACAACTCGACCAATCCGTTTGATTTTATGGAGATGATATCGCTGCAGGGTAAAACCAACTTCTTCGAGAAACGTGTGGGCGATTACCAAAAAAGTGGTGTATTGAACACGCCTGAAGCAAAATCATTCTCATTAGACGAAGATTTTTAATCGATAGATATAACGTCCAGTTAATTAATATAAGTAGTAACCCGGGTTGGTATGGTCCAGCCCATAAATGCCAAAAAAATTATGTTCGTAGTAAAAAGAGACGGTAAACAAGAGTCTGTAAAATTTGACAAGATCACCGCACGCATAGAGAAACTATGCTATGGTTTAAACCCTCAACTGGTTGACCCGGTTGACGTAGCGAAAAAAGTAATTGAAGGTTTGTTTGACGGTGTTACTACGTCAGAGTTGGATAATCTAGCCGCTGAGACAGCAGCTTCGTTAACCACCAAGCACCCGGACTACGCGTTATTGGCATCGCGTATTGCCGTATCTAACCTGCATAAAAACACGATCAAGTCGTTCTCAGAGACCATGCGTAATTTATATAATTACGTAGACCCAAAAACAGGCAAAAACGCTGCGTTACTGGCTGATGATGTTTACCAGATCATTGAAAAAAATGCTGAAGAACTGGACAGCAGCATTATTTATGACCGCGACTTTGGTTTTGACTACTTTGGTTTTAAAACCTTAGAAAAATCTTACCTGCTAAAACTGGATGGAAAAATTGCAGAGCGCCCTCAGCACTTGTTTATGCGTGTATCGGTAGGTATCCATAAAGAAGATATTGCCAGCGCTATCAAAACTTATAACTTAATGAGCGAGCGTTGGTTCACTCACGCTACGCCTACCTTATTTAATGCCGGTACACCGAAACCGCAAATGTCATCATGCTTCCTGTTAACGATGAAAGATGACAGCATTGACGGTATTTATGATACCTTGAAACAAACTGCAAAAATTTCACAAAGCGCAGGTGGTATCGGTTTGAGCATTCACAACGTACGTGCTACAGGTTCATACATCAGCGGTACTAACGGTACCAGCAACGGTATCATCCCGATGCTGCGTGTGTTTAACGATACTGCCCGTTATGTAGACCAGGGTGGTGGTAAGCGTAAAGGTGCTTTTGCTATCTATTTAGAGCCTTGGCATGCAGATATCTTTGAATTCCTTGACCTGCGTAAAAACCACGGTAAAGAAGAAATGCGTGCCCGCGACTTGTTCTATGCCCTTTGGGTGAGCGACTTGTTCATGCAACGCGTTGAGGCTAATGAAGACTGGAGCTTATTCTGCCCGCACGAAGCACCGGGCCTGGCCGATTGCTTTGGTAAAGATTTCGAGAAACTATACAAAAAATACGAAAAAGAAGGCCGTGCACGTAAAGTGATCAAAGCGCAAGAGCTTTGGTTCGCTGTCCTTGACGCACAGGTTGAAACCGGTACGCCTTACTTATTATATAAAGATGCTGCTAACAGCAAATCAAACCAGCAAAACCTGGGTACTATTAAAAGCTCAAACTTATGTACTGAGATCTTAGAGTACACTTCGGCTGATGAGATTGCAGTTTGTAACCTGGCTTCATTAGCGTTGCCACGTTATGTTCGCGATGGTCAGTTCGATCACCAGAAATTATATGAAGTAACTTATCAGGCTACTTTAAACCTGAACAGAATTATTGATAACAACTACTACCCGGTTAAAGAAGCCGAGTATTCAAACTTGCGTCACCGCCCAATTGGTTTAGGTGTACAAGGCTTGGCCGATGCTTTCATTTTGATGCGCATGCCATTTGAAAGCCCTGAAGCAAAACAACTGAACAAAGAGATATTTGAAACCATCTACTTTGCAGCCATGACCGCTTCAAAAGACCTGGCTATTACCGATGGCGCTTATGAAACCTTTAAAGGCTCGCCATTATCAAAAGGTCAGTTCCAGTTCGATCTTTGGGGTGTGAAACCAGAAAGCGGTCGTTGGGATTGGGAAAACCTGCGCCTGGATGTAATGAACCACGGTGTGCGTAACTCATTATTGGTTGCGCCGATGCCTACTGCTTCAACTTCACAAATTTTAGGTAACAACGAGTGCTTTGAGCCATATACTTCAAATATTTATACCCGCAGGGTATTGAGCGGTGAGTTCATAATCGTTAACAAGCACTTGCTGCGCGATTTGGTGAACTTAGGTTTGTGGGATAACACCATGAAAGATAAGATCATCAGTGCAAACGGTTCAATCCAGGATATTGCTGAGATCCCTCAGGATCTGAAAAACCTGTACAAAACTGTTTGGGAGATCAAGATGCGCGACATTATCGATATGGCTGCCGACCGTGGCGCATACATTTGCCAGTCGCAGTCATTGAACTTGTTCATCAACTCGCCAAACGCTTCAAAACTTACTTCAATGCACTTCTACGCGTGGAAAAAAGGCTTGGAAACCGGTATGTATTATCTGCGTACACAAGCTGCATCGCAAGCAGTTAAATTTACTGTTGAAAACCAAGGCGGTAAAAACATGGATCCGGTTATCCCTGAAGTGGTACAACAAGTTGCCGACGAAATACCAGCCGGACCAACCTGCTCAATGGAAGAAGGCTGCGTGACTTGTTCAGCGTAAATAGTTGATGGTTCATGATTAACAGATCATAGAACCCATAAAAATAGAGACCACAGTTCTTGTCGAAAGAAGAAATTCAACTGACAATGGCTGTGGTCTTTTTGCTTTATCTTTGTTTTGATTGAAAATGGGCTATGAACCATGAACTATCAGCCATGATCCAAAATTCCAAACACGAAATCATATCCTGCGACCGTTGCGGCGACCGCATTGAATGTAAGGCAAATTCTTACACCAAATGCCAGTGCAGCGTGGTGCAGCTAAGTATTAACGAAGTGCAATACATCAGTGAGAATTATGATGGCTGTATGTGTGCGAAGTGTTTGCTGGAGTTGCAGGCGGAGTATAGAGAGATGATGGGGATAGGATAGCCGCTGAACAGTCTCAAATTTGTATGTCATTGCGAGCGTAGCGTGGCAATCGCAAGGAGAAAAGCAAAGTTCGCGATGCTTCGTCGTTCCTCCTCGCAATGACAAATTTGGTATTAATCCCTAACTTTATCTAAGAATGTCGACCGCACCCAATACATATCTCCTCGTCATCAACGGCAAACCCGAAGGGCCGTTCACTATCGATGAGCTCAAAGCCCACCATATCAAACCCACCGACTTCGTCAAAACCGAAACCATGGCCGACTATAAAGAGGCTCATGAGATTATTGAGCTACGCGAATTATTTGGCTTTGAAAAACAAGTGTTACTGCAATACTACGGCTCGTTTGATCAACGCGCCACCGCCGCTGCCGTTGATTGGCTGATTGTCACCGCCGTTTGCATCATCCCAGCGTTTGCCATTACTTTGATGATTACCGATAAGCTTATCGGCCTTGGATTGGCAATTAGTTTGTTGATCATTATCCCACTCGCTAATCTCATCTATCATATCGCAATGGAAAGCTCTGAAAAGCAAGCCACCTATGGCAAGCAACTGCTCAAATTAAGCGTTTGTGATATGGAGGGCAACCGGCTAACAACAGCTCATGCCGCCGGGCGAAATTTGGCTAAAATATTATCAGCAGCGACAGTGTTTGTTGGCTACCTGTTTGCTTTCTTCAATAAACAGCAGCAATGTTTGCATGATATGGTGGCCGGTACGCTGGTGATTAAAGACCGGCTATAGCAATTTTTATGACGTTTTAGCTGACAAAGCCTTGTCAGTTTTTTGTTTCATTTTGTTTCACTGTTTTTTTATAAGTCGTTGATAAATAGATAACTGTTGCAAAATCCTGTTTCACTTGTTTCATTTGTTTCACACTCGCGTGAAACAAGCGCTGCGTACCCAATGGGCTAAAAAGCTTTTTTGTCATCTTTCGTTATGCTCAAAATAATATATGGGTCAAAATCTCATTATAACCAATTCTTTACGAACCGCTCTCGCCATCTGTCCACTCGTTTTATATCTTTAGCCAAATTATAAACCCATGAAATCCATTTTCCTGCTTTGTACTTTACTGGCTACAATAACCGTCAACGCGCAGTCGACTCAAAAAGATACCATTCAGTTAGCCGACCCAACCATATTTTATGAGAATGGCCAATATTACCTATATGGCACCGGTAGTGATCGTGGCTTCCCGGTCTACCAATCGGCTGATCTGGTGAATTGGAAAACAGGCGTGGGTAAAGCTGAAGGCGGTTTGGCTTTAGCCAAAGGAGATAGTTATGGCAATAGATTTTTCTGGGCACCCCAGATATTTAAGAACAAAGGCAAATACTACATGGCCTATGCCGCCAATGAAGACATCGCGATAGCAGAAAGTGATAGCCCGCTGGGGCCATTCAAGCAATCGACAATCAAAAAGATATCCGGACCGGTGCATCAGATCGATCCATTTATATTTAAAGATACCGATGGCAAGCTATACCTGTATTTTGTGCGGTTACAAAAGGGAAATCGTGTGTTTGTAGCTCCGTTGAAAGACGATCTGTCAAATATTGATACCGCTGCCGCCAAAGAGTGTGTAAACTCAAGCCTGGAGTGGGAAAATACCCAGCACAGAAGCTGGCCTGTGTGTGAAGGGCCAACCGTCATCAAACATAACGGCTTGTACTACCTGCTTTATTCGAGTAATGATTATCAAAGCATAGATTATGCTATCGGCTACGCCACTTCAAAATCGCCTATGGGGCCATGGATAAAGAACCCGGACAACCCGATTATCAGCCGCCACTTGGTCGGGTTTAATGGCACCGGTCATGGTGATATATTTACTGCGAAGGATGGCCAGCTATACTACGTAATGCATACACACTTTAGCAATACCAGGGTACAAAGACGTAAGACGGCTGTCATCAAGTTATCCTTTACCAAGGACAAGCCAGCTAAACTGGTTGCTGATAAGGATAGTTTCAGATTTCTGACGATAAATAAATGAAAATGTCATTCTGAGCGATAGCGAAGAATCTTGTACACGTTGCTATGTCGCTCATACAAGATTCTTCACTATCGCTCAGAATGACATCTATTTTTGAGTACTGGCTGTCTCAAAAAAAATAGCGACAGGTTTCAAACCCGTCGCTATAATCTAAATATCAAATAATCTTAAGCGCTCAGTATCGCAGCTGCATATTCGCGGCATCTGGTTACTTCTTTCACGTCGTCGCTTCCTGCCGGGATCTTGTATTCCAGCTCGATAGTCGCCGGGAATTTGTAGTGGTTCTTTTTCATCAGCAGCAATACATCTTTAATCGGGGTGTCACCTTGTCCCCATTCAGCATTCGGGCCGTCATGGAATTTACGGTCTTTGATGTGCATGCTGGTAATGCGCGCATGGTTTTTCTCGATGAATGGCACCGGGCTAGTACTTGTACCTGACACATAGTGACCAATGTCCAGGTTAATACAGTTGTATTCTGATTGCGACATGGCAGTATCCCAAAGCGTAGGGGTAGACTGTAAATGCGCATGATAACCGATGCGCATTTTATGTTTGGTGGCAATGTCGCCAATGCGTTTAGTTTCTGCGTCGGTTGCAGGCATTTCACAATTGCAATGATCAGCACCCAATGCTTTGGCTGCATTAAATGCGTAATCCATCTCAGCATCTGTATTATGCGGACCGAAAACCACAGGTTTATAAGCATATATCTGTACGCCTGCATCTTTGTACATTTTGCCAATGGCTTTGAATTTATCCATTGATACATTAGCGCGCCAGTCGGCCATGATTTTGTTATAGTCGGCGTTTGATTGGCCTTTCTCTTTCTTCGGCGCACCGGCTGTAGCTTCGGCAGCATCGCCTCTTAGCTCAACACCACTAATGTTACATTGTAAGCAATATTGCAGCATGTGTTCGGCATCAACTATCATATCTCTGAACGAGTAAGTGGTAACGCCGATTAAAACGCCACCCACCAATGAGTTTGGCTTATCGGCACCGCGCAACAAAGAGCCGGCAAAATTGGCTTTAGGCAAAAGTATCATTCCGGCAGCGGCTAATGCACTGCTGCCAATAAACCCGCGACGGGATAGGTGCTTTGTTTCCATAAAATGAAATTATGTATTATAAATGGTCGGGGTAAGGTAGCAAAAAATTTGTGTAGTCAAATGCAGGCTACTGTAACAACTTAGTTAGTGCCGTTAAAATAAGCTAAAATGGCTTTGGCTTGTTTCAGGTTTACCACTTCTAAAAGTGTTTCCTCATTAGCCTCACGAATCTTTTTGACCGATTTAAAATATTTCAACAGTTTCTCGGCAGTGGTTTTGCCGATGCCCTCAATCAGTTCCAGTTCAGTAGCCAGAGTGCCCTTATCGCGTTTTTTGCGGTGGAAGGTGATACCAAAGCGGTGTGCCTCGTCACGCAAATGCTGGATCACTTTCAGTGTTTCTGATTTTTTGTCAAGATATAACGGATACTGATCGCCCGGATAATACAATTCTTCCAGTCGTTTAGCAATGCCGATGACGGTTACCTGTTTATCAATCCCCAGCAGTTTCAGGCTTTTCATAGCCGATGATAGCTGACCTTTGCCACCGTCAATCAGGATCAATTGCGGCAAGCCGCTATCTTCATCCAATACACGACGATAGCGACGGAAAACGGCTTCCTCCATGGTAGCAAAGTCGTTCGGCCCCTCAACGGTTTTTACGTTAAAGTGGCGGTAATCTTTTTTAGAAGGCTTCCCGTCCTTAAAAACCACAATTGCCGACACCGGATACTTGCCCTGAAAGTTTGAGTTATCAAAGCATTCAATATGCCGTGGTAGCTGGTTCATCCGCAAGTCCTTCATCATCTGTGTCAGCAAACGTTCAGTGCGCACTTCAGGGTTTAGTTTTTCATATTGGTCGATGCGCTCTTTTTTAAAGAACTGTACATTCTTTTGAGACAGGTCAAGCAGTTTCCGTTTCTCGCCCAGTTTGGGGATGGTAAATTTAATATCCGCATCGTCCAAATCAGGCTTAAACGGAACAATCACTTCTTTAGACGAGCTACTATACCTGCTCCTGAATTCCATGATGGCTAATGTCAATAGCTCCTCATCGCTTTCATCCAGTTTCTTTTTGATCTCAATGGTTTGAGTTTGGATGATGGTACCATTCATCACTTTCAGGAAGTTCACAAAGGCCATCTTTTCTTCGGACGCAATACTGAATACATCTACATCAGTAATTGATGAATTAACCACTGTCGATTTGCTCTGGTAGTTCTCCAGTAAATCAAACTTACGTTTTAAACGATGCGCCAGTTCAAAATTCATGTTGGATACCGCAGCATCCATCTCGGCCTTCATCTTTCGTAAAACTGAACCGATCTTGCCGTTCAGAATGTCTTTGATCTCCTCGATACTGTTGTTGTAGTCTTCTTCTGTTTGAAAATCCTGGCATGGGCCCTTGCAGTTACCCAATTGATATTCCAGGCATACCTTGAACTTACCGGCTTCAATATTTTGACGGGTAAGCGCCAGGCTGCAGGTGCGCAGGGGATAAGTCTCCTTGATCAGACCTAAAATGGCGTGCATCATGCTCACTGAGGCATAGGGCCCCAGATATTTAGAGCCATCTTTTACAATACGGCGCGTCCAGAATATACGGGGATAATTTTCGTTTTTAATGATGATCCAGGGATAGGTCTTATCGTCCTTCAGCATCACATTATAGCGGGGCTGATGCTTTTTGATCATGCTGTTTTCCAGCAGCCATGCATCCACCTCGGTATCAACAATGGTAAACGTAATGTTGCGGATCTTCGATACCAGCACGCGCGTCTTAGCGTTGACATTCAGATCCTTCACAAAGTAAGAGCTCACTCTATTGCGCAGATCTTTAGCCTTGCCTATATAAATAAGCTCGTTCGCCTCATCCCAGTATTGGTATACTCCGGGTTTATGAGGAATATTCTTTAAAGCCGCACGATAGTCAAATTTGCTCATGTTAAAATCTACTTCACCTTGTCGTCCACATAATATCTCGCGCGTCATAGCGAGGAACGAAGCAATCTCTATATATGCTATTCACATCGGAGCCTATCACGCAGACATTATTGACACAATAATTTGTTTTTATAAGGCATCAATGAGCGCGCTACGCTCGGTTGTCTTCGTCGTTCCTCCTCGCTATGACGTGGTGGGTTAAAAGCTTAATTTTTTGTCGACATCATTAGTGCCTTTCTGCTGCTGATTATACAAATCGCAATCAAGAACAGTGGTTGCGCCGCCTTTTGGTAATTCGAAGTCAAGGTTCTTTTTGATACCTAACGACTGATCAGCATATACCTTTTTCAGATATAATGCAAAAATTGGCAATGCCGAATTCGAGCCTTCGCCCATTGATGTGGTACGGAAGTGGAAGTCGCGGTTCTCGCAGCCTGTCCAGACACCGGTAACCAGCTTAGGCGTAACGCCAATAAACCAACCGTCCGAGTTATCAGATGTTGTACCGGTTTTACCGGCTATCGGGTTGGTAAAGTTATATTTCCAGCGCAGGCGGTTACCTGTAGCACCCTGCATGTCGACAACGCTTCTCAGCATATCAAGCATCACATAGGCGTTTTGGTCGTTCATTACCTGTTTTACTTTTGGCGTATGGTTATATATCTCGTTGCCATTCTTGTCTTCAATGCGCAGCAAGTAAGTGGGCTCTGTCCAGATACCATGATTGTCAAACACACAATAGGCGGCGGTCATGTCCATCACGGTAGCATCAAATACGCCAAGGCAAATACTTGGATAAGGTGGTACATCGCCGTGAATCCCCATTTTCTTGATTAGTTCAACTACAGGGGTAGGCGTTACCTCGTTCATCATGTAGGCGGTCACCCAGTTTTGTGAATGGGCAAGGGCCGTGCGCAGGGTAATCATACCCGGCACAGTTTCCAGTGGCGACGAACCCGGCGTCCAATCTGGCGCCCCCGGACTTTTAATGGTGATGGGTACATTGTCAACCTGGTAACATGGTGAGTACCCATTATCAATAGCCACAGCATAGGTAAACGGCTTGGCAGTCGAGCCTACCTGGCGCGCGCCTTGTTTTACCTGGTCATATTTAAAATGCGCAAAATCAATACCGCCCACCCAGGCTTTTACGTAGCCGGTTTGCGGGTCCATGCTCATCATGGCGTTGCGCAGCAACATTTTACAGTATACTATCGAGTCGATAGGTTTCATCACCATATCAGTGTCGCCTTTCCAGGTAAACATATTTAAAGTGTCAGGCGTGTAGAAATTATGAACGATATCTTCTTCTGACAGACCTTCGGCCTTTAACTCTTTATACCGGTCAGACTGATGCATGCCCTGATCAATCAGTAACTTGTAATTCTTGATCTTTTCAGACAGTTTCACACCTTTCCACTGGTTATTAAACTGAACCTGCAGGTCGCGCATGTATTGATGCTGGGCCTCTTCGGCATACTTCTGCATGTTATAGTTTATAGTGGTATAGATCTTTAGTCCATCACGGTCAATATCATAAGGCGTACCGTCGGCTTTGGTAATAGTCGACAATATCTTTTTAACATCATCCCTTAAAACAGATCTGAAATATGGCGCCAAGCCCTCGGTATGATTAATTTGGTGATAATCCAGACCCAGTGGTTTCGCCTTTAATTCATTTGCCTGCCCTTCGCTGATATAACCTTCGTCAGCCATCCGTTTCAACACAAAGTTACGGTTGGCCAGCGCTCGAGCCGGGTGCCGCACCGGCGAATTCCTGGTGGTTGAGGTTAGCATTTGTATCAGCACAGCGGCCTGGTCGGCGGTTAAGTTTGCCGGGGTAGTATTAAAATAAGTTTGCGCTGCTGATGCTATACCATAGGTGTTTGCGCCAAAATCAACCGTATTCAGATACATGGTGATGATTTCCTGCTTGGTATAATGTTTTTCAATGCGCACAGCTACAATTAGTTCGCGTAGTTTTTGGATAATACGTTTGATGTAATTATGCGCAGGCTGCTCATTTGAGAATAAATTTTTAGCCAGCTGCTGCGTGATTGTACTTGCGCCCTGCTTTTTATTAAGAAGGTTGTAGGGGATAATAGAAAACGTACGCCAAAAATCAATACCCGAGTGGCTGTAAAAGTGGTTGTCCTCTTTGGCTACCAGTGCGTTAATTACGTTAGGCGATATTTCACGAAACGTTACGTTCGATCTGTTTTTGAAATAATATTTACCCAGTATCTGTTTGTCTGACGATATTATTTCTGAAGCCTGATCGCTTTTAGGGTTTTCAAGGTCTCGTAATGATGGCAGCGGGCCAAAGGCACCGGCGGCGGTAAGGCCAAGCAAGATTACTACTAAAAAGAAGCATCCAATAAAAAACCTCCAGATGTACCAATTGTATCTTCTAATATCCTGGGACGATAACTTTTCAATCATTACTTTAATAGGGTTTGTTGATAATATTCAATATAATCATCCAACATTTTTTTGTCGGCTAATTTATCCAGATTTTCTTTGGTGGCGATAAAAAAACTGTATTTATCGGCTGGCACCTTCATAATCTGCGGCATAAGCGGAATAATTCCGCGGACATAAGTTTTAACTGCATTCAAGCTGCGGAACCGCCCAACCCAGATTAACTGGTTATCCGGACCGACGTTTTTAAGCCGGTGTATAATGTTATTTACCTGGAAGTTGATACGGTTGTACTGCCCAATACCAAAACGCGATGACGACAGATCTGTTGTGCCTGTGCTAACATTCACCACAAAGTAGTAGTTGGTGCTGTCGCTCTCATTAAATAGCGTCGATATTTTTTTAGGCGCGGGCACTTTGGTAACTCTGGTTGCTGTATCAACAGGTTTAGCAACCGGATTAGTTACCGGTGGCGCGTTAACTACTTTCGGAGTGTCCGCTTTTTTTGCCGGTTCGGCAGGTTTCTCAGCAGGTTTTTCAACCGGCTTCTCCACGGCGGCCATATACTGGCGATTGCGGTTAAACGCAGCCTCTTTCTGATACTCAACCGGCGGACTAAACTGCGTGGTATCTGTAGACATAATGGCAAAGGGCTGCGCAGTAAGCCCGGGTAAGTTAGCATCTACATAAATGAGGTGCTCTTTTACCAGTGGTGTAATCAGCAGATCATTTGGATAAGCTGTCGCGATCTGCTGTAACTCGGCACGGAAGGGGCCAACCTTTTCCAGGTGCCCTGAGGATATCGTTCTCAGGTAATAGATCTGGGCAGCGTATTTGTTGCCCGGATATTGTTTCAGCAAGCTATCGGCACTTATAATTACTTGCGCATAGCTTTTACGACTGTATAAGTTATATATATTATTATAGGCTTCGTTGAGTTGCGCGTCTTTATCGCCCAGTTTTTTGGCGTAATCCGGGTCGATGATCACTTTGGCATAAACCGTCTCCGGATATTCTTTGAGAATGCGGCTTCTGTAGTCGGCAGATTTCTTTGCATCTATATCGCTATATAAACGGTACAAACTATAATATATTGGCGCCTTGTTTGGGTCGTTAGGGAACTTGTTTAATAAAAGCTCATAATTGGTAATAGCTTCTTTCTTCTCTTCCAGGATGTCTCTATAAAAATTGGCGATATCTAAATACGCACTATAAATACGCGCATTGGACTGCGCCAACAAAGCAGGCGTAAGCGGCAAATCCAGTAATAATTGCTGACGATAATTCCCGGCAGATACCTCGTTGGCGCTTTTACGCATATCGGCAGGTAAGGCATCCGGGTCCTGTATACCGTTTACCGGCGGCTGATTGGCCATTGGGTTGCCGCCGACATTTGTGCTGGCGTTGTTACTACTTGCGTGGCGCCAATTGTCGTCCAGTTTGCGGTCGCCCCACCGGCGTTTAAAGTCGTTCAGCCCCTGGCTAACGGCCGCTGCATTATAAAAATAGAAGCTGCTGCCTGTTGCCGCCCGCCCGGTGGGTTGTGCTAGCGATGTAACAGCCGGATTATTTGCCGAGCCGGGCATTAAGCTGCCCATATTGGTGGCAGGGGCATTTTGCTGTTGCAGTATATGCGCGCTCACCATTGCGTCTATGGCTTTGGTGCGGGTAGCTTCATCCAGTTTGGCCAGGTTTTGTAAAGTGTCTTCATGGGCAATAAACTGCAGTTTATCCACTAATACCTGTAGGTTATTGCTTTTCTTTTGAATGGTTTGATAGCCCGGGTAATTTGGCGACAGGTTCATCAGCGTACTATCGTAATATTTTTTGGCGCTCAGGTAATCGGCTTGCAAGTTAAAGTCGATATCGGCAATGCGCAAATAGGCGAGTCCTTTTTGATTCTGATTCTTTAAACTGCTGCGGGCCGACAGTCTGTAATATTTTAAGGCATTCGCGATATCTTTATTAGCCGCATAGATCTCGGCCACCTGGAAATAGATCTGATCATTAAAGTCGACGTTGTTTTCATCTTTCAATAAACTTAGCAGCAGATCAATACGATTAACCTTTATGCCGTTGCGCATTTCCTGGATACGTATGCGATTCAGGTTGGCATTGAAAGCCATCTCGAACGATGCATTACTTTTTATGATCTTGCCGTAGCTTTCTAAGGCCTCGTCAGTATTATGGTTAAGCTCCTGCAGTTGACCAAGGATGAACGTCCACCGCAAACGCTCAGCAGTTTTTTTGGTGTAGCTGATCGCGTTCTTTGCAGCAACTTCAGCATCTGTATAATTTTTGGTGTTGATGTCGTATTGCAAAGCCGCGGCGTAAACTTCTGCTGGCAAGTGTTGTTTTTGTTTTTTGGGGTCGATGTCTAAAAAAGCTGAATCTAATGCGCCTTTAGCCTCTTTGATATTATTTAAATAAAGCAGCGACCTGACCTTCCAGGCATAAGCCTCTTGTGTTAACTTAATTTCTGTAGGGAAGGAGCGAATGACATAACTAAATAGCTCGACCGCATCGAAATATCTACCCTCCAGATAATTTGCTTTACCCATTACCAGATAGGCGCTGCCTATATATTTACTTTGCTCTTTCTCATTAATAATAGTATTGGCACGGAAGATCACGGCGTCCAGGTCTTTGTCGGTAGCATTGCCGCTGTGGGCCACGGTGTCCTGGTACACGCTCAGGATGTTGGCATACTGGTCAATATAGGTACCGGCATACGTTTCCTGTTTTTGACGCAAAATTTCGTTAGCATTATATAATATATTATACTGCGTGGTCACATTTTGCATAAAACGGTTAAAGCCCGACTGTTTTTGGAACGAACAAGCTGCCAGGAGCAAAATAGTCAGTCCTGCAAAAAAGTTAAACGACTTATTTATAGTGGATATGTAGAAGTGCCTCGGGTTCAAAACAGAATTATAAAAGCATTGCTAATTTAGTAAACATTATGATATAGGATTTAATAAATTTGCGGATGGAAAAAAACGATCCAAATACAGGTAACGACAGTAGTGCACTGGCGAAATTTACGGGCATTGCTTTCCAGATGGTTGCGGTAATTGGCGTATTTGCCTTTGCCGGTTATAAAATTGATGCGGCCGCAAACCATCAAACTAAATGGGTGACGGCCATTTTGGCGCTCATTGGCGTATTTATTTCATTATACATTGTTATTAAATCCATCAAAAATTGAAGTTGTTTAACAAGATATTATCCTATTTATTATTTGTTATGTTTTTGGCCATAGCGCCACTATGGGCGCAATATAATGGCCATGCCGACTTGTTAACACAGCATTTTTGGTTAATGTTTTCGTTCCTGTCAGGGTTAACGCTGGTTGCCATTGTAGCGGTGATAAAAGGGCAGCAAATTGATGCAGAAAGGGGCACACAAGTGTTTTTAGGTGCTACTGTTTTCAAGATACTGGCCTGCCTTGTTTTTGCGTTAGTTTTAATCCTGAAAAACAAGGTTAATAAGCCCATTTTTGTGGCCGATTTTTTTTATATATATTTCTTAAATATGGCCTTTGAAGTTTACAGTTTGTTGCGTAACTTGCGCAACCAAAATTTAAGGTAAAAAACTTCATTTTGATGTATAAAAAGTCGATTTTGAACTCAAAAAAAATTAAGCAATTATTGTTTTCTGCCGTTTTTTTAATGGTTTCTGTTTTATCATTGCCGTCATTTGCGCAGGAAGCAGCACCTAAAGCAGAAGAAAAATTCAATCCCAAAGACGTGATCCTTGAGCACGTTGGCGACTCGCATTCATGGCCCGTATTTGGTAATGTGGTAATATCTTTACCGGTTATTTTATATACCGATAAAGGTTTAGAGTTGTTTTCGTCTGAAAACATCCGCGAAGAGGAAGTGAATGGTAAGCCTGAGCCTAAAATATATCAGGGTAAATATTATTCATATACATCAGAGCATGATAAAATAGTGGTTGTAGATGCAGTCGGTAAAGTTGATGAAGCAGCTAGCAAAAAACTTATAGATTTCTCTATTACCCGTAACGTAGCCAGTATGTGGTTAGGTATGACAATCTTGCTGGTTGTATTCCTGAGCATGTCATCGGCCTACAGAAAGCGTAGCGGCAAAGGTCCAAAAGGCGTACAGTCTGTGCTGGAGCCATTGGTAATGTTTGTGCGCGACGACGTAGCTATCCCCAACATCGGTGCTAAATATCAAAAGTTTATTCCGCTGCTATTAACCATGTTCTTCTTTATCCTGATCAATAATTTGTTAGGATTGGTGCCTTTCTTCCCGGGAGGTTTTAACCTGACCGGTAATATTGCGGTAACGATGGTGCTTTCGGTAATTACCCTGGTTGTGGTTAATGTTAACGGTAATAAATATTACTGGAAACACATTTTTGCGCCTGATATTCCACTTTGGTTATACATTATCATGGTGCCGGTGGAGATTATTGGTATTATTTCTAAGCCATTTGCGTTGATGATTCGTTTGTTTGCTAACATAACTGCGGGTCACATCATTGTATTGAGCTTAATCTCTTTAATATTTATATTTAAAACACTGTGGGTTTCGCCTGCATCAGTATTGTTCGTGGTATTTATGGATACTATTGAGTTACTGGTTGCGTTTTTGCAAGCTTACATTTTTACGATGCTTACGGCCCTGTTTATCGGTATGGCAGTTGAGGAGCATCACCACTAATCAGAATTAATTATCTATTAATATACACGTTTAAATTAAAAACAATGACTGGAAGTATTGCTGCAATTGGTGCAGGTTTAGCTGTAATCGGCGCCGGTATCGGTATCGGACAAATTGGTGGTAAAGCCGTTGAAGGTATTGCCCGTCAGCCTGAAGCTGCATCTAAAATCCAAACTAACATGATCATCGCTGCTGCCCTTGTAGAAGGTGTTGCACTGTTCGCGGTGGTTGTTGCCATGATTGGCTAAAACACAAAAAGAACAACCCGGAGCGGTTGGCACCGGGTCTGTTCTTTTAATTATTTAAACACAATAAACATTATAAGATATATAACATGGAATTAGTTACTCCACATATTGGATTGGTAGTTTGGACAACATTGTCATTCTTAATCCTGTTAATGATTTTACGCAAGTTTGCCTGGGGACCTATCCTGATTGCCATCAATGAACGCGAGCGTTTTATTGAAGACGCTTTGTTAAAAGCTGAGGCTGCTAAAGAAGAAATGTCTCGTTTAACTAACGAGAATGATGCTTTGTTGAAACAAGCCCGTGCCGAGCGCGACGTAATATTGAGCGAAGCTAAAAAACTGAAAGATCAGATCATCAGCGAAGCTAAAGATGCTGCACATGCTGAAGGTGCACGTCAGATAGAGTTAGCCCGCGTTGAAATCAACAACCAGAAAGCTATTGCTATGGCCGATGTTAAAAACCAGGTAGCCTCTTTATCAATAGAGATTGCTGAAAAGGTTTTAAAACAACAATTGGCCGACAGCGCAAAACAAGACGAGTTGGTTAGCCAGCTTTTAAAAGAAGTGAAATTGTAATTTCGGATTTCGGAATTGCGATTTCGGAATAAGAAAATTAGATAGTTACACAAATGAATTTGAATTGACGATAGCGGTAAATCCAAAATCGAAAATCCGAATTCCGAAATCAAAAATATGTCAGAATTAACGGTAGCATCCAGATACGCCAAATCAATTATCGGCCTGGCTCAAGAGCAAAACGTGCTTGAGGCGGTAAATAATGATGTGGTTGATTTTCTGAAAACCTTAAAAGCAAACGCGCAGCTGGCTGCGGTTTTAAGTAATCCTATCATATCGAACCAGAAAAAGCTGGGTATCCTTACATCTTTGTTTGAAGGCAAAATGAGTAAAGTTACCATTGCGTTTTTTAAGCTGATGATTAACAAAGGCCGTGGCGACGTTTTGTTTGCTACTGCTTATGAGTTTGTTAACCAGTACGATGTGCTGAAACACATTACCCAGGCTACCGTAGTTTCTGCTACTCAGCTTTCAGAAGCAAACAAAGCACAAATTTTAGCCGAAGTAAAAGCTGCTGTAGGTGGCGAAGTAACGCTGGAAGCCAAAGTTGATGCGTCATTAATCGGCGGTTTTGTTTTAACCGTTGGCGACAGACAGATCGATACCAGTATTGCAAATAACTTAAGGAAACTGAAAAAGAACTTTGCCCAAGGCATTGTTTAATAATTACGTAAAAATCTCAAAATTTAAATAAAACTATGGTAGAGGTAAGACCAGACGAAGTATCAGCCATTTTGCGTCAGCAGTTGGCAGGTTTCAAGTCAGAATCTGAATTAGAAGAAGTGGGTACTGTACTCCAGGTGGGTGACGGTATTGCACGCGTCTACGGTTTAACAAAAGTACAATCAGGCGAGTTGGTTGAGTTTGACAACGGCTTACAAGGCATCGTGTTGAACTTGGAAGAAGATAATGTGGGTGTTGTATTATTGGGCCAGTCTGACGAAATTAAAGAAGGTGATACTGTAAAACGTACCAACAAAATTGCCTCTATCAGAGTAGGTGAAGGTATGCTGGGTCGTGTTGTTGACACCCTGGGTAACCCAATTGATGGTAAAGGTCCAATTGCCGGCGAAACTTACGAAATGCCTTTAGAGCGTAAAGCTCCCGGTGTTATCTACCGCCAACCGGTAACCGAGCCGCTTCAAACCGGTATCAAAGCTATCGACGCGATGATCCCTATCGGTCGCGGTCAGCGTGAGTTGGTAATCGGCGACCGTCAAACAGGTAAAACTGCGGTTTGTATAGATACCATTATCAACCAAAAAGAATTTTATGATGCCGGCAAACCGGTTATCTGTGTATATGTTGCCTGCGGTCAAAAAGCTTCGACCGTTGCTAATATTGTAAGAGTATTAGAAGAAAAAGGCGCTATGCCTTATTCTATCATTGTAGCTGCAAACGCGTCAGACTCTGCTACCATGCAGTTCTTCGCGCCATTTGCAGGTGCTGCTATCGGCGAGTACTTCCGTGATACCGGTCGTCCGGCTTTGATCGTTTATGATGACTTGTCAAAACAAGCGGTAGCTTACCGTGAGGTTTCGTTGTTGTTACGTCGTCCACCAGGCCGTGAGGCTTATCCGGGTGACGTATTCTACCTGCACAGCCGTTTATTAGAGCGTGCCGCTAAGATCAACTCAAACGACTCGATCGCACAATCAATGAACGACCTTCCTGAATCAATCAGAGGTATCGTTAAAGGTGGTGGTTCATTAACAGCTCTTCCGATCATCGAAACTCAGGCGGGTGACGTATCAGCATACATCCCAACCAACGTAATTTCAATTACTGACGGTCAGATCTTCCTGGAGTCAAACCTGTTTAACGCAGGTGTTCGTCCGGCTATCAACGTAGGTATCTCTGTATCTCGTGTAGGTGGTAACGCACAGATCAAATCAATGAAGAAAGTAGCAGGTACCTTGAAACTTGACCAGGCTCAATATCGCGAGTTAGAGGCTTTCTCTAAATTCGGTTCAGACCTTGACGCTTCAACTAAGAGCGTGTTAGATAAAGGTGCCCGTAACGTAGAGATCCTGAAACAAGGTCAATACTCGCCGGTATCTGTTGAGAAACAAGTTGCTATTATTTACATCGGTACTAAAAACTTAATGCGTAGCGTACCGGTAAACAGAGTTCGCGATTTCGAAGTTGAGTACACTACTCAATTAGAACTACGTCACCCTGAAGTATTGGCAGCATTGAAAGCCGGTAAATTCGACGACTCTTTAACCACCGTGTTAGAGACCGTAGCGAAAGAAATATCAGCGAATTATAATTAATAGTTTGTAGTCCAGAGTCTTTAGTCCTGAGTATTGTTTTGACTCAAGACTAAAGACTCGAGACTCAAGACTCCAAATAAGAATGGCTAATTTAAAAGAAGTAAGAAACAGGATAAGCTCGGTTAACTCAACCCAGCAGATCACCAAGGCAATGAAAATGGTTTCAGCTGCAAAGTTGAAACGCGCTACCAATGCTATTGTTGAGCTGCGTCCTTATGCTAGTAAGCTAAAAGAGTTGCTCTCAAACTTATCTTCAAGTTTAGAGGATGGTTCATCGCCATTTTTACAGCAGCGCGAACCGGTGCGTGTATTGGTGGTAGCTGTTACCTCAAACCGTGGTTTGGCCGGTGCTTTTAACTCGAACGTTATTAAAACCGTTAATAACCTGATTGCCGAGAAATACAGCGAGCAGTTTAAAGCCGGTAATGTTTCTATAGTTGCTATTGGTAAAAAAGCTCAGGAGTTTTATGAGCGTCGTAAATACAATGTTATTGGTAATAATAATGAGGTTTATAACGACTTGCACTTCAATACTGTTTCAGTTATCACTGAATCAATTATGGAAGGCTTCCTGAAAGGTAAATATGACCGTGTTGAAATTGTTTATAACCACTTCAGAAACGCTGCGGTACAATTCCTGATCACTGAGCAATTATTGCCTGTGCCAAAATCAGAGCAAGAACAAGAAAAGAAAGATGCTAAACAAGTTGACTATATCCTTGAGCCATCTCAAAGCGAGATTGTTGAGCAACTGATCCCTAAAAACATCAAGATACAATTGTATCGTGCGGTATTAGATTCAGTAGCTTCAGAACACGGCGCACGTATGACCGCCATGGATAAAGCAACCGACAATGCAGGTGAGTTATTGAGAGCCCTGAAACTTTCATACAACCAGGCCCGCCAGGCAGCCATTACCACCGAGCTTACCGAGATTGTGAGCGGTGCGGCAGCTTTGTCAGGTGCGTAATTCACCCACCCCCTCCCGGCCTCCCAAAGGGGAGGAGCTTGGAAAAGATAAAAAGAAAAGGCTTCACATTTTGTGAAGCCTTTTCTTTTTATCCAATTTTGTCATTCTGAGCGTTGCGAAGGATCTCGTTTAAGCGATATCCATCGTATAAGATTCTTCGCTATGCTCAGAATGACAAGCACTTTATTGTATTCTCCATAAAGCTCCTCCCCTCGAGGAGGCTGGGAGGGGTCATATCAAATCAAACCCAATATCTTTCCTAAAATAACAGCCATCATAATAAATGCGGCTGGCATCGGCAGTGGCTTGTTGCAGGGCGTCAAACATATTATCGCGCAGGGCGGTAACCATTAACACACGGCCGCCGGTTGCTAATATTTCGTCGCCGCTTTGGCTGGTGCCGGCCTGGAACACTTGTGAGCCGCGTACATTCTCAATACCGCTGATGGCTTTGTTTTTCAAGTATTCGCCCGGATAACCGCCGGCTACACAAACAACGGTGGCAGCAACTTTGTCGGATACTGCAAAGTCGACCTCATGCAGGTTTCCGTTGGCTACGCCCAGTAACAGGTCGACTAAGTCGGCTTCAATACGTGGTATTACGCTTTCTGTTTCAGGGTCGCCCATGCGGCAGTTGTATTCGATCATGTATGGGTCGCCGCCGCAATTCATCAGGCCGATGAAGATAAAGCCTTTGTAAGGGATGCCTTCTTGCTTCAATCCGTTAACGGTTGGGATAATGATGCGGTCTTCAACTTTCTTAATAAAAGCCTGGTCAGCAAATGGCACCGGAGAAACAGAGCCCATGCCGCCGGTATTTAAACCGGTGTCGCCCTCGCCAATACGCTTATAATCTTTGGCAGATGGCAGGATCTTATAGCTGTCGCCGTCGGTCAACACAAATACCGATAGCTCGATGCCTGTCAAAAACTGTTCGATTACCACTTTGGCGCTGGCTGCACCAAATTTGGCTTCGGTAAGCATTTCTTTAAGTTCTTTTTGTGCGTCTTCAAGGCTGGTACAGATCAGTACGCCTTTGCCGGCAGCAAGTCCGTCGGCTTTTAGTACGATAGGCAGGCCAATAGTCGGCAGATAATCCAGCCCCTCCTGCAAGGTATCCGCAGTAAAAGTTTGTGATACTGCGGCCGGGATGTTATGACGGCTCATAAACTGCTTCGAAAAATCCTTACTGCCTTCTAACTGCGCACCTTCTTTCTGCGGACCGATAACCGGAATATTTTTAAGCTGATCATCCGCCAGGAAAAAATCATGAACACCTCTTACCAGTGGTTCCTCAGGGCCAACCAATACCAGGTTAATATTGTTATTTAAAACACATTGCTTAATGCCTTCAAAATCGTTAACGCCAATGTTTACGTTAGTGCCGTACTGGCCGGTACCTGCGTTGCCGGGAGCAATAAACAGATTGTCGCATTTTGGGCTTTGAGCTAATTTCCAGGCGAAGGCGCTTTCCCTTCCACCCGAACCGAGGATGAGGATATTCATGGCTGCAAAGATAGTTTTTTTTGATGTGCAGATGTGCAAATATGTAAATGTGCAGATTGTTAGAATAGAAACCTAATCTTACGTTTTAATATCTTTAACAAATAGATTTAACGGATTAAATCGGCATTTGCACACCTGCATATCCGCACATTTACACATTAAATCTTATCTTTGACTGTCATAATGACTTTAAAATTGCAATGGCTTAATTATTGAAGTTGAGCCGTTATATAAAACTAAATATGTTAAATTTTATCAGTAAGCTTTTCGGAAGCAAGTCAGAACGCGATGTTAAGGCATTGATGCCTTACGTCGAAAAAATAAAAGCCGAGTTTGCCAAACTCGATCAGATTACTAACGATGAGCTAAGAGCCAGAACTACCATCTTTAAGCAAATTATTAAAGACGGTTTAGCGTCAATAGATGAAGAGATACAGTCTATCAAAGACCAAACCGAGAACAGCCAGGATATTGATGTTCAGGAAAAGGTTGAGCTGTATACCCGCCTGGATAAGCTGCAAAAAGACAGAGATAAAGAGCTTGAAGTTATATTGTTAAATATATTGCCTGAGGCTTTTGCCGTGGTTAAAGAAACCGCCCGCAGGTTTGCCAATAACCCGAGCATCGAGGTTACAGCTACCGATTTTGACCGCGGTCTTGCGGCTAAAAAAGGCAACGTGGTGATTAAAGGCGATAAAGCTATTCACGCAAACACCTGGATTGCTGCCGGTAACGAAGTTACCTGGAACATGGTTCACTATGATGTTCAGCTGATTGGTGGTGTTGTGTTGCACCAGGGTAAAATATCTGAGATGGCGACAGGTGAAGGTAAAACGCTGGTAGCGACGCTGCCTGCCTACCTGAATGCGCTGGCCGGACAAGGCGTACACATTGTAACCGTGAACGATTACCTGGCACGTCGTGACTCTGAGTGGATGGGCCCGCTGTATGAGTTCCACGGTTTATCGGTTGATTGCATTGACAAACACGAGCCGAATGGCGAAGAACGTCGCGCAGCATATCTGGCCGATATTACTTTTGGTACCAATAACGAATTTGGTTTCGATTACCTGCGTGACAATATGACACGTAGCCCTGAAGAACTGGTACAACGTAAACTGCACTATGCAATGGTGGATGAGGTTGACTCGGTATTAATTGACGATGCCCGTACACCTTTAATTATATCAGGCCCTGTGCCGCGTGGCGACGAGCATGAGTTTTATGAACTGAAACCACGCATTGAGCGTTTGGTGAATGCGCAGAAAGCGTATATCAACAACGTATTAAACGACGCCAAAAAAGCTATCGCCGAAGGCAAAACCGGACCTGACGAAGGCGGTATGTCATTATTGCGTGCTTACCGCGGTTTACCAAAAAGTAAAGCATTAATTAAGTTCCTGAGCGAGGGCGCCAACAAGCAAACCTTATTAAAGTCTGAGAACTATTATATGCAGGATCAAAATAAAGAGATGCACAAAGTTGATGCTGAGCTTTATTTTATCATCGACGAAAAACAAAACTCGGTTGAACTGGCCGAGAAAGGTATCGAGCTGATCACAGCATCAGGCGAAGATCCGAACTTCTTTGTGATGCCTGATGTTGGTTTCGAAATTGCCGAGATCGAGAAATCTGCTTTGTCTGACGAAGAAAAGATCGCTAAAAAAGATGAATTGATGCGCGATTTCTCTATTAAATCAGAGCGTATCCACTCGGTGAACCAATTGCTGAAAGCTTACACTTTATTTGAAAAAGATACCGAATATATCATTGACGAAGGTAAAGTGAAGATTGTTGACGAGCAGACCGGTCGTGTACTGGACGGTCGTCGTTACTCTGACGGTTTACACCAGGCTATCGAGGCTAAAGAGAATGTAAAGGTTGAAGACGCTTCACAAACCTTTGCAACCATCACCCTGCAAAACTACTTCCGTATGTACCACAAGCTTTGCGGTATGACCGGTACTGCGGTTACTGAAGCAGGCGAGTTCTGGGAAATCTATAAGTTGGACGTTGTCGAAATACCAACCAATACGCCGATCAGTCGTAAAGACATGGAGGACCTGGTATACCGTACCGTCCGCGAAAAATATAATGCCGTTGCCGATGAGATTGTAAAACTAACGCAGGCCGGTCGCCCGGTACTGGTAGGTACAACATCGGTTGAAATATCTGAGTTGCTGAGCCGTATGCTAAAGCTGCGCGGCATTAAGCACCAGGTGTTGAACGCTAAATTGCACCAAAAGGAGGCCGACATTGTAGCCGAAGCTGGTAAGGCAGGCACCGTGACCATCGCAACTAACATGGCTGGTCGTGGTACCGACATTAAATTAGGCCCCGGCGTTAAAGAGGCCGGAGGTTTGGCTATCATAGGTACCGAGCGCCATGAGTCTCGTCGTGTCGACAGGCAGTTGCGCGGTCGTTCAGGCCGTCAGGGCGACCCTGGTTCTTCTCAGTTCTTTGTATCGTTGGAGGATAACCTGATGCGTTTATTCGGTTCAGAGCGTATTTCAAACCTGATGGTACGTATGGGTATTGAAGAGGGCGAAGTGATCCAGCACTCCATGATATCCAACTCTATCGAACGTGCACAGAAAAAAGTTGAAGAGAATAACTTTGGTACCCGTAAGCGTTTGTTAGAGTATGACGACGTGATGAACTCGCAACGTACGGTTGTTTATTCAAAACGTAAAAATGCCTTGTTTGGCGAGCGTTTAGATGTGGATTTGAACAACACCATTTTTGACGTTGTTGAAGATGTGGTGACCGAATACAAAGAGATGAACAACCACGAAGGTTTTCGTCTGGAGATCATCCGTCTGTTCTCTGTCGATCTGGAAATTAGCCAGGACGAATTCACAGGTACATCGTTGAATCAATTAACAGATAAAGTTTTTGCCGAAGTGACCGAATTTTACAAACGTAAATCGGACGCTATTGCGCAGCAGGCTTATCCGGTTATTAACGATGTTTATACCACCCGTGGTAATGTGATCGAGAGCATTGTGGTTCCGTTTACTGACGGCGTGCGTGGCTTGCAGGTTGCTGTTCCGTTGAAAAAAGCGGTTGAAACACATGGTCATGAAGTCATTAAATCGTTCGAGAAAAACGTTACCCTCGCCCTGATTGACGATGCCTGGAAAGAGCACCTGCGCGAAATGGACGAGTTAAAACAGTCTGTACAAAACGCGGTTTACGAACAAAAAGACCCATTATTGGTTTATAAGTTTGAAGCGTTTAACCTGTTCCGCTCTATGTTGGCCAATGTTAATAAGGATATCGTGAGCTTCTTATTCAGAGGCGGTATTGCGGTACAGCAATCGGCCGGCGAAGTTCAGGAAGCCCGTCCGCAGCCAAAAACTGATATGCGCCAAATACGCACCTCAAAACCAGAGCTGGTTGGCGATGGCAGCGGTTTACCTGAGTTTGAAGATACCCGCGAAGCGCAAAAACCAATGCCGGTACGCGTTGAGCAAAAAATAGGTAGAAATGACCCTTGCCCTTGCGGTAGCGGAAAAAAATATAAAAGCTGCCACGGCATAGGCCAGGCGTAGCAGCCCCACCCAAACCCTCCGCTGAAAGGGAGGGCTTAAAAACTAAGAAACCCAAAAGTCTCACCCTTTAGGGGGAGATTTAGAGGGGGCTAATGAATATGAAAAAAGCATCCGTTTATAGCGCAATTTTTGGCCCTATAAGCGGGTGCATTTTTTTTATGGCGATGTTTGTGGCGACGGCAGCCAGCGCCCAAACCCGCGGAACGGTTGACGTGGTAAAGGATCCGCGTATCGATACATTGGCTGCCCGGCGGGCCGGCTTAAAGGGCGGTGGGCCGACGGCCGCGATTTATTCAACTACGGGATATGGCTACCGGGTGCAGATCTACAACGGATCGAGCCGAAAGGAAGCTTACGACGTGCAGGCGCGGTTTAATGAAGACCACCAGGGTATACGTACTTATGTGAGCTATGTCGAACCCAATTACAAAGTGCGTGTCGGCGATTTCAGGACGCGCATGGAAGCCGAGAAATTATTACAGGAATTAAAAGGTAAATTTACCAGCCTTTTTATCATACCGGGTAAAATAAACCCGCCAAAAATAGCTACAGGAAATGATTAAGCAGAAGATACAGGAACTCTCGAAAAACCTTTTTAATGAAGTGGTTGCTAACCGCCGTCACATTCATAGCCACCCCGAACTTTCTTTTCATGAGGTAGAAACCTCGGCCTTTGTAGCAAAGAAACTGGACGAACTGGGTATTGGCTGGGAGCGCATGGCCGATAACGGATTGGTGGCTCTGATAAAAGGAGAGAAGCCTTCTGACCGGGTTGTAGCCCTGCGTGCCGATATGGATGCATTGCCAATTCATGAAGCAAATGATGTTCCTTACAAATCACAGAACGAAGGAGTGATGCACGCTTGCGGACATGATGTGCATACCTCCTCATTATTAGGTACAGCAAAAATCCTTACCGAGTTGAAAAGCGAGTTTGGCGGTACCGTAAAACTGATATTTCAACCTGCTGAAGAAAGATTGCCTGGTGGTGCCAGCTTAATGATTAAAGAAGGCGTATTAGAAAACCCGAAACCTGATGCCGTATTAGGCCAGCATGTTATGCCGTTGATTGATGCCGGTAAGTTCGGTTTCCGTGCGGGTCAGTACATGGCCTCGACTGATGAATTGTACGTTACCGTAAAAGGTAAAGGCGGCCACGGTGCGCAACCGCAGCAAAATATTGACCCGGTGCTCATAACAGCGCATATATTAGTGGCATTGCAGCAAATTGTGAGTCGCAATTCTCATCCGGCAAATCCTACGGTGCTGTCATTTGGTAAAGTTATTGCCGAAGGTGCAACCAACGTTATCCCTAACGAAGTGAAGCTGGAAGGTACTTTCCGTGCCCTTGATGAAGAATGGCGCGCCGAGGCCCACATCAAAATGAAAAAAATGGCCGAAGGCATTGCCGAAGCCATGGGTGGCAGCTGCGAGTTTAACATCATGAAAGGCTACCCATTCCTGATTAACGAGCCAAAACTGACCAACGCAACCCGCGCACATGCCGAAGATTACCTGGGCAAAGAAAACGTGGTCGACCTGGATATCTGGATGGCTGCCGAGGATTTTGCGTACTACTCACAAGTATCTGACGCATGTTTTTACCGCATGGGTACCCGTAATGAAAGCCGCGGCATTACGTCGGCAGTACACACGCCAACCTTCGATATTGAAGAAACTGCTTTAGAGCAAAGTATTGGTTTGATGGCTTATCTGGCGATTAAGCAATTGGGTAATTAAAAATATAGCGACAACAAAAATGGCTGTCATACTGAGCTTGTCGAAGTATGTGCGCGAAGGCCAAATGGATGCCTTACTATCCATGCTGGCTCTTCGACAAGCTCAGAGCGACATCCCTTTAATAGAATCCTGCACCCAT